>Ga0208917_1000001_pt1 | contig 200815 bp, 224 predicted proteins | sample DEB08_DNA_10_FD_185500 | JGI IMG/M metagenome (GOLD analysis project Ga0208917, IMG submission 185500) | Aqueous microbial communities from the Delaware River and Bay under freshwater to marine salinity gradient to study organic matter... | ecosystem: Environmental > Aquatic > Marine > Coastal...
GGTTGGATACTCCACAATCGTTCTTCTTAGAGAAAGTTATGAATAAGATAGAAACGGGTAAGTTCAAGGTCTATGGAAGGAGTACTATAGCTGGTCTTAGAGTTATCGTAGATAGAGGGTGGTATTCGGATACACAGAAAGAGTGGTTAATGACTATAAGGGAAGATTACTTAGAAGTGTTTTGTAGAGGCGGGGTTAAGGGTAGTCTTACATGGGATTCTGAAGAAAATTTAGATGAACTTACTTGGTCTATGTAGTTATGTATCTATACTATGTATTATACTACTATTACTACTATATACACTATGTGAGCTGATATCATTATTATCTCATGTACCGAAAATCAGTTCGAGGTTGAAAATTTTAAAATATAAATTATGAGTAAAACAGTTAAATGGAGTTTATCCAATGACCAAGCTTATTGGTTAGACCAACTATGGTATGGAATCCAAGGTAGAGATGGAAAGGTTACCGGTCTTAAAGACTTATGGTGGCAAGATTTATTCTTCATGGCACAGAATGTAATGGTGGATGGAACATACGATAGACACCAAAGAGAAATATTTAATAAAGTAAGAAAGTTAGTTTTAACCAAAAAGATAGTTCTTAACTTAAAAGATTACGAAGCTTCAGAAACTTCTTGGTTAGAACCTTATTGTGATACTAATTAAAATTTTTTAGAATAAATTTGGCCAATTAAAATATTTTTCTTATATTTGTAAAAGATTTGAACATGAAGTTCAAAATATATTTTTTAACCAGTGCATGAAGCACACAATTTAATTTTTATGAATGATTTAATTATCGACCCATCTAAAATGGGTTACACAAACACTTCGGGAATAAACTTCCCAATTCAAGGTTACACAACATTAGGTAACTTAGTACTTAACGGTAACAACACCAATCGTCAAATCTATGACAAGCATGTAGATGGTATGACTGGTAAAATTAGAGAGTTCGGGTTCTTAGACTCGATTAAGGTTTTTCCAATGAATAGTGATGGTAAATACGAAGTTGCCGAAGCACAACACAGAGGAGAGGCATTATCAGCTATATTATCCGACAAGGCATCAGAGACAGTTGTTCCAATATCAATACTACATTGGATTGACCCAACAGACCAAGAGGAAATTCAGAACACTATTTTAGCTTTGAATATTGGTAATAAGAACTGGACAATTTTTGACTTTGTTAAATCTAATGCCAATATTAAGTCAAAACCAAACCATAAGGACTTTGGTATTATTCTAAACTCTATGAAGGATAAGAAGGATATTCTAAGTAATAACTTAATTGCTCAAATATATAGTGGTCAACTAATGACACACGATGCTCTTAGAGATGGAACTTGGGTAATGAGAAAGGAAATGGAATCTTTTTACGACTTACTCATAGATAACTTATCAACTTTTGTTGGAAGTAAAGGAAAGGAAAACGTTCCAATTCTTTGGTTACGATTCTTAATAAACGGAATGCATAAGGTAAACAAATCTATCATGGCATTGAAAGACGATAAGAATACTCCAAGACTTAATACTCTAAACAAGATTCTTCAAAGAGCCTTAAACGAAGCTGGTGTTGTAATCAATCTTCCAAATGCTTATTTACCAACAGAAGCCGCTTCTTTTAACCCTTGGTTTCAGAAAGTATATAGTGAGTACATTTCTATTGAAGATAAGGAATTTAAGAAAGTTGCTTAAATTTATTACAATTAAGTTAAACCCACTTCGGTGGGTTTACTTTTTTAATTTAAATTATAAAATTATGATAAACGACAGAGAAAAAAGAATGGAACAACGAAGAAGAGAATACCAAGAAGATAAGATGGTTTACTCTGCAGTGGGTACGATACTTAAAATAGGTATCGTTGTTTGGATTGTAGCTACAATCGTAACGACCATTATTGTGGAGTTTATAGAGAAATAATATGAAAGGTACAGTTTGGTGTTTTGGTGACAGTTTTTCCACACCATTTAATAAAGAACCATTTACAGGGTCGGATGAGTATGTTGATTATAAAGGATATGTTCCTAAAATATACCCACAAATTATTTCAGAAAAACTAAACATGAATCTTAAATACTTCTCAGATAGTGGTAGAGATAACTACTCAATATTTGAAAGTATATGTGAAGTTGCAGACAAAATAAAAGAAGATGATATTATCATTATAGGATGGTCTCATATTGACAGATTTAGAGTTGTTCAAACCGATGGAATTTGGAAATCTATATTACCATTACCAAGTAAGTATTTTAAATATTGGGATATGATTCCAAATTTTAATAAAGAATTTTTTCAAATGATGTTAGTAAATCGTATTGACAAGGAAAAGAATTATGCTGATGAACTTAACAATTGGATAAAACTTTTAAATACATGCTTTAAAGATAATAAAATCATCCATTGGACAGCTTTTAAACAACCCCTTATAAATTGTATATATTTTGAAAATATAGACCTAATAGTAAATGAAACAAACGGTGAAATTAAAGATAGACATTATAGTGAATTAGGACACCAACAATTATCTGGTATATTTTTGGATATAATTAATGATACAAAAAAAATAATATGATTATATATATATTTACAGGATTAATATGGACTATATTTTTCGAATGGATATTAAGAAACTTTTCACCAACACAAGAAGGTCTACCAACTAATAGAGCAATAATATTTCACATCATTCTTTGGCCATTGGCCATGTTTATAGTATTTCGAAACCTATTTAATAATAATTAAAAAATATGATGGATATAAAAAAATACAAAATAACCGATATTGATTTTAATGAAATGTCTGTTGAAATAGACCAAAATGTATTATATGACAAAAGGGCAAACACCGGTAATGTGTCAAAGGCTTCACCAAGTACACAATCCATCGTTGTTATTAAAGGTGGTTGGATGGAACATATAAATAACAAGGTTATTGATATAATGAAAAAGGACATATGGAAAAACGATGATGTTTTATTTACAATGTCAAATTGGGTTTATATCGTTGGCAAAGAGGATAAGGGGGGACCGGTCTACCACAACCACTTATCTATGGAGGACTTGAATACTGTTGGCCAATGGTCTTTTGTTTATTACACATCTATGCCAGATATATTAGAAGGAGATGATGGAGTTATATATTTTAAAAACGATAATGGTGAGGAATATAACATATTACCAAAACCAGGAGACTTATTAATATTTCCAGCTGAACTATGGCATTTACCAAAAGTAAATCCGAAGTCTAATGAAAAACGAAGAGTTTTGGCTGGAACATTTTCATTACTAGATTATAGAGATAGATTTACTTCATATAAAAAAGAAGTTTCATTATTTTAAATAAGATGGAGTATCCTTTTTGGATTAACGATTTCGATAGAGTGGGTAATAAGTACAACAATAAGTACCCACTTGCAGGTGAGATATTCAAATACCCATCTTCCTTTTGGTATGGTGATAATCCAAAGAAACCAAAACAACATATGGAAAAATCTATTCGTAGATTGTTAAACCGAGCTCACCCCCAACTACCTGTTCTTGTTATTTATAATATTCCCAATAGGGACATTGGCCAATACTCCAAGGGTGGTGCAAAGACAAGAGAACGTTACTTGGACTTTATAAAAAGATTTGCAAAAGGAGTTGGAGATAAATCCCCAATAATAATATACGAACCCGATTCCCTACCCCACTCAACATTACTCTCAGAAGAAGAGCAGAATTGGAGAATGGAACTGATGAAAGAAGCATTGACATATCTTACTGAAAATTGTAATGGTATAATTTATATTGATGTAGGACATTCAAATTGGCTATCACCAAAACAAGTCAGCAGATTATTAGATAGAATTTCTAACCGAAAGGTTAGGGGATTTTCAATTAACTCTTGTAATTATAGAACAACAGAAGAATGTATTACATGGGGAACTGAAGTTTGTAGATTTAGAAGAAGAGATTATTTTGTAATTGATACTTCTCGTAACGGTCAAGGACCTAAAGATGATGAGTGGTGTAACCCACAAGGTAGAGGATTGGGTGAACCATCAACAACTAAAACCGAACACAGAAAATGTGATGCATACCTTTGGATTAAAATACCAGGTGAATCCGATGGTAAGTGTAATGGAGGACCTAAAGCTGGAATGTTTTGGGGAGAACAAGCAGAAGAACTTGTTAAAAACTCTAGTTTATATTTGGCAGATTGAATTAATTTTCGTATCTTTGTAGTAAATTATTTAATTATGGAAAAACCTATATACCTAACCGACAAAAGATTCTTTTACAATATTGCAAAAGTAGAACACCGAAACGGCAATATATCAGAAGAAGAACTTAAACTTAAAAAGAAGTTATGGGAAGATGAATACAAAGACCCAAACTACGAAGAAAAGTTTAAGAAGAAATATGGTCCAAGAGACCTATAATTAGGTCGAGTACCCAAGTGGTCTAAGGGGATGGATTGCAAATCCACTATTCGTAGGTTCGAATCCTACCTCGACCTCAATTGGACTCGTAGCTCAGTTGGATAGAGCATCTGCCTTCTAAGCAGACGGTCAAAGGTTCGAATCCTTTCGAGTTCACTATTTATGAAAAAAATTGTAATTGTATTACTATTTATTATTGGTTGTATTCCTGAAACAGATATATGTGCAAAAGGTGAACCATCACCAAACAATGTAGTTTGTGTTGAAATATACCAGCCGGTAATTGCACCAGATGGAACTGAATATACAAACGCTTGTTATGCAGAAAGAGATGGATGGGATAATGGATGTTTAACTTTAAAAGAACTCTAATGTACAATAACGCAACATTCGTAACCAAAGAACAATTGAAGTTTTTAAAACAAATGGATAATTGGTTGCGTGATACACATTTTAATTCTATCTCAGAAGTGGAGACTGTTAACGAAGTTCGTGGTCTTATTTCTAAAATAGAAGAAAAGGGTTACTACTATGAAGGTGAAGCTGAATTACTCAATTTAATGAGAAGTGAGTATATCGAACATACAAAGAAAACTAAAAAGAAAAGGTTATGAGAAAGTTGATTTGGAAATTATACAACGATAACATGATTTCACTTGAAGTGGCAAACTTATTATTAGATAAATACGATGAGTAAAATTATATATATGGATGATACCATCAAGATGTTGGGTAAAAAAAATGCAAAAGATACCCAAAAACTTATTACTGAAAATGATGTGATTCATACTGATACAATAACTTACTTATCAGTTGAAGAAAAGGATATCAAAATAAGAAAAACTTTGGATGGTAGACCTTTGGTAGAGTTGGATGAACCAATGGCACTTATCGTAAACACAAAAGTTCCACACAAATGGATTTTACAAGATACAGAAACGGGTGAAATTTATCGTGGAACAACAGAAACCACCATTGGTAAACAATGGGAAAAGATTATAGAGATAAATGATAATATAGACTCATAATCATTTTAAAAATAAAATGGAAAATAAAATAGAACCACTTAAAGGATTTACATCGGATAATTTTATTATAGATGGCATGTTTAACAAAATAGAAGTTGATGATGTAGACAACTTAACTGATTTGTTAACCTGCCGAATAGATGTAAATAATAATCCTATTTTATTAGAATCTAAAAATTGTAATGAATTTCTTATAAGAAGTTGGACAAAGTTAGTCAAGCTTCATCTCAATATTAAAGATATAAAAACTCCACCGGTACAAAAATTTATTAAACCTTATATTATTTGTGCAATGCATCAGGATTTTTGGGTAACCAATAAGAATAACTTTATAAGAGCAAACAACATACAATTAGGAGATGAACTCCTTACCTTTTCATTTGATACATCATTGACTGTTAGTAAAATAGAATTACTAAAAAATGAAAATAAAAAAAACATATACGAACTAAAAAATATAACAGATAACAACAATTATTTTGTTAATGGTGTTTTAACAAGATAGATGTATATATCTAATTTGTGTAAAAAAAAATAAAAATGTACAATAGATTTATTGAAAACTTCTTTTCTAAACAAGAGTGTGAAGATATAATAGAGTTTAGTAAAACAAAAAAACTAATAAAATTAACATCGGTCTATATTGATAAAGATAATAATTTCATACCACATGAAGAAGAAGATGAGGAGAATAATAACAGAAGAAACGGTACGATGTATAGTGAAAGTGAAATCATAAAAACACCATCTTTAAAAAAAATATACGATAGAACTATTCAATATATAAATGACGAACCTCCCTACAAAGGTATGAGTTGCGATGGTATTCCTAAATTCACATTCAATAAATACGAAAAAGGAGATTACTTAAATCATCATTTTGATGGCCATGAAATCGAGTTGGGTGCGATTATAACAATAATATATCAACTAAATGATAATTACGATGGTGGGGATGTTACCTATATTATAAATGACGAGGAACTTATTGTTCCTAAAAAACAAGGTTCTATTTTTATATTTGATTCGAGAATAGTTCATTCTGTAAAAAAGGTTAAATATGGATGTAGATACTCTATGAATTCGTGGCCAGTTTCAAAGATTGAAAAAAAATCTTTGGTATAATTTGGCCAATTAAAAATAATTTCGTATATTTGTACAAATAACTATTAAATGATTATTATGGATATGGTACCTGACACTATTGAAAAATGCGTAAGTTGTGGAGAAGATACTCCATACAGATTCAACGAAAACATCTACATGAGAAATTGGTATGTAGAAGGAGCTGGACAACTTTGTGAAACTTGTTATAACAAAATATATCAAACGGTATGACTGAAAAAGATTTAATTAATTTAGGATTCGATAAATTCGAACAAAATGATGAAGAAGATAGATTCTACTATTATTGTTATGATTTAAATGGTGAATCGGGAGGCGGTTCTTTGATATCTCTTGCTAATGATGAAGTAGAGGATGGTAATTGGAAAGTTTCTGCATGGGATATCCATGAGAACTTGGTATTCGAAGATAAAGAAGATGTCAAGATATACATTGATTTATTAGAAAGAAATATATTACAAAAAGAACTTTGATACTATCATTTTTATCATATGGAGAAAAATATCACAAAGAGTTTTTAGAAATATCAAAAAACTTTAAAAAAGAAAATATAGTCGTTGCTTCTGATAAAATATTTGAAGAGTACCACACAGTATTAATAAAAGACGATTTTAATTTTAATTTAAAAGAATTATCAATAACTGAATCTCTTGGGAAAGGTGATTCGGTTTTATATATAGATACTGATACTATTGTTAAAAATCCAAATTATAACATATTAAACGAATTAGATGATGGTATATATGTAAAGTGGATTGGTAATGAAGTTGAATATCTAAATGAAATAATAACATCTAAGAGTTTTAGCTATGGTAAAACTTCAAGAAGTGATGTAAACAAATATGGAAAAGAACTTTTTAATATAGTGGGTAAACCAATTAAGTTCATAGATGAGTGTATATTATACATAAAATTAAAAGGGGATATAAAGAATGAATTTATAAAAACCTATAAAGATATAGTATATAAGTTTAAAAATAATACACCTTATAGAGAAACCGATGATAAGTGGGGTGCAATGGAAGGGTGTATAATATGGTCGGTATCTGAATTATTAAACATTAATATAGATAGTACATCATTATCAGAGTTTTTTAAAGAATTTGAACACTATGGTCCAACATCAGGACATTCCACAAAAAATATAAAAACAGTTATTTAAATATCAATATGAGATATAACGTCAATTTAGATAAACAAGTTCTTTTAGAATTCCTTCTATTTGAATGGTGGGAGAAGTATTGGGATAAGTATTCAAAACAAGATAACATGAAATTGTGGTGGATGAAGCATATATACCATTCTAAATACTTCGAAGAAGCTGTTGTGTATGTAGAACAGGGTGGTAATGTTATATGGGAGTTCGAAGATAAACATAAGTTTATATTAAACAAACTTATCCCCAAATACAAAAAATATGGTAGAGAAGATTTCGTAAAGTTGTGGAAACAATATAAAAAAGAGTTCTATTCTCATCCAAGAAAGATAAAGCATAAGTTTGAATATTAATGATTAAACTATTTATTTTACTTTCCTTATTCAATACTAAATTAGAATCAAGAGCACAAAAGTATTTGGGTAAGTATTATGATAAAGAAGTATTACTTATAGAACAAAGGGATATCTCAAATGGTAAACTTTATTATATACCTAATACAAGTGATATTCTTTATATAGGTAAATCCCCATCAAGGTTTGAGGACTTTGACTTTATGGTTCTATTTGATAAAGATAAAACAATCAAGTTAGTTAAGATTTTAGTATATCGAGAAGATTATGGTGGAGAGATAGGAGGCAAACGATGGTTAAGACAATTCATTGGATGGAAAGAACCTAAACCTTTTGTTGATGCAATAAGTGGAGCAACAATTTCGGTACATAGTTTAAAGACAAGTATTAACACATTATTAAAAGAAATTCGGTAATTATAATATAACAATTAAGCAAGGAAACAATCATGAATACATTTACTCAGATACTAGCAGGATTCGGAGGATTAATATGGATAACAATAACATTCCCTCTATACATAACATACATCCTATGGAGAAACAATTGGAAAGTACTTCATAGTGTATCAGACAGTTGGTACATCCTAAAACAAAAAGAACAACACGAAGAGATATTCTTTACTCTATTCACTTACTTTCTCGGTATAGGACTTATACTTCAGTACTATCACTCCCCCTTATTCTTCTTAGGAGGTATGGGTTTATTTTGGGTAGGTACTCAAACACAATTCAGAGGAGAATCCATTAAGGGTACAATACACTATGTAGGAGCAGTCTTAGCCATAGTACTATCCCTTATAGGATTACTTACTCAAGGTGTGTGGATTCCCTTACTCATATGTGGAGTAGGAACTGGTATTATGTACTTAGGAAAGATAAAGAACTTTATTTGGTGGGTTGAGATGTTAGCCTTCCTAACTATAATATGGGGTCTATGGATATTATAATGTGGTTAATGGTTCTGTGGATGGGTAATCAACTAATCCTCAACTCACGATGAAAAGAGGGTGGAGATTATGGGCTAAAGCTCTTGGAGGTAAGGAAGGGAATAATAGAGAAGCTGATATAGTTGCTCTATGGAGAACTTTGATTGTGTTACAAGCAGTTATTACGAATGCATTCATAGTATGGAATATACTGAGGAAGTGGTAACATATTTCCTATTAACTGAATATATAGAGATAAGAGGAAACATATTTCCTAAATACTATCAATAGAAAGAAGATGAAAAATACTTTTTTGACCGACCAAAAAATTTTTAAAAAGACCGACACTAACTTAGTGAGTATACTATTAAGTGAAGGGTTATTATCTTTTCTTTTAACTTTTTTTCCGTTAAGTGCTGGTAGTGCTTATAACTATACAAAAATTAAAAAAATAATTCAAAAAAATATTAACAACCTCGATTATGGAGAAAAGAAGAGAATGTAATGTTTGTGGGAAGAACAAACGATATTCCAAATTCAAACACAACGAAAAGAAAACTTGTCTGAAGTGTGAAACTCGTTGGTGGATGCAATTCCTAAGAAAGTTGATACAAGAGAGAAGATTATCACCACAAGAAAGAATTGGAAACCGATTGGGATATATGGGTTCTGCTTTTATCATGTCATCCCCATACCTCCTCCCCTACGATAACATTGGTGTATATACTTACTTGATTGGTGCGTTATTATCTTTACCACAAGTTTGGTTAGCTAAACAATGGAACTTGGTAGTGATTAATTTAAATCTATTAGTAGGATACGGCCTATATCTTTTCTCGTGATATTTATATCTATGAGATATAACCCATTCACATGGGAACAGAAGTTATACTTAACCTTTGTTATTCTTGGAAGAATATTCCAAAATTTAATTCTCATCGTTTACCACTTCACCTTGATGAAGTATTATCAATTAAAACAATGGTTACATACAAAATACATAAAGTTACGTTATCTATTGTTCTCGTATTAGTTACTCTAAATGTTTTAGCATTAACTAATTGGGAATATTATCTTTTCTTTCGTTCTGATAAATTGTTTATCGATGAACGAGTAGAAGAAGATGTAAACGATGTGATAAAGGGGTTTTATAAACGAGGTGTTCCATTACATCAAATCGGTGAGGAATCATTTATGGTTTCTATCGATGATTGTATGCCTCCCTTTTATTGGGGAATAGCTGAAGGAACTGGTATACCCGATAAAGTTCTTATTAGTCTCAATAGAGAAATTCTCAAATCAACTACCGAATTTAGAAAGTGGGTCATTGCTCACGAACTTGGACACGAACTTGGATACTTCCATGAAGATACTTTATACATCATGGGTCAGTATTTAGGAAAGGGGTCATATGATAAAGCTATGGATGAGTTGATAAAAAAAATTAAAAATAAATAATATAAATTATGAATTTTAACGATTGGAATGATGACGATGATTTCGAAAATGAAGATGGTAACCATAGAAATGGATATTTCGATAGAATAAGACAAAATGAAAAAGAAATGTTGAAAATAAATATGGTACGTCATTTTGAATTTCCACCTTCTTTAGAAGAGTGGAGAGAATTTTTTGGTGAACCCACCGATGAAGATTGTGCCGATATAACACAAGCTTATATAAAACAACACCATCATTATGGAGAAAATCATATTGCTCAATTCGTAGATGCATTCGATATTAATTGGGTAAGATATTTATTATGGTACAATGAATCAGTTGAAGAATATGAACTATGTGCAATACTAAAATCACACATAGATATAAACATCAAATCTCATAAAAAAAGTATTAAATGAAAGAATTAAAGCTTTGTGATAAAATGTCATATTGGTTATCTAGATTTGACACTAAAAATTTAAAATCGATTCTATCAGACACCATATCTTTATCAGAAAAAAATAAAGCCAACAATGGAGCTCACATGGTATCTAAGCACAAAAATCTAAATGAATTTAATGAATGGATAAACAAAAAGGAAAATCATTTATCGGAACTTTGTCATCATGCATTCTCAGTTTGTAAGGGGATTACTAAAAAGGAATGGGAATCGATTGAAAGTACATTTTGGATTAATATAGTTAAAGCTAAAAATCCTGTTCAAAGGGGGAAAGTCGATGGTAGGGATGATTTAGTATGGCACAATCATACCGAAATAAATAAAAAATATGAAGAAAATCCACCAGACTATACATTCGTATTTTATTTACAAATGCCAAATAATTTAAAAAATGATGATGGTATGATTTATTTAAGAGGTTCTAAGGGTGAGATAGTTTCATTCCTTCCCAAAGTTGGTGACTTATTAATTTTGGATGGAAATTGTTGGCATTCACCACAAACAGCATTAAATTCAGACATGGATAGAATTGTACTTGCCGGTAATTTTTATTTTAAACCAAATTTAAAAAAAATGAAAACATTATTATGAAAAAAAAAATGTTTTCATTTGGATGTTCTTATACCAACTACCTTTGGCCGACCTATGCTGATTATATAGGTACCATGTTTGAAAATTATTATAACCAAGGGATATCGGGTTCTGGTAATAAACGAATATTTAATATTGTTTGTTCACATCTACATAAGTTTACTAAAAATGATTTTGTTGTAATCCAATGGAGTGGGTTAGAAAGAAACGATAAAATATTACCACCCACCCACAATAGAATCGATACATTCTCTAATAGACGAATTGATGATGGAACTTGGTTTTCAAATGGTTCTGTATTTGAAAACAATGGATTTTTTTCGGAAGAATATCGTACTAATTATTTTAGTTATGATGAACAATACGAAATGTTAATATCATATTGTAAATGTTTAAAGATGATATTAGATAATATAGGATGTAAGTATTTGTTTATTTTTATGTCAAACCCACTAAATCCTTTGTTAAAGAAACTCAACGGAGAGCCATTGGCTATATATTATGAATCGGAACTAAGAAATAGAATGTTAGAATCTTTTTATAAAAAATATAATCACGAACATTTTAATCGAGAATTCATAAGAAACCTTAACTTTTATAAAAAATGTTTATTTCATCTACAAACAGAAATAGAACAAAATGAAGAATCAAATTATACAGCATCAGATTTGAATGAGCATTTTATCAAAGATTATCATCCTAAATCACATACTCACTATAAAATAGCCCTTAAACTAATTAAAGATTTAGATATAATTGGAGACCATCCTCTTAAAGAAGATAAATTAATGTCTTTATCAAAAGAAATTGACAATAAATTTACATATGATAATCTGGAAAAAATTGAATACGATTATAAAACCATACAGGTTGAATCACACAATTCAATCAGAGATTTATAATATAAAAATATTTAATAATAAAAACAACATTTAATAGTGGATACTGTAATATACTCTTATAAAAATATAAACACACAAGGTAAAACATTTGACGATGATTTTATTAAAATGGCAAGGTTATCGGTTGAATCATCTTCTAAGTTTTACAAAACAAAGTTATATTGTGATGGGGGTAGTAAAGAACTATTTGACAGGTATAATATAAAATTTGATGAGGTTATAGTACTTGATGAGTTAAATGATTATAGTGGTTCTGTATTTTGTATGCCAAAAATAATCACAATGATGCATCAAACTGAACCATATATTCATTTAGACTTTGATGTTTTAATTTTAAGAAAACTTCAAGATAAAGATTGTATTGGATTTGCATATCCTGAAGTTAGTATATCACCCACATATAATTTTGAACAAATTGAGTATGTATATGAATCCTATATATTACCATTTAAAAAATACTCAAAGGATAAAACAGATTATAAAGAATCTATACTTTGGAACTTTGATAAGATACCAAATCATGGTATCATTTATGTAAACAATCCAAACATAATAAAGTCAGCTTACCAGCAAATTATAATAGATTTTGAAGATGCGGTAAACGAATCGAAACCAATGGAGGGATTGGCTCAGTATATAGAACAGTTTAGCTTAAAAAGATATTTAGATGAGAATAAAATAAAATATGATTTTTATGAAGATGTTTGTAATTTTTCATTTGAAATCGATATGAATAAATTTACAATAAGGGGTAATAGTAAATTAAAAACAGATTTACACTTCTTATTACATCATGATTTTATTCACTTTCATAATTACCCATTAAATAGAGAACTGTTTAGAGAAATAATTGATTATTTTAATATGTCTATTTTTAATAAAAAAACTGAAAAAATAAATAAAATTTTAATGTAAAATATTTGGATTTCTCATATTTTTTTCGTATATTTACTATGTAAATGATTAAGATATAAAAGTTATGGCAACTACACAATTTGAAATCTGGTTAGAAAAAGTAGAAAAAGAAAGAGAATCTTATTGGAATAAAAACTTCTCTTACAAACCTTACACCCCACTAATTATTGAGAAAGGTAGAAAGTATATAAAACTTACTGATTCAATTAATGGTTCAGTTTGGGGATTCGTTTCTATGGTTGATGGTGTGAATAAAGGAGCAGCAATTAAAAAAGGTGATTTACTAATGCCTGCATCTTGGAGAACTCCTGCTAAACATAGTAGAGGAAACATCTTTGAAGGAACTGATAGTTGGAACTTCAATGGACCTAATTATTTAAAATAAATTATAAAACTTAAACGATATGAACATTAAAGAATTTTACTTAGAAAACTACCCAACAGATGATTTGGGTACAGAACTTAAAGATAACACAACCTTTACAGGTTTGTTAAATGAACTACACAATGGTAATGATGTATATGATTACATCGGTGTTGGTGATAGTTTAATTAGAGAAAGATTGTTTGAAAAACTTTCAAACATACTCAACACTTCTTATGATTACATTTGGAACCTTTGGTTAAAATAATGGAATGGGATGATATACATGAGTTAGAAGCAGATATCTACTCAAAGGATTCAAAAACTCCACAACAAGTTATGGAACACAAATTCAATGTGGTTCATAATCGTAATTGGAAAGAATACCTCAACTCAATTGAGTGGGATGGTCTTTGGTTGAAACACGATACCGAAGAAGAAAGACAAAGAAAAAAAGAAGAACAATATCAAAGGGAATTAGAAAACTCTCCTTTTGCAAAATGGTTTTAATCCGCATATTTAAGTGTGTAAATTTATATTATGAAAAATATTCACATAATTGGAGGAGGTACTGCGGGTTGGTTAACTGCTATGTTCTTACAAAACATACAACCAAAATCAAATATAACTTTGATTGAAAGTAAATCTATCGGCATAGTAGGTGTGGGTGAAGGTACTACCCCAAACATAAGAGCTTTATTTAAACGGCTATGCATAGATGAAGAGGATTTTCAATCAAATACAAATTCTACGAGAAAGATAGGAATTCATTTTAGTAATTGGCCTGGAGATGGTTCATCTTATAATCATGATTTTTATTTATCAAATAAAAGAAATTACGCATTTCACTTTGATACCTATACTCTTGGTGAATATTTTAAAAACAAAGCCAAACAAAAAGGTATTAACTATATACAAGATGATGTATTGGAATTCAAAACAGAAGATGTACTAATTAATGGAGATACCGAATCCCACATAAGACAACTAATACTCCAAGATAATGGAGTTATTGAAACTGATTTTATATTTGATTGTACCGGATTCTCACGATTAATTCTAGATAAGGTTATGAAATCAAAATGGGTTTCTGTTAAAAAATACTTAACCCTTAATTCAGCATTACCCTTTTATTTACCAAACGACACTTTGTTATCTAAAGATACTAATACACGAACAGATTCCATCAGTATGAAAAATGGTTGGTTATGGATGATACCACTCCAAGATAGAATGGGATGTGGGTATGTTTTTGATTCCAACTATATAAGTGATGAAGAAGCAAAAAAAGAAGTAGAAGAATTCTTAGGTCATTCTGTTGATTTTAAAAAAAGAATATCGTTTGAATCAGGATACTTTAATGAAGTATGGAAAGGAAATTGTATATCAATTGGATTAAGTGGGGGTTTTTTTGAGCCACTTGAAGCAACATCCATAATGACTATTATTATTCAATTAAATAAATTGATAAGTAACTCGTTTGATTACACTAAACGGAATTTTTATAATCTATCTATTAGAAATGCAAATGAACAAATTTTAAATTTTATAAGATATCATTATGTATGTGATAGAGATGATTCTAAATTTTGGCAAGATTATAAAAAAAGAGAAATGCCTGATAAATTAAAATCTCTTTTAAATGATAAAAATAAATTAAAAGTATTAACTACGAAGGAATTAAATAAAATTTTAAAAAATCCAGTTGGCGCAACTGTATTTGATATACCAAGTTATTTAATACAAAGTTCGGGTAATTTTAAAAAAGAAACCCCAATAATATAATAAATGTAAATTGGAATTAGAAAGATTTCCCTTTACTAAATAGTTTTAATATGGAAAAAATAAAATGGAGTTATGTACTAATAGGAGCATTCCTAACTTTCTTCGCACAAGGTGGTGCATGGGCTCAACACAACCTACAATTTAAATACACAGATTATGGAACAACATGGTGGGGATGGTATGTCTTATCTATCCCACTTACTTGGTTATTCTTAACAGGTACGAAATATACTGTTGAAGGATTCGATGGTTCTGTGTGGTCTAATAGATTTGTTGGATTTACAATTGGTATAGTTGTTTACGCAGTTCTTACCTCTTGGTTCTTCAATCAACATATAACTTGGAAGATTGGAGCACAGTTATTATTAGCAATGGGTATATTATTAATACAAGCTCTTTGGCCAGGAAAATGAACGAATTAGATTTACATGGATTCACCCACGATGAAGCTGTATTTGTTACTGAAAATTTTGTATTAATGGAATCACAAGACCCACTATTCCAATGTCGAATCATTGTAGGTAACTCTTCCAAAATGTCAGAATTGGTAAAGGAAGTATTAGATAAACATGATTTTAGATACTATATCCCAAGTTGGAATATTGGTGAAATAATAGTATCAAATTAAATTACAAATATTTTGGATAATTAAAATATTTTTTGTATATTTGTAATATAAAACTTAAAATATGAACCAATGGAATTATCGAGAAATGGGTTCTCGAAACAAAAAGACTGGTAAGTTAAATTACTATCAAGTTACAGTAACAGATTATAAGATATCCGATTGTTCGTGTCCAGCAAGAGGGTTTAGAAGATATACCCCATGTAAACATATGAAACGTTTACACGAAAAGCTAGGACACTTAGCTATATAAAAGGAAAATAAAAATGAGATTACCTATAATAAAGCATTTAGTAGAGAACCCAGATTTCGATGAAGATTACTTCGAAGAAACTGTGTATGTGTTAGTATCACTTGCCGATGCACGAGGAATCAAAGATGAAGAACTCGATGTAATTGGTGAGTTGGTATCTAACCTTGAAGGTGCCATTGATGTTAAAAAACAAATCAAAGATGGTGTACCTCAGAAAGAAGCACTCAATTCTTTTATGCAAAGAGTAATGGGTTCATTAAAAAAGATACAATAGTATATGGTGATTCCTACTACAATACTCTTTAATGATAGAGTATGTTTTATAACTTTTTATAAGGTTGGTAGTAGAGCTACTGTTGACTTATTTAATAGATTTACCAATCAAGAAAACATTATTAAGGCTGAAATTAAAGTAGATGAAAACTTTAAACTTATAGATGATGACATTTCCCATATTGGTAAACAACTTGCTCAAATTGAAAAGGACAAGGTAAGAAAAGAATTAAATAATATTTTTTTAGAGAAAACAGAAAAAGATATAATAATATTATATCGAGACCCATCTAAAAGATTTTTAACAGGAATTATAGAAGAATTTTCATTTAGTTTAAAAAAGTATTTTGATAATGATAATTATAACACAATTATAAGTGATGTAATAAATTCGTTAAATTTTAATGGTACTCAAGATGAATACGAATCAATTTTAGAAAGAAAGGGTGTTTTTGTATTAAATCAAAATTATAGTAGACTATCTAAAAATGAATCTGATTTTTATAAAAAATTATTTTATGAATATATTAATGAACTTTCCAAACGTTCGTTTAATACTGGACATACATATCACTATTTGACACCACTTTTTTTATTATTAGAGACCAATGAGGCCATAAAAAATAATCGTAAAATAAAATTACTAAATTTAGATTTAGATAAAAATAAATTACAAGAAACCTTACTTGGATATGGCTCTCATGGTGAAGTTGAATCAATTCCTAATTCAACTTCCAATTCATTATTCGTAGATTTTGCAAACGAATTGATATTCAAAGGTCAGGCTGATTGGGATAAACAAAAACTTAAAAACTCTATATCAAGATATCTAATGTATGAAAATATAGGATATAAAAAACTTATAAATAATCCTAAAAATATTTAATAAAAAATTTGTATAATTAAAAAATAATTCGTATATTTGTAAAAATTAATTAAATTAAAATTATGGACAAAGTTTATGTAAGACAGGCTGAACGATATACAGTATGGGAAGCCACAGAACCAATCGAAGTTGATGTAGAAAAACTTCGTAAATGTGACCCACCTTTCGAGGGTGAGAACGAACAAGACCTTTTAGAATACCTAAAAGATAATGTTTGGGGAAATTATGATTGGGCTGAAAATGAAACCAATCAAGAAGTTTATGGTGAAGATGCAGCTATGGAACTAACCTTTGATGAGGTGTACGATGTAGAAGTATATTCAGATACTCGTGAGAAGTACCAACAAGCTTGGTTAGATGTTGGAGTACCAAACGATGAGTATCGTAAGATGGGTGGATTTGAAGTAAAGGCAACTAACGTAGATGAAGCATAAGTTATGGCAATAGATAAAGACAAAGCAAAAGAGTTAGTTAACGATGCGAGATACATTCACGATTCGTTAAAAACATATCTCAAAGATGATAGTATAGAAGATTCATTATTATTCTTCTATGGGCACAAATGTATTCAGTTAGCATCTGAACTTTTTCAAGAGGTAAATTTGAGAGATATAACTAAGAAACAAAAAGGTTATACTTATGATTTACTAAATGCATTTAAGGAAAAGTATCCAGAGTTTGAAGAAGAGTTCAATAAACAATAGTTATGGCAAGTGAAATGACATCCTTTGTTAAGGTTAAGAACGCTAACAAAGAAGTATATCAAAAGTTAAAAGAAATCTTCACACCAAGTGAAGGTAAGTACGATGTAAACTCAATCGAGTTAATCAATCGTGTTTGGGGAAGAAACTATTCCTATAAAGAAGAAAACGAAAATTGGGATGAAGAAAAAGATTGGCCATCTTGGGAAGAGTGGGATAAACTACTTGGACCTAAGTGGTGTAATGGAGAAGAGTTCTATATGGATGAAGGAGATGATGAAGGTTCTTTTATTCTCAGAGCTGCATATGCAGTACCACAAGTTCTACTCGAAAAGATAGCAAAAACTCTTAGTGAGATTAAAGAAGATTGTTATTTAGTTGGTAACTACGAACACGAAGATTATGACCCAGTTGGTGCATTCTTATACGCAAAAGATTGGGATGATATCGAAGATTTAGATTCGGGTTATGATTCAGAAGATTTATGGGAAAATGATGAACTTAGAGATGATATGTGGGATGAAGTTTCTGAATTAGAAAAAGATATTGAAAATGCGTATTTTGAGTACTTAGAAGATAAAAAGAATAATCCTGAAGATTACGAATGAGAAAATTAATTTATAACGTAACAGATGGTGATGAAAGATATACTTTAGAGTTTATCACCGATAGAACTCCTGAATGGACAGAGCAACAATATACAAGACATCGTATTAATTGTAGAATGGATTTAATTTCAAATGAAACCACAGAAGAACAAAAACCGATATCAAGAGAAGTTGGATTGGGATGATATGACTCATGGTGAGGCATCCCACCACATCGGTAAAAAGACTACCGAAAAAGTTCACAAATCAAAAAAAGATTATTCTCGAAAAGGAAAATCTAAAAAGAAATGGGATAGGTTCGATGATGATGATTTCTATCCAGATTCAAGAATATAAATAATATATACTTATATACTTGAAAAGGGGGGATTAGCTCAGCTGGCTAGAGCGCTTGATTTGCATTCAAGAGGTCATCGGTTCGACTCCGATATTCTCCACTACATTAAACTAAATTAATGTAATTAAATTAAATTATGAAAAAAGTAATTTTACTATTTTTACTTTCAGTTATAGGAATAACTGTAAGTTGTGAGAAATCAGATTGGTTCTCACCAGAGGATGTCGATTCCATCAAAGCAAGCTATCAAACTTATATTAATGATTTGACAGATGCTAAAAATGAATTGACAACTCAAGTAACAGACCTTACAACACAAGTTACTAATCTCACAACCGAGGTTGAAGAATTAGAAGCTTCTGTAAGTACTCTGACCGAATCAAATACTACGTTAATCGCTGAGAACGCAACAGTTCAAACATTAACTGATAACGTAGCTACTTTGACTGCACAATTAGCAACCTTAACTTCTGAGAAAGAAGATTTGGATGCACAGATTGTGACTTTAACAACATCTAACACAACTCTAACAACAAGTAACACAACGTTAACAGACCAAGTTACAACACTTACATCAAGTGTAACTGCTCTACAACTTGAGATTACTGATTTAGAAACAGAGGCAACTACGTTAGAGGGACAGATTACTTCATTAAAAGATGAAGTATTAACATTTAAAAACTTTAAACTATTGAGAGAGAAACTTGATACAATGGTGGCAGCAACGATTACTGATACTAATCTAAATGCAGCTATTGATTCTATCTCTATTGGTTTAACTTCTTCAAGTGTATCAGCAACTGTATTGAAAGGATTGATTAGTACTGAAGCAGATTGGTTATTTGATAACGCAATCAAGACAGGTACTACATCTATGACTACGGCAGTAAGTACATTCTATGATACATCCACAGATACAAATGTAATTAACTTTAGAACTTTAGTTGGTGAACTAACAACTACTTGGAACACTGCTAAAGAAAGTACGTTAATCACATGGTTCATCGAATTCATTAAAGAATACGAGAATCTATAATTGACTGCCAGGCAAGCGTTGGTTTATGGTTGTACCTTAACAACCAATTTTGGCCCCTTCGTCTATCGGTTAGGACGCCAGGTTTTCATCCTGGAAAGAGGAGTTCGATTCTCCTAGGGGCTACTAAACATTTTAAATTATGGTTACAACTATATTAATAGTATCTTTATCAATCTGTATAATTCTTTTATCAAGAGAAATTATCAAATTACAAAAAAGAGTTGATGTTCTTAACAAAGAAACCAACACAAGAATTTCGGTAACAGACCAACAAACTCATTTAAGAATTAATGAGGAGGTATCTCAACTTCTTGATATCATTAAACAGAATGCAGATAATACAGATACTTCAATAGAATATCAGTTAAAAGAATTGGAAAAGAAAATTAAATCACTTATTCCACCTACCAACGATGAGTTGATGATGGAGGTTAAAAAAATGAGAGATGATTTTTTTGCATTAAGACAAAACTTTTAAAAAAAGGAGAGTTGGCAGAGTGGTCGATTGCGGCAGTCTTGAAAACTGTTGAGGGTAACACCTCCGGGGGTTCGAATCCCTCACTCTCCGCAAACAACATAATATGAAAAGATATCCTCATCAATGTGGACCAATAGAATATATTAACAATGAGGCTTATCAAATTGTTGCGAGATATTCCATAACAGAAGTTAAAGATGCTCAATTAATCAAAGAATGGTTGGGGTGTGATACCGTATTTAAATCAAACAGACAAAATCTATTTATATTTTGTAATCACATAGAAGAGATAACTTGGGAAACGATATAGTTATGAAAATTCTGATAATTGCAATACCCCGTTCTGGTTCAACTTCGTTGATGAGCAATATAGCTAATATTTTATCTTTAAAACCAGTACCCGAACCATTTAATCCTACATTTACAAAAAAGGTTAATTATACTATTGGTGAAGATGATGTTGTTGTTAAAATAATTACAGGACAGGATGATAGATATTCGGATATAATTGATTGGGATTATTGGAAATCATTTATATTGGATTTTATTCCACAATTTGATAAAACAATATTGTTAACAAGAATGGATACTAAAGCTCAATTAGAATCATTCTCATATGCTAGTCATTTTAAAAAAGGATGGTTTGAATCTTATACTTATGAATCACCACCATACGAAGTGATATCTGATTGTAAAGAATATTTAGATTCAAGTATTGAAGCTATTAAAGAAGTAATAAGAAAATTAAAAAATAAAGGAATACATTTGGAAATAAAATATTATGAAGATTTTTTCGATGTATCTTCAGAAAAAAGACTAAGAAAATCATCCAAAAGCAATAATACTTTAATTTAATATACTTATATATATGAGATGGGTACAATACTTCAGAGAACTTGCACATACAGTCAAGAAAAAATCCAAAGATAAGAACACACAAATTGGTGCTGTAATTGTTGGTAAGGATAAAGAAATTGTATCTACTGGTTATAATTCTTTTCCTCGTGGTATTAATGATAATCTCGATGAAAGACAAGAAAGACCAGAAAAGTATTATTGGTTCGAACATGGTGAAAGAAATGCAATCTACAATGCAGCAAGAATAGGAGTTTCTACCAAGGGAACAACTATGTACCTTTCATGTGGAGTTCCTTGTTCAGATTGTGCAAGGGGAATCATAAATGCAGGAATCGTTCGTATCTTTTGTGAACGAGGTGGTGGAGCAAAAGGACCTAAATGGGCAGATTCAGCCGAACGTAGTTGGGAGATGTTAGAAGAAGCTGGTGTTAAAGTTTGTTTTTACGATGATGATTTCCATGTCTAATTTGGTTAATAAAGATACATATTGTGCCTTACCATTCAATCACCTTTACGTTGAATCCACAGGTGACTTAAAACCATGTTGTATTGGTAGTAGATTTAACTCATATACAAATTTAAAAGATATGAGTATCGAAGAGGCATTTAACACGGAAGAATATAAAAAACTTAGATTGGATTTACTTAATGGAATAAAAAATCCTTTGTGTAATTCATGCTGGAATAAAGAAGAGAAGGGTATACTATCTCATAGACAACAAGTAGGTCAAACTGAGAATGTTCTTGGAGTGTGGGAGGAATACTATACGAAAGATGGGTATATGAAACCTGAGTTTGAGTATCTTGATATTAGATTTTCAAACTTATGTAATTTTAAGTGTATAATGTGTACTCATGATTATTCTTCATCTTGGTATGAAGAAAGACATAAAAAAGAAGGTAGACCAAAAGTTTTAAAAGTCAAAGAAAATATCGTATCGGAATTAATCCCATATATAAAAAAATTAAAAAGTATATATTTTGCAGGTGGAGAGCCTCTGATTATGCCCGAACATTTCGAGTTACTTTCTTATCTACATAAACATAATAGAGATATTTCTATTGTTTACAATACAAATTTATCTGTTATAAAATATGATACTACTGATTTAGTCAATATGTGGAAAGACTTCAAATCAGTAATGGTTCAAGTTAGTGTTGATGGTATGTATGAAATCGGAGAAAAAATAAGAGAGGGGTTTAAGACAGATAGATTTATAGAAAATATAAAGGTAATTAAAAATAATAATATTACATACCACATATCACATACTACAGCAACTTATAATGTAAAAAATATTTATAACTTTATAAATGAACTATTAGATAGTGGTGTTATAAATAATACAAATGAGGTAAGTATAAATAACTTTGTAGTTACTCCTGAAAAATATTGTATATCAAACTTATCAACGGAAGAAAAAATAGAAATATACAACTATTTAATAGATGTAAAAAGTAAAATAGAAGGAGATAGGATAATAGGTCAGATTGATGAAATTATAAAATTTCTTGACCTAAACTTAGAAAAAGTCATATAAAATGTTAAAAGAAGGTACTTTAATACAGTTAGAAAAAACCAAAAAACAAATTGAAAGAATAAATCTAAGAGAAGAAGTAGTATCCTATGATGTAGAGAGTGCATCATTTTCTAACAATAGTATTGTTTGTTCTTATTATTCAAACATAGTAGATTCTTTCAGTAAAATAACTTTTGAAAATGAAGAATTTCTAATATGTGGTGGTCATACAAAAATATATACAAAACAAAGAGGTATTATATTAGTAGATAATCTTAGATATGGTGATATGTGTTTACGATTAGAAATAGTAAATAACAAAAAAATAAAACAATGGGTAAGAGTTAAATACATAACATTTGAAGATAATAAGGATGAAATATTTAGATTTATTCAGAGGTTAAGTGGATTTCAATTCTTTTTTGCAAATAATTATTGTATTGGAACACCGTAGAAATGAATAGATTTTTATCAAAAAATATGTCAATTACTTTAGATAATAGAGTAAAAACAATAGAGGAGTTATTCCACAATTCAGAAAAGATACTTTCTTATGTTAATGGTGATATTAGGGAATCTGATTTGAATGTTAACAAACTCGAATCCCAAACCCCTTATTTTTTAAACATGATATCTTTTGTACCTCCAAAAGAAGATAAACATAAACACATGACTATTTTGGTAGGTGATGGTATATATTTTTACTTAAATAATAAAGATAAATGGGTATGTTCCTCTGATTTATGGCGTGGTGATTCTGTAAAACTATTTAATGGAGAAGAGCTTATTGTAAATGAAATACTATCAAAAAAAGAAAATGAAATATATATTATAGAAGATATATTACCACACAATACTTTTTTTATAAATGGAATATTATCTAGTACGATGAAGTTAAAATGACAAACGAGAAAATCACAGAAGAACTCTTAATTAAATCCCACTCACTTGGAATCAAAGATGAAGTATGGAAACTTGCATCCAAACTTAAAGAAGAAGATAGAACTTTAGATTTCAATGGTTCAATTCAACAAGCTTTCGAACAACTTACTAAGTAATCCATTTCCATATATTTATAGTATATGGAATACATCTCTTTAGAAAATATAAGAAATAAATACCCAGAAGAACTTTCTGTATCTCAAAAATATACAAGAAGAGGAAACTCTATTGTGTATAGTGGTAAGAGTGAATATTCAAATACAATTAATTTAGATTTTGATGTATCTGGTATAAACACAGTACCAAATAGTTCATTTAAATTTATTGTAGATATTGGGGGTTCTTTGTATACCTCTCCTGATTTTTTGAATTTATTACAAAATGCACAACGAGAAAACAACCCATACTTTCAGAAAAAAACCGTTCCTATTGTAAAAATAAATTTAGGTGAAGCTACTACTCAAATTAGTGACCAATCTACGGCTGAGAAATATGCAGAAGTATCTGTAACTAACAATTTAAATTTTGGTGATACAACAAATAAAATATTACAACATATAGATTGGCTGATTAGTGACCAAAATGAAGGACTTAGAGACATTAAGTCCGGTGGTAATAGAGTTTATGGAGATTATAAATTGAATACGAGTCAATATAATATTGAGAGTGATAGTGGTCTTGGATTCGAGTTTACAGATGCACTAGAAAGTGGATTGGGGGAAACAGCTGAAACTAAAAACATTGTAGTTCCTGATACATCTACACAAGAAACATCAATATCAAAAAGAGAAAATATTCAACCCCCACCTGTTTACATACCCATAAAAAGAAAAACAGATTTTGATTTTTTAAGTGGAGGTAGAAATACAGGTCTAAGACAATTATCAGACCCAACTGGCTTAGATAGAACCGGACTAAGAGATGCGTATGATACTGGAGATTTTGGTCCACTTGGAGCAATGTTTGATAATGGGGAATTCGGTTCATTTGATTTTTAAGAACTGAAAGAAGAGAGCTTTAGATTATGAGAAAAAGAGCAGTAAGTCTTACTAATTGGAAAAGGTATTTGGATTATGAAAATAATCCAAAACTTATCCCTTTTATAAAATCTCGTGGTAATGAGGTGTTTTGGCAAATTTCTCAAAACGTATGGAAATATAATGGTAGGGGGCTGTCATCACTAACTATGATTATACATGAAAATGCACCCTATGCTATTAATATACCAAAAAAAGAATATTTTGAAGTTATGAATTATGCTTTGAGATTTTTTGAAAAGAGAGAAGATTATAAAAAATGTCAAAGTATAATAGAATGGTTGGATAATATGAAGGAAAATGATAAAAAGAAAATAAAAAAAATTAAACTTATATAAGGGTTATATTTATATTAGAATATAAAACATTTTTATGAAGATATTGAAGTATTGGAATAAAGATTCGTTTGAAATTACTAATTACAAATGGTTTTTATCTGACAGAAAAAATAAAACCTTCACTACCAGTGGTTCTGATAACTCCAATCAAAACAAATACACATATAATAAACTTGGATTTAGAGGAGACTCGATTCCATTAAGTGGTAAGAAATTAATGGCAGTGGGATGTTCTCACACCGAAGGTATTGGCGTCAATGATGATGAAACTTGGCCATATTACCTATCAAGATTATTAAACTTTTCCCATATAAACTTTGGATTTACAGGAAGAAGTAACGACTACATAGCTAGGTGTGTACTTTCTTTTGTAGAAGAAATAAACCCAGACCTAATCTGTATAATGTATTCTTATCCAGAAAGAAGAGAATATTACACTAACAGTGGTGGGATAGAATCATATCATCCTAATCCATGGGGTTGGTTTTTAGAAAATGAGAAAGAATTTAAATCAATAACTAATATATCTAACGATAACAATAATTTTATAAATTGGTATAAAAATCATCTACTAATAAAAAACTATTTACAAAATAAAAAAATACCATTTGTTTGGAATGGTAAATTTTTAAACACAGAATATAGCGATGAGTTCAGATTTGATGGTAATTATGATATCGAATATGGTAATCACGCAACTTCAATACAAAATAAAATATACGCTAACGAATTATATAATTTTATAAAAGAAAGAGAATATGCCGGAGAACATTGAGAAAAACCCACCAAAGGGTAAAGTTAAATTTAACTTAACTCTTTCAGAAGAACAAAAAGAAGCAAAAGCAAATATCTTATATCACCCATATAATTTTATATTGGGTAAAGCTGGTAGTGGTAAAACACTCCTAGCGGTACAAGTTGCATTAGATATGTTTTTCACAAGACAGATAAACAAAATCATTATAACAAGACCAACTGTATCCAATGAAGATAATGGATATTTACCTGGTTCTCTTGATGAAAAGATGGAGCCTTGGTTAGTTCCTATTCGTTCTAATATGAGAAAGGTTTATAACAAACCTATGATATTAGAAAAGATGGAAAGAGAAGATAATATTGAGTTGGTATCACTATCACACTTTAGAGGAAGAACTTTTGAAAATGCATGTGTGATTGTAGATGAATTCCAAAACTTAACTAAACAACAATTAGGAATGGTATTGGGTAGGTTGGGTAAACAATCCACAATGATTCTTACAGGTGACCCACAACAAATTGATTTAAAGTTTAATAATGATTCCGCGATACATGAAGTTCCAAAATTAAAACCATCTCAATATGTATATTCGGTATCATTAAAAGATAATCATAGACACGAAGCGTTGGATGAGTTATTGAAATTATTAAATGAATATTCATAATGAATCGGTTAAATGAATACATATGTGCAGTTCCATTTGATTCCCTTGAAGTACATGACAAGAGGAACTTTCTTTGTTGTGCGTCTTGGTTAACAAAACATTTACCTGAAGGTGCATCTGTCTATGATTCTTTTAACTCACAAGAAGCTAAAGATGTAAGAGACTCTATGATAGATGGTTCATATAGGTATTGTGATGAAAATCAATGTCCTTACTTAAAAATGTTTAAGAATGGTACTGCCGCTCCAATCTATCATAAAGATAAGTTATCTGAAGATTTAAAAGAACGAGTTGAGAGACATAAAAAAGGACTTGAAATAAAACCAACAGTAGTTCAATTTTCTATGGATAGAACTTGTAATTTAAAGTGTCCATCTTGTAGACTTGATTTAATAGTTGCGGACAGTCATAAAATAAAACAAGTAAAAGCTCATATACAAGAGATAGAAGATACATACGCTGACAGTATTAAAACACTATATATAACAGGAACGGGAGACCCATTTGTATCGGTTGGATTCAGAGATTTTCTTAGAAATTTCGATAAATCTAAATACCCCAACTTAGATACCATACATCTTCACACAAATGCCACTAAATGGAATAAAGAAATGTGGGAGAGTATGCCAAATGTACATGAGTTTGTACATTCAGCTGAAATATCAATAGATGCTGCAACAAAATACACATATGAGAACGAAACAAGAATCGGTGGTGATTGGGATGAACTAATTGAAAATTTACATTTTATATCTAAACTACCAAATCTAAAAAGAGTAAAAACTTCATTTGTTGTACAAGACACTAATTACAAAGAAATGAAATTGTTTTATGATACAATGACTTCTATATTTGAAAAAAAAACAAAAGTATTTTTTGGTAGAATAAATAATTGGGATACCTTTACTGAAGATGAATTTGAACAAAAAAAAGTATGGGACTCAAACCATCCTTATTACAATGATTTTGTAAAAGAAGTAAACTCAGTACTTCCTGCGTATAATTGTTTTCATAATCTTGAAGAATTTTTATATAAAAAATCTAATTTAATTTAACTAAAAATAATTTACTTTTTATTTGGAAATCTCGATTTTTTTTCGTATATTTACTATGTAAATGATTGATAAGATATGAAAAAGTTATTACAAAAGATAGAATCCAAAATACTCACTAAGTTATTTACAAGATGGGTAAACAATGAATTCGATACTGAACTATTAGAATTAACTAAGATGACTATTCAAAATAGAGAGATACTTGTAAAAAGTATGATTGATAGGGCTAACTACAAACCAATATTGGGATTTCACTCTCATTTAAAAAAAAACATAAAATAATTTGGTAAATACAAATAATCTTCGTATATTTACAATGTAAATAAGTGATATGACACAAAAGAAAATAGTTTACATTGACATGGATGGTGTCCTTGTTGATTTTGGTGCTGCAATTCAAGATTGGTTCGACAAACATCCACATTTAGTAGAGAGATACAAAGAGTTTCCTGACCATATACAAGGTCTATTCAGAAACCCACCACCAATCGATGGTGCAATCGAAGCAGTAAAGAAACTACATGAAAGTGGTAAGTATGAATTGTTCATCGCAACTTCGGCACCTTGGGGTAATGCTGGTTCTGCAATGGATAAGAGATTGTGGATTGAGGACCATTTTGGTAATTTGTTCCACAAAAAAATGTTTATCACTCATAGAAAAGATTTACTTCTTGGTGATTATCTAATTGATGATAGAACCAAGAATGGGGCTGGTGAGTTTAGCGGAGAACTTCTTCAGTTTGGTATAAATTGGGAAGATGGAAAAGAGGGCCAGTTCCCCAACTGGCAATCAATCTTAGATTACCTTTTATGAAAAACGATAAGTTAGGATTTTTAGATTACCTTATTTTAGTTTTATTGTTAGGTGTATTGATTCTTTCAACATCATGTACGCAAGAAGGTGTTATACCATTTGAACCTACTTTAGAATTAGATGCAAGATTACCACATGATACTAATGGATATTATCATCTAAAACTAAATCCAAACACAAACCAAACCATACATAGAATTGATGGTAGGGTTACCAATATATTAGAACCAACAAAAGTCAGTTTTAGTTCAAATTTATCTTGGTTATTTATGGGAGAATCCGTACCAACATCTAATTTTAGTTCTTGGGCAACTCCAGATGACCCAAGTATATCAAATGTAATCGCACCCATTTATGGCATGAGAACTGATACATTAACTCTTGTTTGTAGAGTTAATGAATGGGATATCATACAAAAACTAAATATTGTATTAGAATGATTGAATACCCCTCGACACCAATAACAGAAGAAACCTTTGAAAGACAAGGATGGGAGATGATAGTAGAAAAAGAAGAAATAGATGGAGAGGTTGATGAGTATTACTACTGGGTCTTACCTCTACCAAAAGATAATCCTGACCCTAACTGTTTTAAACTTATTTCATCTAATAATGATGATTATAAGGAAATCGAATTATTGAAAGAGGGAGAATATATAGTAGAAATAAATGAATCATATGGACTTGGATTTTGTTATTCAGAAGAAGAATTAGAAATTCTTTATAGAGCTTTAACAAAATCAGAAATAGAAGATTGACATATTGTCATGTTATATGTTTACAAAACTGACAAAATGTCATCTTATATGTTGACAAATACGATTGGTATGAATTTGGTAATATATAAATCGAAGTTTAATTTAAAAAAGGAAAATTATGTACATTGCAACATTCGACAGATTATTTGACTCAGTATGGAATGACCCATTCATTTCAGAAGCGGTAACAAAACAAAGAAAAACTTATGGAAACTTCGATGTAGAAGTTTTAGAAAATGGGAAGCAACAAGTTACAATTAACACTATTGGACATAACCCAAAGGATATTACAGTAGATGTAACTGAAGAAGAAATTACAGTTAAAGCAAAGAAGGGAGAGGATAAATCTCGTTTCGTAAAGGATATCGATTTAACTTTTACAGTTGGTTCTGATTATGATGGAACTAAATCTGAGGCTAAATTCGAAAATGGATTACTCACTCTCCTAATTGATAAGAAGGTAAATAAAAAGGCAAAGACCCTAAAAATTTCTTATTAATCATATCCGAGTAAATTGATGGAAGGGGGTGGTAACACTCCCTTTTTTTATATCATAATATTTATAAGTAAACAATAAAATATATCATATATGAAAGATATCTATATAGATAGAGTTGCAAATAACATCGATTCTTGTGTTACCAAAGTAAATGTGGTAAAAGGAATGATTACAGGAGAAAGACCTGCTGACCCAAAACAGGCAGAATCTTATCTACAACAAATCGTTAAAGTCCTTGAAGATATCAAGGAGGTTGTGGAACGAGGATGATAAATGAAATTCAGAACTCTTTTATTAGGACTATCAGCATTATTTGTAGCGTTTAATGCAGCATTCTTTTCGGTAAGTGGTTTATCGAAACTATTTGCTGGTGCTTCACTTTCAGTAATTCTAATGGCAAGTTCACTTGAAGCAGCAAAACTAATTACTGCTGGTTATCTATACAACTATTGGGAAAAGATTAATAAAGCTTTTAGAATTTATTTATCTATTGGAGTTTTAATTTTAGTACTAATAACTTCATTGGGTATCTATGGATTCTTAACTGCTGCATTCCAAGATACCTTTAATACTTTTTCGGTAACTGAAAAACAAAAAGCATTTTTAGAACAAAAAGAAGAATTCTGGCAATCAGATGTAACAAGATATGATGAAGAACTTAAAAGAATTTCTAATAATATTAGTACTCTCAGTAATGCAAAAACTTCCTCAATCCAAGTACGGGACACATCGGTTGTGGGCGGTGTTAGACAAACCATCTCCACTACTGAACTTAGGTTATCTCAACAACGTATTGCAGTGGAAGAGGAAAATCGTAAAGAAGTTCAAGCGAAAAGAGAAGTAGCAGCAGATTCTCTACAATCTATCCAACTTAGGATATTAGATTTAGAAACTGATACAGATGTATCTGCAGAACTTGGACCTCTTCAATATCTTAGTGGATTATTAGATAAACCAATGGACCAGATTATCAACTGGTTTATTCTAATCATCATCTTTGTATTTGACCCACTTGCAGTTGCACTTGTAATTGCATTTAACAATGCGGTTAAAGTTGATAAAGGTGAGAAAGATAAAAAGAAAATAGTTCAGAAACGAGAACTCTATGGTGAATCTGATATAGATAATCGTAAAGAATCCGATTTGTGGTCTAATACTTTACAAGATGGATTGGAAGATGAAGAGTGGGATGAATCACATGGGTTAGACCAAGTACTAAATGATATGGTGGAAGATATCGAAGTAGAATCAGAAGTAGTTGAATCTGATGAATCTTATTTAGATTTGGATGGGGATGGGATTATATCAGATGAAGAAAGATTGGCAGATACCGATGGAGATGGTAAAATATCAGAAGAAGAATACAATGAATGGTATGAAAATAACGGTGGTTGGAAAGAACCATATAAAGGAAGAGATTATTGGTTTCATCCAAAATTTGATTGGTCAAAAAGAGAACGATGGATAAATAACCAAGGTGCTATTAAATATTGGGTAAATAATAGAGGTGGTAGTTATACAAAAGTACAAGAATACAAAAATGAATACCCAACAGATTTCTCATCAAAAACTTATTAATATGAATAACGCAGTAACACTTACAGAATCAGCAGAAAAAAAGTTATTAGAAACTTTTCAAGAAGAAGGAAAATCAACAGATACACATCATCTTAGAGTTGGTGTGGCAAGTGGTGGTTGTAGTGGATTGCAATACTACATGGAAATCCACAAAAAAGAAGATAGAGATGAAACTGATGAAGTTACAACCTATAATGAAATTGAAGTAGTTGTAGATAGACAATCATTCTTTTACCTACTTGGTTCTCAATTAAACTTTTCATCAGGTCTTAATGGAAAGGGATTTGAATGGTCTAATCCAAATGCACAAAGAACTTGTGGATGTGGTGAAAGTTTTGCTTTATAAATTTGGATATTTAAAATATTTTTCGTATATTTGTATAGAAATAAAACATAAAACTATACTATTATGAATTTAGGCTACGCATGTATTAATATGACTCTTGGTAATCAAAAACCAAAAGTTACCACAAATCGTTCAATGATTAAACGTACCTTTTTAGAAAAAGGTGTTGAATATGCTGGTGAATTAGGATTACAAAACTCACGAGATTTATTTAAAATATTAGAGTGGAATAACCACAACAACATCAAAGTATTTCGTTTATCATCAGATATGTTCCCTTGGGCATCTGAATATGGTATCGAGAACTCACCATACTACAAACGAATAGAAACTGTATTACAAGCATGTGGTCACTATGCAAAAACACATGGTATTCGTATCACTTGTCATCCTGGTCCTTTCAACGTATTAGTATCACCCAACGAACGAGTGGTACAAAACACAATTACTGATTTAGAAATTCATGGTAAGATATTTGATATGTTAGGCCTTTCTCGTACACCTTACAACAAAATCAACATTCATTGTAATGGTGTGTATGGTGATAAGATTTCTGCTATGGATAGGTTCTGTAAGAACTTTGAGAGATTATCAGAATCAGTTAAAACACGCCTAACAGTAGAAAACGATGATAAGGGTACAATGTACTCAGTAAAAGATTTAATGTACATACACGAACGTATAGGGATTCCTATTGTGTTTGATTATCACCACCACAAATTCTGTACAGGTGATTTATCAGAACAAGAAGCATTAGAACTTGCTTTATCTACTTGGCCTGATGGTATCAAACCAATCGTACATTATTCAGAATCAAAAGCGTTACATGAAGAAAACGATAAACTTAAACCACAAGCACATTCAGATTATATCAACGAGTTACCTAACTTATATGGTAATGATGTGGATGTGATGGTAGAGGCTAAGGCGAAGGAGTTATCAATCCTTCCTTTTATTAATTAAAAATAGGAGATTATGATGAACAGAGTTTTAAGAATGTTTAAATCGAGTATTGCTCGTAGAAAACGTAGAGAATTAAAAGAACTTAAAGAAGAGTTACAAGAAAGAAAATATAAAAAAGCACGCAACCTTCGTAAAAAACATCAAAAGATAAAGGGTAAAAAAGAATGACAGAAGATGATAAAAAATACAGACAAGGTAGAAGTAAAAGACAAGTAGAAGAAAATGAACGTATAATGTTCATATCTTCTATTTGTTTAGGAACTACCTTATTGGGAATTATAATTTTTGGTTTACTTAATGGGTAATTTAAATGCAAGTGTACCTGTCGTAGTAGTACATAAAGGCCCTAGAAAAAACTCTAAAGTTCAATTAGAGATATTTAATAACATTAGACCTGATGATATCATCGATGGTAATAAACGAAAACCATACATTCCACACGAGAACGAAATACTCGAACTTGGGTGGGGTGAAACTTTTATAGAAAAATATAAAAAGAAGTATAAACTTTGAAGTTACGAGAAAATCAAATAGAACCAGTTGCAATTGGTGTGGAGTTTTTTAGAACTCCTAAAATGAAACCTTCGATTATCGTTGCCCCAACGGCATTCGGTAAATCGATTGTTATCGCTGCCATTGCAAAGGAACTAGGTGAGAAACTTCTCGTACTCCAACCATCTAAAGAACTGTTAGAACAGAACTATAATAAATTTGTTACACTTGGTGGTGAGGCATCAATATACTCAGCATCAATGGGTAGTAAAGAATTAGGTGATGTAACTTATGCAACGATTGGTTCAATAATCAACATTGCACATCAGTTCAAAGAGATGGGGGTCAGTAAAATCATCATAGATGAGTGTGATAGGTATCCGAGAGATAAATCGGGACAACTCCGTAGATTCGTAGACGGTATGAAAGCAACTCATGTACTTGGTTTAACTGCAACCCCCTTAAAATTGCAAACCAACATGGGAGATACAGGCCCATTTTCAAAGTTGGTAATGTTAACGAATCGTTCTAAACATGGAGTGTTCTTTAAATACATTCTTCATGTTTCTCAGATTCAAGACATTGTAAAGTTAGGTTATTGGACACCGTTAGAGTATCAATCTTATGATTTCGATACTGGTGCTTTAGTTTATAATTCTTCTGGTGCTGAATATACTTCTGATTCTATTGCTCGTTCTTATGAAAACCAAAACATTGGTAATAAGATTGTAAAGAAGATTGAAGAAGTATATGATAGAAAATCTATTTTAGTTGCAGTACCAACAATAGAACAAGCAACAGAACTTGCAAAAAAGATTCCACAAGCAGCAGTAGTTCATGGTGGTACACCAAAGACAGAACGAGATAGAATAATCGAAGAATTTAGAAACCAACAGATACGAGTTATTGTACAAGTAAATGTGTTAACAGTTGGTTTCGATTACCCTGAATTAGATTGTTTGATTACAGGTAGACCAACCGCATCAATTTCTTGGTGGTATCAATTCGTTGGTAGAGGGACTCGTATCCACCCAAATAAAAAAGATTGTTTAGTTGTTGATTTTGTGGGTTCAGTAGAAAAGTTTGGTAAGGTTGAAGAACTATACTATAAAGATACTGGTGGTGAAGAATGGGAATTATTTGGTGAGGGTAAAAAACAAATCACAGGTATCCCAATGCACGAAATCGGAGTACACTTGGAAGGAGGTATTAATCTTGCAGAAAAAACCAACGAAGATGGTGATATAGAAAAAGTTTATATGACCTTTGGTAAATATAAAGGTAAACCAGTTGCATCAATACCACCTTATTACAGAAAGTGGTTAATTGATAATATTACTTGGGGTCCTTGGAACATAAAAGTAAAAGAAGAAATAGAAAGGTTGGCAAATATAAAATGAGTTTAGATAAATCAAAATTAAATAAAGATACTTTTTGTATGGCTCCTTGGATAGAGGCTCATTTTAGTGTACAAAAAAATATACTTCCTTGTTGTATATACAATATGGATTATTCTTTTGGTAATCTGAATAATTCGGATGATGTAGTTGAGATATACAACAGTGATATAGCTAAAGAAGTTAGAAAAAGTTTATTTAATGGAATAAAACACGAGGCTTGTAAATCATGTTGGTTATCTGAAGAAATTTCAACAAATGATAGTTACAGAATAAACCACAATAAAATGTATAAAAGATTTATAAATGAATCTTTAGAAAATACAAACGAAGATTTTTCTTTAAAAAAAGTAACACTTAGACGATTGGATATTAGATTTGATAATAAGTGTAATTTAAAATGTAGAATATGTACTGCTGAATATTCTACTTCTTGGTATTCTGATAATAAAGAAATTCAGAAAAGAACTAAACATTTAGGACATATCGATTTGTCAGGAAATATTTATAAACAAACTGTAAGTGAAAATGTTTATTCTTTTATATTATCACAACTTACAAATGTAGATGAAATATTTTTTGCAGGAGGAGAACCACTTATACAAGATAAACACTACGAAATTTTAAATAAATTAATAGATTTAGGAATTTCTAAAAATGTAGCGATAACATATAATACCAATTTTACTAAATTAAAATATAGAGATTATGATGTATTGGATATATGGAAAAACTTCAGAGTAGTTAATGTATGTGCTAGCTTAGATGACTCTCATGAAAGGGGAGAATTTCAACGTAAAAATATGGTTTGGGAAGATGTAATAAATAATGTAAAGTTATTAAAAGAAAAAGGAACACCAAATATATCCTTTTCAATAATACCCACACTATCATCTCTTAATGTTTATAATTTACCAAATTTCCACAAAGAATGGATAGAATTGGGATATATAACTTATAATGATTTTTTTGTAAATATACTATGGGGACCTGATTGGTATGATGTGAAAAACTTACCAAATAAAAATAAAAAAGAGGTGATTAAAATATATCAAGATTATATAAATTATTTACAAGAAATAGAAAATTCAGAAGTTAGTGTAGAAGAATTTAAAAAATGTATATCGTATATTAAAAAAGAAGGACATACAGAAAAAATGGAAGCTTTTGAAAATTTCAACAAAACACTTGATGAATTAAGAAATGAAAATTTATTAAAAGTACTTCCTGAGTATAAAAACCTATATATAAAAAATGTCATTTAGAGAAAAATCAAGATTCTTAACAAAAGAGGCCGAATTTAAAAGAAATAAACAAAAAACCTTACTTCATTTTGAATTGTCAAATAAATGCAATTCTCAATGTCCTGGATGTCCGCGATACTTTTTAAATACACCAGTTATAAATCCGGCTTTAACATTGTCTGAAGTAAAATATGAAGATTTTGTAAAATGGATTCCTGAATATATATTACAAACAGCTTCTAAAATAAACATATGTGGTGGTCATGGAGACCCAATATTATGTACAGATTTAATTAAAATACTTGAGTACATAAAAATAAATTTAGGACAATCTGGGTTTGTTGAGATAAGAACAAACGGTGGAACACGAAGTGAGAAATTTTGGAAAACACTTGCAGAAATATCTAATAACAGAATTGTATTAATTTTTAGTGTAGATGGTTTAGAAGATACAAATCACAAGTATAGAAGAAATGTAAAGTGGAATGTTCTTGAAAAGAACATAAAAACCTTTACCGAAAATGGAGGTATTGGGTTTCAAGAATGTTTACTTTTTAAACACAATGAACACCAAAAAGATGAAATAAAAAAATGGAATTCTGAAATTGGACTAAAGGAAGTTACATTTAAAAGACCAATCGGTTTTGATAACTATGTGGACAAAAAGTCAAAACCCATGCCAGTTTACGACAATTGGGGGGATATAGATTACTTAATTGAGCCTGCTAATGAATATATACCCGATGGTTTTGTTTATGATAAAAATGATTTTGAAAGAAATTTACCCTTTATAGACAAAGCTAAAAAATCGTGCGATTTTAATCCAGATGAAATTAATTATGATAATTATTTACACTTTAATGATGTAGAAATTAAATGTAAATCCATCACAGATAATAGTGTTGAGTATTATATGAACACACATGGAACTCTATATCCTTGTTGTTATATTCCCACTCATGAAAATATAAAAGTACCAATTGATGAAATAAAACAAATTAGAAAAATATTGGATAATTCCAATAATCAATATAATTTAAATTATAACTCCTTTGAAAATATAATTGATTTGTTTGATAATAATTTAGTTCCAACTTGGGACAAAAAAGTTGAAGATGGAAAGTGCTTATATTGCTCAAGACAGTGTGGAGTTGATAAATCTATACAAGACCTATTTGTAGATGGTCCTCCTGATTATTTATTGAAATCAATAATATGAAAAATATATGGTTTTTTGGAGATAGTTTTACAGATGGAACTCAATGTAATCCTGGTGATGAATACTATGAAACTTATGCTGAATTGGTTAGTGAAAAATGGACAACTATCGTTTCACGAGAAATGGAAGGTATTGAAAAATTAAAATCACTACCAGCATGTTCAGTACATTACATTTTAAAAGAGTTAATACTAAATTTAAGTAAATTTAAAAAAGATGATATAGTAATTTTATCTGGTACTATAATTGAAAGATTGGATACCTATGCCAATTGGCATAAAAATGAAAAAGAACTTTCAAAAGATATTAGGAATAAAATAATATCTAAACCAATTATGTATGAATTATTAGAAGAAAAAAAATACTCTGATATTATTTCATTAAAACGTAGAGTAAATTTATTAGAATATATGGAGCACAATATATTCCCATATGTACAATATATAAAAAAAGACTTTGAAGAACAGATATATTCTATAAAACATGAATTAATAAAAAGAGGAGTTGATTTTTTTTATTGGGAACATTCTGATGTATATAAATTCGAATCAATAGAAAAAGAAACAAATGGTAAAATCAAAGATGGTCATTTCAGTTGGAAAGGCCACAAAGATTTTGCAAAATATTTTTTAACAGAATATGTTAAATTACCCAAATATATAAATTTAATATAATTTAATTATGCAAAGTTTAAAACTATATGAGTTGAAAATAGAACAACTCGAAAAAGAAAATAAAGACCTTAAACAACAACTTGAAAAACAAGAGTTAATAAAAGAAGGTTATAAAGAAGAAATTTCTAAGTGGAATAAAAAATATAAAGATTTAAAAAATCAAATGATAAAATGACACCACACGATATAAAACAAATTCAAAGAGAATTATCATTACTTAAAATGAAAGAAGTAATTACGATAAACGATAAATACAGAATACAAAAATTACAACAATTATTAGACGAAAATTATGATTAGAACAGCAGAATGTGTATCACCGATGCACCCAGATAAGATGTGTGATAGAATATCAGACACTCTTTTAGATTTATATTTAGAACAAGACCCTAACTCACGAGTAGCAATTGAAACTTGTGGTGGTATGGGTGAAGTTTATATAACAGGAGAAGTTACTTCAAATGCAAATGTATCTGAAGAAAAAATTACCGAAGTAGTTAAAGAAATTGTGAAGGATGATGTTATCGTTCTTATAAACCTTAACTCACAATCACCAGAGATTGCAAATGGAGTTGATACTGGTGGTGCAGGAGACCAAGGAATTATGACTGGTTATGCTTGTAGAGAAAACGAACAACTACTACCACAAGAATATTTCCTTGCAAGAGAACTCAACAAATTCATTTTTGAGAAGTTTCCTTTTGATGGTAAAACTCAAATCACTTTAGATAGAAATAGAATCAGAGCAGTTGCCTCTTTTCAGAAAGCACCCACTACTGAACTATACACTTTGGTAACCGATTTCTTCAAAGAATACCCACAATACACTTTACAAGAAATCCATTGTAATCCTGCGGGTGATTGGAACATTGGAGGATTTACTGCGGATGCAGGATTAACTGGTAGAAAACTTGCAGTAGATAATTATGGTCCTCGTATCCCAATCGGTGGAGGTGCGTTTAGTGGTAAAGACTCAACCAAAGTTGATAGAAGTGCTGCCTACATGGCTCGTAGAGTTGCAGTAGATATCTTAGAACAAAATCAAGAAGCACAAGAAGTATTCATTCAACTCGCTTATGCAATTGGATATGACCAACCACTTCAGGCAACTGCAGTAATCGATGGAGTAGAAACTCCAATCGAAGGATATGATTTATCACCAAAAGGAATTATCGAATTTTTAGATTTAAGAAAACCAATCTTTGCAGAAACCGCAAAGTTTGGACATATGGGTGCAGGATTTTCTTGGAAATAAATTTGGAAATATAAAAAATTATTCGTATCTTTGTATAACAAAACTATAATAAATGAAAAAGTATAAAGTTATTTTAATTAGTGGAGGATTTGACCCTGTTCATAGAGGACACATCGAATGTATTAATAATGCCAAAGAACTTGCTGATGAAGTTTGGATTGGTCTTAATAACGATAGATGGTTACAACAGAAAAAAGGTAAAGCATTTATGAACGAAAAAGAAAGACATTTTATAATGAGTAATCTTAAAAATGTTGATTGGGTTTATATAATGAATCCCAAAGACTACGAAGATAAAACTGCAATTGATTTCATAGAACAAGCTAGATTAAAATATATCAAAGAAAATGGTGAATTACCAAAAGGTGTAATGGCATTTGGTAATGGTGGTGATAGAACAGAAACTACAACACCAGAAAATGATACTTGTAATGGATTTGGAATTGATTCAGTATGGGGATTGGGAGAAAAAGTACAATCTTCATCTTGGTTATTAGAAAAGTATTTAAATATTGCAGAATAATGAATATAGAACAATTAGTAAAAGATTATCCCAACGATATGGAGTTGGGTGGGAAGATTAGAGAACTCTATTGGAAAGGTAGAGAGAACTTTGATACTCTAAAAGAAAAAATGAAAGATGCAAAAATCTTTGAATCACCAGATGGAGGTAAAACTGTTTATGTTCGTGGGTGGGGTGAAGATGTTTCTTCAAGAAAAAAAGTTACAACACAATTAAATTTATTCGATGAGGCTAATTAAAGACCCAAATAAGTTGAGAAAACCATTGGAACCAAAACCAATGACTCAAGAACAGATTGATGAAATATCAACAACTCTATTAACAGAACTTACAAAACATGGTGGTATAGGATTATCTGCAAACCAAATAGGTTTAGATGTTCGTGCCTGTGTAATCAATGTAAAAGAACCTTTGGTACTAATAAACCCAATCGTTACAGAAGTATCAAAAGATACCGTTGCATATGTAGAACAATGTTTATCATTAGATAAAACAATGAAGAAACCTGTCAAGACTGTAAGACATAAATCATTTACAGTTGAGTGTGATAATTTAGGAACTGTTATCTTTTCACCAGACCAAAAAGAACCTTGGAAGGATTCTAATGAATTCTTTTCAGATGAGGGGTTATTAGAGTGTGTTTGTGCACAACACGAACTAGACCACCTTAATGGGGTTCTAATCACCGATAAAATCAGAAGATATACAACAACAGTTGTATCAACTAAAAAGTATGGTAGAAACGATAGAGTAATGGTAAAACTTGCTAATGGAGATACTGAATTTATGAAGTATAAAAAGGCACAACCTTTACTTTCACAAGGAGCAGAAATCCTCTAAAAAATTTGTAAAAATGGGAAAACTTATATTTAGATATACAGATGAACTCGTAGAAGATATACGAGAAGCAAAAGAAATTGAACTCACCGTACCAGATGATATGGATATCAATGAGTTTAAAGTTATGTGTGTAAGAATGGCATCTGCTATGGGATATCAAGAAAAATCTATCCAAAAATCATTTGGAGATTTGGTTTTCGGTGATGAAGATGTAAACACATTAAAGGAATTATTAGATGAACTTAACATCAAAAGAAACAATCAAGAATTTGAATGAACGCCTATTTACTCAATCAGCAGTTATTGAAACCCTCTGTGAATTGTTGATTAGTAAAGAAGTGGTTACACATGATGAGTTAGAAAATCTCATTTACAATAATATAGAAACTCGAAAAGACGAGTTAAAAGAACTAACAAAAAAACTCAAACCAACTAAGATACAAATCTCAGTTGAAGATGAGTTTAATAATGCATTTGATGAGGGTCTAATGGAGGGAATGTACTTCGGTCCAATTGGTGAATGTTAAGATAACTTAATATTTATTTGGATATATAAGATATTTTTCGTATCTTTGTAAAAGTATTATCCCAAAAGGAGAAACTATGAAAAAATATAATGTAATAGGACTTGTATCCCTTATATCATTAATACTGATGAGTTTTACAAGTTATATAATGAGAGATTCTGTTGAAACAACAATCCTCAAAGCAAAACCAATAGTAACGATAGAACCTACTATTGAAATTAAACCAATCAAAATTGAAATTGACCAAACACAAATGTTCTTAGATGCAATCGGAATGAGAGAATCATCAAACCGATACGATGTTGTGAACAAATGGGGATATATGGGAAAATATCAATTTGGAAGAAGAACTCTTAAATCATTGGGTTACGATATAACAAAAAAAGAGTTTTTGAATTCACCAATACTACAAGAAAGAGCAATGTTAGATTTACTAAATCACAATAAGAAAATTTTACAGAAGTATATAAATTATTGGGATGGTAAAAAAATCAATGGTACTATAATTACCGAAAGTGGTATCTTAGCAGCTGCACATCTTGCAGGACCTGGTAATGTTAAAAGATTCCTTAAAGAAGGAAAAGAATTTAAAGATGGCAATGGTACAAAACTTACAAGATACCTTACCTTATTTAGCGGTTATGAAATAAATATCGATTAATATGTTAGAACTATTTACAACCTATAATATCATTATTGGTATTTCGGTTATCACAAATGTTATATTATTGGTAGGTGTTAGAAACCTACTTAGACAGAACGAACAGTTGGAAGATAGATTAGTTGAAACCAATGATTTCGTAAAGAATAAAGTAGAAGCATCACTTGATAGAATGAGACAATTAGATTTCAAACAAGCCTTTGAAAAAGATGATGAAGTTGGTGTAACTTTCCAAGAATTAAAAAAAGTAGTTGAAGAACTAAACAACGACCTATAATATGGCCAAACAAAGAAGAAAAAAATCCAAAATATATTTTGGTACTCCTGCACAAGAAGCAATCATAGAATACAACAAATCAAAAGACCCAGCAGAAAGGTCTAAGATTTACGAAACAAGAATTAAATATCCTTTTGAAAAACTTGCAGAAAATGTTTTAAACACATTTAAATTTACTTACTTTGATGTTCCTAAGAAAGATATACAAACAGAAGTAGTTTCTACAATGGTAGAAAAAATGCATATGTTTAAAGAAGGTAAGGGGAGAGCGTTTTCATACTTTACTATTATTGCAAAAAACCATCTTATCTTAAAAAATAATGGAAATTATAAAAGGTGGAAACAAAATTCACTTCTTTCAGAGATGCCAGAAACTTGGAATCCTGAAAATGATTTTGAAGTAGTACAAGAGAATAATGAGTTTAAAGAATTTAAATATATGATGATTGCATATTGGGATAGAAATTTAAACTCCGTATTTACAAAGAAAAGAGATTTACAAATTGCTGATGCCGTATTAGAATTATTTAGACGAAGTGACCATATAGAAAACTTTAATAAAAAACATCTATACCTACTTATAAGAGAGATGACTGATTGTAAAACTCACTACATCACCAAAGTTGTAAATGTAATGAAACAACATCAGAAAAAAATGTTAAATGAGTATCTTGAACATGGTGAGTTTAAAGAACCAAATAGAAAACCATTTTGGCAAAAACCAACTCAAGAAGATGAGGGTGAGAACCCATATTTAGATAACGAATTTTTATAGAAAAAAATGAAAGGTTATATTTTAGGAATATCGTGTGGATATCACGATAGTGCAGCTGCACTGATTAAAGATGGAAAAGTTTTAGGAGCGGTAGAAGAAGAAAGATTTACTGGTATAAAACACGATTCATCTTTTCCTATTAATACAATCCAATGGTTATACAAAGAATTCAAAATAGAAGGTGAGGATATAGAATCAGTTGCTTTCTATGATAATCCCAAAACCAAATTAGATAGAATACAAAAATCTCTTAAACGAGGACCTATATCTCAATATTTTAATCGTGGTAAAATTCTAAAAAGAAATAAAATAAAATACGATACTTTTGAAAAACAAATTTATGGTATTACACATACCAACGTAAATATATTTTATTCAGACCACCACCTTTCACACGCATCATATTCCTTTTACACATCTCCATATGATAGAGCATCTATTCTTTCGGTAGATGGAGTTGGTGAATGGGAAACAACCACTCTTTGGTATGGTGAAGGAAATAAGATTTCAAAAATACAACAGATTAACTTCCCACATTCACTTGGGATGTTATATTCAGCCTTTACTGCTTTCTTAGGTTTCAAACCAAACGAAGGTGAGTACAAAGTTATGGGTTTGGCTCCATATGGTGACCCAAAAACGTTTCTTAATAAATTTAGGAAACTATATACCCTCACAGATGATGGTGGATTCGAACTGAATATGGAATACTTTACATATGATTGGTCAGATACTCATATGTTTAACGAGAAGTTGGGACAACTCTTGGGTATTCCAAATCGGTTACCTGAAGATAATTTAAATCAACCTCACAAAGATTTATCAGCAACTCTACAACACGAATACGAATTTCTATTCTTTAGATTAGTAAATAGATTATTCGCAGTTCGTTCATCTAACAATTTATGTTTGAGTGGTGGATGTGCATACAATGGAACTGCAAATGGAAAGATATTAGAGAAATCAAACTTTAAGAATGTTTGGATTCCACCTGCTCCATCTGATGCTGGTTCTGCTATCGGTGCCGCACTTCATGTTTATTTCGAAATGGGGGGAACTCAAAAGGTAGATAACACAACTCCTTATCTTGGTCCTCACTACAAAAACGAAGATGTAGAAAAGGCTTTAGAAGAAATGGATGTAGATGTTTGGTTCGAAAAGAAATCACATTCAGAAATAATTCCTTTAATCTCAAAAGAAATCACAGAAGGAAATGTAGTAGGTTGGTTTGAAGGTAAAATGGAATTTGGTTCTCGTGCATTAGGAAATCGTTCTATTTTAGCAAATCCATGTGACCCACAAATGAAATCAAGGGTAAATCGAGTAATTAAAAAGAGAGAAGGATTCAGACCCTTTGCTCCAATGGTAAAGTTAGAAGAACAAACAAAATACTTTGATTATAAAAAAGAAGTTCCTTATATGAATCAAGTGGTAAAGGTAAAAGAAGAGCATCAATCTAAATTACCAGCAATCACTCATGTTGATGGTTCTGCAAGAATTCAATCAGTTACCAAAAGACAACATAAGAGAATCTACGAACTTCTCACACAACTTCACAAAGATAATGGATATCCAATAGTTCTCAACACTTCATTCAATTTAAAAGACCAAACAATGGTTTTAGACCCAAGAACTGCAATCGAAACTTTCTTAGATTGTGAAATGGATACTTTAGTAATTCACAATTATATTATAAAGAAAAAGATTTTATAAGATATTTATGATTATAGAAGGGATGGAAAAAACTTTTAAAGTTCGTTAGTTTAGAAACACTACTAGCATCCATATGATACCCTAATCGTAATTCAAAATGATTCGATAGAAACCCACCAATAGGTGGGTTTGGTTTTTTATATAAATTCCACTTTAACTTAACACTAAATTAACATTACATAACATTTTCTTAACATTGGTGTATTTATAATAAAGAGGAATACCTATGAGAACACAACATTTACTTTTAGTAAAAATGGTTAAGATAGTGTGTATTCTTTTATTAGCACTATTTAGTACACCAATTTTCTCCCAAACTTCAGAAGGAGAAATAAAAAAGTACAAACAAGATTGTCAAACAGGTTACTTCATCAAGAAAGATGGTAAATGGTTAAGACATGGTATATGGAAACATCACTATGCATCTGCCGAGTATGACAATGGACAAATGGTTTGGATTGAATTAAAAGATGGTAGAAAGTTTACCTCAGAACAAATCAAAATCAAACAATTAGAATTAAAGATTGCGAGATTAGAAGAAAGAATCGCATCTAACTAAAATCTAAAACCCACCAACTCGGTGGGTTTTTTTTCATATATATTTTATTAAATACAAACGATAATTGAGGATTCCATATATATTAGCTAATTTTTTTATGGACTTTTCATAGTTATTTGATGGATATCCCAATGTTTTGTAATATGAAAAAGTTATAGATTGCTTAACCAAAACAAAGGAGATAATTTATGGAATTTCTAAAAAAGATTGGCTCTTGGGCTAACTCATTAACAGAAATTGGTATAAGTATCATCGCTCTTGGAGTAGTATTAGAAGTACTATTCAAAGGTGCAACGATTCCTTTCTGGCCAGATAACTCAGTAGTAGATAATCTAATGAGTATTTTGGGTGGATTGAGTAATGAAGGACTACTTGGTTTAGTAGGAGCATTCATTTTATACCACATCCTTAAAAACAAATCATAAGGACTCAACTTCCATAAGCGCGTTGGATAAAAACCTCACTTCGGTGAGGTTTTTTTATTCAGTATATTTATATACAACATAATGTATAAAAATCATGAGTACAGATTTTGAATTATTTCCAGGAAAGAATCTAAGTGGATTGTTCAAGGATATCTACGATAACCAACAAAACAAGAAACAAAGAATCTCAGAACTGATTGCTGAAATGAAGAAGGTAATCAGACACGCAGGTGATATGGCAGTTATTGGACCAATCATCAAAGATTTAGTTGATACCTCAGTAAAGAACGATGATGCTTTAATCAAGATGGCAGCAATTGCTCAACGTATCATTGGTGCACAACACAAAGCAGAAGGAGATAGTGGATTCCTTTCTGATGAAGAAAAAGAACAACTTCTAAAACAATTAGATGAAACCATCGCAGAAGTGGCCGATGAACAAGATTTAAAGGTTGATGAACTTACAAACGAAATAGAAGAATTAAAACAAAAGGTAGGTAAGTAACATGGCAAAAGAAATATTAGTACAGTCCTATAAAAATAAATCAACAAATAAAAAGAGCAGAACTAGTAGTGTAACTGGAATAGTTATAGATGTTATATTAGATGATGATACTTCTCCTGACTTATCAATAAATGATACTGATAATTTTTCCACTAGTAAAGATACTAGATTTGTTGGATGTGTTCTTGTTAAAAAAACTAAAAGTTTAGAATCTTCTTTTAAATATACAGGAGAACCAATTCCCCCTTTTAATACAGACGAGGACCTTCCTTTAAAAAATGAAGAAGTTGAGTTAATAAAGTTAGGAAATAGTTTATATTACAAACGATTAAATTCAACCGACTTAAATGTTGGAAATGCATTTGAAGGGAAAACAACAAGAAGTTTTAAGGCAGATGAAAAAGAATCTCCATCTGGTGACTATTCATCAACCTCCTCTACTGGTACTTCAAAATCATCTGCAACAGATAATGATGAAAAAATAGGTAAGTATTTTGAACCTACCCAAGTAAATAGATTATTAAAATATGAAGGTGATAAAATAATTGAATCTAGATTTGGACAATCTATTAGATTTAGTGGATACAATAATCAAGATGAAGAATTGTCACCAACTATTATAATAAGAAATAGACAAAACTCTGAAAGTTTATCTAAATTAAAAAGATTTGATTCTGTTGAAGAAGATGTAAATAAAGATGGTTCAACGATATTACTTTCATCTAACAAATATAAAATCGATTTTCAACCTGGCACTGTTGATGATGGTGGTTCGTCTGATTTTGAAACAAATCCAATTAACTTTGAATTACCACAAGAATATACAGGATTTGACCAAATGTTGTTATCATCTGAAAGAATTATCTTATCTGCTAAATCACAAGAGATGATTTTCTTCTCAAAAGGAAATTATGGATTTATATCAGATGGTAAGTTTACGATAGATAATGGTAATGGTGGTGCTGATTTAGATTTTGGTGATGATGTAAATATTACTACTGATAGAAACAATGGGAATTTTTCAGTAAATACAGGTAATGGCAATATCTTACTTAATACTGATAATACCAATGAAGCGATTGTTAGAGGTAACACTCTTGTAGATTTACTTACTCAACTTATAGATGCAATAAATCAACAAACTTTCAATACACCATCAGGACCAACGGCATTAGGACCGAATAACAGAGCAACCTTTAATGATATTAAATCTAAACTTAGAGATGCTCTATCAACTTTAAACTTTACGGAGTAAAAGATGTCTTGGAATAGTTTTAAATCCATTATGAATGCTTATATGAGTAATCCGAATGGAGTAAAATCCAAAGAAGATTTTGCCAAACAATTTACTCAGGCATATGATTCTGCAATGATTACTGGTTCTGTTGTTACTCGTGGTTTTGGTGGGTTTCCTCTTCCAATTCAAAAAGGAAATAAAGAGTTAATGGAAACTATGGTAGTTCTTGCTTGTTCAATAGCATTGACTAAAAAAGATAGACATACTTTCATAAAAGATTTAGGTAAGGCAGTATTGGGATATTGGGGTGGAGCAACCTTACAATTAATACCACCATCGATTCCAGCCGTAGGTTCATTTCAAAATATAGCAGCAACAACGGCAGTGGTTTCTAATGCGGGTACTTGGCCAGAAACACCACCAGAATTCCCAACAGATGATAGTGGTAAATTTTTAGATTTATTTATTGCATATGCAACAACACACCTAACAACAGTTCAAGCAATTGTATCTACAACATCATTATATCCTGGTTTTCCATTATTACCACCATCTCCTGGTGTTGTAACTCTGACTGGATATCAATTACCATAAAACTAACAAAGATATATTTATATTAAGATAAAAGGAAATTTTACAAAATGGATAACAAACAACTTATAAAAGTAATAAAAGCACTAGTGGAAGTTGAAGTAGCAAAGAAACATGAAAAGTTTCTTAAAGAACAATTTCCAGCAATACTTGATGAAGCCGTTAAAGGTAAAATGAAAACTTTGAAAAAAACCACACCAACAAATGTGGTGAGTGAAGAAGTAGACCCCTTTGAAGTGGCAAATCAAGTATTACAAAATGAAAGACAAGAACAACCAAAAAGACAATTCACTAAAAATGAAGCGTTAAATGAAGTTCTAAATCAAACAAAACCATTCACTAAAGAACAAAGAGCGGGTGGAACACAAGTTAAATCTGTATTAGATTCATTTCAACCAGTAAATGAAAGTATGGATAAAACAGTTGAGTTTACTCAAGGAGGAGCAGGAGCTGGTTTAGATGGAATGAGAGCTTCAATGGCATCACAAATGGGTTATGGTGACCTACAAACAAGTGGTGGAGCTAAAAAAAGTGGATTGGGTGTTCAGACAGGATTACCAGCTTTAGATAGAGTTTTAAACAGAGATAACTCTGAATTAGTTAAAAGATTTAAAAGATAATGATTGAAGGTTTAATCATATTAGTAATGTTAGGTGTTTCTGTATTTACACTTACCAAAAGTTTAAAGAAAAAGGCTTATGGTGAATGTGGATGTGGGAAGTGCCAATGTGGAGGATAATAAGTGGCTTACGAGTTAGGTAGAAAAGTTGTATTAGATACAGAAGAGTTTGACTCTTATGCATATGGCATTTCATCGCCAACAAAAAGAGGTAATGTTATGTTTGAACAAACATTTACTTCATTTGAAGCTGCTAAATCAAATCTTCGTAATTTGTTACTAACAAGACAAGGTGAGAGAGTAATGCAACCTGAATTTGGAACAGGATTACACGAACTTTTATTTGGTCAAATTGATGAAGATTTTGAAACAAATATACAAACTACACTAACTGATAGTGTTAGTTTTTGGTTACCTTATATTACTATTGATGAAATAACAATAGAAGCGACTGATGAAATGAAAGATAAAAACCAAGTTGGTTTAGAGGTTTCTTTTAAGGTTGGAACAGACGAACAAATAAGTACATTAGGAATAACGTTTCAGGGGTAAAAAATGGCTTTAAACGCAAGAAATAATACAAGTGGTAGAAATATAAATTATCTTAATAAAGATTTTAATCAATTTAGAGATAATCTTGTTGAATACGCCAAAACGTATTTCCCACAAACATATACAGATTTTAATGAATCATCACCAGGTATGATGTTTATAGAAATGGCATCTTACTTAGGTGATGTACTTTCTTATTATATAGATGATACTTTAAAAGAATCTTTTATAACAACCGCAACTGATAGGGAGAACATAGTGGCCTTATCAAACATAATGGGATATAAACCAAAAGTTACATCACCAGCGATTACAACTATTTCTGTATATCAACTGGTACCAAGTAAACTTAAAAGTGGTCAAAATACAGAATACGAACCTGATAGTAGATTTTACTTGAGAATAAAAGAAGGTATGTTGGTAGAATCAACTGAAAGTGGAGTCACATTTAGGACTTCTGAATTGGTTGATTTTAATGAATCTTATGATAGAGAAATTTCAATTTATCAAAGAGATGAAAATGGAAAACCTGAATTCTATCTTGTAAAAAAACAGGTTAAAGCTTTGTCTGGTCTTTTAAAAACAGTAGAAGTTACTGCAAACGCTTCTGATTCATTTCAAACATTCACTCTTGGTGAAACTAATATAATCAACATTCATGATGTTAGAGATTCAAATGGAAACAAGTGGTATGAAGTTCCTTATCTTGCACAAGAATCGGTTTATATAGATTATCCAAATACAGAACAATATGACAAAGACTTATCTCAATTTAAAGATTCTGTTTCAAACATATTAAAAGTATTAAAGACTTCAAGAAGATTTGTAAAACAAATAAATCCTGATAATACAACATCAATAGTATTTGGAGGAGGAACCGCTTCTGATGATGAAACTTTAATACCTAATTTTAAAAATGTTGGTTTGGGATTGAATTCTTCTATTGATAGATTAAATGACTCATTTGACCCATCAAACTTTTTAAAAACAAAATCATATGGTCAATCCCCAAGTGGAACTATGACAATTTCATATTTAGTTGGTGGTGGGATTGATTCAAATGTATCCAAAGGACAACTTGTTAAAATAGAATCAATTTCTTATGATGATGATGACGGTATATTCACACCAAGTGAATTGAGTTTATATAAATTTTGCAAATCCTCGGTTGCAGTAGACAACGAAATTCCAGCAACAGGTGGGAGAGGTCCTGAAACTATAAATGAGATACGAGAGAATTCATTAGCAATGTTTGGTTCTCAAAATAGAGCGGTAACTCGTAAAGATTATCAAGTAAGAGTACTGTCTTTACCTGGAAAATATGGTGGTGTTGCAAAGGCATATTGTGCACCTGATGGGGAGTTGGATAATAATTCTCCTTCCTCAATATTATCAAATCCACAATCCCTACAACAATTTTCTGATTTGGTTATTTCTTTAAAAGAAAAAGACTTATCAGAATCACAAATACAAGAAGAAATAAATAAATTTTTAGTTGGTAAAAAATCTAACTTAGATGAAAAAAATAACCCATTTGCTATCAATTTATATCTACTTGGATATGATAATAATAACAAATTAACTAATCTAAACAGAGCAGTTAAAGAAAACGTAAAAACTTATTTAGGTGAGTATAGACTTTTAACTGATGGACTAAATATTTTAGATGGATTCATAATAAATATTGGAGTTGATTTTGAAATAAGAGTGTATAGTGGATATAATAATAGACAAGTAATGACCTCTTGTATAAGAGAAATAAAACAATTTTTTAATATTAATAATTGGGGATTCAATACACCTATAAATTTATCTGAATTAGAATTGGTAATTGCTGGAGTTGAGGGAGTACAATCTGTTCCAAAATGTGACGTTACTAATAAATGTGGTGGAAATTATTCAAATGTTAAATATAATATTTCAGCGGCAACTAAAAACAAATTAGTTTACCCATCACTTGACCCATCGGTATTTGAATTAAAATTTCCTGATAAGGACATAAAGGGGAGGGTTGTATAATGTATCACTTTGTAACAGCATCCAAAGATGCAACGATTTACTTACAACAACCAACTCAGAATACTGGCTTGGATGAAATCTTAGAAGTTTCTAAAACTTATTATGGAAACTTAAAAGATGTTGCTCATTCACTTATTAAATTTGATACAACTCAATTATCAACTTTAATTACAAGTGGTGAGGTAACCATGTCATCTGCCGAATTAATCCTTCGAGAGTGTGAATCAAGTGAAATTCCGTTGGATTATACAATTTATGCATATCAAGTTTCTCAATCATGGGATATGGGAATTGGAACTCGCTTTGATGATATTACAACAGATGGAGTTTCTTGGAATAAAAGAACAACAACTGACAATTGGTTGGGTAATGATTTCGCCGAAGGAACTTCTGGTTCATTCAATGGTAAGGGTGGTGTTTGGTACACTGGTTCGGTTGCAACACAATCATTCTCATACGAAACATCTGATATTGAAATGGATGTATTAGAACCAATGAATACTTGGTTAAGTGGTTCAATTCCAAATGAAGGTTGGATTTTAAAACACGATTCTGCAGTAGAAAATGATACAGATGATTATGGTCAATTAAAATTCTTTTCAAAAGAAACAAATACTATTTACCAACCTAAATTAAGAATTGGTTGGGATGATTCTTCGTTCTCTACTGGCTCTTTAACAGAACTTACCGCTGATGATATTCATGTAACATTCAAAAGATTAAAGACCAGATACAAGCGTGGAAGTAAACCTGAAATCAGAGTTTTCGGTAGAGAGAAGTATCCTCTCAAAACATACACCAATCAATACTCTTACACAGATGTAAAATATTTACCATCATCTACTTATTACCAAATAAAAGATATAGTAACAGAAGATGTGATTGTACCGTTTGGAGATTATACAAAAGTTTCGTGTGATTCAAATGGTAACTTCTTTAAACTCGATTTAACAAATTGGGAATATCAACGAGATTATTATATTGAAATTAAAGTAGATAGAAATGGTGTAATCGAATATTTCGAAGATAAGGATTTAACTTTCACAATAGAGAAATAATAAATGGCAATTGATAATCAATTTAGAATTAATGAACTCATAAGTAGTGGTTCCGGAGCTATCGTATCAAAAGATAGTATCACTGGAAATCATACCTTTGTGCAAGGTTCTAAAACAATTGTTCTTGGAAAATCAGAAGGTGGACAAGCTCCATATACACACTTAAAAGGTGAAAGAGATGGGGAGCAGACTGGTAGAATTGAAAAACCAAAATATAACGAAGAAGAGTTAATAAAGGCAGTTGATACTAAAGTTGATGAATTAATTGGACCTCCAAAGAAACCACAACCTGATGTAGTTCCAAGACCTGTATATGAAGATTTAAGAAGATTATACAACGAAGCCTTAGCTGAAATATCAAGATTAGAAAACTTAGTTAGTGAATTAGAATCAAGAATTGCACAGCTTGAAGCTGAGAATGAGGCTCTTAAAATAGAAAACGATTCATTACAATTAAGAACCTCAACTGCGGAAAATGAGGCACAGTCTGCTAATCAAAGATATGGAGATTTATTAAAAGATTTTTCAAACGCTATTGTAAAAGGAACACGAGATGCAATAGAAAGGGTATCATTAAAAGCACAAGTAGAAGGTTTAAGAGCACAGAAAGAAACTCTAAGAGAACAATTAAAATCTCTTAACCTGATAATTGGTCAGTTACAAGCACAAGTAGAAGCCGAACAAGTTAGACAAGCTGCATCTGAAGCCCTTGAAGGTGTAGTTGGAACATATGAGCAAAAAACAAATACAGGTTGGAAACTACCTCAGTCTGAAATTAAAAAACAAGATAAACAACTTTATCTTGAAATATGGACTAGAAATAATAAGAATGATATTAGAGTTGTTCAAGGAACCGCTATTAACGTTTATAACTTCAATGAAGAAGAACCACAGACGTTTACTGCGTCAAGTAATGTTTCATGGTTAAGAGTTGGAGGACCAATTACAGTTCAGCCACGAGAAGGAAATGAAGCTGGTAAAGGTTATATAGGAGTTCAATGGTCAAAAGGACCAAGAACGTCTAAGAGAAAACAAGAAATACCTGGTACAGTTACAATAACCGCTTCTCCAAGTGGAGAACAACACACTATATCAGCTATTATGTTTAAAGAGGTACAAAGATTAAATAAAGATTTTACACAAGGTAGTACACGAAGTGCTGCTGGTTCGGAGAAAAGTTAATAGATGGCAATTAGTAATTTTAAAAATATAGAAAATACCAAAGGATATTTTGTCAATGATAGTGATAGAAAAATCTTTGAGAGAGAAGTCTCCAAGGGTTATTTTGGTATGAATATAGGAGATATTATTGAGTTTGTCATATATGATTCAAATGATAACATATTACCTCAAGAATCAAGTGGTGGTAAATATGTAAGGTACATAGAATACAACGATGATTCTGAAAAGAAATACTTTGGTAAAGTTCAAAAAAATAAAACAACATTAAAATCAAACGATTCCGATGAGTTCTTTATTGATACTGAAAAACTAATTACGGAAGCTGGATATAAGAATGGTGTTTTCAAGACTCAAATATCTCTCTTAAATAGAAGGCTCGGTTCTGAAGATAGAGAGAATGATAAAGTGTGGATACATGAAATTGCTCCCTCTAGAACTGAAATAAGAGTATTGCCAACAATTGATGATAAAACTGGTAAACCGAATTCTGATTTGGAAGAAAGATATAATTGTTTTATAAATGAAAAAACATTTTACTCAGATTTATCTCCTTTTATCGATTCTTTTGTTGAACAATTTGATGTAGAAAAGGTTATACGAGATTTTTTAATTTCTAAGGGGGATGTTAAATCTGGACAATCTTACATTAGTTTAATTAGAGATGAATTTAAAATAGAAAGTTTTGATTTGTTAATTCAACAAATAAGGGATAGATTTATAAAATCTGTTAATTATTATAAACAAAATAGAGATTCTAATATTTTATCTAATAACTACGGCCAACCATTAGGAAATACAAAAGGTATTTGTACTGATGTAAATAATATTCTATATGATATTATTAATATAGTAGGTAATTGTGTTGAATATTCATTGCCAAAAAGAAATGTTCGTTCTGAAAATTCTTTAACCATAGAACAACAAGAAAGTTTAGATAAGGTAAATGATATATTAAAAACAGTAACAAGTAATTCCAAATATACATCTACAATACCATCCTCAGTATCCGCTAAAATAGTTGGATGTAAGAACCCATCGGCATCAAATTATAATCCTGATGCAGATATACATGATGAGGGATTGTGTGTTTTTATTGAAAAACCACAACCTAAACCACAACCTAAACCACAACCTAAATTACAACCCAAACCACGACCTAAACCAGTGGTAATACCACCAAAACCAAAACCTAAACCAGTGGTAATACCAAAACCAAAGGTTGACCCTGATTTCATATTAAATGATTCGGTTGAGTTTACAAGAGAGGTATTGTCAGAACCAGGTGGTTTAGATAGAACGGGATTGAGAGAAAGATATGATACTGGTGATTATGGACCATTAGCTGCTATTTTAGAGGAACAGTCAACTCCGATAGTAACTTATACACCACCGGTAGTAAACACACCAATATCAGTTGGTTCTAGATTTTTAAATCCAATTAGTGATACTACAACAGTAAGTGGTAGAGCTACCGCCTTGAATAGTGGTCGAAGTCCTTTGACTGAAGAACCGAATTTGTTTAATGAAAGAATAGTTACATCCCAAAAAAGATTTTTAAAAGATAGATTTTAAATAGGAATAAAAAATGGCAGCACCAAACCGCAGGGGTAATTTTAATGGAGAAAAAGTAGGAGAATGGACCTGGTCAGATGTGACCGGTACATGGCTCAACCTTGGTGGTATTGCTAATCTTGGTAGTAATATCAGTATTACAAATCCATATAGCGAGGCATTTGAAAAACTATCATATAATTTAGAAAGAAGTAATATTGCTGTTGATGTTGCAACTTCTCTTAGAGAACAAATGGGCGATTTAAGTGGAGTTGGTAGAGGAATACAAAACCTACAAGCAATATATGGTGGAGGTACAACAAACGCCATTTCCATTATTTCTAAACCATATGATATAAAAGTAAATGTTCTCATAAGGAGAAGTCTTTTTAGGGGAGACGTTCATATTAATGGTTCTTTAAATAATAATACTACTAAAATATATAATGTCAAGGAGCTTTCTAGTACTCTAACATATGATATAAGGGAGAGTGGTAAAAAAACAAAAGAATCTTATAAAGTATATAGTAGACAAGTTAGTAACATAGGTGGATATCCTACTACCAAATGGGTGGTTTATGTTGATAAGTATATTAATGGTGTATTCAATTCTAAAAAAACATATGATAAAGATGGTGATTTGGTTATTTTAGAATTTGATACTTCTATTTGGGATACTCCTCCTGTAACCAAAGCCTCACCTGTAATTAGTGATGTTAACGATACTTTGGAAACAATTTTAGAACCAACTACAAGTGAACCAATTATAAGAAGAGCTTCAGGTGCAACTGTAAAATTATCAAGACCATCTATATCAGTATCACCATCATCAACCTCTTATAATTTAAATGATAGTGGTGTTAATATTAGTTGGAATACTACAAACGCAAAATCAGTAAATTTCACTTTAGGAAAAGTTAAAAGAACTTTAGGTACTCGTGGTTCATTAACGTTAAGACCTTCCGATTTTCCAAACGGAGCGGGTCAATATACTGCGTATTTACAACCAGTTGGAGATGGTGGTAGTGGTGATGTGGGTAAGGTTGTTCTAAATGTATTACAAAAAACCACACTTCCTGGTCCTGACATTACCCATATTACTTATCCTCAGAATATTATTGGTAAAGATTTCCAAGGGTATGATGTTGATTTTAGAATAGACTGGGCTTCTGTTAATACTGATTGGGTAGATGTTTATGTTGGTAAAAAATCAAATTCCAATGGATTGGCTTCTAAAAAATCCCCACAGGGTTCTTTGACATTAAACATATCAGATGTTCTTAAAAAAGCAGAAGATAGATTATCGGAAGATACTGATGTTGTACAATTTAAATTAATTTTAATTCCATATAACGACCAAGGTGACCAAACAGTAAGTGGTAAGGAAGAAGAAATTTTAATTAATTTTGATAAAGGTAATCTTAAACTTCGTAGAGGAGATGTTGTAAGAGATATTAGGGAATCAATTAAGAAACAATTTAATACCGATATTCTAAAAAATCAATCTTCAAAATATCTAACTCACATATTACACATAGGAGATGCGGATAATAAGTTAATATCTACATGGGGAATTGATAAAGAAACTTTTTCTGAATATAGAGTTGTTGATGAGATGACGGGTAGAGAAGAAAAAGTAAAAGAAGTAAAAACTCTTGTACTAAAACTTTATGAACCATTACCAAAAGATATACAACCAAACCAACAAGTTTGGATTTCTAAAATAGAATCAATACCAATTATTGAACAAATAACAGTAATTGACGAGGGGGGTGACGATTGTATTGTATTACAACCAAATTTAAATGATAAATTTGTTGATAATGTTGGTTTACAAATTTACGATGATTTAATATCAAGTGGTTCTGCAACCTCAACTAATATTATTAATGAAATAGTTAGTTCTTCTGGTTTTAATTTAGATAAATTAGACATACAGTTTGTTTCTGAATCTGTTTCATTAGTTGGTTCAGAAGAAACAGGATATGTTTACCAAAAATCGGGTGAAACTTATGCATGGAATAATTTTGTAAAATATTCATCTGCATCGGAAAGGGTACAAAACTTTTGGTATAAATTAGAACTTATTGAGTTTTATGATAATAAATTAGAATTGATTACATCTGGTTCTGATTTCACATCTTCTATATCTTTATTAAACGAAAAAAATAGAATAGAACGAAAGAAAAATGAAGTAACACTTGGTTTTGATGCATTTGAAAAATGGTTGTACACAAGTTCATCTGTTGATGGTCTTACATATCCAGGTGCAGGTCAGATAACACTATCATCTTCTACGGATTCTGATTCTACCGCTTGGTATGAGGGGATTTACAGTTCTGCTCAAAATTATGATAAATACAACACATCAAGACTAGTAAATAACTTACCATCTCATGTTCAAAACGAAGATGTTGGTCAAGAGTTTGTTCTGTTCTTTGACATGATAGGTCAGCATTTTGATATTCTTTGGTTATATACTAAAGAATTTTCTAAAAGCAAAAAAATTGAACATAAACAAAAATTTGGAATTAAAGATGAGTTTATATACCAAATGTTAGAATCTCTTGGTTGGGATGCTGATTTAGGTGTTCAATCACAGGCCTTGTGGGAATATGCTTTTGGTAAATCGAGTGATTCTTCGGTAGAAAGATTAACAAGTGGAAAAGATAGACAAAATCAGGTTTGGAGAAGAATTCTAAATAACTTACCATACCTTTTAAAACACAAGGGTACAAAAAGAGCACTTCATGCTTTAATGTCTTGTTATGGTGTTCCTGCTTCATTACTAACGGTAATGGAGTTCGGTGGACCAAAAGACGTTACTCAATCCGGTACAAGTAATTTCACTTATGAGGATAGAACTGCATCTATTAATATAAGTGGGTCTGCTTCCATAACGATACCTTGGAAAACACATACATCGGATTATCCAAACTCTGTTGAAATAAGATTAAATACTCAAGAAAGACAAGACCAACAAATAATTAGTGGTTCTAATTGGTCATTAGATGTTTTAAAGGATACCGGCTCATTGGCTACGTTCCAACTAACTGTTGGTTCTGTTTCCTCTTCAACTCAACCAATACCATTCTTCAATGATGAGTACACTCAAATTGTTGTAAATAGAGTAACTGGTAGTAGTGGTGATGAATTTACTCTTTATGCAAAAGAGGCATTCCAAGAAAGAATTAGAAACGAGGTATCAACTACATTATCCGCAACAACAAAAGCGTGGACAAGTGGTAGTGAAATTAAAATTGGTGGAAGTACATTTAATGGTTCGGTTGATGAATTTCGTTTATGGAAAATTCCATTAGATGAGGTAAATATTGACAACCATACTTTGTTACCTGATGCTATTGATGGTACATCCCCTTCCGCGTCAACCGAAGATTTAATTTTAAGACATGACTTCGAATATCCAAAAAACAGAAATACTGATACTGAAATTAAAAACGTATCAATAACAAGAACATATAGTACTGGTTCAATTGCAAGTGGATTTGATAGTGTTGCTATGTATCCATATCAATATACTCCATATGATAGAACAGTAACCGCAAAAGTTCCTTCAAGTGGATTTAATCTTAATAACAAATTAAGATTTGAGTCTCAATATGAATTGGGAGAAACAAATGTATTATCGGCTACATCAAGTATTGATTTATCATATCGTTCTCGTTCAACCAAAAAGTCATTTGATAAATCACCAATTGATTCTGATAAATTAGGATTATTTTTCTCTCCAATTAAAGAGATTAATATGGATATCCTAAAATCAGTAGGTCCTTTAAATATTGATGATTACATAGGAGACCCATCTGACAATTATAATGATACATATTCTTCATTGGAAACATTTAGAAATTATTATTTCGAAAGATTTAATTTAAATTTCAATGAATATGTTCAGTTAGTTCGTTATATAGAACGAGGGTTGTTTGACCAACTCGAATCCCTTGTACCAGCAAGAGCTAAAGTTGCAAAAGGTTTACTTTTTGAACCACATATCTTAGAGAGAAGTAAAACTAAATGGACAAAACCAACAGGTGATGAAAATTACCATGAAACTGTTATTAACACTACTGAAGATACAATAGTAACATCAGACAATCCACAATACTTAGCTTTAGTATCTGCTTCTGAAGATACTAAACTTAATGTAGATACTCCATTCTATGATGGACACATTAGTGAATCGGATGATACGAGAGTTTCTACTGAAATTTTAAACTATGATGGAACATACTCATCTTTTGATGATACTTCTTTAAGTGGAGTAATTACAAGAAATAGTGGCTCTACTATGGGAGGATTTGAGATATTTATAGATGCCAAACTAACTGGCTCTGCAAATGCATTCTATGACTCAACTACATTCCAACAAGTAGGTGGATTCGGTCCTGAAGATTTAGCCGTGGCTGGATTTGGTTTATATGGTAGTGGTTCTCATGCTATTAGAACACGATTTGATTTATATGGGAATATAGTTAAAGATAGAATTAAAGTTTTTAAAGTAAAAGAATCTTATACTGAATACGAAAGACAACAAGTTAGTGGTTGGCCTAAAACAACTGGTTCGAATGACCAAGTTGCTTATGATGTTGTTGGAGTAGAAAAATATAGAACAAAAGTTACTATACTACCATTTTTAGATTCAAATGGTTCTGAATCAACTGATATTACATCAGGTGGTAATATTGTAGAAGTTACACCTTTAAACGGAACATTTTCAACTCATTATAGAATAGTAGAAGATTTAACAAGTGGATTAGAAAATTCATTCTTTAATGGTTCAAAACAAACAAGCGGAACTACCTTAGATGGTGGTTCACCTGTACAAACATTTACTACTAATCCTAACACACTTAGAGTTAATGATAGTGGTAGAGGTAGTGGTGAACCAATTTTAGAGGTAGATTAATAAAAGAAAATAATTAAAAATTATAAATGTTATATTTATATATTGAATAACAAGAGGAATAAATTATGGCTTATTTAGATAATTCAACAATTACCGTAGATGCAATTCTTACTAAAAAGGGTAGAGAAAAACTTGCAGCCGGTCAAGGTTTAAACATTACAAAGTTTGCTTTGGGTGATGATGAGGTAGATTACACTCTATACGAACCAGCACATCCAAAAGGTTCTGCATATTATGATGCAGCAATTAGAGCAATCCCAATCACAGAAGCTTCACCAGATGAAACTCAAGTATTAAAATACAAATTGGTAACTTTACCAAAAGGAACAAAGAAGATTCCAAAAGTAGAATTTGGTGTTCCGAATATTTCGGTGAACCAAACTTCAGGTCAAGTTGCTTTATCACCAACTACATCCCCAAGTGGAAATTCACAAGCAGGATATACAGTAGTTCTTTCAAACAAAAACGCTGGTTCTGTAATTGGTGAAGGAGCGGGAGCTGGAAGTGGAACTGTACCAGTATTCTTAGGAGATGAAATTACAACAACTGCAGCAGTAGAAACGGGTCTTACATTTACATTTATTCCTAACCCAAATATTACTACTACTATTAAGACAACATTGACTGTATATGGTAACGAAACAGGTGGTTCACAAACTATTCCTGTTACGGTAACCTATGTACAACCAACATAATAAAGAGGAACAATAAAAGATGGCACAAATAACAGGACAAGCAGGAGTAAATTTATCTACCGAATTAGCTAATTATTTATCAGCTAATCAAGGTAACCTCACTTCTGAACAATTAAGTCAAATTATCAATAACTATTTGACTGGTGGTGATAAATTAGCCACTCAGGGTGGTTCAGTAACACAAGGAATCTATAAAAGATTTGGTGAATTTGACCAAGTAACTGGAAAAGTTGAAGTGGTAACTACTGGTTTGTGGAGTGGAGATACTGGTAGTTTAACTACTTTCTATACTTCATCTGCTCAAGTATCCGCTGCAAGTGGAGATTATTACTATAATGTTTATAATACCGCAGAAACTTCATCAGTACAATTCGCAGTTGCATATGGACATAGATTGGGTAGTGGTTCGGTATCATTAGCTAATAATGATAATTCAACAGTGGCTACAAAAGCAACTTACGCACAATACAAACAAATTTTATTAGAACAAGATGATTCTCAATTTACATTTTTCTCATCTTCTGCAGCGGGAACTCATGATTCGGATGCCATCTATGTAATCAATGTTGCTCGAGCAAGATACAAAGAAAAAATGGATGCAGGAAACTGGACACTTTGTTTAAGTGGTTCTAATGGTGTTTCTTATTTCATTGATGATAGTGGTAAGAAATTCGATGATACGGTTGGTAAAGCTGGTAGAGTGTTTAATGTGGTAAGTGGTTCTCTTAACTTAGGAACTGAAAATGCTGCAACTGTTAATACTGCAACTGCTTCTAACGGACAAGGATTTGGATTGTTCTATCCAGACCAAGGTCTTATCGTACTTAACCCAGCCGCTATATCTAATGTAGTTGGTTCTGAACTTTCACCTTCGGATAGTGTAACTGTTGAACAAGAAAACCATAAATTACTATGGAATTCTATTAAATTAGGAGCGGGTTCATCTACCAATCCAGGATTTGAAGCTCGTAGAACTGAAAATGTTTCTACATCTCATTATTTTGTAAGAGCAACAAACAGAGAATTTAATTATTCAAATAACCCCTCATTCGTAACAGGTTCGGATGGAACATTTGCAGAATCTACTTTTGAGAAAGACCCAAAAACTTTCATCACAACGGTAGGACTTTATTCTGATGCAAATGAACTTATCGCGGTAGCTAAAACTTCACAACCAATTGCTAAATCATTTGATAAAGAAGTATTAATCAAAGTAAAACTTGATTTTTAATCTAACTTAACCTATGAACAACCCCACTTCGGTGGGGTTTTTTGTTTCCATATATTTATATAGAGGAATTATCGTATGTTAAAATCAATACCAAAATCAAATATATCTCATAGGAGTTTTAAAGTCTATAAGAGATTTACAGCAGACCAATCAGTTTATCCGGTAATAAAGGCATATTCTGAGGATGGGGTGTTTGATTCCGATACATTCACTAAAGATGAAGGTGTATATGTTCATTTGATTTATAAATCAATTGAAAAAAAATATTATACTGATAATGGTTTATTAAACAATTATGGTTTAACTAATAAAAATCGTACATTTGCGGAAGAACGAGAATTTGGTGATACTATTTATGTAATAAAAATAAATCAATCAAAATTTGGTGAGAGAATCAAACCAGGTTCTTTAGACATTACAGATACAGATAGAAACATTACATATATAGATAGTGGTGATGGTAGATTGACAAGTTCTTCTCCAACTTATGTTATAACAAGTTTAGATGTTGAAAATGGAACATTGACTTTATCGATAGATGGTAATGATGTCATTTTAACAGTTACTTCAATTGATTTGGAAACAGGTGCTGCAATTTTGACCTATGGTTCTTCTACTGATACTGAATTTATATCTATTATTGATTTTGAAAATGATACAATTACTTTTACTGCTGAACTTCAGTTTGGTAGTTTGCAATTTCCAAGACAAGATTTTGGAAATATATTTTACTCAGATGGTTTAATTGTATTTACAGAACTTGATGTTGATTTAGAAAATTATGAAATAGAATATAGAGCAACACAAACAATACACGAAACCGAAGTTTTACTTGAAGCAAAATCAGGCGAATTTAATTTCTCACAAAACCCATCTGCTGTTGATGTTACACTTAGTGGTTCGTATGATTTTACTACAACCGCAATTACAAATGTATCACCTGCTAAAACAGTTAAAATTAAAGAAGTTTTAGATATATCACAAAAAACATCTTATGATGGTTCATATGGTTCTAATACTGGCTCTTGGGATGATTATGATAATTATAAAATTACAGACCCAACTGGTTCATATTTAGCTCCGTTTGTAACAACTATTGGGTTATATGATAACGAAGGTAATATGATTGCGGTAGCTAAATTACCTCAACCAATTAAGAATTTACCAGATTATGATGTGAACTTTATTGTTCGTTTTGATACTTAGAACATATTTATACTAAAAGAGGAAGATTATTATGGCTTCAATTAAAGACTTATACGACAAATCAGATTTTTCTAAATATCCATTGGGTACTAAATTAGACAAAACACCAATCGAAGCGGATGGTGGTAAAGATTTGTCTAAAGATGAAAAGGCTCTTGAAAAAGCAAGAGGAGCTAAATTAAATCTGAAAAAATACTCAGATTCGGTTCAATACTAAACCAATCACTTTTGAGTTTATTAATCAATCATTTTAACAAATGGGGGTTTGTTCATATACCAAAAACTGGTGGAACAACAATATCTACTGTGCTTAGAACTCAACCAAATACAGAAGTGTTGGATTCTCACAATTCTATAAATAAATTATCTGATATAAATGGATATTATATATTTTCTTGTGTTAGAAATCCTTTTACAAGATTAGCTTCTACATATTATCACGAATGTAGAAAATCACAACAAATACCCTTTTCTAATTTTTTAAAAGAGATAGACAAGAATTATATATTATATCTTCCCCAAAGTTATTATTTAAAAACCGGTAAGGAACTTAATCAAAATATATCGTACATTTGTAGGTACGAAAATTTTATAAACGATTTTAAAAATGTACTTGATAAATTAAATATATCGAGTCAAATTCCTCACCTAAATCGTAATCCAATTTATGATAGACATCCAAACTTAAATCAAGAACAATATTATAAGTTTTTGTATCAAGAGGAGTGGATGAAAGATTGGGTACGAGAAAGGTACGAAGATGATTTCAAAATTTTTAACTATGACATGGACATATAAAGGAAAACTAATAACTGAATTATCAGACATGCCCGAAGATGTATTTGGGTTTATTTACAAAATAACAAATGGTAAAACTGATGAATACTATATTGGAAAAAAACAAGTAGTTTCAGTTCGTAAAAGAAATTTCGGTAAAAAAGAAATTGCTGCTCTTGAAGATAAGAGAATGAAAAAATACGAAATGGTTACCAAAGAATCTGATTGGAAAACATATCGTTCATCCAATGGAACAGTAAGAATGTGGTTTCACGAAAATGATAAAGCTCTTAAAGAAGATAGAAGAGATGATATCAATGACCAACTAAAATTAGAGATACTTCATTTTTGTTCAAATAAAAAATCACTTACATATTACGAACTACAAGAACAGTTTGCACATAATGTTCTTGCTGATGAAAATTCACTAAACGATAATCTTCTTGGAAAATTTTTTCGAAAAGATTTGGAATAATGGAAAATTTTTCGTATATTTGTATGTAACCCATTTTATAATAAAAAATATTTTATACTTTTATAAAATTTAAAAATAATTTGGATAATTAAAATATTATTCGTATCTTTGTATCAAGTAAAAAGTAACCATGCTTGCACATCACGATAAACAACAAGTTATAAACATCTTAGATGATGTCTTAGGACCAGGTACATCCATGAAAGGGGATGAACAAGCACATTACTGTCCTTTCTGTCATCATCACAAGAAAAAGTTACAGATAAACATACAGACACAAAAGTGGCACTGTTGGGTTTGTGATTCCAAAGGAAAACGAATCCAAAGTTTACTTAGAAGATTGCACGTTGATTCTCATAAGTTAAAAAAGATATACGAGATTTACGGTGATGATTATGTTGTATATAGTAATAATACCGAAGATGAAAAGGTAGAGTTAAGGTTACCTAACGAGTTTCGTTCACTATTAGAAGAACCAAAGGGATTAAACCCAACGTTCAGAAAGGTGAAAGAGTATGCACGAAAGAGAGGTATTACTCAAGGGGATATCAAACGTTATAACATTGGTTATTGCGATTCTGGTCATTATGCCAATCGTATTATTATTCCAAGTTATGATAACGATAATCGACTCAATTACTTCATCGCACGTTCTGTATTCGATGAGGAAAAATTTAAGTATAAGAATCCGCCAGTTTCGAAAAACGTTATCATGTTCGAAAACCAAATAAACTGGCAAGAACCTATTACCTTAGTAGAGGGAGTATTTGATGCAATGGCTGTGAAGAGAAATGCAATCCCTCTACTTGGTAAATTTATTCCAAAAACTTTAAACGATACTATATATAAAAAGGAAGTTAAAAGTATCAACATCTTACTTGATGAGGATGCACAAGACCAAGCGTTATATTACACTATGCAATTCCAAAATCAAGGAATCACTACAAGAAACATAAAACCATCAGATAAAGATGCTGGTGAAATGGGATTCTCCCAAGTTAATACAATTCTAAAAGAATCAAAACAAACAGGATTCGGTGATATTATATCACAAAAATTAAAAGGGTTATGAATAGATTAGTTGCGTATGGTTGCTCTTGGACAGAGGGAGAGGGTGCTGATGTTTCGATTGAATCAACTTTATCTGCAAATGAAAAAAGAAAGTTTAGAAATGAACATTCTTGGCCAAAACTTCTTGCAGATAAGTTAGAAATACCTTTGATTATAAATAAAGGTATTAGTGGTAATTCTAACAGAAAAATGTTTAATGATATTATAAAAGATGTTGAGTCTGGTAATATCACATCTTCTGATTTTGTGTGTATAATGTTTTCATCTTCTCTACGAGATTATGTTCCATTTTTACCAGATGGAGAATGGATTTCTTGGTCAGTTAAACATTTATTACAAACACCTGATAGATTTTATCATAGTTATGATGAACATGGTGTTTCTCGTTCTTTTAATGAATTCTTATCAAATTATAAAAAATATTTTGTTACTAATTTATTTTCACAAAACTACTATAACATAGTAAATCAAAATTATATAATTTTTTTACAACAAATGTTTTCTCATTATAAGATAAAGTATATTATGTCAGAGGGATTAGAGTTGATGGTGGATGGTGTAAATAAATTAGATGATAAGACTCACTTAATAAATTATAAAAACTATTTTGGTAATGGAAATTTAACTTTTAGAACATTTCTAAATACTTTAAAAAGAAATGATATTTGGGAAAAATTAGAAAATTACCAAGAAATAGCAACACAACATCCAAATAAAGAAGGATATAGAATTATATCAGATGAATTATATAAGTTCATCAACAAAAATAATATTTTATGATAATAAACAAGATTTACCATCTTGCAGATTTACACATTCGAAATCTCCAAAGGCACAAAGAATATAGACTAGTATTCAAAAAGTTCCTCAAACAAGTTAAAGAAGATAAGATAGAAGATTCTATCATTTATATAGCGGGTGATATTGCTCATGCTAAAACAGAGATGTCACCAGAACTCGTACAAGAAATCTCTTGGTTTCTAACTGAGTGCTCTAAACTTAGAGAAACTGTGTTAATCACAGGTAATCACGATTGTAACTTAAATAACTCACACAGATTAGATGTTCTTACACCGATTATTGACAACCTTAAAAATGATAGGATTCATTATCTTAGAGATACTGGCACTTATCATATTCATAACCTTACTTTTGTTGTCTACTCCATTCTTGATGACAAAGAAAACTGGCCCAAGGGAAATGATATAGAAGGAGAAAACAAAATTGTTTTATTCCATGGACCAGTAAACAAAGCACAGACCGATATTGGTTATACCGTATCATCCAACTCATTCCAAGTGGATATGTTTGATGGATTTGATATGGCCCTTTTAGGAGATATACACAAACGACAAACTTTTGGTGAAGGTTATGAGTGGGTTGCCTATGCGGGTTCAATGATTCAACAGAATCATGGAGAACTACTCGAAAATCATGGTTACTTATTATGGGATGTACCCACTCGCACCTTTACTGAACACCATATCCATAATGATTATGGATTTCTAACAGTTGATGTTGTTGATGGTGAAATACCACAATGGGTATATGATGAAGTTGGTACTAAACTTCCAAAGTTCCCTAGATTAAGGTTAAGGTTTACTAATACTGAAGCAAGTGATATGAAACGATGTATCACCGAACTTAAAAAGTTATTTAAAGTTGCAGAAGTTACGGTTACAAGAACAGATACCATAGGTCAATTAAAAACCAACACTAAGGTAAACAAAAACATCGTTGGTGATGTTAAAGATGAAACATTCCAAAACTCTTTAATTAGAGATTACTTAGAACGTCAGTATCTATTGGATTCAGATGAATTGGATAAGATTGCAGAAATCAATAAAGAACTCAATACACAAATAGATACATCTGATATTGCTGGTAACATTTTATGGACACCCAAGACCTTTGAGTTCTCTAATATGTTTTCTTATGGTGAAGATAACCTAATCAGATTTGATAAAGCACAAGGAATCATGGGTATCTTTGCTCCCAATGCTTCAGGTAAATCCTCAATGTGGGATGCACTCTCTTTCTGTATCTATGATAAAACTTCTCGTACTAATGTAGCAAAGAACGTTTTAAACAATCGTAAAGATAAGTTTTATTGTAAGTTTAATTTCGAGATAGATGGGGTAGATTATTTCATTGAAAGAACTGCTAAGTATGTTAGAAAGAAAACTGCAGTAAAGGTAGATGTAAACTTCTGGTCTGAAAGTGGTGGTATCATTACTTCACTCAATGGAGAACAAAGAAGAGATACAAACCAAAATATTGAAAAGTATTTAGGTAAGTTTGAAGATTTTGTTTTAACTGCACTATCTCTACAAGGAAACAATGCACTCTTTATTGATAAATCACAAAGTGAGAGAAAAGAGATACTCTCACAATTTATTGGAGTAGATATCTTTGATAAGTTGTATCAAAGAGCAAGTGATGAGAATAGGGATAATGCAACACTTATCAGAAAATTCAAGTCCGATGATTTTACGACAAAGTTAGCGGAAATCGACACACAACTTAAAACCGACAAAAACGAATACAAACTTTTGGAGATGTCTCAAAAGGCTCTGAAAGAAGAAGATGATATCCTTAATAGACAGATTATTAAACTAAACGAGAAAATCGTAAAGTTAAATGCGGATAGTGGTGTTTCGATAGATGAGTTAGAAAAAAGATTGAATAACCTCGAATCCAAAAAGGGAGAACTTGAAACCACAAAACAATCTATACAAGAAAGAATCGAATATCGTGAGGAATTACAAATTACCCTTGATGAAATCCTTGACCAATTCGATGAAGAAGATTTAGAAGTTGGGATTAAAAATTTAAAAGATTCAAAAGATAGATTAAGAGATGTAGAATCAACGATAGATAAATTGCAAGTAAAGTTAGATTCTTTGTATGAAAGAAAAGAACATTTAGATTCTCACAAATATAATGAAGAATGTGATATCTGTATAGAAAACTCTCAAACAATATTAGAACAAAAAGAAAAGGTAGATTTTGATATAAAAGAATATGAATCTATATTACAAAAAGAAAATGAATCGAAATTACATTTTAATTTAGATATTGAAACTTTATCCAAATACGAAGAAGAATGGGAAAAATATCAAGATGCTAAAGATAAAGAAGATAAACTCGATAGAGAGATTTCTCAACTTATTAACAAGTTATCAACAACAGAAACAGAAGAAATTCGTTTAGATACTCAAGTTACACAACAAAAACAACTAATTGATGAGTATTACAAGAACGAAGAACAAATAAAAACCAATAAAGAAATTCGAGAACAAATAACCGCAGTACGAGAAAAACAAAGTGGTGTTAAAGATGAATTAAAACGAATAAATTCAGATGTTCTAAAATTAAATGGTAAAGTATCTGCTCTTCAAAACCAAAAAGAAACAATAGAAGATAGAATCCAAGAAGTTAAGAATTTAGAAGAACAATCTAAGTTATTCGATTATTATCTAAACGCACTTGGTAAAGATGGTGTAAGTTACGAACTCATCGAAAAATCACTACCAATGATTGAAGGTGAAGTAAATAACATCTTAGCACAAATCGTAGAGTTTGGAATGCAGTTAGAAATTGATGGTAAGAACATTAATGCGTATTTAGTGTATGGAGACCAACGATGGAGTTTGGAAATGTGTAGTGGTATGGAGAGGTTTATTAGTGGTCTTGCAATCCGAGTTGCTTTAATCAATGTATGTAATCTCCCCAGACCTAATTTCCTTGTGATAGATGAAGGTTTCGGTACTTTGGATAGTGAGAACCTACAATCCTTATTTATGTTGTTTACATACCTTAAAACTCAGTTTGATTTCGTAATGGTAATCTCACACATCGATTCGATGAGAGATGTTGTAGATGGTCTTATTGAAATTAAAAAAGTAAATGGATTTTCAAACGTTAAGTTCTAACCTTTAATACATTATCAGGTTTAGGAGTACCTACCTTTTGTTTAATAAGAGTTTCAACCAACCCACTTAATTTATACCCATGTTCCTTGCAATAATCTTGTAAGAGTTCATGGGTTTCTTTTTTTATCTGAATTGTGGTATATTTTCTCATTCTATAACTTTCTATGTATTTCTATATATAAATACTTTATAAGTTTTTTTTAAACATATTTATATAGGTAATTGGAGATAATTAATGGCTATAATAAAATCTTTTGCTTCTTTTCAGAACTTATCAAACTATCAAGTATATGTTAATGATACAGAATCAAATTCTGAATATTTTAGAATTACCGAGTTTCAAGAAACGTTTACTGGTGGTAAAAATGGATTCTTAATTGAAGGTTCTGATTATTTAAAAGAAACAACAGAAGTTAAAATTGAAATATTAGATGTAGAGGGTAATCCTATATACTTCGAACCTGGTGATGGTATTCCTGAATATTATGAAGGAAACTCTAAATTGGTTTCTGTTCATGTATATGATGATACTCCAATTGGTATTGGTAAAATTACTATTTTAGGAGAGCTTAAAGATTGGAACAACAATGGACTTCGTTCACCAATACCTTCCGAATGGAGAGGTATATATAATGTCAAGTGGGAAAGACAATTTAATATTAATAAAAATCTTTCCAACGAAACTATTGTAAGATTTTACAAAAGACCAATAGTTTCAATTACAGAATTGGTAAAACCAATTTTTTCAAAAACAATAGAAACTGTAACGGATAATTCGAGTACTGTTACAGGTGTTCCTCAAATTCCATCTCTTAATACTGATATATCTTCTTGGAGAGCTGGAACGAACTTTAAATTAATAAGAAGTAGTGGTTCTTGGGATAGAGATGTAGATGAAAATATAATAACAGTATCTTTGGATGATGGTACTACCTATACACCAAGAATTATTGAAGTTTTAAACGATAGAGAAGTTCTTGTAGATGTTCCATATACTGAAGATTCGTTAGTCAAATCTTTTGTATCACAATCTTATTCTGTAACTTATACTGATTTTCAAAATGAAACTATTGGTGAAACATCATTGACGGGTTCTTTTGCAAAAATAAACATGACTCAACTTAAAACATTCGTTGGAGATGTTGCAAGAGTAAAGGTGTTTAGAAAATCAAGAAATGCAGTAGGTGATTTTCAATTTGTACAGGAGTCTAAATTAGAATCAAGTGAATTACTTAGAGATGTAACTACAACGTCTAACACAGAATTGTCTTATGGTAGATTTGATGAAACAAATTTATCTACATATTGGATATCATCATCTGCAGACCACCCAATATCAGTAGACTCATCAGTTTTATCTCAGGCGGTAAAAGTTGATTATAATGATGATAGTGGAAGTGTACAAAAATTAATAACTTCTCAGTCTTTTGATATATCAAAAGATGTAGAATATACTCTTTCATTTAAAACTTTATTAAACGGAACTCCCTCTACATCAAAAACTTTAAAGGCATATTTTAGTGGTTCGTTTTTAAATGGTGATGGTAATAATAGTTCCTTTACACAATCTTTTGTTGATATCGAGGGAACTTCAATATACAAAACAAGACAAAATATTTCTGAAAATTTATTGGCTGAACGAACCATTTCTGATGTAAAACTTGTATTTGAGTTTAAAGGAGATGATTGGTATATTTCTAACGCTTCTTTAAAAAATGCACAAGATACATCTTTTTCACCTGATGAATTTACTTTAATACAAGATATACCAAGAAAAACTGCATCTGAAACATTTGATTTTAGATTTGAGTTTTACGATATAAATAATAACTATATACCAGTCGATGTAACTGCGGTCGGTGTATTTGATGGTGGTAATGATTTCCCATCAAGTGGAAAATTACTAACCTTTGAATCGGATAGAAATGCGTTTAGATTCTCAAGTGGTTCTATTGCTAGTCCTATAAATCAAACTATTCAATTTAAAACAACACAAAATAATTTAACTGGTTCCATATTATTTACATCCCAAGCTTTTGACGTTGGTGGAAATTTAATTACATCTCAATCATATCATGATAGTGGTGCTTTAGTATATGGTTCAAATTGGACAGGTTCTTACCCTGGTTTATTAACCAATATAACATCAGCTGGTTCTTTGGTTACAATATCTAATTTTAGTGGTAGTTTAGATACTCAGAATGTTCCTTCTGAAAGTATAATTAGGGTAGGTTCTATTGTTTATACCGCTTCATTAGAAAATTTACAAGAGTTTGAAACGGTATATCGTTTAGAAGATGGTGATAATGCACCTCAACTTATCGTAACTTCTAACGCAAACCAATTCATATATGAACCAACAACTCTTTCACCAAAACCAAGTGGACAAAGTATAACTGTAAGGGCACAAAGGAAAAACTTAGCTTCTTTGGTAACACCCCTCACTGTTAATAGTGGGAGTATTGCGCCTCTAACTTATGTGGATACTGTAAATGGAATTGATACATATACCATTTCTGCATTACAATTTTCAGAATCATTTCACGCAAACTCATTTGATGAGGTAACTTATTCGTTTACTGGTTCTGATGTATTTGGTAATCAACAAACAGACGAGATTACACTTTCTAAGGTTATTAATTTTGATGGTGTGTCTATTGTTCTTTCAAATGAATCAACTGCCTTTCCCGCAAATTCAACGGGTGAAGTGGTTGGTGGATTTGATGCATCAAGTGGTTCGGTTCAAATGTATATTGGTGGAACTCAAATTCAACATGATGATGAAATTGGTGGAAGAACAAAAAATACATTTAATATAACATCATCAATTGGTACGAATGTAACACCAACAGATACTACACCAAATACTTCAGATTATTCTATTTCTGATTTTGAAACAACAAAAGATAGTGGTTCTTTATTACTTACTATTGATTATTTGGCCGGTGATAACTCAACAACTCAATCATTTCAAAAGGTTGTATCTTATACAAAAGCCAAAAAAGCATCACCAACTGTTGCTGCTTTTCTTTCACCACAATCACAGACAATAGATTCTGGTTCTACTGTATCTCCTATAACACTAAGTGTTACTGAGGGAATATCTTCACTAACATCTGTTAATACAAATCCATCAAGTAATTCGTCATACTCGGCATCGATAGATAATTCAAATTGGAGTTGGAATTATTCAACAGAAACATTTACAAGAACAGGAAGTCCATCTTTGGGTGAAAGTGGTAGTGTTAATGTAACATATATAGATTCCGAAGGTCAGGGTAATACAATTAATTTAGAATTTTCAGTTGGTGTTTCGAAACAAGGTCGAGATGGTGCTGGAGCCGCTAACATTGAATTTTTTCCACAAAGTCAACAACTTATAGTAGATATAGATGGAAATTATACACCAGACCCCCCTTCACCTGTAAGTATGTCTGTTATTCAAGGTGGAAGTGAGTACACATATGTTCCTTACGATGGTTCGTCTGTTACTTCTACTTTATCTAGCAATTCTACATATACAATTACAAATGTTCAAAATGGTCAGTATACATCAAACGGACATATACAACCTTCCTCTCCTATTTCTAACTCACCTTATGTTACTTCATTTGGAGTAACGTATAAGGATAATGATGGGAGTATATCGGATACTATTACTAAAAAACATTACATAAACATCGTTGCTGATGGTTCAACGGGACCTGGTATCGTATTTACCGGTCCTTGGGTGAGTTCACGGGTTTATCAATATGATATATCAAATGGGAGACGAGATGCGGTGTTATATGGTGGTAGATATTATGCTACTTTACAATCTGGAGCTGGAAACACTCCGGCTCAAGGAGGAACTTCGTATTGGCAAGATTTGGGTACTGAAGATTTCTTTGTTGCCGCTAAAATTGGTATATTTGAAGAATCATTCATTCAAGAAACCTTAAATATAGGTTCAAACAATAGTGGTGCTTTATCTGCTGCAAATATAACACTAAGGGGAGGTACTCAATATCCATATATGTCTATTGGACAGTCTGCAAACGTAGGCTCTCAAGGATATGCGGTGGGTGATGGTATTTTTATAGGAGCAGATACAGATGGTGCTTATAAAATGTCTATGGAAAATAGTGTTAGTGGAAACTATATAAAATGGACAGGAAGTGAACTAGATATAAGAGGAAAAATAACAGCTACCTCCGGACAGATATTATCAGGTGTTACGATTGGTGGTACTGATGTGGATAATCTTCTTTTTGATGGTGATGCAGCTGCAGATGTTAATGCAAATACCACAACCATAGAGGGTGATAAGATACGAACCGGTAATATTCAATCGAATTCTTATAGTGGTGTAACAAATGGTAGTGCATTTGCAACTAGTGGAACCAATATAAATTTAACAGATGGTACGTTTACATCACCTTCTTTTAGAATAGATTCGGTGGGTGATGCATATTTTGCAGGAAATATTTCTGCTGGAGCAAATATTACGGGTGCTAGTATTAATGGTGGTACTGTAACAGGTACAACCTTTAGTGGTGCGACGGGTACATTTAGTGGAAACATTACTTCCGATACTGGTAATATTGGAGGATGGACAATTGCAGGTAATCAAATTTATAGAACAAATGAAATTTATCTAAATGCAAACAGACCTGCTATTGAGGTTCATGATGGAACTACTATTCGTGTTGATATAAACTCTGCAGCAGCATTATCTCCAAGAGGTTCAACATCAGCGGGTAGTGTTACTGTAACAGAATCAGGTGGTACTGACCAATACACAGCATTACAAAGTTTTAGTAACCAATATACCTTTAGTGGAACATTAAATGAAACTTATGATGGAGGTACAATTAGTACATCAGGATTAAGTGGACAAACCTTAACATTTGCATATGGTGGAATCGATTCCCAAACAAGTACTTCTGATAGAAGTTTACAAGCTTGGTTAGATTTAAATAATATTGGAGGTAATACTTCTACTTATTACATAACTGTGGGTCAAGCTTATTTTGATGCATATGTAAAACTTGAGTTAGTAGATAGTGGTAATAACATAGCAGCATCTTTTACTCAATATATATTTAATGGAACTTCAGCGGATTTGGTGGGTAGTACCCAAGGACAAACTAATGTACAACGAAATATGTATGCTACACCGAGTTCCCTTGGTCCTCAATCAACAACTTTTACCGCAAATGGTGGAACTTATACTGTTAGAGCTAGAGTTTATTGTTCTTTTACTGTTGACCTTTATGCAAGTTCATTTAACCCAAGTGGGTATATAGCTGATTTAACAATTGATGTAAAAACGGCAGGATATTCGAACGCACGAGTTTTTAAAGAAGTATCTTATTCTGAATTGAATGGTGGGGGATTACAGGTTATTAGAACCACTACTGAATTTGTTAAGATGGATAGAACCTCAACTGGTACGATGTTGGAAGTTGGTGGTAATATAACTGCTACTGGTAACATTACCGCGTATTACTCATCTGATAAAAGATTAAAAGATAATTTAATTCCTATTCAAAATCCATTTGATAAAATAAACAAAATTGGTGGATATGAATTTGATTGGAAGCCGGAATATGAAGAAGTACATAACTCAAAAGGACATGATGTTGGTGTGATTGCACAAGAAATTGAAACATCAATGCCAGAATTAGTTGGTAAGATGCATGGTGGGTATATGGGTGTAAAATATGAAAAATTAACTGTATATCTTTTAGAAGCTGTAAAAAATCTAAATAATAGATTGATTGAACTTGAAGAAGAAAATAAAAAATTAAAAGGATAAGAAATGCCATTACCAAGCGAAGGTGAATTGAGTATAAAGGATTTACAACAAGAGGCAACCATACCAGATGGTAATACGAATACTTTTGTTGAAATGGCAGAAGTATATGATATTGATAACTTCAACGTAAATTCACCTCAGGATATTGTACTTGCCGATGATTTTTATGGAGAAGAAGTAAACCTAACCGCTACATCTATTACATTAAATCCAACTTTATTAACATTTCCTTCGTCTGGTGGTAATCTTACAACTAATTTGAGTTTAAATGGGTTTGCTTTAATGGTTGGTAAACCAGGTTGGTTAACAACAGAAAAAACTTATCTTAAAACATCAGATGCGGGTTCAATACAATTTACGGCAACTGAAAATAGTTTTTTAGGTGCTTCTCCCAGAAGTAAATCCATTCAGTTTATAGGACAAAGTTCCAATGTTTATGGAACGTTAATTGTATCCCAAAGTGGAAATCCAGTTGAAATATCATTAACTCCATCAAATTCACAAACAATTGCAGCCAACACAACAACATTTACTCAAGATGTTACAGTAACAAATCCTTTGGAGGTTTTTGGTTCTGTAACTGGTAGTGGGTTTACTTTATCTTCACCATCAGTAACTAATCTTGGAAGTACAAGTAGATATCGATTTACTTTAACTCAGAGTGTAAATACAGGTGGTGTTAGACAAGCTGAATTAAATTTTGATATTACTGGTTCAAATTTTATACAACAAAGAAGTGTCACACACACCCAATCAGCATTTGCCGCAAATGTAAGTGTATCACCTACATCATTTGATTTTAATATTAATGGAGAAACTAAATTATTTGTAGTAACCGCAAATACTGATTGGGAAGTTTTTACAAGTGGAGGTGATTCTACTGCATTCGAAACATCCATTACATCAGTTAGTTCTGGATTTTCTACCACAACAAAAAATGGTACAGGTAATGGAACAAATCAAACTTATAATGTTTGGGTAAAGGTAGGTAATAATAGTGCGGGTGGTACAAATGATAGGAGTACTACATTAGTAGTAAGAGAAAGACCTTGGAGTGGTGGTGGTGCTTTTGGAAATGCATCATTAACACAAGATGGAAATCCATTACCATCGTTTACATACGCCAATGCGCAGGTTAGTGGGTTTTCAGTTGCAACTAATGGTGCAGTAACTGCACCTACTTCTGCTAATGGAACTCCAATATCAGTTACATATAGTACTGGATATAGTAACGGAAGTTTTCCTGCTCCTGTGTCTAGTAATACAACAAGATATGCTTATGTAAATGCTACTGTTCCTTCTACTGGGTATTCAAATTCCGGTGGTACTGTATCAGGTACTGAATCAGCTACACAATTAGTTCCTCAAGAATTTATAACAATTGCATCAAGTACAGGTACAGGTGTGTCTGGTCAAGGAGAAAATTTTCAGATTACTGTTGATACTGAAGATTCTTTAAGTACTCAATGGACTGCAGAAATATCATATGCAAATCCATCCAATAGTTCTAATTGGGTACAGCTCGCTGCAGGTGCACAGGGAACTGGAGATGGTTATTTTTTCGTAACGGTCTCTGGTAACTATTCTGGTCAACCAGGATACAACGGTTCAACACGATATTTTGATATTAGAGTTTATAAGAATAATGATTATTATGGTCTTTTTGATTCTATATCCTTTAGCCAGTCTACTGGTACACCTCCTGTAGCGAAACCAACATTTTCAGTAACACCTTCTTCTGCTTCTTGGACATACTCTCAATCGGGTACAGGAGCTGCTAAAATATTTACTGCTGCGTATACAGGTGGAAACCCACCAACATCGGTTAGTTTTTATATATCTGGTACTTATTTTGCATTGAAACAATATGACCAAAATGTACCCTTAGCATTTACTGGACCGCCATGGGTTGCACAGGCAACAAACACAAGTGGTATTTCATCATACAGTGTTCAAGTCTACCCTGTAAATCAAAATAGTAATGTTGCTGATAATACTGAAAGTATGTCAGTTAGTATGGGTAATTCTGGTGGGAGTAATTCGGTATCGGTTCCTCTTACTCATTCAGGTCAAAGAACATGGAGTGTATCTCCAACATCAATAACTGTTGATTATTCAACTGGTAATTCTACTGTTACACTAACTACAAATTTAAGTTGGTCAGCTGTTTTAGACCCTGGAAGTTATTCATCATTTGCGTTGTCGGGTGGTAATAGTCAAACTGGTACAGGTAATAAATCTTTTTTGATTACAAGGGGAACTAATAATAGGTCAGCTGATGTAACGGGTACACTAACACTAACCTCAACAACCTCAGGTACCAGCGAATCAACAACAATTAGTTTAACACAAAACCCTGAACCTCCTGATTTGCAGTTAGGAATTAACACAAGTACTACTTCTACTACTGCTTTATATCAAATAACCCCCTCAACAAATGGCCAATCATATTCTTTATATGTAAAACACGACCCATCCCGTAGTGGAACTGTTACTTTTAGTATTACTTATGAAAATAGTCCTCATGTTGGATTGGCTACTTATTCAGCAACAACATCAGGAGCTGGGGGGAATGTGATTACCGCAACCGTTTCTGGAACGAATGTTATTCGATATCTTAACTTTGCTTCAAACCCAACTAATAGTACCCGAGAGGCGATTACACGAATATCATCTAATATAGCTTCAAATACAATTCAAATAAATTCATCATATGGTTCGGGTGGTGCTGAGTGTATATTAAAGGGAACAAAAGTAAAATTAGCAGATGGTAGTTTGATTAACGTTGAAGAACTTAATATAGGTCAAATCTTATTTAGTAAGTTGGTTGATACGATGCCAATAAAAAATGAAGAGGATGCATTATCTTGGGTATCCGAAGATTTATCAATATCAGATGATGAAGTTTCTTTAGTTGGAATGACCCTTTATAAAGTTGAAAATATTTATAATTTTAATAGTGGGTTGATAAAAACAACACCCGACCATTTACATTTTGTTAAAAAACAAAATTTATATCAAGTTGTAAAAGCTCAAAGTGTTTTCGTGGGAGATTACCTAATAAAAGAAGATGGTACAGAAGTTGAAATAATATCGAAAATATTAGAAACAGGATATTATACTGTTTATAAATTAGATGTAGAGGAAAATGATTTATTTATAGCTAATGGATTAATAACACATAACGCTAAAGGAATAGAGGTGTAAAATTTATAATAATATATATTTATATAAAAGGTTGTGTAATGGGAAAAGTAATACTAGTAACAACAGGATGTGGTAATACTGTTGTAGGTGGGGCAGATATATGGGTTAATAATTTTTTAAAAGAAGTGTGGACTAAACTTGATAATAAAAAAAATTATAAACTCCTTATAGATTCGAAAAGACCGAATTCTTTCGAAGAAAAAAGTTTACCAAAAGGAATTGACTTTAATTTTCATCATGAAAATCCTGAAAAAACGGATGAGTGGTGTAAGTCTGCTTCTTGGATTCACTTCCTACATCCACATTATCATCCACGACCTCACTTACTAAAGTATGAAGATAAATTTGGAATATGCTTTGTTCATGCATATCCAAGAGATATGAAATCCATTATAAACAATCTACCTGAAATAAGTAAATTACAACTATCTACAAGTGTAGATGAAAAATGGTATGATGAATTTCTTTTAACTTGCAAGAGAAGAATATGGATTGGGTTGAATTCCAAAACCACATTATTTAAAAATTTTCCAAATTATACATATCTTTTACCTAACTACTATGAGTTTAGAGGACCTGCATCTCTGACAACAAATGTTTCTAATGGTGCGGTTGGATATGCCGCTAGAATAGAAACAAGAAAGTGTTTTCATTGGATGCATGGAATAAATGAAGGATTTGCCTTGACTAGCTCAAGGGATGTTGAAAATTTAAAATCAGTCACTAGATTTACATTTAAAACAACCGATGTTTATGAGTGGAATCCAAATATACACAAAGCTTTCATGACTAAAAATTGGGGAATTTTTCATGGAGCATATTTTAGAGAACCATTTGGTTATTCTATTTTTGAAGCAGTAGATTATGGAAAAATACCAATAATAAACACAGATTGGGCACCAGAAGTTGATTACAAATATCGAGCATCAACGAAAAACGAATTTGATAATTCTATTAAACAAATTTTAAAAGATTCTCAGCAAACTCGTGTAGAAGAAAGAAATAAGTTGATTCAATTTATGAAAAAATTCGATAACAAAAAAGAATGGGTTGACCAAATTCGTTCACAACTTTTATCTTTTTATTAAATTTATTTACGTTTCATATATTTTTATATATTTATATACAAGGGGGTAGGGGGGTTAGTTATAAGCACTAAAAACAAAAAATGAGTATTCTTAATAAAGATTTTATAAAAGACTTTATAACCCATAACTTAAGCACTAAGGTTGATTCGAATGGAAAGGAATATACCGAACACACTCCAATCAAGTATAGATGGACTCATGGTGCAACTGAATATAGTTTGGGTGATGGATTATTAGTTTATTCTGTAATCCACTATCTTCGTGCCAAAGTTTGTGTATGTCTTGGAAGTGGTGGGGGATTCATTCCAAGAATAATGACTCAATCGAGGTTTGACCTTTTTGATGCAAAAATATTTGAAGGGAACAATGATATAAATTGGGGAGATATAGGTTCAACTTATTTGGTAGATGCTGATAATGGTGTTGGTGGTTTTACTGATTGGACTGATGAAAATTCTTATTATAGAAAACACTTTGACCCAAGATTACTTCTAACAACTACCGAAGAAGCATATTACAACTTTTTCGTAAAAGAAGATATTAAAATTGATTACCTTCACATAGATGCTGGACATACATACGAGGATGTAAAAAATGATTTTGAATTATATTCTCAATTACTTCAACCACATGGTATAATTTCAATTCACGATACTGATTCATCATTTGAAAAAGAACATATAGTAACCGCGGATATTAGAGATGGATATCACCAAGAATATGCCGAAGGACCTTCTAAACTAATTAAAGAATTAAAAGAAAATAAAGATTGGGAAGTATTTAACTTTTTCAATAATGGTATATTTAAAAGTAAACCAGCATCAACAGGTCTAACATTCGTTCAAAGATGCAAAATATAAATTTGGTTACAGTTGTAGGACACAATACTACACTTCTTCCCCATATGTTAAATCATTATAAAGATATCGTTGATGATATCTATGTTGTTGTTTACAGACAACACGAACTAGATGGTATTTTAGAAGATGTAATCAATCTTGGTATTGAACCTTACAAAGTAGTTACAGAACCAAAGTTTAATTGGGAACGAGTAACCGAATTATATAACGAAGTTAAACAAACCAAGCCCGATGAATGGTGGGTGGTTTCGGATGACGATGAGTTCCACATTTACCCCAAACCAATCAGAGAAATGATTAATGAGTGTGAGGAAAATGGTTGGGAGTTTATTACAGGTGGATTCCTCGATAGGATAGGAGAGGGGGGAGAGTTTCCTTTAGTAGAAAAGGATACTAATATTTGGGAAAAGTTCCCACTTGCAGGATTTTTTAGATTTCCTATGAGTGGGGCAATGCCTAACAAATGTTGTATAATGAAAGGTTCAGTTGATGTAACACCAGGTCAACACTTTGCTGTGATTGGTGATACCGATACTTGGAGAGAACGAGGATGGAATCATCCTAAAAGATATCCTATTGAAAACGGATTTGTTCAAGTTCACCACTTCAAGTGGGACTCAACTGTTTTAAAGAGGCTTAAAGAAGTTTCGGAAACAAAAGAAGATTATACATATTGGAAAGAATATCGTAAAATGTATAGAGGGATACAACTAAACGATTGGAAAATTGATGTTGATAATCCTGAATTTAGGTTACAAAAAATGATTCGTAAGAATTATAGTGAGTATGGTGAATGGCAAGAACTCACTAATGTTATAATCAATATATGAAAGATAAATTAGCAATCATACTTCCATTTAGAGATAGACAAGACCACTTGGATGTCTTTGTACCACATATGCACGAGTTCCTCAAAGATAAAGGAATAGACTATACTATTTTTATTGCCGAACAAACCGATGATAGACCTTTCAATTATGGTAAACTATGTAATGTAGTTACCAAAGAAATTGGTGAGGAATATACTTACTTTGCTTTTCATGATATTGATATGTTACCTATTTCAGATGATTGTGATTATTCGTATCCAGACGAACCAACTCATTTATCAACTAATGTAGAATCACACGAGAATAAATTACCTTACCCACAATATTTCGGTGGTGTTGTTTTAATTAATCGAGAAGATTTTGAAAACGCAAATGGGTATTCAAATGAATATTGGGGTTATGGTTTTGAAGATTTAGATTTATTGAGAAGATTAGAAAAAAGTGGTGCTTATCTCGAAAAATTTTATGATTCAAATCAAACATATAACGAATATGATGAGAATGATATTTTACCATATCGTATAGAAAATGTAAAAATTATAAATAAGAAAATAACAAATAAATTACACACAATACAGTTAAATAAAAATGATAGAATTTATTCGGTTCAAAATAAAAAAATGAAATCATTGACGTCTGGTAGTTTTACTATAACTTTATGGTTTAATGATATAGACAGTGAGCTTAGAGATAAAAATATATTTTCATTTGAAGGATGTGATATGGGTGTGTTTTTATCTAATGGGAAGTATATTATATCACAGATTTGGGATAATAAAGAAAATAATTACGAAACATCTTTACCATATTACAAAGATAAATGGAATTTTATTATATTGTCATATGATAACAAAACAAAAAATCTTACATTATCGTTAAATAACAAATACATTAATACATTGGATTTACCATCTAAATTTGAAATATTTGACTACTCCGATAAAAAAATTAAAATATCAGATTTAGAAACTGAAATTCAAATAGCGAATGTCATAATATTTGACCAACTATTAGACGATACCATAAAAACTGAATTATACTATAATGGGGTTGAATCTCTATCTAATATAATTGATATTAAAAAAATAGAACCAACAAACATAATATTATTTAAATCCACTTATGGTAAAAATTTTTTTATAGATAATGGTAAATATGGAAACCATTTACAGTTTTTTGGAAACCCATCATCCGATACTTATAGTATTTCACTAACAGATGAATTGTATTTGCCTTTTAGAATTGAAGGTAAATATAAATCACTTTCACACGACAATGACGATAACATTATAGATAGATACTATGAATATAATCCTGATGTTGAAGAAAATGCAGATATTTTCTTTCATGAAGTTTTAACTAATGAGTTGGATTATAAATCAATAGGATTGAATTCATTAAAATATGAATCAGTAAAAGAAAAAAACGAAGAATTAAATTATATTTCATTTAAAATTGTTACATAAGATGACAGAAGAACAATTCAAACAATTGATGGAGGTTCTAAACGATATACTCGAATCAACTCAGAATATTGAAGATGCAATCTACGATGCAAACTTCAAAGAACACAATGAGAAAGTAGAGTGGAATCTATGGGAAATCCATAACTTAGCAAAAATTAAATTTAAAGGTTCAGAAAATAGACCATCACGAGATGCAGAGAGAACGCAGGAATCGGAGGAAAGTTCAGAATCATAAATTAGGTATTATAGTTCCATACAGAGATAGACCTCAACAACTAAAGAGGTTCGTCAAACATATGGGAGAATATCTAACTGATTTGGACTATCAAATATTCATCATCGAACAATCAGATGGTAAGCCATTTAATCGTGGTAAACTTCTGAATATTGGATACAAATTCGCATGCGATAATGGATGTGATTATTTTGTATTTCATGATGTTGATATGTTACCTGAGGATGTAGATTATTCTTATTCAGATAAACCTTTACATTTAGCAACTCACTTACAAGAACACGATTACGAAACCACATTCTTTGATTACTTTGGTGGAGTAACTATGTTCAACAAAGAAGATTTCGAATTGATAAACGGATTCTCCAACGAATATTGGGGTTGGGGATTCGAAGATGATGACCTACTGATTAGATGTATTGAATCTGATTTAGAAATAGATAAAGAGTGTATTCAAAAAGAATATGATATTACTGAATATGAGTCTTTTAAATTCAATGGTACAAGTTCATTTATAAAAATTAAATCGGATGATAGTAAATTATTAGAAGATAGTTTTACCTTATCTGTTCTCGTAAAACCAGAAAATATTTTACTCAATGAAAACAAAGAATATGATGAGTTTCCAATATTAGTAATACCTGGATATGACATTGGGTTCTTTTACGATTCATTTAGAAGATTTAGATGCCAGATTTATGATAAAAATAAAAAACCATATTCTATAACATCAGATATTATAGGAGAATCTTGGTTACATTTAACGATGACGTATGAAGATAGAAAACTATCATTGTATATTGACGGTAAACTATATAACACAATTATAACCGATGATGATTTAATAGAAATATCAAGTGATATTATTTTTGTAGGTACATCGAGTGATGTGAAAACAAATAATAATTTCTTTTATGGATTAATATCAAATGTTGAGGCTTACGAAATATCACTTGTAAAAGATGAGGTTTATGAAATATATAAAAATTCAAAATATCCTAAGATTAGAAATTTTGGAAAATTTTATGCATCTGAATACTTGGTAAATCATATTTTACCTGAAAATTCTAATGAAGAATATTGTATAGATTTATCTGGTAATGGTAAAGTAGAATTAAATGATGTTGGTATAATAAAATTAAAGAATAATCAAAAAACTTTTTTACCAAAGCCGTATCGTAGAAACTCAAGATTTAAATCATTAGTTCATAAATCAAATTCTTCTGTTGGAAATAAATGGATTCATGGTGAAACACGAAAAAATCAATTAAAATATTACAACAAAATAAGACAACATGAAGTAGATTTTAGAATAGATGGACTGAATACATTGCGATATAAATTGGTAAAGGAAAAAGAAAATAAAAAAGTAAAACAAATATCAGTAGAGTTATGAGTGAAACACCAGAAATAGGAATAATTGCAGGTAACTTTGATGTTCTACATCCTGGTTATCTAAAGATGTTTCAAGAAATTGAAAATCATTGTGAAAAACTATTTATATTATTACACGATGACCCAACCATTGAAAGACCACATAAGAAAAAACCAATTCTTTCGGTAAACGAAAGAAGAGAGATGTTAAAACAGTTTACATGGCACCACACTATACTTACTTATAATACAGAAGAAGAACTTCTGTTCTTAATTAAAAGTATAGACCCTGATATAAGATTCTTAGGAGATGATTATGTAGATAAATCTTATACAGGTGATAATTTAGGAATACAAGTTCATTGGATAAATCGTTCACATGGTTGGAGTACCACAAAATTTAAACAAGCAATTGCAGATTCAATATGAAATTAGGAGTTTGTGTACCATATAGAAATAGAGAAGCACACTTAAAAGAGTTTGTACCAAGAGTTGGTAAATATCTTGAAGAACAAGGTATAGAATATTGTATGTACTTTGGACATCAAGTTGATGACAAACTTTTTAACAGAGGAGCAATGAAAAACATTGCAGCTAAACACGCATTTGAAGATGGGTGTGATTATATAGTTTGGCATGATATAGATATGATACCACAAAAAGATGGAGGTGCAGACTATTCATATCCAAAAGAAAATCCAATTCATATAGCTACAAACATTTCACAAATGAATTACAAACTAAAGTATGAAGAATATTTTGGTGGTGCTGTTTTATTTACCAAGGAACAAGTTGAAAAAACCAATGGTTATTCTAATGATTATTGGGATTGGGGAATGGAAGATGATGATTTGTTTTGGAGATGTGTATTGGAAGGATACGCCAACGATACTTACATGGATTTTACAGAAGAACCACAATCATATCTATCTTTCAATGGAACCAATTCGTATGTTCACATACCATGTACAAGACCATTAAGAAACTTAACTTCTCGTTCACACACCATTTCAGTTTTAGTTCGTGCTCACCAACAAGAAGAAAAAGTTCCAATTTGGTTAGTTGGTGACGAAGAAAGACAATTCTGTGAATATCCCATTCTTAGGAGACCTGGATTTGATTACGGATTAAGTTATAATAATTCTAGAGCTTACACCTCCCAACTTTGGAACAACCAAAGAGAACATCTTTATCAATGGATGAAAAGATATGAAAATCAATGGAGTTGGGTAACACTTGTAGTAAACGACAATAATATTCATTTCTATATGAATGGTAAAGAATCAGACGCACGATGGGGTACTGGGACTCAATCACCTCTTCATTTTGAAGGTTCTTTAAAAAGATATGGAAATGTTGACTATTATTTAGGAACAACAACATCTGTAAAGGAAGGAGATGTGTCAAAATGGTTCAAAGGAGATATTGCAGATGTTAGAATGTGGAATAGAGCTTTAACATCGGAAGAAGTTAAAGAAATTTCAAAAACCATTATAGACGATAGTTTAGTAATTCATTATGATTTTTCAGATGGAACCGCAAAGGATTTAAGTGGTAGAGAAAATCATGGAACTCAATATAATTGTGAAATTAATAGTGGAAGTATAAAATTACCACATACAATCGTTCCCCATAGAAAACCCGGTAGATTAGAATGTTTAGACCATGAAGATGAGGGTTTGGTAGTTGACAAACAAGGTATTATGAAATGGGCTAAGGGTGAAACTACTGCTAGAAACGAAAGAAGATTTGTTAAACAGATGCAGGCTGGTGAATGGGACTATAAGTCCGATGGAATAAATTCACTTAAATATAATTTAGTCAGTATAGAAGAAATAACAGATAAGGCTAAATTTATAAATGTTACTTTATGAGTACATTTCAAGATATAAAAAATAAACTTGATGGAGTTGGTTGTGGTTTTTGTTTAGCAAAATGGACACAAGTCACTATGCATTTACACAATGGATTAACACATTCCTGTCACCACCCATCACCTCATAAAATACCTTTAAGAGAGATAGAAAGAAATCCTACCGCCCTTCACAACACAAGATTTAAAAAATCAGCTAGAAGGGAAATGTTATCCAACGAAAGACCAAAGGAGTGTGATTATTGTTGGAATGTGGAGGATAATTCGGAAAGATTTTCAGATAGGGTATTAAAATCTTCAGAACCCTGGTCAATTGTGGATTTTGAAAAAATTAAATCATCTTCTTTTAGAGACAACTTCAATCCAAGGTACGTTGAAGTTTCTTTTTCTAACACTTGTAATTTTAAGTGCTCATATTGTTCTCCTTTATTTTCATCAAAATGGATGGAAGAAGTAAAACAATTAGGACCATACCCCACAAGTGATAAATTCGGCAGACTTGATGTATTAAAAGAAGAAAACAAAATACCATATCTACAATCTGAACATAACCCATATGTAGAAGCATTTTGGAAATGGTGGCCTAATTTATATCGTGATTTGCATACTTTTCGAATTACTGGTGGAGAACCACTTTTATCAAAAGACACTTGGAAAGTTTTGGATTATATTATAGAAGAACCAAATCCAAATAAAAAGTTAAATCTTTCAATAAATACCAACTTAGGAATACCTGATAATTTATTTAATAAATTTATAGAAAAAATAGATAAGATTATATCTGAAGATAGGGTAAATGAATTTATAGTTTATACTTCATGTGATACTTGGGGAGAACAGGCGGAATATATACGAAACGGATTGGAGTTTAATAGATTTTGGGATAATATAAACATAATATTAGAAAAACTTCCAAAAGTTACTGTTGTTATAATGAGTACATATAATATGTTTTCACCATTTGGGTATAATAAACTACTTGAGGAAGTATACAAATTAAAAAAAGAATATGCCAATGATGAAAGATATTGGAATCATTCCATAATTTTAGATACCGCATATCTAAGATATCCAAAACATCAAACAGTACAACTTTTAGATGATACTCACAAAGAAATAATAAGAAGTAATGCTGAATACGCATATTACCATTCCTCACCTGTATTTACAAAATCAGAATTGGGATTTACTGGAGTTGAAATAAATAAAATTAAAAGAATTTATGATTGGTCTATATCAGAAATAGATAATGAAATTTTAAACAGAGAAAGAAACAACTTTGTAAAGTTTGTTGATGCTCATGATAAGAGAAGGGGAACTAATTTTTTAAAAACATTTCCTGAGTTGGAAGATTTATACTATAAAATAAAAAACAAATGATTATAGAAAAAGAAAAACCATGGTTATTGTGGCCAAGTAAATCTTCTCATGGGATATCAAAAGGAGACATACAAAATGTTTTAGAAGGTCATGATGACTTTACTTTTAGTATGAGAATAAAAGTATTATCTAAAGAACCAAATAAAAGAACGATATTTTCAAAGTTACCTAATTATATGGGTATAGATGTTGAAAACGAAAATAATAATATTTTATTTATTTGTACAATAAGAAAAGGTGATGTAGTTGAACCAAAGTATATTTTTTTAAATGACACCCTTGGTTGGGATTGGAATTTTATTTCTATAAAATATTCAAAAAAATATAATCTAATAGTTTTAGATGTAAATGGTTCTATTTTACATGAACTTCAATTAAAAGAAGATGAATCAATAGAATCTTTTGATGATTCTCATTTTATATTTGGAGCTGGTAATTTTCCTCACAATGGATTTAATTTAAATTATTCTGAGTTTGATGTTGATTTTTTATGTATATCAAAAGAATATTTAGAACAAGACGATATCGAAACATTATATAAGAGTGAATCAACAGATAATAAAAATGTAATTGGTTTGTATAATTTTAGTAAAAAAACCGATTATCAAATTTTTGATTTAACAAACAATTATAATCTAATACACAGAATGTTAGATTCAACTTCATATTTAAAAGAATGAAACACTACGAAAGTATAAAACATCAGTTAGATAGTGTATCTCCAAGTTTTTGTATAGCTAAGTGGGCTCAACTTACTTTGTATTTACAAACGGGATACAACCATTCTTGTCACCACCCAACTCCACATAAAATTCCATTAGAAGAAGTTTTAGAAAATCCAAAGGCACTTCATAATACTCAGTTTAAAAAAGCTCAAATGAGAAAAATGTTGGAAGGTGAAAGACCTGCTGAATGTGAGTACTGTTGGAAAATAGAAGATTTGGGAAAAGGATATCTTAGTGATAGAGTCTATAAATCAGCACATGAATTTTCACAAGAAAAGATAGAAGAAATTGTTACAAGAAAAACCGCTGATATTGAACCAAGTTATTTAGAAATTAGTTTTTCTAACACCTGTAATCTTAAATGTGCGTATTGTTCACCTGATATATCTTCAACTTGGATGCAAGAAATAGAACAACATGGTGGTTATCCTACAACATCTAATTATAATAATTTAGAGTGGTTTAAACAAAACCAAAAAATGCCATACAAACACTCGGAAGAAAATCCATATGTAGATGCCTTTTGGAAATGGTGGCCGGAACTATCACCAAAATTACATACACTAAGGTTAACAGGTGGTGAACCACTTCTATCAAAAGATGTTTGGAAAATTATAGATAGTATTATAGAAAATCCAAATCCAAAGTTAGTTTTTTGTATAAACACAAACTTGTTAGTACCTGATAATTTAATTGATAAGTTAATTGAAAAATTAAATATACTTGATGGTAAATTAAAAGAGATACAAATATTTTCTAGTGGTGAAGCAACAGGAAAATCAAATGAATACATTAGATTTGGAACTAATCATGAAAAGTGGAAGAAAAACTTTGAGAAAGTATTATCTCAAACAAAAAATGTATTAGTTGCAAACATGACAACGGTAAACCTAACTAGTGTAAACACCTATTGTGATTTTATAAGGTATCTTTTAGATATGAGAAGTATTTATAACAAAGAAGTTACTTTTGATAAAGTACAATTTATGACCAACTATTTAAGATATCCTGAATTTTTGGCAATAACCTTATTAGATAATGAAACAAAAGATAAATTCAAATCAGACGTTGAAAAACTAATAGAAGAAAGAAAGTTTGGTAAATGGAAAGATACAGAATATGGGTATCTAACAAATGAACAAGTTGACCAGTTGAATAGATTGATTGACCATATGTATAAAAATACATTTGAAGATGAAGAAAAGTTAAAAACTATTCGTAGAGATTTTTATTCATTTATTGTTGAATACGACAAAAGAAGAAATACTAATTTTTTAGAAACTTTTCCTGAATTAGAAAAATTTTATAAGTTATGTCAAGAAGCTTAAAAGAAACATCAGATATAATAAATTCAATATCCCCATCCTTTTGTGCAGCAAAATGGTATAACGTATCCATATGGTTGGGTAATGGAAGAACCGCTTCTTGTCATCATCCACTTGCTCATTATATTCCAAAAATGGAATTAGACAAAAACCCCTCAGCAGTTCATAATACTAAATTTAAAAAAGAAAGAAGAAAGGAAATGCTTGAGGGAGTTAGACCCGATGAGTGTTCTTATTGTTGGACTGCCGAAGATGCTGCAAAAAAGAATGGAGAAGAAATATTTTCGGATAGAGTATATCAATCAGATAGATACACAACAGAAGAGATACTTGCTATAAAAGATATACCATGGACACGAGATGTAATTCCGAAAACAGTCGAATTGGCATTTGATAACCTATGTAACTTGGCGTGTTCTTATTGTAATGCAGAATTTTCATCAACATGGGCAAGAGATATTGGAACAAAAGGGCCATATGAAGGAATGATAACATCTGGTGGAAAAACTTTTGAAAATGATGGTTCTCACGCAATGCCATTTGGGAATAAAAACGAAGGAAACACTTATGTTGAAAAATTCTTTGAATGGTTTCCTATGATTAGAAGGGGACTGCAAGAATTAAGAGTATCTGGTGGTGAACCATCTCGTTCACCTTCATTTTGGAGACTATTGGACATTTGTGATAACGATAACTTCGATTTCGCAGTAAATTCAAATTTAATTATGGATGAAGTCAGACTACAAAAATTAATAGACTCATCCGATAAATTTAAATCATTCGATATATATACTTCTGCTGAATGTGGTGGTAAATTACAAGAATTTGTAAGAGATGGATTTGATTGGAAACTGTGGGAAGATAATATGTGGAAAGTTGCCAATTCTGGTAAAATAAATGGACTACATATTATGATGACCGTATCTGTTTTGAGTGTATGGACTATTCATGAATTCTTAAAAATGATTATAGAATGGAGAAAAAAAATAGGACATAAAGAAATATTTTATATGTCCGTTAATATAGCTAGATTCCCATCATTTCAAAATGTTAATATAATCGAACAAAGTATAAAAAACGAATTGGCAGATAAAATAGAATCTGCTCTAAATGAATCGAGAGAGTGGATGCATGAATGGGAACAAAATCACTATGAAAGATTGATTGTATATTTAAGAAACGTAGTTCAGTCATATGAAGATAAAGATACAATGGAAAATAAAAGAAGTGATTTTAAAAACTTTATACAACAATATTCTAAAAGAAGAAACAAACCACTTGATGAATATTTACCAGAAGAAACATTAACTTGGTTAAATAATATCTAACTATGCAAAGAAAAGAAGAAAAACCTGGAGATAAAATATCACCTACATTTTGTATTTTACCTTGGATACATTTAAACACATGGCCCAATGGTAACGTATATCCTTGTTGTCTTACTGATTGGAGAGAAGATATCGGCAACATGAAAGATAATACTCTTGAAGAGTTATGGAATGGTGATATCATGAAGGAAATCCGAAGGTTTATGTTGGAAGGTAAAAAACATCATAGTTGTAGAAAATGTTTTCAACAAGAAGATTATGGATTGGATTCTACAAGAGAATCTTCCAATAGACACTATGAACATCATATAGACACAATCACAAACAACACCACACCAGACGGATACAATAATGATTTTAAATTACTATATTGGGATTTCAGATTTTCTAATTTATGTAACTTTAAATGTAGAATGTGTGGTTCATTTCTTTCATCAAAATGGTATGAAGATGAAGTTAAAATATTCGGAGGGTCTGTATTACCTCAGGCAATCATAAATGTTGATGATTATTCAAAAAAAGGAATTAAGTTTTACTTAGACAAGTTTATTGATGAGGTAGAAGAAATTTATTTTGCAGGAGGAGAACCTCTTTTGATGGATGAACATTATTATATTTTAGAAGAACTTACTAAAAAGAAAAATTTCGATGTAAGACTTAGATACAACACAAACTTAGGATTTTTAAAATTTAAAAAATGGGATAATTTAGAGCTTTGGAAACCATTTAAAGAAAGAAGTGATTTAAATGTAAATATTTTTGCATCAATTGATGCCTATGGACCAAGAGCGGAATACTCAAGAAAAGGAACAAAATGGCCAACGATAGAAAATAATATAAAAAGATTAATTGAAGCCGGATTTAATTTTCATATTAGTTGTACTACAAATATATTTAACGTATTTCATGTTCCTGATTTGGTAGATGAAATGATTCGAATTGGAGTTCCATATTATTCAATACAGTTAAATAATGTATTAACGAATCCAAATTATTATCACATTAATATACTACCTAAAGAATTAAAAGATAAAGTTACTGAAAAATATAACAAACACTTGGATTCTATGGAATCTCATATTAGGGATGAATTTATTCCAAAATATGAAAGTATATTTAATTTTATGAATGAAGAGGTTGATGGTGATGTAGAAGAAATAAGAGTTGCTTTTAAAGAATTAACTGTAAAATTAGACAAGGGTAGAGAAGAAAACTTTGAAGAAGTTTTTCCAGAACTAAAAGAATGGTTTAATTCTATTAGAAAAGACGAAGATGAAACATGGAAAAAAATATTATGATAGAAAAAAAGTACATATGTGACTTTCCATGGACTCAGTTATATAACACACCATCTGGTACCGTAACTCCATGTTGTGTATTTGGAGAACCAATAAAAAAGGATGATGGGACTCCATTTCTTTTACAAAAAGACTCTATTCAAGAAATATTTCAAAGTAATTATTTAAAAAATTTAAGAGAGTCATTTAACAGGGGTGAAAAACCAAATCATTGTGATTTTTGTTGGAAACAAGAAAACTTGGGATATGAAAGTAGGAGAATACAAAACAATCAGTTTCATAAAGACATGAATATTGAAATTGATTACAACACTCATCCTGAATATCCAATAGAATATGAAGTAATATTATCAAACTCATGTAATTTAAAATGCAGAAGTTGTAATTCAATTTTAAGTACACAGTGGTTAAAAGAACAGAAGAAATTTACAAAGGATGAGTTAGAAATATTAGACATGCCCCCAATAGATTTATCTAATATCCAAGTGGGATATAAAGATTCAAAGTATATGACAGATATTTCCGAATGGGCTCCTCATGTTCGTAAAATTCAAACACTTGGTGGTGAACCTTTATATGGGGATACATGGAAATATGTAATTGATTATTTGATTGAAAATGGCCACTCTAAACAAATATCATTAAGTATATCAACCAACGGCACTTTGTATGATGAGGAGTTTATAAAAAGATTGTGTGATAACTTTGAAAGTATAACCATCGGACTTAGTATAGATGGTCAAGGTCAAATATTCGAATTTCTAAGAAAAAACGGAAAATGGAATGAAGTTGAAGAAAATATTATAAATTATCAAACAAAGTTTTCAGATTATAAAAATTATGAACACTATTTTAGATTTACTGTTTCATGGATTAACGCTTTATTTATGCCTGACTTTGAAAAATGGGTAAAAAATACAAATAGATTTTCTCCAACAAATTATGGAATTTTGTTTGAACCACATCATATGGCTTTATGGAATATTCCTACATTTTTTAAACAAAAAATAAAAGAAAAATTGGAATCTACTGAGTTCAAAGGAAACGAAAATAATATAAAATCTTTAATAGAATATATGTTTAGTAAATCACCAACCGATTCTAGTATAAAAAATAGTTTTATAAAATTTAAAATTATTGATAAGTATAGAAATGAGAGCACATTGGATATTATAAAAAATATTGATTCTGAATTATATAATTTTTACACAAGGATTACTTAAATGACACCAAAAAAAGAAAGATTTATATGTGATTTGCCATGGACACACCTAAGTGTTCATCCACATGGTAATGCTTCTATTTGTTGTGTTGCTGACCACTCACACCCACAATCAACTGCTGCAGATAAAAACGAAAATGGTGAGTATGTTCATATTCATAAAATCACAAATGGAATTCCAAAAATTATAAATTCTGATACATATAAAGACATACGAAAGGCAATGATTGAAGGAGAACGACCTCCTGCTTGTTCTACTTGTTGGAAAGTTGAAGATGCTGGTGGTAGGTCTAAGAGAATTAGAGATTCGTATATTTTTCCCGATGTAGATAAAATAACAAAACCAGATGGTAGTATAGATGTAGACTTATCTAATATAGAAGTTCGTCTTGGTAACTATTGTAATTTAAAATGTAGAAGTTGTAATGCAGAATCATCAACAAGTTGGATTGATGATTACTATAAACTAAGAAATAAAGTTCCATTACCAAGTGGATATGATAGACTTAAAAATTCAGAGCACGTTACATATGATTGGGTTGAAGATGAAAAGTTTTATGATGACTTAATAAAAAACTCACCAAACATTGAACAACTTCATATTAGTGGAGGGGAACCATTTTTAGTACCAAAACATTTTTATTTGTTAGACAAATTGATTGAAGATGGTTTGGCTGAAAATATAAAAATATTTTATATTACTAATGCTAATTATAACTTTGATAAACTAAGGCCAGCTTTGTATAAATTAACAAAATTCAAAGAGGTATATATATCTTTTTCAGTAGATGATGTTGGGGATAGAAATACATACATAAGAAGTCTTAGTAATTGGAAATTAACAATAGATAATATTAAAAAGTTTGTAGATGAGTACCCCACATTTTGGTATACTGTTACTCAAACTTTAAATGCATTTAATTTTTTATATTTTGAGGAATTAACTCAATTTCTTGTAAAAGAAGGGTTGTATAAATTTGATGGAAATGGCCATATAAAAAATATTATAACAAATCATGTTCATTCACCTGAATACCAAAATGCAACAGTACTTCCATTGGATGTAAGAAGAAGTAAAATAGACTCTGTAAAAGGATTAGTGGCTCCTCATTATTTTGAAGATATTCATGGAAGATATTATGATGCTAAGTCAAATAATCAAATGGAATTATTTAAGAAAGTTACAGATGAGGTAGATAAGGTAAGACGAGAATCCATATCCGAAATATTTCCAAAACTATATAAAGAAATTACAAATATATTATGAAACCAACTAAAAGCGTAAGTTGTGTCCATGCTAAAAATGGATTAAGAGTTACAAACGATGGTTTTGTAATGCCTTGTTGTTATTATGACTATAAACATAGATTTAAAGACCGAAACGGAGACTACATAAAAACCGATGTTCATAGTATTAAAGATATGATGGAATCTCCTGACAGAAGGGACTTAATTAATTCTTTAGAAAATGGAATAAAACATGAAGGTTGTAAAAGATGTTGGGTTGATGAAGATGTAAAGGGAGATAGTAAAAGATTAAGAGACTTAGAAACATTGGGTATGTTTTCTAAAGATAACAATCAAGCTAAGTTCATAGAATTAAATCTTGGTATTACTTGTAATTTGGCTTGTAGAATGTGTAATGTTGGTGCATCAATTAAATGGATGAATGAGCATAGATTAGTATATGACACACCTGACCACTGGAAAGATGATGATAATTATAAAAAAGAAGTAAAGACTTTTTATAAAAGTTATGAGTACGATTCTATTTTTTGGGAAGAACTGCCAAAAATATTACCAGATGTAAAAACAATAGATATGTATGGTGGAGAACCAATGTTAATGAAAAAACAATGGGAGGTTTTACAGATAGCGGTTGAAAAAGGATATTCAGAAAACATATCATTGCATTTCAATACAAATGGAACCATATATAATGATGCATATGTTGAAATACTAAAGAATTTTGGCCATGTTACATTTAGTTTTAGTATAGATGGTATTGGTAAAAGATTTGAATATATTAGACATCACGGTTCATGGGATGATGTAGATACTAAAGTTAGAAAATGGATATCTCTTACAAAAGAAAATAAAAATTTTGAAATAGATTTGGCATATACCGTAACTAATTTAAATATTGGATTTATAGATGAAGTTGCAACATGGTGTTTTGCTAATAATGTAAGAATGTATTTAATAAACGTATCTGAACCAGAGTATTATTCTCCATACAATTTGCCAGTTGGTGCAAAAAATATGATTACTGAAAAAATGAATAAGTTTATTTCAAACAATAGATTTTTATCAAAAGAATTAATAAATGACATAAACGGCTCGGTAAATTTAATGAATTCTCAAAACTATAATTTAGAAGAGTGGAGTAAATTTATAAAAGCAACTCAAATATTAGACAAATCTAGAAATCAAGATTTTATGAAAGCTTTCCCTGAGTTGGGGAAATATATAAACACAAATTTATTTTTATGAACAAAATACTCATTACAGGAGGAGCAGGTTACTTAGGTTCAATAATTACAGAAACACTTTTAGAAGGATGGAGAGAAGTTACTGTATTAGATAACTTGATGCACAACCAAACATCAGTATCTATCTTTTCACATCAAAAAAACTTTAAGTTTGTTTATGGTGATGTAAGAGATAAAGAATTACTAAAAGAATTAGTATTAGAACATGATGTGATTATTCCACTTGCAGCAATCGTTGGATTTCCTGCTTGTGAAAGAGATAAAGAATTAGCAACTCAGATAAATTATGAGCACGTCAAGTTTGTATGTGAGTTAGCAAAAGAACATAATAAAAAGGTGGTTTATCCGAACACTAATAGTGGATACGGGATAGGAGAGAGTGGTGTTTGTACGGAGGAAAGTCCGCTAAACCCCATTTCCCATTATGGGAAAACCAAGGTAGAGGCAGAAAAAGAGGTACTTGGGATAGGAGGTATCTCTTTACGCCTTGCTACTGTGTTTGGAACATCACCAAGAATGAGAATGGACTTGTTAGTAAACGAATTTGTTTACAAAGCACTAACTGATAAGTACATTACACTTTTTGAGAGAAAGTTTGTACGAAACTTCATTCATATCAGAGATGTTGCATTGGTATTTAGAAAAATGATAAACCAATATGACCAATGGACTAATAATGGTAAATTTGGTAGAGTATTTAATGTAGGTTTATCTTCAGCAAATCTAACCAAACAAGAATTATGTGAAGCAATCAAAGAACAGATACCTTCATTTGAGATTTTCCACAATGATAATTACGAGGACCCTGATAAACGAGATTATGTAGTATCAAATGAGTTACTTGAAAGTTGTGGGTGGAAACCAAGATACACTTTAGAAGAAGGTATTGAAGAATTGATTAAATGTTACACAATTCTAATTAAAGATTTAAGTTCAAAGTATAGAAATGATTTTCCATTAGGTTATGGCATTAAATAGAAGTATATTTTACAAAGAACGAGATTGGAACGATTTCCATTATTACAATGGTTCGGTACTCAACGAGGTAAAGGTTGTACAACCATCTACTTACTATGAGTTCAGAGGTTCTATATCTACCACTTACCATTCAGATTACTACGATAGGTTACTACCTGCGAACGAACGTAACGAAGGTTTACAATTCAAACATGATAGGTACTCAAAATCAAAATATGGAGTTCTTAGAGGATTACATTATGATGAAAAAACTTGGAAGTTGGTAAGTTGTATTCATGGTAAAATTTATTTAGTAGTATTAGATGTAAGACCTTACTCAACCACTTATGGTAAATGGGAATCTTTTATTCTTTCACCTGAAACAGGAACACAAGTTCTTATTCCACCAAACTTTGCAAATGGACACTTTGTAATGGAAGATGATTCAATCTTCTTTTATAAGATGGCATATCAAGGTGAGTATAATGATGAGAACAAGCAAAAAACGATTGTATTTAACAATCCTAAGTTTAATATAGATTGGCCAGTACAATCACCAATCTTATCAAAACGAGATAGATATGAACATTAAAAATTTAGATTACCACGAAGATAGATGGACTGAAGGTAATTGGTCTGTACAAGATTTAATAGATTTTGAAGATGATATCATAAAACATTGGGAAGGTGGAGAAATCACAGGACCAATTCACCTATCAAATGGTAACGAAAAAGAACTAATTAGAATATTCAATAAAATTGGTATTGACGATTGGGTATTCTCAACTTGGAGGTCTCATTATCACGCACTTTTACATGGTATGGAACCTTCGGTATTAAAACAAAAAATTTTAGATGGTAAATCCATAACAATTGTAGATAAAGATTCTAAGTTTTATGCTTCTGCAATCGTAACTGGTACTTTACCAATTGCATTAGGAGTTGCAAAAGCAATCAAACTCCAAAAATCAGATAATAAAGTTTGGGTATTCTTAGGAGATATGGCATTTGAAAGTGGAATCTTTTATGAAGTTCACAAATATGCAAGAAACTATGATTTACCTTTGTATTTCGTGGTAGAAGATAATGGTGTAAGTACAAATACACCTACATTAGATACATGGAATGGTATTCAAAGAGAAATACCAGAAGATGTGATATATTATAAGTATGAATCAAAATATCCCCACTATGGGACAGGAAAATGGGTAGTATTTTAGTAACAGGTTGTAGTGGTTTAGTAGGAACTCATTTAGTTCACAAATTATTAGAAAAAGATTATTATGTTGTGGGTGTAGATTTGTATAAATCAGACAATTTACCAACACATGATAAGTTTACTTTTCATAATATTGATTTAAGAGACCCATACGATGTAAATGTATTATTTAGTCAACATCAATTTGGTGGTGTGGTAAATGCATTTGGAATTAAAGGTTCGCCAATTAAAGCAAAGGAAAATCCTGTTGATTTTTTAGAACCATCAATTAAAGTAAATACAAATATTATAGATAATTGTGTAAAAAGAAAAATTTGGCTGGTTTTTATGAGTTCGGTAGGAGTTTATGAACCAGCAGAAGAATTTGTAGAAGATACAGTATGGAAAACACTTCCATCACCAAACGATTGGTTTCCATCTTGGTCAAAAAGAATACCAGAGTTGTATTTAGAAGCTCACAAAGTTCAACATGGATACGATAAATGGACAATTGTAAGACCAGCAAACATTTTTGGTGAATATGATAATTTCGGAGATGGTGCAACTGTAATCGGAGCAACTTGTAGAAAAGTTTACGAATCGGATGGTGAGATTGAAGCATGGGGAGATGGAACACCAACTCGTGATTTTATTTATGCAGGAGATGTTGCTGATGGTTGTATCAAATGTTTAGAAGATAAACTGCATATAACAACTAACTTAGGAAGTGGTGAAGAAATATCAATCAAACGAATGATTGAAACTGTTGCCAAAGTTAGTGGTAAAGAAATAAAAATTAATTGGGATACATCCAAACCCAATGGTGATATGAGAAGAAGAATGAGTACTAAGATACAAGAACAATTCGGTCTATTACCAAAACTTGGATTTGAACAAGGAATAAAACGAACATACGAACATTATGAAAAAAACAGATAAAATATTAGTTACAGGAGCAAGTGGATTTATAGGTTCACGATTAATCAAAATGTTATGGGAAAATGGTTATACCAATTTACGTTCCACATCGTGGAGTAGAGGTTTGCGAGAAGATTTCGAAGGGTGGTCAGAAGTAGAACATCTAAATGGAGATTTGAGAGATGCGGATTTCTGTCAAAGAGTTTCGGAGGGAGTTGATGTTGTATTCCACGCAGCAGCAAACACTTCGAATGCATTAGACACTAAAGTAAATCCACTACTCCATGTAACACCTAACGTAGAAATGAATACAAACCTTATGGAACAAAGTTGGAGAAACAAAGTTCGTAAGTTTATGTTTATTTCTTCTAACACAACTTACCCTGATGTGGGTGATGAGTATTGTACAGAAGAAATGGAAGTACAAACTCCAAATATTTATCCTGTCTACAAGGCAGTTGGTTGGATGAAGAGATATGGAGAAACTCTTTGTGAGTTTTTCTCTAACCAAATCCATGACCCAATGCAATGTGTAATCATCAGACCTTCAAATGCATTTGGACCAAATGATAAATTCGATTATGAGAAGTGTCATGTAACACCCGCAAACATTCGTAAGGTTGCAGACGGATTAAATCCAATTCCACTATGGGGAGATGGTACAGAAGTAAGAGATATTATCCATGTTGATGATATGGTAAGTGGATTTATCACAGTTGCAGAAAATGTGGATACCTATGATATCTATAACGTATGTTATGGTAAAGGACATACTGTAATGGAGGTATTAGAGTTGTTAAAAGAAATCGAAGGTAACGATAATCCTATCGAGTTTGTAAATAACAAAGCACCGATGATACCAAAGAGATTATTATCAAGTAAAAAATTAGAAAAACTTGGTTGGAAACCAAAATACGATTTAAGAAGTGGATTAGAAGATGCACTTCGTTGGTATAAAGAAAACAAAGACCAGTTTGACCCAAATTCAAAACCATAATGAGTAAACCAGAATTCACACCTTATGTAGATGCACTAACAGAGGCAATGAAATTGTGTATGGATGAACCATCTACAATTTTTATAGGACAACAAATTGTTTATTATGGAAATCCAATGTCAAAGACAATTGAAGGTTTACCAAAGGAACGAATGATTGAAACTCCAGTCATGGAAGAAACTCAAATGGGAATGACTATGGGTCTTGCAATGGCAGAACATCAAGTTGTTACTTTTTATCCTCGTTGGGATTTTCTAATTCTCGCGTGTAATCAGTTGGTAAATCACTTGGATAAGTTAGAAGCGATGTCTGATGGTGAGTGGAAACCAAACGTAATTGTAAGAGTTGGTAAAGGAAGTGATAAACCACTTGACCCAGGTCATCAACACAAAGCAGATTATACAGAACCATTCAAACAAATTTTAACTAATGCAACTATACAAGAATTAAAGAAAGCTGAACAAATTTTACCCGCTTATCAGAGAGCTTTAGATATGGGAGGAATACATATACTTGTAGAATACCCAGAATTATATTATAACAATTAACTATGAAAAAAATTTATAACTTTTTATTTGGAAGAATCACCCGTTGGAAAGAAAAAAAGAAAATGGAAAAGATTTATAAAAAAAGATTAGAGGAATTGCGTAAAAGAGACCCCTTCATTTACAAAAATCACTAAACTTTTAACAAATTATATTTATATACTGATAAGGTATATTGAATATGAGTAAACTTTCACAATATCTCGTAGAGCAAATGCTCTTAGAGGATGTAAATCCTATTAAGAAGGTCGTAGTAATTTATGGAGGCAGATTTCAACCATTCCATAAAGGACACTATGGTACTTATCAACACCTTGTCAAAAAATTCGGTAAAGATAACGTTTTTATCAGTACTTCAAACAAAGTAGAAAAACCAAAATCACCTTTTAACTTCAAAGAAAAGGTTAAGATTATGACTACTATGTTCAATATACCTAAATCAAAAATAGTACAGGTAAAAAACAACTATGCACCGAAAGAAATCCTCGATAAATACGATAAAGAAACAACCGCCTTCGTAACTGTTGTTGGTATGAAAGATAAAAGTAGATTAGGTGGAAAGTATTTTAGACCTTGGAAGGGTGAGGCAGAAGTTGGTTATGAAGAAGGTGGATATGTGTACGCTGCACCATCACAAACCAATTCAGTTAGTGGTACTGAAGTACGAAACGGAATGTCAATGGGTTCTGATGACCAAAAAGAAAACTTTTTTACAAATAGAGCATATGGAAAGTTTAATAAGACAATCTTTAAGATGATTACTGATAAACTGAATGAAGGTATCGCGATTCCTAAAGAAATTATTGAAGAATGGCTCATCAATGAGAGTTCTAACTTAGGTGGAAATGGTGGAAGAGATATTGATGATGGTCCAAACTTCTTTATACCAAATTACGATGTATTCCAACGAGTATCTGCAAAAAGAGCAGCTAAGATTGGATATGAAGTGGTAAATATGATTACTTCAAAAGAAATTGAAGATTATTATGACCACCCAACTTATCCTGATGGACCTGTTAAAGCAGTTTCCTTCTTCCCTGCAGGTGTTATCGGTAACTTATCATCAAACAACCAAGTTGATATCTATTCAAGTGGTGCATACTCACAATGGTTTAAACACGCAACTCGTAAAGCTGCTTTAGCAGGATATCAATTAGTAAATTCTCTTGCTTCCAAAGAAGATATTACCCAAGATAAAAAAGTTGCAGGTGATGGAGCAAAAGGTGATAAAGAATTAAAGGATGAATTCGAAAAATCAATAAACGAAGCAATTACCTTACCAGTATCAGTTGGTGATACTATCTTAACTGGTAGATTTAAGAATAAAAAGGTAGTTGTTAAATCAATTGGTAAAGATGAACATGGTATGCCAACCATCAATGGTAAAAAAGTAGTAACTTTCAGATTAATGAAAGAAGGATTCGTTACTGAACTTGCTGGAACTGCAGTTAGATGTGAAAAATGTAATCATTCTTGGGATATAGAAGAAGATGATGATGAAAAATATCTATGTCATTCTTGTGGATGGGATTCACAACAACAAGAGTACGATTATGATGCATTTGATTCATGGGCAGAAAAAAGTGGATTGTTTGAATCAATAGAAGAAGAAATAGATGAAAGAGGTGGTAAACTAAGACCAGCAGATATCCTAAGAAGAAAAGCTGCAAGAGCTGGTAAGAGAGCACAAATAGCAAGAAGAAGAAAAAGAACAATGATGAGAAAAAAACCTCTTGCAAAACTTAAAAAGATTGCCTACAAGATGGCATACAGACAAGTTTATGATGAATTTGCCCAAGAATTGTTCCCAAATACACCTAAATCAGATTTAACTATTCAACAAACTAAAGTTATTCACAGAAATGTACTTAGAAAGAAAAAAAGAGTACTAAAAAGAGCAAGATTTAGATTCTTACCTGCTTTACGAGATAAAGAGTCTGAAAAGTTTGGTGGAAAAACTAACATTTCATTTGATAAACCAAAAGAAACCAACGAACAACTTGCAAAAGGAATGAGTTTAAAGGATATTGCTGATAAACATGGAGTTTCGTTTGAAGAATTATCAAAAGAAGCTAAAAAAGGTGTTAAAGTTGAAATGGAACATACTTCAGATGTGAAACAAGCATATAATATTGCAAAAGACCACTTATTTGAGGACCCAAAATACTACACCAAACTTGCAACCATAGAAGAACTTGCTCCGCATGGATATCCAGACCAAAAATGGATGGATAATCACGAAAAAGAACTCAAAAAGTTGAGAACCACAATGGATAAACAACAAAAAGAGTTCTATAAAGAACATATAAACGAATCAAACCTCCTAATGGAAGGTGGTGCGTACGGACACATGAACCACCCATTCGATACTGATATCAATTTAACCTTTGGACAACTAAAAGATATCGTAAACAGAGCACTAGAAGGTAACTTAGAGTTAGCAAGAGAGAAAACTGATGGTCAAGCTCTTGCAATTTCATGGAGAGATGGTAGATTAGTAGCAGCAAGAAACAAAGGACACCTAAAAAACAGAGGTGAGAACGCTTTAGACATCAAAGGAGTAGCTGATAAGTTCGCTGGTAGAGGTGAATTAGAAAAGGCTTATAACTTTGCAATGCAAGACCTTTCAAAAGCAATAAGTTCACTTACTGAAAAACAAAGAAACAAGATTTTTAGAGGTGGAAGTTGTTTTATGAACCTTGAAGTAATATATCCATCCAATGCAAACGTAATTCCTTATGGTCAAGCGTTACTTGTGTTCCATGGAACGATGGAATATAATGATGAGGGTGTTGCAATTGGTGAAAATCAAGAAGCAGCAACTATTTTAGCGGGTATGATTAAACAAGTTAATCAAAATGTACAAGACAATTATACTATACAAGGTCCTCCTGTAATAAAATTGCCAAAATCACAAAACCTTTCATCAAAAAAATCAATATATACATCTAAAATCTCTAAATTACAAAAAGAATTTAAATTAAAGGACACCGATGGAGTTGGTAATTACCACCAATCATGGTGGGAACAGTGGGTAGACAAAAATTCACCTTCATCCTTAGATAATAGAACAAAAATGGGTCTTGTTAAAAGATGGGCTTTCTATGATAAAGGATTTAGAATCGATAAAAATAACATAAAAGACGAAAAAACTTTAAATTGGGCATTAAAAACGGATAAAGAGGACCAACAGAAGATTGCTAAGAAAAATTTGATGAAATTCGAAGATATTTTCTTAGGTTTAGGAGCAGAGGTATTACAATTTACTTCATCAGTACTAACTGTGAACCCTGATAAGGCAGTTCGTGATATGAAGAAACGAATTGATAAGACAATAAAGGATGTTAGAAAATCAGGTGACCCAAAAAAGATAGAAAAACTTAAATTAGAACTTCAAAGATTAAAATCTATTGGTGGAAAGGACAAAATAGTACCTAATGAGGGTATTGTGTTTGTTTATAACGGAAGTACCTTTAAGTTAACAGGAACATTCGCTCCTGTTAATCAATTATTAGGTATTTTCATGAGAGGATAGTGTTTTTCCAATTATTATATATTTATATATAAAATTATAACCTAATATATAACAATGGGTAAAGAATTCAAAAAGAAATATATGCACCCAACTCGTAGAAAGTTGGTAGATATGGTTCATACTGGAAAGTATGACAAAAATGCAACTATTGGGTACGAGGGTAAGAAAGAAACTCGTAAAGTAGGTGATGTGTGGGAAGATGAACACCACAGATACGAAAAGAAAGAAGGATTCATTGTAAAGACAGGAAAAAACTCTGAAGAATTCCAAAAAATTAGAGAATATCTAAGACAAAAATCAGAATGTAAAAATTCTGATTGTAAAACCATAAAAATAACCAAAAAAGATAAACAATTTATCGAAAAAGGTGGTTATTGTATGAATTGTACAATTGATAGAGAACATATCATTAAAACATCCGGTCTTTGGAAAGAATATGAAACATATAAGGTAACTACTCGTATGATAATCTTCGGAAAGACGAAATTAGATGCATATAGACAATCACTTGATGATTTAAAAGAAGAATACGAAATGGTTGGTTCCGAAGGAAAAGTTACAGAAACTTGGAAACTACCAAAACCTATTGAAGAAGTTCGTTCTGAGATAAACGAATTAATTTATAGTGGAAGTATAGAGATAGAGGTTTTAGAAAAAGACAGAACTCAAGCTTTCGAGAAGTTACGAGAAGCTAACATGGAGCATTATTTATGAGTGGTACAAGATACACAAATGCGTTAATCGTTATCTGTATGACCTTTTTGGCATTCACCCTATTCAATGTCAGAGGTTTAAAAACAGATATTCAAGGTTTCAATGAAAGAATTGATAACATTGGAGCTGAAATAGATTCTATCCAAACTATGAACAAGGAATTGGATGGTTTAATAGAATCGTTACACACAGAACTCGAACTAATCGATGGTGATATAGATAGAGTACAAAACAACATTTTTACAATAAGGAGAAATACAGATGAGAAAAAGAATTCTGTTGATAATCTTACTATTAGTGAGCTTCAAGAGTTTTTCGCAAAACGATACGATAGTATCCTTACGAGAACCAGTAGCGAAACTAGTAATTAAAGATTTAATTGAAGGTGATGGTACTAAAGTAGAGTTAATCTCTACATTGGAACTCTTAAAATTAGAACAAAAGAAAGTTGTTTTAAAAGATTCTGTTATTGGTACTCTAAACATCAAAGTTCTAAACTTAGAAGATATCATTGGTAAGAAAGATGAACAATTCAGTTTAGAAAGAGAGAAATCTGAACAATTAGAAAAAGAACTAAAAGGACAAAGAAGAAAAACCTTCTTGTATAAGGTAGGAACCTACATTGGTGCAGGAGCACTTCTTGTTTTATTAGGAACAAACTAATATGGCTAAACAAAGTTTAAAGGAAATAATAAAAATTGAGTACCAGAAGTGTGCATCAGACCCAATATACTTCATGAAGAAGTATTGTATGATACAACATCCTGTTCGTGGTAAAATTCCTTTTCACTTATACCAATTCCAAGAAAGAACCCTTACTCAATTTAAAGACCATCGATATAACATTATCCTCAAATCAAGACAGACGGGTATTTCAACTTTAACTGCTGGATTTTCATTATGGAAGATGTTATTTAACCAAGATTTTAACGTATTGGTAATTGCAACTAAACAAGAGGTTGCGAAAAACTTGGTTACCAAGGTTCGAGTGATGAATCAGTATTTACCTTCTTGGTTAAAACAAACAACAGTAGAAGATAACAAACTATCCTTACGATACTCCAATGGTTCTCAGATTAAAGCAACATCTGCAGCAGGTGATGCTGGTCGTTCTGAAGCACTATCCTTATTGGTATTTGATGAGGCTGCATTCATCGATAAGATTGAAGAAATTTGGGTATCTGCACAATCTACCTTATCAACGGGTGGTAATGCAATTATCTTATCTACTCCAAATGGGGTGGGTAACTTCTTCCACAAAACTTGGGTGGGTGCAGAAGATGGTACAAACACATTCAACACTATTCGTTTACATTGGTCAGTTCATCCAGAACGAGACCAAACATGGAGAGATGAACAAGAGGTACTATTAGGACCAAAAGGAGCAGCACAAGAATGTGATTGTGATTTCGTAAGTTCGGGTGATACTGTTATCGACCCACAACTTCTAATGTTCTACAAAGAATCATTCGTACAAGAACCGATGGAGAAAACAGGTTTCGATGGAAACCTTTGGAAATGGGAATACCCAAACTATCAGAAATCTTATATGGTCGTTGCCGATGTTGCTCGTGGAGATTCTGCCGATTTCTCGGCATGTCATGTAATCGATATAGAAGAATCCTCACAAGTTGCTGAATATAAAGGTAAGTTAGATACAAAAGATTTTGGAAACTTCCTTGTATCTCTTGCTACTGATTACAACAACGCTCTACTTGTAATTGAAAACGCGAATATTGGTTGGGCAGTAATCCAACAAGTAATTGATAGAGGGTATGGAAATCTTTTCTATATGAGTAAAGATTTAAAGTATGTAGATGTAGAAAATCAGTTACATAACAAATACAATAGAGAAGAAAGAAACATGACAGCAGGTTTCTCTACAACTTCTAAAACACGACCCCTAATTATCTCAAAGTTGGAACAGTATGTTAGAGAAAAAGAAATTACCATTCGTTCTTCAAGAACCATAGATGAGTTATTTACATTTATATGGAATGGTAATCGTGCAGAGGCAATGAGAGGATATAACGATGATTTAACGATGTCTTTAGCAATTTCACTATGGGTAAGGGATACTGCACTCAGATTAAGACAAGAGGGAGTTGATTTAACTAAACAAGCATTGGGTGGTATTGGAGCACACTCATTAGATGTTGCAGGAATGGGATTTGGTGGTAATTCAGCATTAGAAGAAAATCCTTGGAATATGAGAGTTGGTGATAGAAATGAAGATTTAACTTGGTTAATTAAATAACTCTATATTTATACATTAGGAGAATAAATATGATATCATTACAAGAATTACTTAACGAAGAAATACACACAGAAGAATATATCGTAGAAAATTATCACGATATTAAAGAATTCTGTGAATTTATGAAAGAATACAAAGATGATATGAATGAGGCAGAGTATCAAGGTAGAACAGTAAAACTTGGTAAACCAATGAGAGGTGATGTCAAGAAATTCAAAGTATATGTTAAAAATCCCCAAGGAAACGTTGTAAAAGTAAATTTTGGACATGGTGGAACTTCTGCAAAAAAGCAAGGAGAGAAAACAATGAAAATCAAAAAGTCCGACCCTGAAAGAAGAAAGGCATTCAGAGCAAGACACAACTGTGATAATCCAGGTCCAAGACACAAAGCAAGATATTGGTCTTGTAGAGCATGGTAAAAACAAAATTAATAAAGGTTATAAATTAAAAAACAATAGAAAATGGCAGATACTTCATTTTTTGGGAGATTAACAAAACTTTTTCGTTCTCAAGCGGTAGTTACTATCGATAAGGATGGAAAACGTAACGTCTTTGATGGTGATGAAAGACAACAAACTAACTTGTCATCACTTAGAGATAGATACACCAAATTACAAAAATCTTTCTATGAACAAGCAGGTGGTGCTCAATCAATGGCATACCAACAAGTTCGTAGAGAAGTTTTTCGTGATTACGATGCAATGGATAATGACCCTATCCTTGCTTCTGCACTTGATATCTACGCAGATGAATGTACATTAAAGAATGAATTTGGAGATGTGATGTTAATTCAGTCAGATAATCCAAAAGTTCAAGAAATTCTTAACAACTTATTCTACGATATTCTTAATGTAGAGTTCAACCTATGGCCTTGGACAAGAAACTTGGTAAAGTATGGAGATTTCTTCTTAGGTTTAGAAGTTGCAGAAGGTAAAGGTATCGTAAACGTTACTCCACATTCTGTTTACAATACAGAAAGATTAGAAAGAACAGACCCATCAAATCCAAATTCAGTAAAGTTTAAAATTACTGAGGACCCGAATGGTAAAGAAGAATATGAAAACTTTGAAATCGCTCACTTTAGATTGTTAGCGGATACTAACTGGTTACCTTATGGTAAATCCATGATTGAGAATGGAAGAAGATTGTGGAAACAATTATCTCTAATGGAAGATGCTATGTTAATTCATAGAATCATGAGAGCACCAGAAAAAAGAGTTTTCAAAATTGATATTGGTAATATCCCACCAACAGAAGTGGATAACTATATGCAAAGAATCATCAACAAGATGAAGAAAGTTCCTTTCATCGATAGAAATACTGGTGATTATAACTTAAAGTACAATATGCAAAACCTAACAGAAGATTTCTATCTTCCTGTTCGTGGTGGTGATAGTGGTACATCTATTGATAATCTCGCAGGTTTGGAGTACGCAACAATCGAAGATATTGATTACTTAAAGAACAAAATGTTTGCAGCTCTTAAAATTCCAAAAGCATATTTAGGATATGAAGAAAATGTAAATGGTAAAGCAACTCTTGCTGCAGAAGATGTGAGATTTGCAAGAACAATCGAAAGAATCCAAAGAACACTTATATCGGAGTTATCTAAAATCGCTATTGTTCACTTATACGCACAAGGTATTCAAGATGCAGAAATGACAAACTTTGAATTAAAACTTGTAAACCCATCTACGATTTACGAACAAGAAAGAGTAAACCTTTGGTCAGAAAAAGTTAGATTGGCACAAGATATTGTTGGTTTAAATATGTTATCTAAAGATTGGGTATATGAAAACATCTTTAAAGTTGCTGAAGGTGAACAAGATGAAGAAAGAACTAAAATCCTTGATGATATTAAAGATAGATACAGATATCGTATGATTGAAGATGAAGGTAACGACCCTGCAATGGATGATGAAGATGATGTAGATGATATTGAAGAATCTTTAGAGTCACTAAAACAAGAAATCAAAGATAAGGGTGGTAGACCAAGAGAAGGAAATACATATGGTAAAGATAAACACCCATATGGTAGAGACCCTTTAGGTGATAAAGAAAGAACTTCTAAAAGAAGTAGAACTTCTGAAGAAAAGGCTATAAAAATTATTAATGGTATAGCGGCAAAACGTAAATATTTACATGAAATGAAAGATATGTTAGATGAGTCTAACATTCTTGATAACGACTAAATTACCTTAACTTTTATAAATTTATATTTATAATAGAGTAATTTTATATATTTGTAATTGGAAATTATTAAAATGAGAAAAATTAGACATTCAAAATTTAAAAATACGGGTTTTCTGTTTGAAATACTAACCCGTCAGATTACACTCGAAGTCTTGAATGGTGGTGACGAAAAAGCTAAAGAAATCGTAAGAGAATTCTTTGGTGGAAAAACTGAACTTGCCAAAGAACTTCGTTTGTTTAATCTATTAATTAACGAAAAATATAACTCAGAAACCAAAGCTGAAAAATTTATTGATGCTATATTAGAAGCACACACTAAAATCAATTACTCAAAACTTAAAAGAGAAAAATTCAATCTTGTTAAATCAATTAAAGAAACTTTTGAGATTGATAATCTTTTATCTTCACCTGTTACCAATTATAAAATACTTGCTTCTATTCATAAATTATTCGAAGGTAAAAAGAACGATATTCTTGATGTAAAAGATATATTTGATTCTAAACTTACTATCGTTGAACATATTTCCAACTCAACTCCATCTCTTAAACAAAAAGAGGATAAACTTGTTGAAGATTACAAAAAACAAGAAAAAGATTTAAGATTACTCACTTACAAAATTCTTGTAGAAACTTTCAACAACAAATATACTAATTTAAATGATTCACAAAAATCATTATTAAGAGAGTATATTAACAACATTACTAATACATCGAAATTCGGTGAGTACTTTGAGAAAGAATTGATTAGTACAATCACAGAATTACACGATTTGTATAAAGGAATGAAGGATAAGATTACAAAAATTAAATTGCGTGAAACTATTAATGTTTTGAAAAAACAAAAACTCGGTAAAAAAATTACTGATGAACAAGTTTCAGCTTTAATGATGTCTTATGAATTAGTAAAGGAGATAAAAAGTGTCAATGGAAAGATATCTTAATGAACTTATCGATGAACTAATTCAAGAAATTGAACAAGAATTAGATGAAACAAATGCAACAGGCAATATTGCTGGGTATAATGTGCCTGGTGCTTTTTCTAATGGTGGTTCTAAAGATAAAAAAAGAAAGAAAAAAATCTCAACTCAATTTGGAATGAAAATTGTTGGTAAAATCGATGAAGATGGAATCAACGAAGCAATAACAAAAATCTCTTCTTCTAACTTTAAAAAACTTGAAGCAGGTATTAAGAAAATAAACCCAAGAATTAAAATTTCTTTAAACTCATCTGCACCTGGTGGATTTGAAATCCAAATACCAGATGATAGTAAATGGGAACTACATACTGATAAAGTTCAACAACTAACTACCAAAATTACAGGTGACCATAGAAATGGTAGAATCTTTTACGAAGGTATCAATGAAGCTAAAGTAAAAAGACCAGTAAATCGTTGGTTAGAATTAAAAAACGATGAAACCATGCATCCTCACAAGAAGATGGCAATGGGTTTAAAAGAATTAAAATACCAATTACGAGAAGTAGAGAAGTTTTTCTCTTGGTACAATAAAATCAAAACCATGAACGAGTTGGACTCTCAGAACTATTGGAAAAGAACAAATAATCATATTTATAAGATAAAGGAGAGGTTAATCAACATCGCCAAAACTATAAAGGAAATCGAAAAATGAAAATATCAAGAGATAGATTAAAAGAAATCGTTAGAGAAGTGATGGTTGAAGAAACCGAATATCAAGCATTCTTCAAAAAAGCATTAGAAAAAGCTGGAAAATCAATTCCACAAATGTCTGATGAAGAAAAGAAGGCATTCTTTAATAAAATCGATGCTACTTGGAAAGGTAGAGGAGAAAAGAACGAAAGATTTGGTAGAGGGCACGAAGGACCTACATTTGGTTCTGCAGATGAACAAGTATCTGAATTAACAGATGCTCAGAAAAAACTACCACCAGCACTTCAAAAGGCAATTGAGAAAAAAGAAAAAAAATAAATGACAAAAAGACAATTGTATGATATTATCAATGAAGAAATCGTTAATGTTAAAAAAGGCAAGATTAACGAGGAAATCACGAATGAAGATGAAAAACTCATTCGTGAATTGATACGTCAAGAGGTATCTGCAATTTTCTTTGATTTGTTTAAGAAACGTAAAATGTGGGGAGCATAATGAGTAACTTACTAATAGAAACCAGATTATTCGAAGGTAGAGTAAACGAAGATAGTAGTGGAAGAACTATTGTTAAGGGTATTTTACAAAGAGCTGGTGCAGAAAATCAAAATGGGAGAATCTATCCAAAGGATATTCTTGAAAGAGAAGCTCAAAAGTACGAAACTCTTATCAAAGAAAGACGTGCTCTTGGTGAATTAGACCATCCTGATTCTTCAGTCATCAACCTAAAGAACGTATCTCACAATGTAAGAGAGATTCATTGGGATGGTGATGATTTAGTTGGTACAGTAGAGATATTACCTACACCAAGTGGAAACATCTTAAAAGAATTATTAAAAGCAGGTATCCTATTAGGTATATCATCTCGTGGTATGGGTTCAGTAGAACCACTATCAGGTGGTAAAGTACAAGTAGGAGAAGATTTTGAGTTAATAGGTTGGGATTTTGTATCTAACCCATCAACTCATGGTGCTTTCATGACACCAATGAACGAATCGATTAATAAACAATTAAAAGAACAAGTTGTTTGTGGCGATTATTGTAAAGCACAAGATATGATGAGAGAAATTATAACTGAATTAAGTTAATTATGGCATTTTCAATACAAGACTATATGTCTAAAAATAAAATTAAGTTAGGAACTGTTACCAAAGAAGTTGGTGATAATCCCTATAAAGGTTACAATGATATTCGTAAAACGAATTATGATGTAAAACTAACTGAAGATGGGAAGTTAGACCTTTACACACACAAAACTGAAACAAAAACATATAAATAGGAGTAAATATGTCAGATTTAACATTAGGTGGTTCAAAGACACATCAAGGAAATAACACAACACATACAGATTCATCTATTGGTGGAAGTAAGACACATAAGGGATATCAGGCATCTCATTCCCCTTCCACACTTGGTGGTTCAAAAAAGTAATTTTAAATAGGATAGGATTATGATTAAATTAGGTGGATTAGTAACGTTAAAACCAATCAATGAGGTAGAATATACCCACATTGGATATGGTAAATATAAAGAAAAGGGTAAAGAAAAAGACCCTCAAGCAGTAACCTATCAAAAAGATGATAATGGTAAATTCACACCTATTTCATCACACGCAGCGGCAGCGAAGGGAGGTGATTCCTCTGCCGGAAAAGATAAGCCTAAAGTGAATATCTTCGATAAACCTAAAAAAGATAAAGAAGAACCTAAGAAAGATGGTGGTGATGACATATCAACTCCTAATTCAGTAGCAGGAACTGGTCAAGCAGACCCTAATGTTAATAAGGCAGTTCGTAAAGCAGCTCAGAAAGCTGGAATTACTCCAGGAAAATTAGGTAAAGAAGAATACGAAAAGAAAATGGCTCAAGCAGCATATGAAGCCCTAACTGATGCTAACTTCCATACTGAAGCAAGATGGTTGATTGCAGATTTAGAAGGTAAACCAGAGTTAAGAGAGAAGCCAGAATATCCATCCTTTGATGATAAAGATTATGATGAAAAAATAAAAGCAATTAGAGATAAGTACTATTCTCAATATGCAGATGATGTTGATGAAGATGCATATGAATTAGGAGTTAAATCATCTCAAGAAGCTGGATGGGCTGGTGCTACTGCAATTGAAGGTTTGGTATTCGATTTGAAAATGAATGGTTCACATAAATTAGCAAACACAATATTAAAATCTTTCAAAGATGCAAATTCATCTCGTAACGAAGGAAGATTAAAAATAGGAAACTTATTACCAGAGGTAAATTAAAATGATAAAATTAAAATCACTTATTCAAGAAGGAACTCATTCTCATGTTGGTATTATTGAACCAAATGGAAAGATTACTTCTGTTTATACTCATTACGATGGTTATCCTGAAAACATGAAACCTGCAATTAAACACCATTTTAAATCTGATAAAGATGTAAAAAATTATATCAAAAAAGGTGGTGCTACTGGTATTTACAAAGACAAAGAAGTAGATAGATACTATGGAAGTGGGGGATTTGTTGCAAATGGAAGAGTAAATAATATTAGTGATTATATGCAACAAGCAGATGAAAAAGGTGGAGCCGATTGGATTTATCTTTATAATACTGCTAAAAAGAAATGGTTTTATGGTAAATATGGAAAACCACTAAAACCACTATACTAAAAGGAGAATAGAAATGAAATTAACCCAACTCATAAAAGAAAATGAAGAAAGACCTTTATCTACTGAGGTAAAGAGACACTTCCTTGAAATCGTTTCTACTTACAACAAGTACCAAGAATCGATGGATAGAAAATCTGATATTATCAAAGTAGCAGAAACCCTTGGTGGTATTACTGAAGCTGCTAGAACACTTGCAATCAAAGAAGCAGGAGATTGGTTCGATAAACACACAGTTAAGAGAAACATGAGTGAATTGGATAAGTTGGGTAAACAATTCGATAAAGTTGCTCTTGAGGCTCGTGCACTTGACCAAAGAATGGCAGGATTGTACGAAGATATGGGACATATCCTTTCAAGATACTATAAGTTTGGTGAAATCACAGAGGACCAAATGAAACAAAGATTAGGTATCAAAGAATCTAAAGATGGTGGTTGTGGATGTGGATGTGGCTGTGGTGGTAACAAATCAGTAAACGAAGAAACAATCACAGAGCAACCAGTAATGATTTCTAAAAGAACAGAAAGTGGAAACATTGTAACTACTTTAAAAGAAGTATCTGATTTAAACGAAGAAGAAGTTAAACTTTATGAGTTTGGTTTAAAGGTTGAAAAAGTATTGATGAGTGAAAAATCTTGTCCAACTGATGCTTCTAAATGGTCTTACTACAAAGGACAAGCTAAAAAGAAATTCGATGTTTATCCATCTGCATACGCTAATGGTTGGGCTGCAAAACAATACAAATCAGCTGGAGGTGGTTGGAAAAACTGTTAAGGAGAGAACAATGGCATCAGTAGTAGGTAAAACAATTTTTTCAGATGGTAAAGGTAAACTGTTCTTCGGTTATTACAAAACCGATGATGCTGTTGAATTTGTAGATTACAAAACTTGGAAGAAACTTTCTTTCAAAGATGTATCCAAAGGTGATACCAACAAAGAACGAGTAATCAAAGCAATCGTAAAGAACCAAAAACAATTCAATAAGAAAGTTGATTTCAATATGTGGGCTAAGAAACAAAAAAGAAGTTTCGAGGACACTATGGATTGGTTTATCCAAAATGGTTGGATTAATAACGTTACCAAAAGAGGAATTAAAGAATCTGTTGATGTATTATCAATAAACGAAATATTAGTAATAGTAGATAAGTTTGATAAAAGAAAACAAGATTACGGTAAAATTTATTGGAAAGATGGTGGTAGAGGACCAGGTGATGGTGATATCAACAAGGCAAAAAAAGAATTTGCTAAATTGAGTAAGAAACACAAAGGTTTATCTCTCGTATCAGTTGGTAGAAATAGCAGGATGTATGATGTAATGGATGAATCAGTAAACGAAGCAATGAAACCATCACAAGTTCGTTCAGCAATTTCAAAAGTTAAAAAAGGACTAATGAGAAAGTGGAAACAAAAAGGTGGATACGAAAACTTTGGACAAAAAGAACTTTCTCAAATGAAAGATAAGTTTGATTACAATCCATATGGTTCACCTGATGAAAGACAGATTTCAAAGATGTTAGATGGATTTGATGATTGGGCAATGAACTACGATGGTAATATGAGAGAAGGTAAAAAAAGATTCAAAAGACAAGATGGTATTGGTAAAGCAAAATACACTATCTCTTACCACGATGGAAAAAAGAAACACAAAGATGGTAGTGATTTCTTTGATATGAAAATCTTCAAAAACAAAAAAGATTTAAGTGATTTTGTTGGTTCACTTGTAAAACAAGGATATAAACTAACAAATGAATCAGTAAACGAAGTTAAATATGATACTGCTCTTGCTGACTTTAATAAAGAGTTAGAAAAAAACTCTGAAGTTAGAAAAGCAGCAAAACATTACAAAAAATCTACAAAAGATGTTGTAAAGGCATTGCAATCAAAAATTAAAGTAAATAGATATAGTGATAAATCTATTAAACAAGTATCTATTGATTATAAAGAAGATGGGCCACTTTCAAGTAAAGTATCTATAAAATTATCTAAAGATTACAAACAAAATGAATCAGTAAACGAAGATAGAAATTCTAATATGTTCTATGTTCTTTACCAAAAGAAAGGTGTCTTTGGTAAACCTGCAGCAGCTGGATATAAAGATAGAAAAGATGCTGAAAAATTTGCTAAGAGTTTAGGAAATAATCACAACACAATGATTCTTGATAAACAATCAATGAAGAATGTAAAAGGTGTTGATGTAAACGAATCAGCAAGTAAAGAAGCAATGGGTATTGCAGCATTAACTGGTACTCGTGGTTCTGCGGTTCAAGATTTCATTGATAAAAATAGAATCAATAGTAAGAAATTATTTAAAGCATTAAAATCAGCAAACCTACAAGGTAGAATTAACTTCGCTAATGGATTAGCTGGTAAACCTGGTAATCCAAACGCAAAACTTACAATCAAACTTTTTGGTGAATCAGTAAACGAAGCTAAATTTGGTTACAAAGACTCTAAAGCTTCATACATCAAGAAACACAAAGATGAGTATAAACAAGCAGAGAAAATGAATAATGGGAATGAAAAACGTTTCTACGATTTGTTACAACAAATGGAAGATAAAGTAGGACATCCTAAAACTATGTTATTTATCTCTAATGCACTTCGTGGTTATGGTGTTGATATGTACAAAGACCCAAAGATTAAAAATCCACAAGATGCACAAGAGGCTCTTTTCTTATTGAGTAAATAATGAAACTCCAAGAACTATTTACAGAAATTATCGAAGAAAACAGATGTATCCATTGTGGAAACATTGTTAACGAAGATTTAAAAAATTGGTTTAAATCTAAATGGGTAAACATTGGTAAAAAAGTTGGTGGAAAGCATCCACCTTGTGGAACAAGTGGTTCAAAGAGTGGATACGCTAAATGTGTTCCAGCTGCAAAAGCAAAAACTATGAGTAAGAAAGAAAAAGAATCTGCAACTCGTAGAAAAAGAGCAGCACAAAACAAGGCAGGAAGAGGTGGAGTAAATTCACCAGGTCAAGGTAAAAAACCAATAAACGTTTCAACACATACTAAAGGAAGAAAATCAGGAACTGGTAAAGGTTCTTAAAAATAAATTTATATATATTTATAGTTACACTAAATAAAGGAGAATGGCAAAAAACAAAACATTGGTATCGGTCAAAGTAATAAAAGGAGATATCAACAGAGCACTTAAAAAATACAAAAGAAGAGTTAACGATAGTGGACATCTTCTTGAACTACGAGATAGAAAAACTTATACAAAACCCAAAACCATTCGTAGGAAAGCAAAACAACAAGCAATTAGAGAACAACAGAAAGAAACTATTCTTGGTAAAATTGCTGATGGTGATAATACTCTAAGGTTTTATACAAAAAAGAAAAAAACCAAACCAAATAAACCCAAAAATAACAATAATCAAGAAAAAACCATAGAAAACTATGGTTTAAAAATGTAATTGATATACTTATATACATAATAACCCACCTCTATGTGGGTTCTATTTTATTGGTTTATGAATATCCACGATTCTATGTAGGATGACCGAAACGACCAATTAGTTTAATTTATACATTGAAAATCCCTTAATATTTTCACGAATAATAACGAAAGGTAACTTTATTATGGCAAATTCAAATTTGTTAAAAGAAGCCATCGCTGATGCTAAAGCTGTTAGAGAAACTGCTATTGCTAATGCAAAGATTGCACTTGAAGAAGCATTTACTCCAAGATTACAATCTATCCTTTCTCAGAAACTTCAACAAGAAATGGAAGAAGAAGTAACTGAAGAAGTAGAAGATGTAAACGAGGAAGAAGTAACTGAAGAAGTTTCTGAAGAAGTAGTTAACGAAGAAGAGATTGAAGAATCTACTGAAGAAGTTAACGAAGAAGAAATCTCTGAAGAATCTGAAGAAGTAACTGAAGGTGAATACACTGCAGAAGGTGAAGAGCAAATCACTGCTGAATCAGAAGAAGTAACGGAATCGGAAGAAGTTGATGAAGCTTTATCTGTAACTGTTTCTGAAACTGAGGAAGAAGAAGAAGCTGATGTAAGCGAAGAGGCTGAAGAAGAAGGTGATGAAGTTGAAGAAACTTATCACGAAGAAGAAGAATCAGATGAAGATGAACTTGATTTAGAAGCTATCATCAGAGAACTTGAAGAAGAACTCGATGATGAAGAAGAAGAACAAGTTGCTGATATCGCTGATGACGCTGTTGCAGGTCATGAAGATGATATGCACGAAGAAGAAGAAGAAGAAGCTGGTGAAGAAGAAGCTGAAGAAGCTGAGGAAGAAGCTGGTGAAGAATCTGAAGAAGATTTAGATGAAGAAATCGACCTTAACGAAATCCTAAGAGAAATGGGATACGGTGAGGAAGAAGAATCTGAAGAAGAAGTTTCTGAAGAAGTTGTAGAAGAAACTAACGAACTTGATGAGGTTAAAGCAGAATTGGAAGAAGCAATGTCTACTATCAAAGAACTTAAATCTACTATCAACGAAGTTAATTTGTTAAACGCAAAACTTCTTTACACTAACAAACTATTCCGTTCTTATGACTTAACTAACGAACAAAAAATGAAAGTTGTTGAGACACTAGACAGAACTGGTAACGTAAGAGAAGTAAAATTGGTATTCAGTACATTAGCTGAATCATTCAAGTTTACTGGAACTACGAAAAAACAAAAACAAACTGCTAAAATCAACGAATCATTCGCATCTAAGCCCGTTGCTTCAACTGCTCCTACTAAGGAAGTAATTACTGAGTCAACTAACACGATGGCTGAAAGATTTAAGAAATTGGCTAATATTAATTAACAAAATTTATTAAGGAGAGATAAAAATGGCAAATTTTGATTTATCTAAACTTATGGAAGGAAAGAACCCACAACAAGTAATGTTGTCTGAGACAAGAGAACTTAGAGGTAAATGGGAACAAACTGGACTTCTAGAAGGTTTAAACGAGAGAGAACAGTCTCAAATTTCTGTTCTACTTGAAAACCAAGCAAAACAATTGCTTGATGAGTCAACAGCTACTGGTACTTCTGCAGGTTCAGAAGAGTGGTCAGGTGTTGCACTTCCTTTAGTAAGAAGAATCTTCGGTGAAATTGCATCGAAAGAATTCGTTTCGGTACAACCGATGAACTTACCTTCAGGACTTATATTTTATTTAGATTTCAAATACGGAACTGCAACAGGTGGTAAATCTACTGGTGCTGCTGGTTCTTTATTTGGTGGTACTGGTGGAGCTACTCCAGCAGCTGGATTCGGTCAAACTCAAGCGGCTGAAAACGGTCTTTATGGTGACGGTGCTTACGGATACACAGTAAACGAAACATCTGTAACTGGCAAATCAACTGTATCATGGGGTTCTGCTTCATTGGCTGATGTATCTTATGATTCTTCACTTTCTGCTTCAATTGCAGCTGGTGAAATAGCAAAAGTTACTATCGCACTTTCTGACTTAACTGGAAACGAAGATAGAGATGCAGTACGTTCATTTAGAATTGCTGATTCAGATATTTCTGATTACTATCCAGCACATACTTCAGAAGATGGAACAAACATTACTTTCATCGTTAAAGCTGATGGTGCTGCTGACCCAGGTACAATAGATACTATCTATTATTCACTACAACCAACTGATATCACAAGAGGTGATTTTGAAGATGCTTCTCCATCTGAACCAGCAACTGATATCGGAATTCCAGAAGTTGACCTTGAATTGAAGTCTGAAGCAATTGTTGCTAAGACAAGAAAATTAAAGGCAGTATGGACTCCTGAACTTGCTCAAGACCTTAACGCTTACCACTCAATTGATGCAGAAGCTGAATTGACTTCAATGTTATCAGAGTACATCTCATTAGAGATTGACCTTGAAATCCTTGATATGTTAAAAGCTAACGCTCTTACAACTGAGTACTGGTCAGTAACTTTAGGTGAAGAGTATGATTCAATCGCAGGAACTTGGTCTAACTCAAGTTCAGCAGCTGCTTACACTAAGAACTCTTGGTTCCAAACTCTTGGTGCGAAACTTAACAAAGTTTCTAACAAGATTCACCAATTGACTCTTAGAGGTGGTGCTAACTTCGTAGTTGCATCTCCTGATGTATGTACTATCTTAGAATCAATCCCAGGATTTACAGTTTCTGCTGATAAAGATGCTTCATCTTTCGCAGCTGGTGTAACTACTGTTGGTTCTATTGCAAACAGATACACAGTTTACAAAAACCCTTACATGACTTCAAACGAAATCTTGTTAGGATTTAAAGGAAGCAACTTCCTTGAAACTGGAGCTGTATATGCACCATATGTACCACTTATCATGACACCTTTAGTGTACGACCCAACTAACTTCACTCCAAGAAGAGGAGTTATGACTCGTTACGCTAAGAAAATGGTAAGACCAGAATTCTATGGTAAAATCTATGTTAAAGATTTAGCTAACCTATAATCTTTAGTTTATCATAATTCTTAAAAAGGGGACTTCGGTCCCCTTTTTTTATTCTACACACTCTCCTTTTTAACTAACTTATATTTATAGTAGTATAATTGTATAAGTAAAGGAGAGAAATTTATGTCTCAAGCAAGAATTTGGACAGGTTCAACAACATTCACTTCAGGTTCATCAACCCCATTTGGAATATATGATAGTGATTCATCTTTTCAATCAGACGCACCTAAAGTTGCTTCTTGGTGTGCTAAAAGATTGGGTTACCCAATTATTGATATAGAACTACAAGGAGATAATTTCTTTGCTGTATTTGAAGAAGCAGTTTCAGAGTATTCTGCACAAGTAAATCAATTTAATATACGAAACAACCTTGGTTCTCTTGAAGGAAAACCAACAGGTACAAATTATACTCACCAATCAGTAAATGGTTCTGAATTAAACAATGTAATCACAATCAACGAAGGGTATGGTACTCTTGCAAACGTTGGTGGTAGAACTGATATTAAAAAAGGATATGTTACCGTAGGAACTGGTTCTCAAGAATATGATTTACAAACTCTTTGGGCAGATGTAAGTGAAAGTGGTGAAAGAATTGATGTAACCAAAGTATATTACGAAGCAACTCCTGCAATCAATAGATTCTTCGACCCTTATTCAGTAAGTGGACAAGGAACACTTAACTTAATTGATGAGTTTGGGTTTGGTTCATTCTCACCAGCAGCACAATTTATATTGATGCCAATTTACGAGGATGCTTTAAGAATTCAACAGATAGAATTTAATGACCAATTCAGAAAATCTGCACATACTTTTAATATTGTAAATAATAAAATACAAATTTTTCCAAAACCAACAAAATCATATAACTTATGGTTTGAATACATGGTTAAAAAAGATTTTAGAGAAAATTCTACTGTTGTATTGGATGGAGTAGTATCAGATTACTCAAACATTGGATATAACTTCGCTGAATACACTAATATCAACGATGTTGGTAAACAATGGATTAGAAAATATACACTTGCACTTGCAAAAGAGATGTTAGGTGCAATTAGAGAAAAGTACAATACAGTACCAATTCCTGGTTCAGAAGTTTCTTTAGATGGTGCAGCTTTAAGAGCAGAAGCACAAACAGAAAAAGATTCTTTAATAGAACAATTGAGAGAAAACCTCAATGAAGTAAGTAAAAAACAAAGAATGGAGAACGAAGCTGCAATGGTTGACCAACAACAACAAATCATTCAGAAAGTTCCTCTAAACATTTATATAGGATAAAACGATGCCGAAGTTTTTCAACGCAAAAGATTTGGATTTCATCAAAACTATCTCCGAAGAGATAGTGGATTATGTGGTAGAACAAGCAGTTGTTCTATTCAAGGTATCTGTTGGTGAAACTAAAACCAATTTATATGGTGAATCGTTGGGAAAAGTTTGGAGAGCCCCTTCTACTTTAATGTGTATTGTGGATAGAGAACCACAAAACATTGTTTATGAAGGATTTGGAGCAGATAAAACTCAGACAGTAGAATTTAGGTTCAATATTCAGAGATTGAGAGATACATCTTATTCAGTACCAAAAGTTAGAGATATAAATGGAACTTTAATACCAACCGAAGCAATCCAAAACACCACAGTTGGTTATCCGGAGATTGGTGATGTTATATTATTTGATGAATCATATTACGAAGTAGGACATATAACCGCTAACGCATTAGTTGGTGGACAACCTGAGATATACGACCAAGAAAACTCTACATTTGAAGATGCAAGAGCAACTTTAATTTGTCAAGCAGTTATGGTTAGAAAATCTCAAGTACAAATAGAGGATAGGATTTACTAATGGCAGTTGACCCGTTAAGAAAAGTACCCATCAATCGTGGGGAAGAAATTAAGAGAGAACCTATTGAAATAGGGAAGGGTGTAAAACTCTATGATGTTGATTTAGCAATAGCTGAACACATGATAGATACTGTTGTGCCTACTGTTGAGGTATTTAGAGAAAAGGTAAAGATACCTGTACTATATGGTAACCCAGAAAGATGGACTTCGGTACAAAAAGAAGGATATCTACGAGATAAGAAAGGTCAGTTACAGATTCCTTTGATTATGTTTAAAAGAAACTCGATTGCAAGAGATGATTCCTTTGCAAATACAATGAATCGTCATGTTTCTTATTCTAGTGTTTCTAAATTCTCAAAAAAACATAAATACGATAGATTTTCTCAAATGACTGGTACTCAAAGACCTGTTGAGATTTATGATGTAGTAATGCCCGACTATGTATCAATTACTTATGAGGTAATGATATGGACCGATTTTACAGAACACATGAATCAGATAGTAGAAGCATTTCAATATGCAACAGATGAGTATTGGGGAGATAAAAGTGGATTCAAATTTAGAACTCGTATAGATTCTTTCGATAATACTACCGAAGTTGGTGAAGGAACTCAAAGAATTGTTAGAACTTCATTCACAATGGTTGTAAATGCATACCTTCTACCAGAACAATTTGATAATCGTTCAACTCACAAAAAATCGCTTTCACCAAAGAAAGTTGTTTGGGGTATTGAAACAGATTTAACTGGTCTTGGGGGTTCTTCTACAAATAGTATTTCAAAACAAAAAATGTATAATGAATATTCTGATATAATTGATTTTATGTCTATTCGTGGGTCTAAAGAAGCAACATTCATAGATGCAGACACAGTAAAATTAGAAAATGTAGAGTTACCAAAGTTACCACCGGAATTAAATGGTGTATTTGATACTAACGATTGGTTTAGAGTTTATATAAATGGAGTATATATTCCACCTACAAAATATACATACAATGGTTCTTATGTAGATAATGAAATTGTATTTAATTTTTCAACAGGTTCATCAGCAACCACAACCGATTTAGGTTATATACTTGAATCAACAGATGAGTTTGGTGTAACTGGTAAATTTATAGAATTATAATGGCTATTAAAGATTTAAAAAAAATATTAGAACAAGTACATGAACCAAATGAATATCGTTTAGTTCCACATGATATGAATCATCCATTATATTGGATATGGAAACTCGAAAATGGTAAGATGAAGGATTTGGATTCTTTTTTAATACCTTTTCGTAAGGAACACGCACGTTTTGATATATTTATAAATGGTCAGTATATTTTAGAAAGAGATTATATAACCGAACAAGTTGGTAAGGATTTTCATATTAAATTCATAAAAGCTAACTTTTTTGGAGCATATGATTTGGAAACTAGTGATGATATAAAGTTAGAAGGAGATATAAATTTAGTATGACAAAAGTTAAACCAAATATTGTAACTCCTTTTGATGATAAACAAAGATTTAAGAATTTGGTTCTTGAAGTAATAAGTGATACATCTATTTTTACTCATATACCAGATTCAATTAGTTTGAGTGGTACTTTGTTTAGTTTAACTCTTTCTAATAAAAAGTTTGTGTATGAAGATATAAAAGTCGATATTAATTCGGATTATGTAGATGTTTATTTACAAGGTATAAAAAAACCATCAGATACATACTCGGTTACGGATAATGGAACAGATATAATAATTAATTTTACTGAAAATATCACATTAAGACCACAAGATATTGTGGTTACTGATTTTTCGGTTAAAGGTAAAATAGTGAGTAGATAAGAATGGCAACATTAATTCAAAGTAAACAGATAGAGGGTATTGTAACCGCCTCGGTAATCGAAGGACAACTTTCGGTTTCTGGTTCCATTATTGCAACAGGTTCACAATCCGTATTTTCACAAATAACAGCATCTGCTATCTCATCATCGGGTCCTATTTATGGAGTTCGTTATGATGATATAGATGGTACTCCCAACTTCATAGCAGGTACTGGTATTGTTATTACCCAAGTTGGTGATAATATTACAATTACAAATACTGGTGGTGGAGGTGGTGGTGTATCCGGTTCCGCAGAATTAATATCTTCAGTTGCTCAACTAAACGCTTATACTGGTTCTAATGATATCATTATCTTAGGATTAAATCAATTTACTGCATCAATACAATCACAAGTTGATTCTTTAATCGCATCAACATCTTCATACGAAACAACTGGTAGGGGAATCATATCAGGCTCATCACAATTAACATCATCTTTAGATTCAAGATATGCATTAAGTGGTAGTATTGGTGGTGGTTCTACTGATATTTCTTCCTTAAATACATTTACGAGTTCAATACAAACTCAAGTAGATGGATTATCGGCAGCAACTTCATCTTATATTACTGAAATACCACAAGGAACAATTAGTGGTTCACAACAAATTTCTGATTTAGGATTTGTAACAAGTTCATCAACTTCTGTACCAGCAGGAACAATTAGTGGTTCTGCTCAAATTACTGCATTAGGATTTACATCAGGTTCTCATACTGATATTCCAAGTGGAGTAATTAGTGGTTCAACGTTTACTGATTTTAGTTCTTCAGTTGCAACTGATATTTCTAATTTAGAATCTACTTTAACTACGAGAGTTGATGGAGTTGAACAGGTTGTTGTAAGTAGATTAGATAATATTGAAACGTTTACATCTTCTATTGATACAAGAGTAACTGCATTAGAAGGAGCAACTGATTTAACAGGTTCAGATACTCAAACACTTTCGATTAGCGGTGACCAACTTACAATATCAAGTGGAAATACTATAACCATACCAACGGGTAGTAGTTCATCTATACCAGCAGGAACAATTAGTGGTTCTACTCAAATTACTAATATAATCACAGATTCTTATATTTCTGAATCAGCAGCTAGAAGTGGTTTCGGTTCAGGTGGTGGGGGTTCTACTGATATTACATTATTAAACTCATTTACTTCCTCTTATTATATAGATTCTGCTTCGTTTGATTCAAGAATTGGTGATATTATAGAAACCGGTTCTGTTATTGCTCCTTTTGCATTTGCTAGAGTAGCTACAACTTCTAATGGTTCAGGTACAGATATTAGTTGGGCAAATTGGAACTTCTTAAATGGAACACTTGATTTTACATTTTCAACCCCTCAACCTGATACTAACTATATTGTTGTAACTGATGCTGAACTTAATGATGATGGTCGTTTAGTTTCAATTCAAAATAAAACAGTTAATGGATTTGAGGCTTCATTCTACACCACTTCTGGAGTAACAACCCCATCGGGTGTAAATCCATTCACTATTATGGTTTATGGGTCAAACCCAACCCAAACAGTAAGAGTTAATGTAACTGGTGCACCTGCAGGAACAATTAGTGGTTCATCTCAAGTTGATATTACACAAACAGATGGATATACTACTTTTAGTTCATCAATTCAATCAACTATTGATGCAATTCAACATACTCAAATTCCAAGTGGTACTGTTAGTGGTTCTACTCAAATTACTAATATAATTACAGATGAATATATTTCATCATCAGCAGCAGCAAGTGGATTTGGTAGTGGTGGTTCTACTGATATTTCTGCTCTTAACTCATTCACAAGTTCTGCAGATACAAGAATTACTAATTTAGAAAACTTTAGTTCTTCATTAGATTCTACTTTCGCAACTGATAGTGAATTATCATCACTTTCATCTTCTATTGCAACAACAATAGATAATATTCAACATACTGATGTAACTAAATTAAATGAGTTTACTTCATCAATCCAATCTGAAGTTGATTCATTAACTTCGGCTACTTCATCTTACTTAACTTCACTTCCAAGTGGATTAGTTAGTGGTTCAACCCAAATTACTGATGGTAGTAATATTGTTAGTGGTTCAGTATTAAGAACTTTAGATGGAACTGGTGTAGTTAGTGGAAGTGTACTTAGAACTTTAGATGGAACAGGAGTAGTAAGTGGTTCTGTTTTAAGAACACTTGATGGTACTGGTGTAGTTAGTGGTTCGGTACTTAGAACTTTAGATGGTACAAATGTATTTAGTGGTTCAATTTTACCTGGAACAAACATTACAATAGATTCATCAAGTGGTGATTATGTAATCTCATCTACCGCAAGTGGTAGTGGTAGTGGTGATGTTTCCTTTGATGGAAATAGAGTAATATCAAATACTTTATTAGGAGATTTATATACAGATGGATTTAATGCCGGCACAAGTGGAAGTATTCAAGATTTCTTATCAGCTGTATTCTTCCCATCTTATGCACCAGTAGCTACATTTAGTACTCAGACATCAAATTTGAATACAAACCTTGGTACTGAAAATGGAGTAATAGAAACGTTCACTTTAACTGATGAAGATAGTAATACACCATATTCAGCAACTATAAGTGGTACAAATGCAAGTTCATTTAAGTTAGTACCACAAAATTCAAACTCATCATCGTGGGAAATACAATCAGCAACTGATTTATCTGCTGGCTCATACACCTACGATATAACTGTAACTGATTCTAATAATGATACAAGAACTTATAGTGGAAGAAGTGTAACAATTGCACAAGCAGAAACAGGTTCTCTTTCTACAACAGGTACACTATACATTATAGAATCTGCAACTACTGGTCCAATTTATCTTGGAACAAATGGTAGAAGTGGAACTCAAGGTGGGGTAAGTGTTTCTTACTCACCAAACTATGGTTCACAAGTTGCAACTAACTTCCAATCATCTAACCCTTTAATTTCAGTTAACTCATCAACTGGTGTATTATCAGTTGGTACTGCAATTAGTGGTAGTGGTAATGTTAGTGGTGATTTAATAACAACTACTATTACTTATAATGACCAATATGGAAATAGTGGTTCTAAAGATATCAACATAAACGTAACTCAAAATAACGCACCTGATATCACATTTACAAATTCAAGTAGATTGAATACCAACCAAGCGGTAAGTGGTGGGGGAACATTGGTAACAATTTCTTTCAACGATACTGAAAGTGATTCAATCAACTACGATTCATTTGTATTCACAGATACAAGTGGACAATTAACTACAACTAAAAGTGGTGGTAATTATTTAGTAACTGCAAACTCTGATTTGAGTGGTTCTACATCTTATTCAATATCAGCAACGATTGAAGATGTACATGGATTCCGTTCAAATACAGAATCACATTCATTTACAATTACACAAGCAAGTAATGGTACTCTGACTGGTGATACTACAATGTATATTATAGAATCTGCATTAACGGGTGATTCATTCAGAGATGCAACCGGATTTGGTAATGGAAATGTAGCAGATGTAAATGTTACTTATTCACCATCAGCAGGTTCTCAAGTAGTACAATCATTCAACTCTACAAACCCTGCAATCTTAATCAACTCAAGTGGTAATATGTCTCTTGGTGTAAATTTAAGTGGTTCATTAACTCAAAGTGGAGATACTATTTCAACTACTATTACATTCCAAGACCAATATGGAAACATTGGTAGTGGTTTAGTAACCGCAAACATCTTTGGTAATAATGCACCATCTGTATCATTCGTATCAGCATCAAGTTACGATACTGATACTGCAATAAATGGTTCAACCGCAGGTACAATTACAATTTCAGATACAGAATCAAACTCACCATATATCGTAACACTTGGTGGTACTGATGGAACTAAGTTTAACGCGGTTCCACAAAACGCAGCATCTTCATCTTGGTTAGTACAACCAACTGCAAGTATCTCAATTGCTAATACATTCTCAATTGATATAAGTGTAACAGATAATTATGGTGAATCAACCTCACTAACCAATAAATCAATTATAGTAGATGAAGTTTCTTCTGGTGGTACAATTTATGTTTATACTTTACCAATTGATGGTTCATACACCAACGTAACTGGTATAACTGCAGCTGGTAGTGGAACACCCCCAACACCAAGTATCTCAAATGCTTATGGATTCTTTACTTCATTTGTAGATAACGATACGTTAGGTGATTCAACAATTACAGTTGCTTATGGTTCTAACTTTACTGCAACTTTAAGAGGAAGTGCAAGTGGTAACAATGTAGATACTGTACTTAATGATTTAGGAGCATTAACAATCGGTGGTTCTCCTGCATCTGAAAGAATATTTGTATTCATACCATTTGGTTCACCTATGAATGGAGTACCAACATCGTTAACAATTTCAGACCCAGGTGGAAGTTCAACAAGTGGTGAATATGTAGTATTCGTATCACCTGATGGTACATACCAAGATTCAAGTGGTGGAGTGAGTAATGATATTAAATCATCAAACATCCACAAATTAACTTTGGATACTGCAGTTGATGGATATACTGATTGGATAGTAATTGGTACAGAAGATAAATTTAATAATGCAAATGCTTATGTAAGAATTGTTCCAAGTAGTGGTTCAGTTCCATCATAACATTATATTTATATAGTAAGGAGAATGTAAAATGGCAATTTCGATTAATGATAAGTTAGTATTAAATCCGGCATACACTGGCTCGGTAGCCATTATGGACGCTGACCACATTCGTGGTGCTTTTAAAGTATATGATACTTACTCTGATATGACATCAGCACCTGTTGCTCATATATCGAATAATCAAATTGTTTGGTGTGAGGAATTGGAAGAGTTATTTCAGGCATCAGTAACTTTAGCAAACCCACCTTTTTCATTTACAGATTCAGTAACATGGTCATCCTTTACAGGATTTGGAGGTAGTGGTGCCGGTGGATCTGGAGATATTAGTGCAGTATTAGCCGGAAATGGTTTAACTGGTGGTGGTACAAGTGGTACTGTTCAAGTAAATGTTGGTGCTGGAAATGGTATCACCGTAACTGCTGATGCGGTTTCTCTTAATACAGGTTCTGCTCATTTTACAGGAGGAGTACAAAAAGTAGAAATTGATGGTGGAAGTATATCATAAGAAAAAATAAAATTATATTTATAAAAAGATAAATACTACATAGTATTTTAAAATGGGGCAGATGACCCAAAAAAAAAATAAAGGTTATATAGGAATAATAATTAATTAAAAAACAAAGGAAAAAAACAAAATGGCACAAATTATTAGACATAAAAAAGGTGTCTTGGAAAGTGTTAAAGATGCTACTTTTAAAAGAAAAGCGGAAATCCTTGTATCAACAGGTTCATCTGTAAGTGGACTTGATTCATCTGTTGTTTTCATCGGTAGAGATGGTTCTCGTTTAGATGCGGTTGGTAAAATATATACTGGTTCAAGTACACCAGATATAGCCAACAATTCTAGCTTAGATGACTCTATTGACGGAATTCCATTTTATAATACTACTTCTGAGAAACTTTTTATTCTCAAGAAAAGTGGTAATGTAGAAGTAAAAACAACGGCTAATACAAATGGTACAGGAATTATTTCTGGGTCACAACAAATTGCAGCTTTAGGAGCTGGAATTGTTAGTTCATCTGCACAAACCATTACACACTTATTAGGAACTAATGTATACTCAAGTTCAGCACAAGTTGCTCAAGACTTGACTACTGATAATAGAAATATTAACTTAGGTAATGGTACATTTACTACTACAAATACAGGTTCATTTGGACACTTATCTGTAACTGGTAATACTACTATCGATGGTAATCTTACGTTAGGTGGAAATATTACAATTGGAGATGCATCTTCGGATAATATTTCATTTGGAGGACAAGTTTCTTCAGATATTATACCTGACCCAAGTAACACATATGACTTAGGTTCATCTACAAATAAATTTGCGGAAATTCATGGTACTACAATCTATGGTTCAATTTCTGCAACCAATGGTGTAGTTTCTGGTTCAACTCAAACTATTGCACACTTGAACGGAAGTGGAGTAATCTCCGGTTCAGAACAATTACTTAACGAAGCAACTGATTTCGGTACTGGTAGAGTAAGTGGTGATAACTTTGGAGATGTTGCTGGAACTTCTACATTTACTGGTTCATTTGTAGGTGATGGTAGTGGTTTAACTGGTTTGGCAACAAACTTGATAATTTCATCTTCCGATGATGGTACTAATGATTCATTAGACTTGTTAAGTGATACATTGAATTTTGCGGGTACATCTAATGAAGTTGATGTAACTGTTGATTCGGCTACTAATACAGTACAAGTTGGATTAGTAACTAACCCAACTATTGGTGGTAACTTAACTGTTGCTGGTAACTTAGAGATACAAGGAACAACTACAACTGTTGATTCAACTACAATCACTTTAGGAGATAATATTCTTGAATTGAATGGTAGTGGAGTTGCAAATGGTGGTTTATTAGTAAAAGATGCTACTTCACCAAATACTATAAGTGGTTCTTTACTTTGGGATTCAACAAATGACTATTGGAAAGCTGGTGCACTTGGTTCTGAAGAAAGAATCTTATTAGCTAATGGTGATGGAATTGTTTCTCAATCTTTACTTAACGATTTAACTGATAGTGAAGTTAATCAATTAAAGAATATTGATACAACTACAATCTCTACAACTCAATGGGGTTATTTAGGTTCATCTGACCAAGGAATTGCAACTACTGATAATGTAACTTTTGCAAACATTAGTGGTTCTGCTCTTGATTTAACTGGATTATTACATACTGATGGAAATGCAACTATTGGTGGAACTCTTGGAGTAACTGGTCTTTCATCTCTTGGAAACATTAGTGGTTCAAGTATTGACTTAACTGGTAATGTGGTTGCTGATGGAAATGCAAGTGTTGGTGGAACTTTAACTGTAACTGGTAATACTTCATTGGCAGGAATTAGTGGTTCTTCACTTGATATTACTGGAAATGCAAAAATTGATGGTAATTTAGTACTTGGAGGAAATATTACAATTGGAGATGCATCTACTGATACAATCGCATTCGGTGGTGACTTGACAACTGATATTATTCCTGATGTTACTAATACTGTTGATTTAGGTTCTTCTACTAGAGTATTCGCAGAAGCACATGCAACTAATTTCTATGGTACAACTAATGGAACTGTAAATGCAACCAATGGTGTAATCTCCGGTTCAGAACAATTACTTAACGAAGCAACTGATTTCGGTACTGGTCGTGTAAGTGGTGATAACTTCGGTGATGTAGCTGGAACTTCAACTTTCACAGGTTCATTCGTGGGAGATGGTTCAGGAATTACTGGACTTTCAACTACAATTTCAATAAGTGGTTCAGATGGTTCAAATGACCAAGTATCTTTATTGAACGGAGCAGTCACATTTGATGGTGGAACTGGTGTATCAACAACAGTTGCTTCTGATACTGTAACTATCTCTGTACAAGATGCTAGTACATCTGTAAAAGGTATCGCTTCATTCGAAACTGACGATTTCTCAGTAACCGCTGGAGCAGTATCTATCAAAAATGGTGGAGTAAGAGCAGTAAACTTAAACGCTGATGTTGTTGGTGATGGTCTTGAATTAGATGGTACTAACAATGATATTAACGTTCTTTATGGTTCAACTGCAAACACTGCTGTTGCAGGTAACACTACAATTACTGTTACTGGTACTACAAACGAAATCGAAATCACTGGAACTTCTGCTCAGACATTAGGTGGTGGAGCAAGTTATACAATCGGTTTACCAAATGATGTAACTATCGGAAATGACTTGACTGTATCTAATGATTTATCAGTTAGTGGAAACGCAACAATCACAGGAAACCTTTCAGTTCTTGGTACAACTACAACTATTGATTCAACTACTGTACAACTTGGTGATAATGTATTAGAACTTAATTATGGTGGTGCACAAGATACCGCTGGACTTTTAGTTACTGATTCAACCGCACCAAATGTAGTAAGTGGTTCATTGTTATGGGATGGTACTAATGACTACTGGAAAGGTGGAGCATTAGGTTCTGAAAAAGAACTTGCTAGATTAAATGGTTCGGATAACGATACTAACTTCGTTCAGAAATTAGATGGTAATGGATTGTTAGTAGATTCTGTACTTTCTGATGATGGTACTGATGCAACATTTAGTGGTGATTTAACAATCACAGGTCTAAGTGCTGGTGCTAACGGAGCATTTATTTATGTTGATACTAATGATAAATTACAATCAGTAAACGCTTCACAAGCGGGTGATGTAATTCAATGGGATGGTTCATCATTCGTTGCTTCTAACGAAATTGATGGTGGTGCTTTCTAAGAATTACTGATTTTAATATAAAAACCCTCACAGAAATGTGGGGGTTTTTTTATATCTTTTTATATTCATATACTTATATAAGTGGTAGAATGTTTTTCATCCACTATAATTTCAATACATTTATATTTATATGTAATAAATTAGGAAGAACTATTAATGGCAGCTATATTAAAATTAAGAAGAGGAACTACTATACCTTCTCTTGTACAATCTGAACTTTTTTATAATACATCTAATGATATTTTATTGGTTGGAGATGGTTCATCTCAGATATCAATTGTTAAAATAGGTAGTAACACTGGTTCAATTGAATTTACAGGTGCAGTCACTGCATCTTCAATATCCTCATCTGGTGATGTAATTGCAAATAATATATCCGCTTCTAATTTAGATTTAACTGGTAATGCAGTTATAGATGGAAATATCACTTTAGGTGGTAATATCTATTTAGGTGACCAAATAGCTGACAATATTAATGTAACCGCTCAATTTAGTGGTTCTCTTATTCCATCTGCATCGAATGAATATGATTTAGGTTCTTCTGTAAAAAAATGGAGAAACCTTTGGGTAGTATCTGCTTCTATTGATGACTTAACAGTTGGTGGTAGTGGTATTTTATCATCATCAAACGAAAACTTCACAACATTTAGTTCTTCAGTAGACTCTAGACTTGATAACACAGAAACAACAGGTTCAGACCACGAAAGTAGAATTGATATTTTAGAAACTACTTTTTCAAGTTCAGTTGATACTCGTTTAGATAATGCAGAAACAACAGGTTCAGACCATGAGAGTAGATTAGATACAATTGAAACTACGTTTAGTTCTTCGGTAGATTCTCGTTTAGATTTATTAGAAATTACAGGTTCAGACCATGAATCAAGAATAGATGAAATTGAAACTACCTTCTCATCATCAGTAGATTCTCGATTAGATACTTTAGAAGGACCATTTAGTACTTCAGTTGATACTCGTTTAGATAATACAGAATCAACAGGCTCAGACCATGAAACTCGTATAGATGAAATTGAAACTACATTTAGTTCTTCAGTAGATTTACGTTTAGATACTTTAGAAGGACCATTTAGTACTTCAGTAGATTCTCGTTTAGATAATGCAGAATTAACAGGTTCAGACCACGAAAGTAGATTAGATACAATTGAAACTACATTTAGTTCTTCAGTAGATTTTCGTTTAGATAACACAGAATTAACAGGTTCAGACCACGAAAGTAGAATTGATATTTTAGAAACTACTTTTTCAAGTTCAGTAGATAGTAGGTTAGATACTTTAGAAGGACCATTTAGTACTTCAGTAGATTCTCGATTAGATGACTTAGAAACTTTTTCTCAATCACTTGATGCAGAATTCTTAAATACAAATGGTGATGGTGTAGTATCAGGTTCAGACCAAGTAACTCAATCACTTGATTTAAGATATTTAGAAATTAATGGTGATAATGTATTTACACAATCTTCTCAAGTAAATGCAGATGACATTACTAACTTTGATAGTAATGTAAAAGATAAAATGAATGCCGATACAGTTGTATCAGGTTCATCACAGATATTGGATGGAAGTGGAATACTTTCATCATCAAACGAAAACTTTACAACTTTTTCATCTTCAATTGATGGAAGAGTAGATATACTTGAAACTACATTCTCATCATCAGTAGATTCAAGATTAGATGAATTAGAAGGAAATTTTTCATCTTCTGTTGATTCTCAATTAAATGGACTATACACTTATACTTCATCTCTAAAAAATTCAATAGAAGTAAGTGGAGCTAATTTGACTGTTTTAGGAAACTTGACAGTACAAGGAACACAAACATCATTAAACACAAATGATTTAATTGTAGAAGATAAATTAATTGCAATTGCAAGTGGTTCAACTTCTTCCGCAACATCAGACGGAGCTGGATTATTTATTAGTGGAGCAAATGCATCTATTACATGGAATCATGCAGATAGTGTTTTAGAATTTAATACTAAAGTATCATCATCTATTGGATTCAAGGGAGATGGTTCTGAACTTATTGACATTCAACATGGAAATGTTGATTTTGGAGGAAGTGACATTATTTCAGGTTCTTCTCAAGTAACACAATCATTGGATACACGATACTTGGAAATCAATGGAGATTCTGTTGTTAGTTCTTCACAACAAATTTCAAACTACAATACATTCTTAGAAATCAATGGTGATAGTGTAGTATCTTCATCTCAACAAATTTCAAACTACAATGTATTTGCAGAATTAAATGGTGACAACTTGGTTTCATCATCTCAACAAATTTCAGATTATAATACTTTCTTAGAAATTAATAGTGATAGTGTAGTATCTTCCTCACAACAAATTTCTAACTATGGAATATTTGCAGAATTAAATGGTGACAACTTAGTTTCATCATCTCAACAAATTTCTAACTATGGAATATTTGCAGAATTAAATGGTGACAACTTAGTTTCATCATCTCAACAAGTTATAGGACACTTACCAACTGGAATTATAAGTGGTTCTACATATACTAATTTTAGTTCATCAGTAGATTCAAGATTAGATACTTTAGAAGGTTCATTCTCAACTTCAGTTGATTTGAGATTAGATAATGCAGAATCAACAGGCTCAGACCATGAAAGTAGATTAGATACACTCGAAACTACATTCTCATCATCAGTAGATTCAAGATTAGATACTTTAGAAGGTTCATTCTCAACTTCAGTAGATTTTCGTTTAGATAATACAGAATCAACAGGCTCAGACCATGAAAGTAGATTAGATACACTCGAAACTACATTTAGTTCTTCAGTAGATAGTAGATTAGATTATGTTGAAACTACATTTAGTTCTTCAGTAGATGGTAGATTAGACTTATTAGAAAACTTTAGTTCATCCGAATATATTACAGACTCATCTTCTTTTGATGGTAGATTGGATAATATAGAAACATTCACATCATCGATAGATAGTAGAGTTTCAGCAGTTGAGGGTACATCCCATACTCACAGTAACAAAGCTAATTTAGATGCAATTAATCAAAATCTTTCAACCACATCAAATGTAACTTTTGATAAAATAAACATTTCATCTGTATCACTTGGTGACTCAACTAATTTAAATGCTCTTTTAATTAGTTCAAGTGATGAGGTAATTTACAGAGGATTGGGTTCTGCAGCATTTGTTCACTATTCACAATCAATTGATGATGGTAACCCTGCAGTAATTGGTACTGCTGGAGCGGTTAAATCATATGTTGATGCTAAGATAATTGCCGCTGGTGCTGGTGATATTACCGCAGTAACACCTCGTATTGGTGGTGGTTTATTAGGTGGTGGTTTTGTTGGTCATGTTTCTTTATCACTTGATACTGGTTCAGCTCATTTTACCGAGGGTGTTCATACAAAAATAGATAATCTTAGATTAATAAGTGGTTCTTCACAATTAACATCTTCATTTGTACAAACAACTGGTGATGAAACTATTGGTGGTAATAAAACATTTAGTGGTAATTTAATTATACAAGGAGACTTATCCGCACTTGGTCAATTAACTTATATTTCATCTTCTGTTGTTACAATAGAGGATAATTTTATAAGAGTAAATTATGGTGGAAGTGGAGTAGATGGTGGTATTCAAGTAACTGATGCCTTTGGAGTAAACACAATAACTGGTTCATTGGCTTATGATGCTAACTTAGATTATTGGAAAGCTGGTAAAAGTGGTCTTGAGTCAAGAATTATATTAGAGAGTGATGGTGTAGTTTCACAATCAATACAAATTAATGTTCAAGAAACTACAAACTATTCTGCTATTAACCAATATTCGGATACAAAAGTTGAAACTTTTGTAAATAATAGAGATTTTCATAGTGGTTCTTATCTTGGAATTGCAACAACTTCAGATTTAGATGAAGGATTAAATAAATACTATACCGATTCAAGGGTACTAAATTACATAAATAGTATAAGTGTATTATCTGGTTCCGTTGATTTAAGTACATTAGTAACTACTTCTTCTTTTCAGTCTTACACTCAATCAAATGATAGTAGAGTTAGTGCATTAGAAAATTGGTCATCTTCACTTGATAGTTCTTACGTTACTGAGGGTGAATTGACTACTTTAAGTCAATCTATTGATAATACAATATCAACAAAATTAAATACAGGTTCATATAATACAGACTCACAATCATTCGACTCAAGAATTGATACACTAGAAGGAGCTTCTAACGAAAACCCATTAACATTTAGCGATACAACCACTATTACTTTAAATAGAGTTGGTGATAATATTACCGCTGATGCTATAGGTGGTATTATTTCATCATCCATTCAGATAGATAATTTAGGATTCTTACAAGTAAATGGTGACAACGTAGTTTCTTCATCTGCACAAGTAATATCTTTACTTCCAAGTGGAGTAGTGAGTGGTTCATCTCAAATTACAGATGGAAGTGGATTAGTATCTTCATCAACTCAAATAACAGCTGGAAGTGGATTAGTAAGTGGTTCAGACCAAGTAACTTCTTCACTTGATTTAAGATATCATAAAGAATCAGACCACCAACTTTTTTCACAATCAGTTGACTCTAGAATAGACACATTAGAAGGTACATCAAATGAAAGTCCTCTAACATTTAATGATACATCCACAATTGATTTGGTTAGAACTGGAGATACAATAACCGCAAATGCAATAGGTGGAATCGTTTCAAGTTCTCAACAAGTTAAAGATTTAGGATTTGTTGATTTATCATCTACACAAACGATTAGTGGAACAAAAACATTTACTGATATTGTTGTAAATGGAACAGGTTCATTTGCATATATTGAATCGGTAAGTGGTACTGCTAAAATTATTGGTGATGCTTATATAGTTGTTAACAACAATACACCAACAGAAAGATATGCAGGTTTATCAGTTTATGATTCTGGTTCTGCTAACACTACCGCATCTTTACAATTTGATGGACAAACAAACGATTGGTTCTATTCCTATGACGATGGTGCAATTGATTATGGTGTTGTCTTATTTGGACCAGAATATAGTACAAAAGGTTCACCAACTTATCCATCAAATAACAAAGTTCTAAAAGGAACAGGAGGACATCATTTAGCAGATTCTAATATTACAGATAATGGAACTACTATTAATCTTGGTTCTAATACAACTGTAAGTGGAACATTAGTATCAACAGGTACAACCATAGTATCTCAGTCATTACTTAACGATTTAACTGATAGTGAAGTAAACCAACTTAAAAATATTGGTACAAGTACAATTTCTGCAACTCAATGGGGTTATTTAGGTTCATCTGACCAAGGAATTGCAAGTGGAGATGACCCTACCTTTAATACTTTAACTTTAGATGTTGCCGATGGTACTGCACCAATGACAGTTACTTCAACTACAAAAGTAACTAATCTGAATGCAGACCTATTAGATGGTTTAACTTCTGATGACTTCCTTCGTTCAGACGCATTAGGTGGGGAAATCACATTCTCTAATACAACTAACTCAACTTCAAAAACAACTGGAGCAGTTAAAATAAGTGGTGGTGTTGGTATAGCTAAAACTTTAAATGTTGGAGAAGATATCGTTGCATACGCATCCTCAGATAGAAGATTAAAAGATGAAATCCAACCAATTTCTAACCCAATTGAAAAAATTTCTAAAATTGGTGGGTATTCTTTTGTATGGAATGGTGAAAAACAGAATATTTATAAAGGTAAAGATTATGGAGTGATAGCTCAAGAAATTGAAGAAATCTTACCAGAATTGGTTGATACACGAGAAAATGGGTATAAAGCCGTTAAATATGATAAGTTAGTATCACTTCTTATCGAAGGTATCAAAGAACTTTCTGAAGAAGTAAAAGAATTAAAAGAAAAAATTAAATAGGAAACCTATATATGGCTCAGATAATTAAATTAAAAAGAAGTTTAGTTCAAGGCAATGAACCAACTACTTCTGACTTATCACCTGGAGAATTAGCAATAAACGTTTATGATGGTAAAGTATTCCTAAGAAAGTCAGGCTCTGCTGTTGGTGATACCGTTCAAGAATTAGTAACAAATAACTTCACAGGTTCAGTTAACATACAAGGTACAGTATCAGCTTCATTTTATCAAGGAGACGGTTCTCAACTGAGCGGTATTACAGTTGCTCAATCAGCAACAGTTAGAAAATATTATAATGGTTCAACTTGGGTAGTAACTCATAATTTAGATACCCCAAATCCATTAGTACAGACTTATGATAGTGATAATTATCAAATTATCCCACAATCAATTAGATTAACAGATAACAATACTATAACAATTACTTTCCCAAGTATAGTTAGTGGTTCTGCAGTTGTAGGTAAAGGTGGTCATATTGTTAGTGGTTCGGTAGATGCCGACAACGTTACTGGTTTCGATACAAAAGTAAAAACAAAATTAAATATAGAAGGAGTATTTAGTAGTTCACAACAAGTTGTCTTACAAGGTGATGTAACCGGAACTGCAGCTTCATCATCAATTGCAGAAATTGATGGAGGTAATATATAATAACGATATATTTATAATATAAACAAAGAGGAATAAAAAATGATTATACACAGTCCCGTAATTTCAGGTTCATTAACCTTCGCAGAAGGAGCTACATTCACATTACCAGATAATGGTGTTTATAGTGGTTCATTCTCAGGTTCAATACAAACCGCAGGTGGTTCATTAACAATTGATGATACTACGTTCTCAAGCTTCAGTTCATCTGTATCAAGTTCTATTGGTGGAATATCCACAGACTTTGCAGATTTTAGTGGAAACGTAACAGCATCAGCAGTTTCTGCCAGTGGAGTGATAAGTGGTTCTCAAATAGTAGCTGCCCAAGCTCATATTGATGGAATTACTTTTAACGTTGGTACAAATAATATGGTATCCATTGGAAGTAGCACAGGAGCAAATCCATTTAATTTGGGTGACCAAGGTTTATATATTAATTCTTCTGTTGGTAACACATCCGGATTCATTTCATTAGCAAATCAAGGAACAACAAAGGGTTCTATCTACTCTTATAATGGTTCCTTTATTATACAACCAGCAACTGGAGAAGATACAATAATTTACGCAGATGGTGGAAATGGTGGATTATTACTTGATGCTGATGGGACTGCATCACTTGATTATCACTTATTACCAACTACCAACGTTGCACAAGATTTAGGTTCTCCTACTCTAAGATGGAGAGATTTATATCTTTCTGGAAATACCTTCAACTTGGGTGGTACTAAAATAAAAGCACCAGCTGCTGGAGGACTTACTTTTACAAATGCAGATGATACTCCAGCTACGGTAACTGCAGCTCAACTTGTAGTTTCAAGTTCAGCAGGTGAGGTAGTATTGGAAGTTGATACAGATACAGGAGGACTTAAAACAACAACTACGGCTGGTGTAACTGGTTCTTCTGCAAACATTAACCCAACAGATGGTACACTACCATATAGAAGTGGTTCTGATTTTGGAGATTCCTTTTTAGCACAATCAGCTACATCTATTGATATAGGTGGCCACTTTATTCCTAGTGCACACAACACTTATGATTTAGGTTCTACTACAAAATATTGGAGAGACCTTTATCTATCATCTGGTTCCCTTTATATCAATGGTGTTCAAGTACTTTCAACAACTGGAACTGATTTCTTAGTACAAACAGATGGTGGTGAGAACTTTAAAATCCAAGAAACTGGTGCTGATACAATCACACTAGAAACTGCAAATGGTGATATTACTCTTACCGCTACTGGTACTGGTAACATTGAATTAGATGCACCTGTTCAAATTGCAGCAGGAAAAAACATTTTATCTTCTGATGGAAATGCAATTTCATTTGCAAGTGATATCAATGCGGGTACTAATAGAATTTATTCAACAAATATTGGTAAATTAGATGGTACTTCAACTGTAACAGGTTCATTTGAAGGTGATGGTAGTGGATTGACTGGATTACCAACAAATTTAACTCTTTCTGGTTCTAGTGGAAATGATGTATTAAGTTTACTTGATGATGCACTTTCAATTATTGGTACTACTAATGAAGTTGAAACAACGGTAACTGATAATACTGTTACAGTTGGATTACCAAATGATGTAACTATTGGAAATGATTTAACAGTTGGAAACGACTTAACAGTAACAAGCAATACTACTATTCTTGGAAACTTAACAGTACAAGGTACACAAACTCAACTTAATACTGCAACACTTAATATTGAAGATAAAAACTTACTAATTGCAAGTGGAGCAGCCGATTCACCAGCAGCAAATGGAGCTGGTATTACAATCGATGGAGCAAGTGTAACATTCAATTGGGATAGTACTCAAAATAGAATGGATTTAAGTTCAGATTTAGAAATCACTGGAGGTGATTTGTATGTTGATACTATTCATGGAGTAGGTGGTACTGATGTTGCTATTGATTCAAGTCATACCCTTTCAGTTGCAGCAGAAAAATTAAAAATTGGTGGAACTCCAGTAACATCAACTGCAGCAGAACTTAACTTATTAGATACTGCAGTTGCAGGAACGATAGTTAACTCAAAAGCAGTAATCTATGGGGCAGCTGGAGAAGTAAACGCAACTACACTACAAATTGGTGGAACTTCTATTACGGCAACAGCAACAGAACTTAATCAATTAGATGATAACACGGTAGGTGGTACAACCGCAGGAGATATTGTAACAATAGATGCTACTCAAACACTTACTAATAAAACAATAGCAGCTTCACAAGTAACTGAAATCAGTAACTTAACTGCAGATGAAGGTGCTCAGTTAGAGAACATTGGTACAACTACAATTTCAGCAGCTCAATGGGGTTACTTAGGTGGTTTAACCGCTACTAATACAGAACTTAATCAATTAGATGGTAATACAGTAGGTGGTACAACTGCAGGAGATATTGTAACAATAGATGGTTCACAAACTCTTAGTAACAAAACAATTGCAGCTTCACAAGTAACTGAAATCAGTAACTTAACTGCAGATGAAGGAGCTCAATTAGAAAATATTGGCACAACTACAATCTCATCAACTCAATGGGGTTACTTAGGAGCAATGAACCAAGGTGTAACTACCACATCTAGTGTAACATTTGCTAGTGTATCTTCTACTGGTGACGTTATTGCATACGCTTCCTCTGATGAAAGATTAAAAGATAATATTTCAAATATTACTGAACCAATCAGTAAATTGAATGAAATTAGAGGTGTAAAATGGGAATGGAACGATAACGCAGATTCACTCCAAAAACAACTACCAACAGTTGGTGTAATTGCTCAAGAAGTAGAAAAGGTTTTACCTGAACTTGTAAATACAAGAGATAATGGATATAAAGCAGTTGACTACTCAAAATTAACAGCACTTCTAATTGAATGTATAAAAGAGCAACAAAAAGAAATCGAAGGTTTACATACATCTTTACAATCTCAAAATGAGACAAACAATGAATTAATTCAGAATGCTTTGTCTAAAATTAATGATTTAAAGGATGAAGTAGACCAACTAAAATCTTAAAAATAAAGGTAATATTAATAACCCTCCTTTATAGGGGGGTTTAATCCTTATATAAGGATTTTTATTTACCAACTAATTATATAATGAAATCGGTAATAAGTCATAAATATGGCACAAGTAGTAAAATTAAAAAGAACATCAGTACAGGGTAAAATACCTACTACTTCCAATCTTGAATTGGGAGAGTTGGCAATAAACACTTATGATGGTAGGATATTTTTTGAAAAAGATGATGGAATTCAATCTATACAAGAAATTCTTACCACAAATGCATTAAACTCAGGGTCTTTTAATTTAATAGGTGCTATATCGGCTTCTTCATTCGTTTCAGCTTCACATTTTGTTGGTGATGGTAGTGGACTTATTAATGTTACTGCTACTTCTGTTCCCTTTAGTTCTATAACAGGAAAACCAACTCTTGTAAGTGGTTCATCTCAAATTGATGTAACTCAAACTCAATTATATTCTTCATTAGCAACTACTGGTTCAAATACATTTGTAGGTTCACAAACAATACAAAATTCAAGTGTTGGTGCAAATTATTCTTTACAAGTACAAGGTTCAACAACAGGAGATAGATTTGGTGTAATTACTAACTCTACTGCTGGAAATGGAATTGTAATTAATTCAAGAAATGCATCTAATACTACCAATACTAAATTATCATTTAGTGGTTCTTCATTTGAATTTGGTGGTGGAGATGTAACATTTTTAGATAATGTAACAATCGATGGTACATTAACCATAAATTCTGCAGCAGATGTTTTAATTGAAGAAAATACACTAAAGTTAAACTATGGAAAATCATTTGATAGTGGTGGATTAGAAGTTGCTGGCACAAATGGAACAGGTTCATTATTATGGGATGATGCGACAAGTAGATGGATTGCTGGTACTTTAGGAAGTGAAGTTCCTATTTTATTAAATTCATCTCAGGTGACACTTAGTGGTGTAACTGGATTTACGGCATTTTCATCTTCAGTAGATTCAAGATTAGATGCACTTGAAATCGATACTGGTTCACAAGACAATAGAATAGATTCTTTAGAATCATTTTCATCTTCTCTATCAACAACAGAAAACACATATAGTGGTTCATTTAGTGGTTCTTTTGTTGGAGATGGTTCTCAACTTAGTGGTGTAACATCTTATACAGATGCAGATACACTTGTATATATCAATTCACAAGGGGTAATTAGTGGTTCATCTCAATTAGAAGGTTTTGTTTCACAAAGTGGAAACTTTGTAGCTAATGAAACCATAATAGCTACCGGTACAAACTCAGTTACTTCTTCAAATATACTTGCATTAGATACTACAAACAATTACTTAGGTATCAATCAATCCAACCCAGAAGTTACACTTCATATGACGGGTGATGGTGCACAAACTGCTCAAATTAGAATGGAGCAGTTTAACGATAGTTCAGATGCACCTGATATTAGAACAAGAAAAGCCAGAGGTACTTCAGCATCACCTGCAAAAAATAATGCTGGTGATTTTATATACAGACAAAATTCTGAAAGATATAATGGTTCAGCATATACCACAGTAGGTCAATTTGCAGTAGATACAAATAGCTCAAATGCAGATAGATTCCAACTTACTTTGACAGTTAGTGAAGATGGTAACACAATCGATGCTGCTGCTGCACAATTTAAGATTGATGGTAATGATGGTGGTGCGATTACTTTTAACGATGCATATAAATTCCCAACATCTGATGGAACAAATGGACAAGCACTTGTTACAAATGGTAGTGGTGTTTTAAGCTTTGTTACTGCAACATCTTATACAGATGCAGATACACTTCTATATATCAATTCACAGGGGGTAATTAGTGGAAGTTCTCAAGTTACTTCTTCATTATTAAATCAAGATGTTGATTTAGGTACTGGTGATTTAACTGCAACTGATATTACATCTACTAACTTTACCATAAACGATACCTTAACTGCTCCTACTATTACAGGTTCGTTACTCCGTCTTGATGAAAATGGTAGTGGATTACGAATGACCAATGTTGGTGCATTCGATAACTCATCAGGTGATTTTAGAATATTTGCAAATCAAGACTTAATTCTTGCTACAAATGGTCAAAATGGTACAGCAGTTACCATTGACCAAACTACAAAAGATGCTACATTTACAGGTAATATATCAGCAGTAAATCTTACCTTGAGTGGTGATTTAACTGTTAGTGGAACGACCACAACAGTAAATTCAGAAACAATTAACATCTCAGGTTCATTACTAAAACTTAATTATGGTGGTGGTGCAGTAGATGGTGGAATAGAAGTAACTGATTCAACCCTAAGTGGTTTAGATACTGGTTCTTTAATATGGGATGGTACTAACAACTATTGGAAAGCTGGAGTAAAAGGTTCAGAAGTTAAATTATTAAGAGCAGAAGGAGATGGAATCCTTTCTGGTTCTCAACAAGTAATAGATTCTTTACCAAGTGGTGTAATTAGTGGTTCATCACAAATAACAGATGGAAGTGGTATTTTATCATCATCAAACGAAAACTTTACAACATTTAGTTCTTCAGTAGATTCAAGATTAGATGCACTTGAAATCGATACTGGTTCTCAAGATAGTAGATTAGATTCTTTAGAATTATTTTCATCTTCTCTATCAACAACAGAAAACACATATAGTGGTTCATTTAGTGGTTCATTTAGTGGTTCATTCGCACTTGAAAATGTAACTACTGATATTTTACCAGTTGACAACGAAGTACAAAGTTTAGGTTCTCCTACCAAGAGATTTGCGGAAGTTTATTTAAGTAACAATTCTGCTAAATTCCCAAGTGGTAGTTTCGGGATGAATGATTTTGGTGATTTTACATTAGAAGATAATAATGGAGATGCTACATCTCTTATAACATCCGTACTTAAATTAAAAGATACTGTTACCGATACAATATATAGTATAACGGCTGCTAATGATATAGTTGAAGTAAGTACTGATGTTAGTGTATCTGGTGATATTACTTTATCTGGAACAGTTGATGGAATCGACCTTCAATCATTTAGTTCTTCGTTAGATTCAAGATTAGATAGTTTAGAAACCGATACTGGTTCTCAAGATAGTAGATTAGATTCTTTAGAATTATATACACAATCACTTGATATAACCAATGCAGTAATAACTGGTTCATTTACTGGTTCATTTATTGGAGATGGTAGTGGATTGACTGGAATTGTTGCAGATGGTACAATATCTGGTTCAGACCAATTAACAAGTTCTTTAGACTTATTATATGAACCAATTGCAAGTGGAACTCATACATTAGTTTCATCGTCTGCACAAGTAATATCACTTCTACCAACGGGAACAGTAAGTGGTTCATCTCAAGTATTAGGTGGAAGTGGAATATACTCATCCTCAACTCAAGTAGTATCTTCTTTATCAAATCAAACAGTTAATTTTGGTACTGGTGATATTACTGCAAATTCATTTAGTGGAGATGGTAGTAGTTTAACAGGTATTACAGTAGCACAAGCTGCAACAGTTGCAGATAGTTTTACAAATCAAACTTCCGTAACAGTAACTCACAACTTTAATACAAGAAATATACTTGTTGCGGTTTATGATAGTTCTAATAATCAAATTATACCACAAAATGTAAATACCTCAAACTTAGACCAAGCAGTTATTACATTCCCAAATGCAGTAACAGGTACGGTGGTTGTTGCAAAAGGTGGTCATATTGTTAATGCAGCTGCAACACAATTTGGTGGAAACTTCACGGCTAATTCAAGTTTGAATGGATATACATTATCAGGTTCTGGTGATATTGATTTTGTTGGTGATTTAACTGTAAATGGTAATGCAACAATTACAGGTACACTTACCCTATCAAACGCAGATGATATAAGAATTCAAGATAATACTTTACTTTTAAACTGGGGTAAAGGAAATACTGATGGTGGATTGCAAGTTTCATCCAATAGCGGAGCAACAGGTTCTTTATTATGGGATGAAAGTGTAGGTGTTTGGAAAGGTGGTACTTTATCTAGTGAGTATACATTCTATACTACTAATAATTTTAGTATTTCAAATATAAACTCATTTACTCAATCCATTGATACAAGAGTAACAAATACAGAATCAACAGGTTCGGTTCATGAAAGTAGATTGGATAGTTTAGAATCGGCTACTGGTTCATACCAATCACTAGGAGCTGGTGTTTTATCTGGTTCTCAACAAATAACAGATTTTGGATTCATTAGTGGTTCTGATTTAGATGATATTCATTTATATACTTCATCATTAAAAACTGCTATTGAAGTTAGTGGTACTAACCTAACAGTACTTGGTGATTTAACTGTACAAGGTACTAATACATCATTAAACACAACTCAACTTTTAATTGAAGATAAATTAATAACATTAGCAAGTGGTTCTACTACATCATTACAAGCCGATGGAGCTGGTATTGAAATTGAAGGAGCTAATAAATCTTTAACTTGGAATCATACTAATAGTTCTTTCCTATTTGATGCTAAAGTAAGTTCATCAGTAGGATTTAAAGGAAATGGTTCTGAATTAACCGATATTGTATATTCTAATATTGATTTTGGTGGAACAGGTGTACTAAGCGGTTCAGACCAAGTAACTTCTTCACTTGATTTAAGATACTTAGAAATCAACGGAGATGGTGTACTAAGCGGTTCAGACCAAGTAACTTCATCTTTAGATTTAAGATACTTAGAAATTAATGGTGATGGTGTGTTAAGTGGGTCAGACCAAGTAACTTCTTCACTTGATTTAAGATACTTAGAAATCAACGGTGATAATGTTCTATCATCATCAAATGAAAACTTTAGTGATTTTTCACAATCAATAGATACAAGATTACAATCAGCAGAATCTTTCTCTGCTTCACTTGACATCAATAACGCAATACTTACTGGTTCATTCACAGGTTCATTTACTGGTGATGGTAGTGGATTAACCGGATTAACAGTTGACCAAGTAGCTTCTGTAACCGCCTCGTTTAGTAATCAATCAACAATTAATGTTGCACACAACTTTGATACATATAACGTTATAACTTCAGTATATGATGATACTTTAAACCAGATTATACCACAAACCGTTTCATTAACTGACACAAACACACTACAAGTTGTTTTATCATCAACCGAATCCGGTCATGTAGTAGTTGCAAAGGGTGGTCATGTTATAGGTGATGGTTCTTATAGAGTATCTGTATCAGGAAACACTTCTTATACTATTACCCATAACCTTAATGAAGATTATCCATTCGTACAATCATGGAACACTGTTTCGGGCCAAATGGAAATACCTAAATCAGTAACAAGTAACTCATCTAATGAACTAACAGTAGTATTCGATACGACATTTAGTGGTAAAATAATAGTTAAAAAGTAATGGTATGGCTACAGAATGGAATCAAACAACATTTTTATCAACTTCAGGTGGTGAGGTAGCACAATTTATTTCAGGTGCAGTTGCATCAGGTGGAAGTGGTGGAAGTTCTTCATCAAGTGGTAATACTGGTAGTATAACAATAACTGAAGATACTTCTATTGATTTTGGAAATGCATTTAGCTATCCAGCATACTCTGTTGACCACCAATCAAATGGTAAACTTATAGTTGGTGCAACTAACAATTCATATGATGGAACTAATAATTCAACAAAAATATTTAGATTAGCTACTGATGGTACTTTAGATACTTCATTTGGTAACAGAGGTGGAATAACTTATCCTGGTGTTGATAATATGTCTTACCCAAGGGTAAAAGTTGACCCTATAAATGATAAGATATATGTAAATCCACGATATGGAAAGTTGTATGAAACAACCGGTACAAATGAAAGTCAATTATATTATGGTTCACCTCTAACAAGACTTTCTTATTTGTTTAGGTTAAATTCTGATGGTAGTTATGATACAACTTTTAATTCAAATGTATATTCTACATTTGGGGGACAATATTCTGCTACAAGTTACCTTATATCAGATTTTGATTTACAAAGTGATGGTAAAATCATAGTAACATCTGAAAAATCAGGTTCTTTATTTAGATTAAATCAAAATGGTACTTTAGATAATACATTTAGAAATGGACCTTTAACCGGTTCAACTCAAATGGGAGATGCAACACCTCCAATGAATACAGGATATCCTAGAACTGTTGTTGTTTTACCCGATGATTCAATTGTTTTCGATATTGCAGATAATACAACATATGAAACATCATCTTTAGGATATAGTAATACCTTCCATTATACCAGAAGGCCAATAAGAAAAGCATCAGCTGATGGTGCATTGGATACTACATTTAATTCCAATCAAAGTAATTATTATGGGCCAAATACCAGAGCTGTAAGATATTCTCACACTCCACATACTATGTTTGCATGGAATGATGGAACTCTTATAATGGGAGGTATTGGAACTCAAATATCAGGTTCAAATACATCTCAAAGTTTAGATTTTAGTAGAGTATTCGTACCTGAGTATGGAATACCTGGATATTCATCATATCCTTGGTCAACTCCTTCTGTATTAACTCAAATATCCCAAAGTGATGCAACCTATATACCAAATGGTAGTAGTGGATTTGTTATAAACGATGTTGGATTGAGAAATGCTGGTCGTAGTAATTCTTGGCCAAAAGGATATGACGATTTAGTTACTGATATAGAAAGAGATAAAGTTGGTAACCATTGGGTAGCTGGTATTTTTAATAATTGGGTTGATAAAAGTGGTAATGTTACTGAAACAGATTGGTATCAGAATCATGCTATACCAACAGAACAACATATTTTAAGAATAAGACCTGATGGTAATATTGATATGTTGGATTCTCCATATTTGGATACCGATACAAGTACAGTTAGTTGGGGTATTATAACAGAACCTATAAGTGATATTGCACTATGGCATGATACAGATGATATAAAAGTAACATTTGTTGGTAAGTTTGATAATGTAAGTTCTGCTAAAGGTGGTATTCTTCAATTTAAAGTAGCAAATGCATATGGATTCACACATACAGTTGGTACATATAATGATGGTAGATATGAATTATCATGTGATAAATCGGGTTCAGTAACAGAAGGACAAACTATTACTTGGACATTGCACACTAGAGGAGTTCCAACAGGTAATGTTGCTTACACAATTAGTGGAATTACATCTGCCGATTTATCCGCTGGTAGTTTAACTGGTAACTTTAATGTAAATTATCATACCTATAAATGGGGAAGTCAAGTATCTGTAACTTTAGCAGATGATGGTACTTATGAAACTGAAAATATAACACTTACACTTGATGGAACTGGAATATCACAAACAATTTCAATAACTGATACAACATCACAACCATCTGGTGGAGGTGGTGGTGTACCTGGAGCAGGAGTTTATTCTAATGATTGGATGGAAGTTTCTGGTAGTACTACCTTTAATTTGGTATCAGGAAGTGAAATGACATATAAAATAACTTTAACAGATAACAGTTATTGGAGTAATACCTCTGTTGATGTAACATCTGGTGATTTTTATTTTCGAAACTTCAATTATCCTGTCAATAATGCAACTCATGGAGCAACACTTAGAGCAACAGATAGAGGTTTTACTGAAGTTCAATTTGATTTAGATGATAGTTATGGTACAATTACTGGAAGTCATTTATTTTTTCACGATGGTGTAGCTGAGTTTAAAGCAATTTATAAGGATTCAACTTATCCAGCATACACAGCATCTGCTATAACTAATGGTGATTACTTAACATATAAACCAGGATTGTGGAGGCTTTATAAAAATGGAACTGGTGATATTACATATTCTCCGGGAGTTGGTTCTAATGATTATAGAAACATAGCACATAGTTCATCAATCAATTGGACTTTACAAGATTGGCCATCTACATCTACAACTTCTTCAATAAGTCAAAGACTTACTTTATATCCCAATAAAACTATATATTGGGTTAGTAGGTCATTAGATGATGGTGCTTCTGGATATCCAAATGGTCAAACATATAGTAGTGTAAATACTCTTAATACTCCAATGAAAATTGGTGATTACATTTATGATGCAACGGGTTCTATTCGAAGTACATATAGTGACTTTGTTGCAACTCATAATTCGGGTACAAGCAGTTATTTTGATTTCTCAGACCCATCTCCATATGCACCTCATAGACATGCCGCTATTTCTAAAGGACAAGTAATTAAGACTTGGTATAATGATGGTCAAAAACAAGGAAATTGGAATCCTGTTATAAAATCTTTATTTACTGGTTCATATGAATGGACAGTAGATTCACCTGAATATAATAAAGTAAGAACCTTTGAAGTTCAATCAAAAGAAGGGTGGTGGTATAGATTTAATACACGAGGAACCACAACATTACGTTCCACAGTAGAACCTACTTTGTATTTAACTGAAAGTGGAGATAGTGGAACAACTTTTACTCAAGGAACTCATTACACAGATGATGTTTTTGGTGATGTATCTCAAGGATGGGCTAAGGAAATAGTTTCTATGAGTGTTAATACAAATACTCCACCTACATCAGCAACAAATTACTCTACAACAAGAGAAATATATTATCTGTCATCAAATTCTAAACGAAATTTTGGTTGGACAAATTATATAAGTGGTGTAAGTGGTAGTTTACTATTTTATAGACAGAGTGGTTCTTATGGAGAACAAAATGTAATAGAATCTTATACTTCGGCTTCTGATACTGATTATTTATCATACCCCTGGAGAAGAAATGGAATTCCAAGTGGACAATCTGATGAAGGGGATGTTAATTACCATGAAGCTTCTCCTGATACAATGCAAGGTAATCGTTACATACATTATAATGGTGCAATGTACATGAGAACTCAAAAGGGATTGCCTTATCCAACGACCAATACACAAGGAGATGCTACATTTGTTTGGAAGTATGATATACAATCTTTAGATAATACTCAAGGTATATTTTATTTAGGTACTGATATAAATGGAAACATAATTAGTGGTTCTAATAATTTAAATATTGGTGGTACTTATAACTATCCAACTGACCTAAGTGGATTTGCTTGGTCAAGTACAACAAAGTTCACTTGCGGTACAGGAAATAAATGGCCTGCAAATGGTGATACTATATATTATTATGATGGACCTTTAGCAGGTAATGCATTTACCGCTCCTTCTAATGGTACTTGGTATGTTGTGTTTACCGCTGAAGTACCCACTACTGATTTAACTCTTCATTCGAGTACATGGAATAGAATGCAAATAAATACTGATGGTTCAATAGGAACTGTTTTAAATAATATTTCATAAAAGGAATAATTATGTTTTTAAAATCAAATGACATATTTACATTGGAAAACTTAATATCGGCAAGAGATAAAACTATTGTTATGTTTGGTGTTAAGTGGTGCGAACAGTGCCAATCTATAAAAAAAGAGTTTATAAAATTAGAACCAACCGAAAGAAGTAGAGATATTGATTTTATTTATTGTGATGTAGATAAAAACCAAAATATTTCGGATTTGGTAGAAATACAAAAATTACCAACATTTGTTTCTTTTAATAGAACTAACGTAGTATTAAAACACGAAGGTAAAACAAAAAAAGATATTATAAAAACATTAAAGTCATTTGCTAAGATATGAGTATAACTAGATTTGGAAGATTTTACACATTTGGTAATGGAAAGACCCTTCAATTTATAAGTGGTTCTATTCCTACTAACTATACATATACATTATCTTTAAGCTCAAATACAGTTGATGAGGGAGATACTGTTGTTATTACTCTTACTTCTTCTCAAAGACAACCAAATGGTACACAGATTCCATACACCATTTCTGGTAATAATATCTATACTTCTGATTTTGTTTCAATACCTGGTTTAAGTGGTAATTTTACATTACAAAATAACACAGGTTCTGTTAGTTTAGAAATTGCAGAAGATTATTCAACAGAAGGTGGAGAAGTTTTTACTTTAACTTTGGATAACGAAAACGTAAGTGCTAGTGTAAGTGTAAATGATACATCAATAGTAGGTGGTAATGCAACTTATTCTTTAACTCATACAGGAACACCTCAATCTGGATATGTTGGTGGTACTATGGAAGGGACTACTGTTACATTTACATTAACAACTACAAATATTCCAGATGGAAATCATGTTTCTTATTCAGTAAGTAATATATATTCAAACGATATAGGTGAAGCGGATTTAGATTTAACAAATTCCTCAAATTATCCAGATGGTAGTTTTATAATCAACAACAATTCTGCAACTGCAAGTTTTAAACTAAAATCAGACTTTGAAACAGAAGGTTCGGAATATCTTAGATTGAGAGTTTATGATGTTAATTCAGCAACTCAAACTGATATAGAAACTGCTTTTATTTACGATACTAGTTTAAATTGGGATTTGGGGGATTCGGGTCCTTCTAATACAATTGCATTTACAAATAATACATCTCAATCTGTTTATTTCGATACCCAAAGTGCTGCATTAGAAATATGTGATGCAACTCACTTTTCAAATTCGGAAGAATGGCCAATAGAAATACAATTCAAAAGTGGTAGTAGTAGTACATATAGAACAAGTTTAGATGAAGTTGAAGTTGATGATGAAGTTTATTATACACTTGGTAATCAAACCTTTCAATTAAATTATCAAGGAGTAGGTGCTCAACCCCAAGTACTACAATTTTATGGATTCTCTTCTACTTGGAGGGGAGTTCCAACTCATATATTTAGAGTAGAAAATGGAGTGGTTAAAGGAACATTTCCCGTAGGTTACTATGGTAAACTTTTAATATCAAATGACTATGGAGGAAAATGGAGAAGTACAAGTGTAGGAGGTGCTTTTGTAGTTAACGCTAATGGTATATTACATGATGCATTAACTTCATCTGGTGGTGCTATACGTTCTGTTATTGATAGCCAAAATAGAGTAATCGTTTTAAATAATAATAATACTAATGGTGGTTTCAAAAGATTAAATACAGATGGAACCTTAGATACTGTATTTAGTGCAAGTCATTTTGATACTGTTGAGGGAAGTTCAGCTATTTTATACAACGTTGGTGTAGATAGTGAAGATAATGTTATATTTGGTGTTCCTACTGAAACGACTGATTCTCTTCTTTATTACTATACCGCCTCACTACGATATACACCAACAATACAAGGTGTAACGAATTGGGAACCTGCTGCAAGAAGGTTAGAAAAAGTAAGTGGTAGTTTGGACCAAACTTATTCTACAAGTTCCCTTGTACCTGCTTTTATCCAATCAAGATATACCCAAGTAAATCATTGGGTTACTTTACCTAATCAAGAAATGGTTGGTATCGGTGAAATGAATATAGTAAATTCTAATTCTTACCCATCTGGAATTACTGGTTCTATTTATGCTCACATAGATTCTGATGGTAATTTCAAAAAAGGAAGTGGATTTAACTTTAATCAAGATTACATTCACTCATATGGGGGTAGTAGTCCTGGAGCTGGACCAAACGCTGGAATATACATACCTCAAATATTAAATACAGATTACAGAGAACTTTTAATTGTTGGAGGAGATTTTACATCATTTGTAAAAAATGGTACAACTTATAATCAAAATGGATTATTGTGTTTAAGTTCATCGGGTGAGTTGGTAGATTTATTTAGTGGTAGTGATGATGGATTCTCACATGATAGTGGTGATTCTTCCATATGGCCAACAGATATAGATTTTAGTGGAAGTCATTTGGTAGTAAGTGGTAGATTCCATGAATGGGATAATTATCCTGCAAATGGAATAATATTATTCAAATGGGATAATACTAAAGAAAAGTTTGTACACGATAGAGCATTTAATTCAACAACTGGTTCGGTAAATAATGGTACTAAATTATATTTTAATAGTGTAACATTTGGTATTGATGGTAATATATACGCAATAGGTGGTAATGATTATTGGAATGGTACTGATTATTGGGGAAGTGCATGGGGAACTGTATGGAAATTTGATTTAGAAGGAAATGTAGATTTAACTTGGGTAGCTAATGCGGGTAATGGATATGAAGCTAGTTTATTTGGTTGGCAGAAAATCAGAGCTTTTAAAAATTTAGTTTCATAAAATAAAAATTTATGTATGGATAAAGGTAACAAAAAATTAGCAGAAGCTAAGTTTTCTGATAATAGAAAAAAAATAATTAAAGCAGAAAAAATTATATCAGAATTAAGTGGTTATAAGTTTAGATGGAATGAAGGTCAAAATTCTTATATAGGAACTGATTATGGTTTTTTGGGTAATGAACTAAAAAACAATGAATATCTTAAAGACTTGGTAATAGAAAACGAAGGAATTCATTATATTAGATATGAATCTATTGTAACCATATTGGCAGAGTCAGTAAAAATTTTACAAGAAAAAGTTAAAATTTTAGAACAAAATAAAAAATAATTTATGGAATATGATGTATATTGTTCCACCGGAGGAGGTCCTTGGGTAAATGCAGGTACTGATACTTGGGTAAATCTATGGATGGAGTTAGTTGCTCCTCATTTAAAGGTAAAACCTATACTTTTATTACATAGAAACAAACCAAAAGGACACGAAGATTACCAATTTCCAATTGAAGCTCATTGGCATGGAGATAATATTGAAAAATTTGATGAATTGTGTAAAGGTGCTCGTAGAATAAACATATTACATGGTCATTATACTCCTATGAGATGTATTGTAGATAATAAAGACAAAATACACTCAAATGTAATTCATAATTCAGTAAATCACATAATAATGTCTCAAGTTGCAACCGATGCACCACGAGGATGGTATCCTTATTTGGATTCTGCTTGGGAAAAGGATATAAATGAATGGGCTAAACATTCAATATGGATTGGTTTATTTAATATTCCTTACAAAAACAAAAATATTCGAAATTTTTATGAGTTTGAACATAACTTACCTTTAAGTAAATCAAATAAAATGGGATTTGCCTCAAGATGTGAGGGAAGAAAAAACCCCCACTTTTTAGATAAAAAAGATTGTTTTATTTTTACAAATTCAAGAGAGTTTAAGGTTATTTGGAAACAAGGAGCTGGTGTTGAATGTCATAATGCAAGAATATATCACTATGACTCTTCCTTTAAAGACAAATTTTGGAATATGGATTGGGGTATATCACATTCTTGTTTTGTAGCCGAACCATTTGGGTATGGAATTTTTCAGGCAGTAGATTATGGTAAATTACCAATAATTCATAAGTTTTGGTGTAAAGATTTGGATTATCCATATAGAGCTCAAACTAAAAAAGAGTTTGATGATATTTATAATAAGTTAAGAGAAACCCCTTACGAAGAAAAAAATAAGTGGTTTTTACATTTAAAACAATATATGATTGAAAATTTTACCAACAAAGATAAGTGGGTAGAAGAATTACTCAATATTTATAATGTATAGGAGAATAATATGGCAAGAAGTTCAGGAGATACTTTATCATTAAACAATTTAGCAGGAGCATTGGGTGAAACTCAAAACTCAAATGTATCTTTAAACACATTAAATGGTAGTGCTAATTCCACTGTATCAATAGACCAATATGGAATTGATTCGGTTGGTTCAATTAGTGGTTATCGTTACTTAGTAGAGGGAGATGGTGACCAATATACTTTAACATTTGTTGAAGCAGGAACTAAGCATGTAAATATAGCCAATCAAACCGCAAATTTTACTTGGACAGTTCAAGCCGGTTCTTATTTATCAAAGTCAGGTGCTGGTGATAAAACACAGACATTTGTAGCATCAGATATGAATCCACAATCTCCAAGTGCACAAACTGTATTACAAACAGTTAGAGATAACACAATAAGAGTGGTTTATAATGATGGATTTAATGACCATGCTACAAACTACAATACAAATGTAGATAAAACAGTAACTGCTGTTGACTCATATGATGGTAACGCAACTGCTTTATGTCTACGTTCTGACTCTCCTATTACAAAAGCAGACGGAACAATTGTACAAATTGGAGATTTGGAAGAAGGAGATTTCTTACAAGGATTTCAAATAAACAATTTACAAAAAGATACAGATGGACAAAGTAATTTCTTAAATTGGAATGAAGATAATTTAGAAGTTACTCCAGTTGAAGTAGAAGTAAAAAATGTTGTATATTCATTTTCTAATAAAATTTACAATATAAATGAAGGTGAAGTTAGAGCAACGATTGAACATCCGTTTTTAGTAAAAGATGTAAATGGTAAATTTAGATTTTTAGAAACAAGAAGATTAATGATTGGTGATAGCCTCATCAAATATACCGAAAGTGGTACTGAAGAAATTGAAATAAATTCTATTGAAATAGAAACAGAAGATGTGGAGATTGTATCTATTGACGTTGCTGAACAAGATACTTATTTGGTTAACGGATATATAACTCACAACAAATCAGGAGATTCACATACTGATTTAGGTGCACCTTCTACCGTTAGTGGTTTATCATTCTCTGACCCTAACTTAACTTGGACTGCGGTTAGTGGAGCATCTTCTTACAGAATTGAAATAGATGATGCATCAAACTTCTCATCACCTAATACTACATATACTGAGTGGAGTACTAATTCAATTCGATTGGGTCGTTCTTTCAATGCAAGTACTGAAAACATTTCACCAGTAGCATTAGCAGCAGGAACTTGGTATGTTAGAATCAAAGCGATTGACCACGGACTATTATCAACAAACTGGTCATCTACTATAACATTATCAATAACATAATATTTTTTACGTTTTGAAAAAATCTATATATTTATATATATAAATTAAAAACAATTAAAATTTTCAAAAATGGCAGAAACAATTAAGTTTACAGAAGAAGAAATTCAATCAATCAATGAATTAAGGGTAGAAGTATCTAATGTATTTACACAATTAGGACAACTTCAAATTGAAAAACAAAGAAGAACTCAAGAAATTGAGGGTATTGAATCTCAGTTAATCCAAAAACATTCAGAACTTGCACAAAAAGAACGAGAATTGTTCAAAGGATTGAACGAAAAATATGGAGATGGTAACTTTGACCCGGCAACAGGTGAATTCACTCCAACTCCAAAAGAAGAAACATCTGAAGTAGAAGGATAAAAATAATCTTTCGATTTAGTTGGTTATACTTATATAAGAGTATATTATACAAAAAATTAACAAGGAGTAATATAAAATGGCAGAAAAAATTGTATCACCTGGTGTATTTACGAGAGAAAATGACCTTTCTTTCTTATCACAAGGGATTGGTGAAATAGGAGCAGCAGTAATTGGACCTTTCCATAAAGGACCTGCTTTCGTACCAACCGTTGTTAATACACAATCAGAATTCGAAGAAATATTCGGAACACCTGATGGTTCTTACTATACAGGATACACCGTACAAAATTATTTAAGAGAAGCTGGAACTGTAACTATCGTTCGTGTTGGACACATCGGTGGTTATACTCATGTTGACCCTATTGCTATTAAAGTACAAGAAAGTGGTTCTGGTGCTATTAAAGTAGTAGGTTCTCTTTTCGTAACTCATAATGGAGATGAGTCGGTAGGTTTACCATCTACTACTCTTTCTGCACAACCAAGTGCATCTGCATTCTCAATTAGTGGTTCGGCTTTAGGAACCGCAGTATCAGCATCTATCTTACCATCTGCAGCAAATGATTTATCCGATGTATTCGGTGAATCTGCTCGTGGTTCTAAAAATGCTTATGTATACAAGTATTTTGAAAAAGCAGCAACAGACCAATCTTCTGTTTTAAATGCAGGTGGTCAAATTATTTTAGAAACTTTACCAGACCAAGACTTTGGATATGATATTCAACACGCTACAACTCCTTGGATTAAATCTCAGTTGATATCAGGTGAAAGACATGACCTTTTCCGTTTCCATACTTTAGGTGATGGTGGAAACTATAACAAAGAATACAAAATTGGTGTATTTAATGTAAAAGCTGCAGGAGAATCTAATGCTACTGATTATGCAACATTCTCTATCGTAGTTCGTGGATACTCTGATATTGATAAAAGACCAGTTATTCTTGAAACTTGGAATAACTTAAACTTAGACCCAGCTTCACCAAACTACATTAAGAAAAGAATTGGTGATATGAACCTTACTATTGATGCAAATGGTAAACAAACTTTAAATGGTGATTATAAAAATAACTCTAAGTTTGTTAGAGTAGAATGTTCTACTGAGGGTTCATTCCCTATCGTTGCAGGACCATTTGGACACGCTGAATATCAAAACCCAATTTCAGTTGCAACTGGTTCAGAAGTACCTGCGGTAGTGTTCCAAACAGATTCAGATTCAAATACTGCATCTAATGGAACTTCTTATAGTGGTATTGAATTAGAAACTGCAGTAACTAAGATTGATAATTCTCACTATCTATCTCCAATTCCTACAAATGCTGGAACTGGTTCTAACGTAGTATTTGCATTTGACTCTCAACTGTCTTATGAACTAACAGGTTCGGCAGCGGTAGATGTTAATAAGAGACAATTTATTATAGGATTCCAAGGTGGATTTGATGGTGTATCACCAACAACTGCAATATCTTTAGGAACTGATATTTCTTCAGGTAACTCACAAGGATTCAGCTTAACAAGTTCAACATCTAGTGGTTCAGTTGCTTATGTAAAAGCAATTAACGCAGTATCTAACCCAGATGATTTCGATATCAACTTGGTATCTACACCTGGTATTATTAGACAACATCACTCTTATGTGTTTGATAAAGTAGTTGATATGGTAGAAGCTAGAGAAGATGCATTCTTCATCGGTGATGTAGTTGATGCATCAGCAACTATTTCAGATGCAGTTAACCAAGGTTCTAATGTTGATTCTAACTACGTTGGTACTTATTACCCATGGGTTAAAACAATCGATTCAAGAACAAATAAACTAACTTCAGTTCCACCATCAGTATTGATGCCAGGAATTTACGCTGAAAACGATGCAGTTGCAGCTGAATGGTTTGCACCAGCAGGTTTAAATAGAGGTGGTATCACAGGAGCAGTTTCTGTACTAAACAGATTAACACACGCTGAAAGAGATACACTATATGAAGGAAAGATTAACCCAATCGCACAATTCCCTGGTGAAGGTATCGTTGCATTCGGACAGAAAACTCTACAAGATAGAGCATCTGCTTTAGATAGAATCAACGTAAGAAGATTGTTAATCAAAGTTAAGAAATACATCGCATCTACATCAAGATACCTTGTATTCGAACAAAACACGGCTACAACTCGTTCTAAGTTCTTAAATACAGTAAACCCATATTTGGAATCAATCCAACAAAGACAAGGTTTATATGCATTTAGAGTAGTAATGGATGAAACTAATAACACACCAGATGTAATCGACAGAAACATCTTAGCAGGAGCTATTTACTTACAACCTACTAAGACTGCTGAATTCATTGTAATTGATTTCAACATTTTACCAACTGGAGCAGCGTTCACGGCTTAATAAATAAAAAATAAAAAGAATCTATATTTATAGTAGTATAAAGGAGAAATAAAAAATGGCAGAAGTATTAGAATTCAACGATATGTTCTACACCAACTTCGAACCGAAGATGAAGAACAGATACATCATGGAAATTGATGGTATCCAGTCTTATCTTATTAAAACTGCAAATAGACCTTCTATTCAGTTCGAAACTGTAACCTTAGACCATATCAACGTTAAGAGAAAACTCAAAGGTAAAGGTGAGTGGCAAGATATCGAAATCACTCTATATGACCCAATCGTACCGAGTGGGGCACAACAAGTGATGGAATGGGTAAGAACTTCTCACGAATCTTTAACAGGTAGAGATGGATATGCAGATTTTTATAAGAAAGATATTCAAATCTATATGTTAGGACCTGTTGGTGATAAAATTGAACAATGGACTCTTAAAGGTGCATTTATCAACAACGCAGTATTTAACGATTTAGATTGGGCATCTAATGACCCTTCAGAAATTAGTTTAACACTTTCTTATGATTACGCAATTTTAGAATACTAATACTACAATATACTTTTGATACTTCCATAAAAGGTTCTCTTAGTGAGAACCTTTTTTTTTTCAACTTTTTTAAACTTATATATTTATATACAAACATTAAAACTTAGTTTATGGCAAATAATGATTTTCCAACGGAAGTGATAGAGCTTCCCTCTCAAGGAAAAGTATATCCTGAGGGACACCCGTTATCAAAGGGTACGGTGGAGATAAAGTATATGACGGCTCGTGAAGAGGATATACTTGCTTCCCAAAATTTGATAAGAAGGGGGGTGGTACTTGATAAGTTGTTCGAATCTGTTGTAGTAGAAGAAGGTTTAGACATTGGTGATATTTTCATTGGTGATAAAAACGCTATTTTACTTGCAACTCGTGTTCTCGGTTATGGTAAAGACTATCAGGTCGAGGTAACTGACCCATTCACATTAGAACCCCAAAAAGTAACAATTGATTTATCAAAGGTTCAAACTAAAGATATTGACTTTGATAAACTTAATAAAGAAAATAGATACGAATACACACTACCAACATCAGGTAAAAAAGTTGTTCTTAAATTATTAACTCATAAAGATGAGATTGATATTAATGCTGAAATTCAAGCACTACAAAGATTAACTGACAAAAAATCAGATGGACCTTCTCAAGACCTCTCAACACGAATGAGATATATGGTTGTTGAAATAGATGGTAATACTGATAGAGGATTCATTAACAACTATGTTAAGAATAACTTGTTAGCAAGAGATTCTCGTGCTATTAGAAACTATATTAAAGAAATAAGTCCTGATTTAGATTTAACTTTTAACTTTACATCAGAACTGACAGGTGATACGGAGGCACTTGATATACCATTTGGTGCCGGGTTTTTTTACCCTACCGAGTGATTACTCAATCCAACTTCATAACCAAATTTGGGAAATGGTTAACTATGGTAATGGATTTACTTGGTCTGAAGTCTATACCATGCCAATTCATTGGAGGAGGTTCTACTATAAAAAGTTAGTAGATTCTAAGAAGAAAGAAAAAGAGGAGATGGACAAAGTAAACAAAAAATCTTCATCAAAAGGGCCAAATGTAAGAGTGAGGAAATAATTCCTCACTTTTTTTGTGCTCTATATTTATAGTAGTATAAAAGTATAAAGGAGAAACTCATGTCCAAAGATAAAGTAAACGAAGGATTATTTGGAGCAGCAAAGAAGTTTTCAGATTCATTCTTTGATGGATTAAAAGCTAATGCTACAAATAGAGCATTGGCCAATGCAAGAAAAAATAAAGATATACCTCCCCCTATTGTTAAAAAGATGGTTCAAATAGATAAATTGGCAAAAGAACTTGAAGCTGATTTAAAAAAATATTCATAAGGATTGATAAATGGCTCTTAATGATGATTTAAGAAATATTAAACAAGTAGCAACAGCGGCTAAAGAAGAAATAAAGTCGATGCTAAAAGGTCTTGATGCACAAGGTATCGAGGCAAAGAAAATAACGCCAGAATATCAAAAACAATTAGAAATACTAAAAGAATCAAACAAAGAAATACAGAATATAAGAGAAAAATACAAACAAAATACAGATGCTTTGATATCACAAGAAGGTAAATTAAAAAATTTAAGTGGTTTACAAGCTAGTATTGCAAGTACAGAAAGAGCAAGAATAGGATTTCAAAGTACTTTGGGTGCTGAACACCAATCTTTATTCGATACATTAACATCTATTTCTGATAAGAACCAAGAACTTCTTGCGTTGTCTCGTGAAGATGTTATATCTCGTTCCTTACTTACAGAAGAAATTAGAAGTATGTTAGATGAACTCCAAGATGTTGGTGGGGTTAATCAAGGAATACTTGATACTATGGAAGAACAATTCCAAATTGCAAATGGTATATCAAGTATGTCTCAAAAACAACAAGGATTCCTAAATAAACAATTGGGTGTTTATGATGGTATTAAAGATACCATTGGTGGTATATTAGAAACCGCAAGTTTACTAACAAGTACGTTAGGAGGTGCAGTAGGTGGTGTACTCATAGGGTTGGGTATTGGTCTGAATAAAATAATGGGAGTTAATAAAGAATTGGGATACTCAGTAGACCAATTAAATGCAGCATCAACTGAAGCTGGATTACTTTCTTTCTTTATATCTGATGCTGGTGCCAATCTTAAAACATTACAAGATGAGTTTGGAGGAACAAAGAACTTATCAGCTGGTGTTCAAACGGATGTTGCCTTGTTATCTTTATATGCAGGTGCAAGTGGACAACAAATAGCTAAACTTACAGGTACGTTTGCAAGATTAAATGGTAGTTCAACTGCGGTAGCAATGGATATGATTGAAACTACTCGTCAGTTAGCTTACCAAAGAGGAGTTGCTCCTGGTCAGGTTTTACAAGATATGGCTGATGCAGCCGAGGAAACTGCAACATTCTCAAAAGGAACTGGTAGAAACTTAATGGAAGCGGCGGTAGCTGCAAGACAATTGGGTATTTCACTACAAACCGCTGGTGGTGTAGCAAATAACTTATTAGACTTTGAGTCATCTATAACAAAAGAATTAGAATTATCAGCTATGTTAGGTAAAAGTATTAACCTTAACAGAGCAAGAGGTTTGGCTTATGCTGGTAAAACAACTCAAGCGGTTCAAGAAGCAGTAAAACAATTGGGTGGATATAATGCATTTGTTGCTATGGACCCAATAATGAGAAAACAAACCGCTGATTTACTTGGTGTTTCTGTATCTGAATTAGAAAAGATGGCAAACAATCAAGGAAGAATTTCAGAAGGAACATCTTATACTCAACAAGCGTTTGATAAAATATCAGGATTAGCTAAAGCAGTTGGTAATAGTGTTGGTGATATGGCTATCGCTGCTGGTGGATTTGTAATGTCTCTTGGACAGGCAGTTATTCAATATAAAACATTGAAAGCACTACAAAATGCACCAACTACTGGTGGAGGTCTTACCAATATGGTTCAATCTAAATCAGGTAAGATGTTTGACGTTAATTCACCACAAGGAAGAATGATTGCAACAAAAGGAGGAACACAATCCTTACCACAAACATCAGGACCTGGTAATATAACCCAACAAACAAGTAATGCTGGTAGAAACATGAGTAATATTCTCAAAGGAGCAGCGGCAATGTTAATAGTTGCGGCGTCTTTATTCGTTCTTGGTAAAGCATTACAAGAATTTAGTGATATTGGTAAAGAACAAATGATTGCAGCTGGTGTTGGTTTGTTAGGATTAGTAGGTTCAGTAGCTCTAATGGGAGCACTTCTATCAGGTCCACAAGCAGCGGCAGTATTAGTAGGTGCGGCAGCTATGTTAGTTGTTGCTTCTTCAATTTACGTTCTTGGTAAAGCAATACAAGAAATGGCAACTGGTTTCAATATGTTAAGTGGAATTGGAGAAAATCTAACTCCTTTAATTGGAATGATACCTGGTATAATTGGTTTAGCTGCGGCATTTGGTGCACTTGGATATGGATTGGCTGCACTTGGAGCTATGGGAATGGTATCAATTCCTGTATTGTTAGCACTTGGAGCAGTTGGTGGTGGTATAGCCGCACTAGCTAGTTCATTTGGTGGTGGTAATAAAGAAGAAGGTGGTGAGGATTCTCTTTCGTATTATCAAACAACAATGTTAGATAAAATGGGAGAACTAATTAATTCAGTAAAAAATATAGATACAGATGTTTATATAAACGGAAGTTTAGTAACCGATAATGTAACTAAAAACCAACAAGCAAGTTATAAAAACTTAGCTGGTAGAGGTGTAGTATTTGGAGGAAGTTAATATGGGAAAAACATTATTAGAACTTTTTGAAAATAAAGATTCCTTCAAATATGGAACTGTTTACTCTGAAGTAAAAGAAGAAAAAGAAACTCGCTTTGAACAAGAAACAAGTGGTCTCAGACCTTCATCTGCGGTAGAAATTGGCAATCCTTTGATTTATGGTACAGATACCATTAGAATTACCACAAGAACTACTGATATGTTGGATACCATAAAAAATGATAGAGGTAGACAAGGTATTGCTGGTTTAGCTTCTGGTGCGATTGCTAAAGCAAAACAAAAAGCAAATAACTTAACTGCTAAATTACTTGGTTTTCCTGCACCAAACAATCCATCTAATATTATAGCTATTGGTAAAAATAGTGGTCCTTTTTTACCTGGTGTTGGATTTACTCCAACCCCACCTTATGTATTTGAAAACTCAACTTCATTAAATCCAGCAATAATTGGACTAAAAGCAAGAAGTGCATTTACTGGTATTCCTTATGGGCCTGGTAATGAGCAAGATACAATGTATAATCTTGCTAAGATAAAAGATAAATATGGTGGAACTGAAATAGGAAAATTACTCAAAGCTTCTTTAGGTGGAAATCCATCAACTGTTGGTAAAGAATTGGCTGGTAATGCAATTCAACTTGCCAAAGATAAATTAAGAGATGCTATATTTGGTGGTGGTGATTTAAAAGCACCACAAACTGCCAAAAGAGATATGGATGCTTATGGTTCTGGTGAGAAAAGATATTCATATGTAAGAGGTAAAACTCAAGATGGTACTCAAAGAACAGATGGTGCAATTAAAGCAGATGATTTCTTAGACCAAAATCCTTTATTAAAATCAGTATCACCAATTTATGGTGTAGAGAGAAAAGGACCTCCTATAAAAACTCCAACAAGTCCACAAGATGGTCATTTTGGAAAATCTGAATATGGATTAAAAACTTTTTCATCTAAACCAGCATCACAATATTCACCTGTTGATGGGGAAAATTATACTGCAAAAGCTAAAGATGATGAAAAGAAAACAATCTATGGTTGGTATGGGATTGACAACAAAAACGATTGGTTGGCTGATGTAAGAAGTGATGACGAATACAAATTAGATAAAGACAAAGCTTTCCCATCTAAAGATGGAAATGAAACTGCGGCTCTTTTAAGTGATTTTATACCTGTATGGATTAAAAGAAGAGGTAGTGAATATCCTATATTTTTCAGAGCTACCATTACTGGTTTAAATGAGACAGTTTCACCAACATGGAACTCACAGAACTTTGCTGGTAACCCTTATAATTTTTACACATTTCAAACTATTGAAAGAAGTACTTCATTCAATTTAAAAGTTTTTTGTATGAATAAGAATGAACTTATTTCTATGTGGGATAAGATTTCATCTTTAACTAAATTGGCATATCCATCTATTGGAGCACAATATGCAAACTCACCTTTAATACAATTTAGAATAGGTGATATATATAATAATAAAACAGGATTTATAGAATCACTTCAATATACAATGCCTGATGAGGGAACTTGGGAAACAGATGGTGACCAAGGTTATCTTCCAAAAATAGTAGATATTGCATTAACTATTAAATTTGTAGAAAACATTGGTGCAGAAGATAAACCATACGGAATTAAGATAAAAAGAAGAGAAGAAAAACCATTAGATGTTTCAACTTCAGATGCAATAGTATAAGGATAATAAGATATGGCTGGTAGATACGATAATAATTTTGAAAAAAAACTTAAAGATGGTAGAATGGTCTATAAATCTAAAATTTATCCATCAATACCTAAATCCGATGAGGATATTTATGTAGTAATTCAGGGTGGAGATAGATTAGATACACTTGCACATCAATACTATGAAGATTCTTCTTTATGGTGGATTATCGCTAGTGCTAATAACATCCATGACCCATCATTTACAGTTAAAGAAGGTACTATTCTAAGAATTCCGACAGACCAATTTTCTATAATAAATAATTTTAATCAGTAAGTTATGTCAACATTTCCAAATCTATCATATATTAATGGAGATATTGTAGACACGATAAACAGTAGAAAAAATAATGTTTATGCTTCTACTCTTATGCCTTGGATTCGTTTATCCACCGCAATTGGATTTAATGATGGTAAGGGTGGACTGATAATAGAAAGTTTACCTTTCAAAAAAGAAAAAGATAAAGAAACAGGACAAGATAAGACTTTTTCAACTGATAGATTATCCGCAAGATATGGAACTGATAAATCAGGAAGGATAGGAACTGACTTTAAAGGTAATTCTATTTATACGGATGGTGAAACCAGAGTAGGTAGACCACAACCAATTATATCCGCACTATCTATAAAAAATGGACAAGAGGGGCTAAGTAAGCATGCTGAGTTTGTTATAACTTGTCATACACTTGAACAATTAAATTTCATAACAAAGAGATTTTTAGAACCAGGATTTATGGTTCTTGTAGAATTTGGATGGAATACTTCATTGGCTATATCACAAAAAGTTGATTTACGAAACAATCCAATATGTGAGATGTCTAAATATAATTCCTATGATTATTTACAAAGTAAAAAAAATAAATCAAAAGGTACTTATGATGCATTTTTGGGATATATTACAGGTGGGGATATAAAAAGTGGTGATGGTGATGTTTATCAAGTTAGTGTTAAATTAACTACAATTGGTGAATTACCATCTTATTACCAAAGACACATAGCCACAAATTCACCAAATGAGAAAAACACAGAAACAGGTAAACCATATCCTGAATTCAGTATAAATAAGGATTTGGAAGAGGCTAAGGATATAGGTAGAAATTTATTCAAAATCATGTATAATGATTTACCTAAATCAAAACAAACTGATATAGTAAAATCACTTGCTGATGTTTCTGATGTGATGGGTAATAAATTTAGTAATCCTGTCAATTTTTTAAACTTTGATAAAGAGATTCAAGAAACACTTGCTAAAGTATATTCCGATTCTGCAAAAATTAAAACAGACCGAGGTAGTGATGAGTCATTTGAAATGCCAGAGGGGGCAGAGTTGGTAGATAGCGAAAGATTTATTAGATTAGAACTTGCTTTTGCAATATTAAATACAACAGACAAGGTATTAAAACAAGTTGATGTTAGTAGTTGTAAAGGTGTAAGTACTTATAATTTTGAGATAAATACTAATGATTGTATTTGTAGAGCTTTTCCAAATATATTTTCTACTGATAAGAGTATATTATATATACCAAATCCAGCTTTACCAACATTTAATTTAAAAGAAGTTTTAACTTCGGATGAACCTATTGGTAATATTATATCAGTAAATGAAAAAGGTTTAGTAAAAAGAACTGTAAATGGTAATTTAGCATCAAAATCTGATTTTAAGGCAACAATGAATAATAGTCCTGATTATACATATGGGTTTCCACATCCTAATGACTATAATAGTGGAGTGTTCATTGAAATGAGTAATTATACTAATACTGATGCTGATGATTTTGTTGAAAAAAGTTATCCTGCAAAACATTATGGTTGGTTAAGAAACTTATACATTAATTTTGACTTTTTTGTAGATGTAATTGGTAGAGATTCATATACTACACTTGATGTGTATTATGAAATATTAAACTCTATATCTTCTGCCGTTAATAATCAATGGGTTTTTGAAATAGTAGAACAAGATAGTCCTATAACTAAATCAAAAGAACTTGCAGTAAAAGAATTAACTTTTTCAGGAACGGCAAAAAGTCCATATGAAGATGCACCAAAATTTTGGACAAAAGGTAAAAACACTCCATTTATAGAATCAGACTTAGATGTAACTTTACCTGCAGCACTAAAAAGTTCTATTGTTGGTGCAAGATTAAGTAATGCAATTGGAGAATCAAACGATACTATGATACAAGAAGGTGTATCTGTTGTTGATGAAACATTGGGTAGAGGATTATTTTCTCAATTAAGAGACCCATTATTAGAAATGTTAAGTAGTTTTAATCCAACTGATAGTGATGAGGCTTTACAAAATGCTGCTTCTGAGTATGAACCAACTGAAGAAGAAATAAATGCTGAATATAGAAGAAAATATGGGGCAAAGTATAGGGGTAGTGAAAAACAACAAGATTCACGAGAAGTTGCCAGACAATCTTTAATTAATAAAAGAAAAGAGGAAGCAGAAGAAGAAACTAAACAAAAAAACTTTGATTTATTTACACAAAATGCTGGTGTATATCCAATGCGTATTAACAGAAAAGATATAAATGAAAGTTTTGGAAATTGGTTTACCCAATTATTTAATGACCCATCTTCAAAAAATGATTTAGAAGATTATTTATTGATAGGTACATATAATGATGCATCTGCATTTAGAATGGTTTATATGTCAACTGAAAGTAAATCATTAGGTATATTAATGCCAATTAATTTTACATTTTCGGTACATGGTGTTAGTGGTTTAAGAGTTGGTGATATTTTTGCTTTAAATGATTTACCTGACCCGTTTACAAGTAGTATATTTCAAATACTTGAAGTTTCTCATGAAATTTCAAATGGACAATGGTTAACAACTGCAAGAGCAGGATTTAGAAACATATAATGGATAATATAGAAAGATATAATCAAATAGGAAAATCTTTAAATAATCTAAATAAGATTAAAACCTTTGTGCCTAATCCAAACGAAACTGATTATAAAAAAGGATACATCACTAGATATTTTATTAGAAAGTCTAATGATGATAACTCACAGATATATGAAATTTCTTCTAAAAATTATAGTAAATATTCAACGAATCCTTTGTATTCTTCGGTAAAATTAGATTGGCGAATATCAGGACCTATAACCGAAACAAAAGATACATTAACTGGATTAATGGATAAGGGTGTAAGGACATCTAATTTAATATCTGTAAAAATTGCATCTGAAAAAATAAGTAATATAAAAATGTATCTTCCAAATTTTTTACAATTTCATAAATCATAATATATATAGATATAAATTTAGTTTATATGAAATATCTTACACAAGAAGAAATCCAACAAATGACCTTTGATTGGAGGTATCGTGGATTTACAACCATTCCATTACTTACAGAAGAAGAATGTGATGAAATAAACGAAGAAATGGAAAAACTTCGTCAAGAAAGACAATTAACCACCAAAGAAAATGGTGAAGAATGGGGAGAGTGGGACCCATTTATGTATCCACATAAACTTTCTCAAAAATTAGAAAAACTTTTTGTTCACCCAAAAATTATAGAAGCTTGTGAATTTTTAATGGAAAGTGAAATAGTTGGTATGCAAACTTGGGCATATTTTAAACCACCTGGTCAATTGGGTAGAGATATGCATCAAAATGCTTTCTATACTGGTTGTGGTCATAATGAAATTATCAATATGGCACTTGCTTTAGATAACCATGATAAAGAAAATGGAGCAGTTTGGAATTTAGAAGGTTCTCATAGATTACCAATACTTCCAATAGAAGTAGATGAAGAAAGAACTAAAACGAATCCTAAGAATTGGAGAAATGAACGAGGTAAGCCTTGTGTATTACCCGAAGGACATGATTTTAGAAAGGTTGAAGGAGATTGTAAAAAAGGTCATATGGTTTTACTTCACTCTCATTGTGTACATGGTTCAGAACCAAACAACTCAAATCGTATGAGAAGAAACTTTTTAGGTGGATATCTCAAAAAAGGTGCACATTTCAACCAAGGTTCACATATGAAACGAGAACCTATTGATGTTTACGAATTACAGAAAAAACATTGGTAAAAAAAAACGAAAAAAACTTAAAAAAAGTTGGGATTTTATTTGGAAGTCTCAACTTTTTTTCGTATATTTACTATGTAAATGAGTGATAATAAAGATAAAAATTTAAACCTTAAAGTTATGAGTAAAAAAATCAAATTTCAATTCCTTGGTGAGACCTTCGAATTACCTTCAAATTCAGTTCAGTACGATAAGTACAACAACAACGAACCTTACATCTACATGAGAGCTAAGAACGTAGCCTCAGTAATCAAACAATATGTTAAGAAGAAATATGGAAACAGAATCACAGTCTGGTCTACTTCCTCTGTTTATAGTGGTGGTTCATCAGTTGATGTGAATGTGTGGAGTAAAAATGGTTCACCTGTTCCTTACGAAATCTTCCAAGATATCAACGCTTTTGGTAACTCTTTGAAAGCTGGTTCTTTTGATGGTATGTACGATATCTACAATTACAGAGAAGATAAAGTTTCTACTGAAAGTGGAACTCCCCTAAAATACTTCCCTAACTATGTGTTTGTATCTAACAAACCAAAATGGGATTCAGTTGAGTATTGGTTATCTGAATGGAAAAACCAAGAAAGACTTGACCAACAAGGTGTTAAAACTTGGGAACAATTCTTAGATGCTAACAGAACTTACTTCGGTAAAGGTATCGAAGATAGACTTAACAAGTATATGGTTGAGTTGAATAAAGAGTTAAAAAAACTTGGTTATACAGAAAAAGAACTTAAAGCTGCCTAATATGAAAAACCTACTACAAAGATTAAAACCAGAGATTGTAAAAAATTTATACAATCAACAAAAAGATTATCCTATCTTAGTTGAAGATTTATTAAAAATATTATCATCTGAGGTTGCCATCACAAATATGAAATTTGGAGACCTAACTAACTTAGGAAACTTTTGTGAGAAATCACCAAACACAGTTCTTGAGTTTTATGAAATGTTTGAAAATAATTAGAAAAAAGTTTGGATAATTCAAATTTTTTTCGTATATTTACTATGTAAATGATTAACGATTAAACCTTAAAGATATGAATTATTTAATAGAACCTACCGATTTAGTTTTCCGAGCAAAAGGATACATTGATGGTTTTACCGAAATGATTAAAAACGAAGAAATTCCCCAATGGGATTTATTAGAAACTGCAACTGAAATTGCAGAAGAATGGACAAACGATTGGGATGAGGACCAAGGTTTCGGTGGTTCTGATGGAACTTATATGTTGAAAGAGTTCATCGATACTGTTATTTGGAGTTTTACCAAAGGTGGTAAATATATGACTGATTTTACTCCTTACCTTTCAGTAGTTCCTTACTCAGAGGCAAAACACCACGAAAGAGTTCAACGAATGGAAAGTGGAATTTAAACCCTAAAAGTTATGAGTTATAAAAGATTTAACAGACACGAATTATTTGATAGTTTTCTAATGGATTGGCACTCAACCACCATTAAAAATGTAACTAACTACATTTGGGAAACTCAAAAAGAAGTTCATTCAGAACTTGAAAATATGTTAAATGGTATTTGGGATGGGTATCTTTATGATAACCTACTTACGAAAGCCCTAATCCTTCCTAAAGAAGATTACAGAAGAATCCAAGATACAGTTGATTTAATCAACGAACATATCGAGGCAAATGGTGAAAGTGTAACACAAGTATTTTAAACCCTATATTATGAATAAAATTAGTATTAAAACTCTGAAAGAAATTGAAAACCAATTCGGTGAATTTGAAATTGGCCAAGTTGGTGGTTCAAAAGATGTATATCTAAGATTTGGTTATTGGAAACAAGTTGATATAACCAAACTACAAGAAGTTTTTGGTTCTGCAATCAAAGTTGTAGAAGATGAAGATTTCGATGATGATACTGGTTGGAATTATAGTTACAAATTAAAATAGTAGATTATGAAAAAAAATGGCAATAAGTTTCAATATGAATGTGATTATAAATTGAGTTATAAACAAAGACCTTTTTTATCTCGATTAATAGTTCATGAAAAAGAATATCTAAAAAAACTTGGTTATTATGATGATGTATTTAAAATACTCGACCAAGGTGGATATGATGAAAAAGATAAAATTTTGTTAAATAAATTAGAACACCCATCAAAAAAACAATATACAAACCTATAAATTATGAACGAATACTTAATGGAACTAATGTTAGCAAACACCGATTACACAGAAGAAGAAATTGGTGAAATGGATAATTGGGAAATCATGATGTGTTTGGGTTATGAATAAAATATTAACTTTTATATTTTGTTTGATTTTCCTTTCTTCTTGTACAAAAGATTATTGGGATGATTTTGAATGGGGATTTGACTATTTAAAAAGAAAAAAAGAAGTAGAAGTAGTAGAAGAATCTCCTTTTGAAAATTTTGGCATTTTACCAGAAAAATTTAAAGAAAATATTGATGGTGTTTTTCCATATGAAGATGAGGATAGAGATTCTATTTCAATAATAGAAAATGAAAATAATCAAATTAATTAGGAAAATTAAAATAAATTTATTATCTTTGTAAAATGACTAAATCAGATTTAACACAATTAGATGGAATGTATTATGTAGGACACCTCATCGATATGGATGGGAGTGGGTATGTAGATGAAGAAACTGCAGAACTAATACTTATGGAATACAATAATGGTGTATTGGATTAAAAGAAAGTACAGACAAATAGAACGAACCCTTTCATTCCTTCCTCTCATATGGAAAGGATATGATTGGGATTATCATTATGCAATAGATTTGTTTCAACATCAACTGAAACGAACAGAAAAGAATATCAGAAAAAACGGTATTCATGTAGGTAATCAGAATACTGCATCAAGAATCAAAACAGCAGTAGATTTAATGGAGAAAGTTTACAATGATGAATATTCAACAGAACATTATGATTTACTACACGAAAAATATGGAAAAAATGAATTCATATTTGAAGAAACTGGTGATTTAGATAAAAAAGGAGAACCATATTATAGTGTACGAATTGAATGGGAGAATGCAAGAGATGATAAACATAATGAAGAAATAGAAGAAATCAGTAGAAAGATGATGAAAGAATCTCTTAAAAAACAAAAACGAGCTCATAAACTACTTTGGGATTTCATAGAACATAATATACAAAATTGGTGGGATTAAATGATAATAGTAGAAACCAATAAAGAGAAAGACCAATTTCTCGAATATTGGAATAATGAGGAATCAACGATTATTCCAATTTGGGAAGATTTGGAAAGACATCCTATGAATAATAGGTTGTCATTTTTGTATGTCCGATTTTCAAACTTAGATTTCATTCTACCTTTCAATCACAATGATTGCGAATATCTAACTATTGATTTATCTCTTTCCGAACAAAAGAAATGGATTTGGAACAAAAAAGGTTTTTTACAAACCGATATTCAAATTCAAAACCTTAAAGATGTTCAAACGGCTCTTTTCTTTGAAAACCATAAGATATATGATTTTAACTCAAAATTAGAACCTCTAACGAACTTTTATACTCGATTGGGTATAAGAGATGACTTGGGTAGTTCCCTTCCTATAATGAAGTGGGGTGAACTCCTTCGTGGTATAGTAGATGAATGGAAACTATACGATGTTAATGATTGGGTTAACGATACGATGATTCCTCTCCTCTCAGATATCGAACGAAGTGGGATTGGGGTCGATAGGGAAAAATTTCTTGATAGATGGCCTTCTAATCTAAAACACATCAAGCCTCACGAACAGGGAGATGTTGTTTATACCGAATACAACCCATATACGATAACTTCAAGACCATCGAATAGACATGGTGGTGTGAACTTTGCAGCCTTAAACAAAAACGATGGTTCAAGAAATTGTTTTATACCACCCGAAGATTCTCTATTCTTACAATTCGATTACGATGCATACCATGTTCGTATCATAGCCAAGTTAATCAAGTTTAAATTACCCGAAGGTTCGGTTCACCAATGGTTAGCAGACCAATATGGTTGTTCGTATGATGAATCTAAAGGAAGAACCTTTAGAATCCTCTATGGTGGTGTAAATGATGAAGATAGAAAAATTCCATTCTTTGATAAAGTAGATAAGTTTATCAAGAACTTCCAACAAGAATCAATCGAAAGGGGATATCTACAAACCCCTAAAGGAAGGAAAATTCCTCTTGGGTGGATAGAACAACCCAATGGATTAAAGTTCTTTAATTACTTACTTCAAGCTACTGAAACTGAGTTTAATATTGAAGTGATGGAAAAGTTAAGAAAAGAACGACTTCCTCTGCCTGTACTGTACACTTATGATTCATTTTTATTTGAATTTGATGATTCTGAGGTAGAAACAATTAAAAAGGTTAAATCCGTTCTCGAAAGTTTTGGATTCCCTATTAAAGCCGATTGGGGTTCGGATTATTCAAAGGTTTAATATTTATATACTGATACAAATATAAGGAAACTATATGAAATTTATTAAGTTGTTATTTTTACTACTATTAGTAAGTGGTTGTGGTAAAGATGAAATTATTGCACAACAATTAAGAGAAGAAGTAATTGTAGAAAACCAAGTATTCAAGGTTTGGTATAACGAAGTTTATGAACAACCTATGAAATTAATTTATACATCGACAAATAGACAAAAGGGAGTAGATAGAGGTTCAATGAACTTTTATAAAGAAGATGATGTTCATACATCAGATAATGCTGATTATTATAGAAACGTATGGGATAAAGGACATCTTGCTCCAGCTGCAACCTATTCTGATAATATGGAAAATCTAAAACTAACTTTCTCATACCTAAACTGTGCTCTACAAAACCAATATTTAAATCGTGGTGAGTGGAGATTGTTGGAAGAAGAAGAGAGAAAATGGGATGATGAATCAAACTTAACTGTAACAGTTGAGTTGGTATTTGATGAAGGACATGAAGTACTTCCAACAGGTGGACATATTCCAACAGATATGATTAAACACATCTACTTTGAAAAAACAGGTTCTTATAGATGTTTTGAATTTGAAAACGAAAAACCAACTAAAGGTTGGGAAGAACACGAAGTAACACATTCTCATTAATACTTATAGTATAGATGGCTAAGTTATTAACATGGAAAGAATTTTATAATCTCCACAAAGATAAAAAACCTTTGGGAGATATTATGAGGGAGTATGATTATTATCTATTACAGAATGATACATACAATCCTTTACAAAATCTTACCTATGATTTTTTACTTAACTACTATTTACAGACCTTAAAAAATGGTGGAGAAGTTGTAGAAATACCTACTCAGGCATCAGAAGGATTTATACTACAAGAAAACGGAGATTATCTTCTTCAAGAAAATGGAGATAGAATTTATTTATAATGGCTAACAAGAGAATAACAGAATTAAACACCCATACCTCACCTCAATTAAGTGATTTAATTGCTATTGTCAATAGTAATGAAACTAAAAAAATTGCGTATGGTACTCTTTACTATGGTATTAGAGATGGTTTAGTTTCTGGTTCTTCTCAAATTACTTTAGGTGATACTAATGGATTTACCGAATTTTCATCTTCATTATCAGCTTCTATTGCTGCAGGAACAAACGAACAAGACCTTTCTAATTACGCACTCATTAGTGGTGGTAATGATTTTATTGGTAACCAAACCCTAACAGGTTCTCTTTTCGTAAGTGGTGGAGTGGAGTTAGGTGGTGATATTTTTCCAAAAACACCTCAAGGTGCAACATTAGGAACTGTTGATAAACCATTTGCAGATTTATTTATTCAATCGGGTTCTATTTCTATTGAATCAGATACACCTGGTGACCCATCTGCTATTATTTCTAATAACAATGGTAACTTGGAAATATCAGTTGGAGGTATGTTACTTGTTGAATATGGTTCATCCTTTATTGCACCAACTGGTTCTTTTGATAAGATATCAGCTGATTTACAAGAAGGATATATGTGGGTTGGTGATAGTAGTAACAAGAATACTCCAATACCAACAGGTTCATTTGTACAAACATCTCAAACAGGTTCTTTTGTTCAATCAGCTTATATTTCACTTTATTCAACACAATCACAACAATTAGTTGAATCAGGTTCTGCACAACCTGTAACTTATTCTAATGTTTGGACACAGAGGGGAGTAAGTTTAGTTTCGGGTTCTCAAATTGTAATGGAGAAAGCAGGAACTTATCAGTTTAATTTTGTTGCCCAAATTACAAATACTGAAAACGCAGTACATGATTCTTACTTTTGGATAAAGTATAATGGAAGTAACTTTCCAAATTCATCAACTCAAATGTCTTTATTAGCAAGAAAGAACGATAGTACCCCATCTGCTCAATTGATGACGGTGAATATAGTTGGAGTTGCTCAAAACGATGGGGATTATATTGAATTATATTGGACAGGTGATAGTGATACTATACGACTAAATGAAACTCCTAGTGATGGAGTTAAACCAGAAACACCTTCAGTAATTGCAAACATAATAAGAGTAGGATAATATGAAACACACTCAACTCATAGACGAATTATTACAAGAACTTAATACACGAGTTGGTATCGTTAACATATACGATAAAGACCAACAATTTATCATGTCTGAAATTCTTACAGAATGGGGTGAGTTCGAAGCGAAAGAAAAAATCTTTAGATTCTTAAATGAAGCAGAACCAAACAAAAATGATGAAAGATATAAATCTATTGGATTTGGTAGATTTAAGTTAAAAGGTAAAGAAGGTGAAAACGACCCAACTTACGAAAAAGATGATAAAGGTAATTATGTAAAGTTGGCTAAAAAAGATGGTGAAGGTGGTGGTGATGGAGAAACTCCACAACAAGGAACTGCATTAAAAGGTAAAGGTGGACAGGATTATAAATCCAGATTACCAAAAGGAGACCCTGCTTCTACTAAATTATCCGATATTGAAAGTAAAATAGAGTCATCTGTACCTGAATATCAAATAAAACATTATAAAGAAATTGCTAAAGAAGAATCGGTGAAGATAGAAGGTGATACTTCTAAATCTGATAGAACAAAATCTATACAAAATTTATACGCCAAATTACAACTAATATCTATGGGAGAAGATATTGAGTTGAGTGATAGTGATATTTCTAATTTATCTAAATTAATAATTAGTGGTAACCCAAGAAGTGGTCAGTTATATGATTCTACCATGGGTATGAGTAAAGCAGATGGTATTCAATCAGTTAGTAATAACTCACCTAACTATGCAAATAGAAATATAGATAAAAATGAATTATTGAATAATTGGAACAATGTAGTAAAATACATGGATTCTAAAGACATACCTAAAGAATCACGACCTAAATTTAAAGCAGGTGTAAATACTTTGATTGATAATCCTCCAAAAGTAGGACATAATCCTGTTAGCATGAAACCAAACAGATTAATGGAATCTGTACCCAAGACACCAGCAAATGAGTTATTAGAAGATAAAACCATTTCTGATTTAAAAGAAAAACAAGGAATTGAGGTAGGTGACGATGACCTTTTTGGTGTACCACTTGACAGAAATAACCCAAAAAGTTTTTTAGATAATATTAATTTGGTATCTAAATCAACAACACAATATATTGATAGTGTAAATTCACCTGATACTAAGGCATATTTTGATAAGTTTAGTAATGGTATTGATAGTATCATTAATGATGAATCTTTATCAGACGACCAAAAACTTGAAAAAATAAATAAAGAATTACCACAATTATTTACACAACTTTATAATGATTCTCTTGAAGTTTCTGATGATGAAGCTAAGAATGTTCTAAAAGATTTTGGAGAATTGGTGGTTTATATGGATTTCTTGAGTAAAAAAGAAGAAGTTTATTTACCAGTTTCTGGTAATTATCCACTTGGAGATGTTATTGTTGTTAAAAGAGATGGTAATGGAGATGCACTAACGATAGATAGTGTAAGTATCAAATCACAAAGAGGAAAAGAAGAGCAACCTGGTTCATCTGCAATGGAATTTTGTAAACACTTTGCAAATGTTTATCCTGAACATAAAAATACATTTGAATCTTTGGGTGCATTGCACACAAATTCAGTAGATAAAGTAAAGTTTGAAGATATTCGTGATGAAAAAATTAAAAAAGAAATTGAATCCATTCAAAAGTTAAATGATATGAAATCATTTGATGATGCTAAAAAAGTTTGTGATGAACTTGGATTGGATTGGGATAAAGTTAATACATCTTTAGAAAGAACTCATTATCCAAAATATCAAAATGAGATAGAATTTTCAGCTAAATCTATGAGGAATGTTGTTAAAGAATTAGTTTATAGACAATATTCTTTTAATAAAACACTTAATACTATGTCTGAACTCAACTTAGATACTAAACTTAAATTTGTAGAAGTTGTAGTAGAACCAGAAGAAGTTGCAGTTAGACCAAAAGGTGAAAATTCTACAACTTCTGATTTCGGTGCACATGATAAGGGATACTTAGGTAAAGGAAAAATCATAAAAGACCCACCCCCTCCGAGGGTAGGACCTGTAAAATACGAAAGTGCAAACATGGCACTAAGGTATAAGCCAAAAAAATCTGAATAATATTTGGCCAATTCAAATATTTTTTGTATCTTTGTAAAAATTTTTAAACTTTAATATATGAATACTTTAAATCAAGTAAGGGATTTTATTACCCAAGAATTAAATGAATTAAACAATTTAAATGGAGCAAAACAATTAACAAGAAAATCGTTAATTCAAACATTCCAAAAATCTATTGAAGAATTACCAAAAGAACATCTTGATAGTATATTAGGTGTTTTCCTTAAAGGTCTACAATTTGAAGAAAGACTAAATTCTGGATTGGGTAAAAATAGATTAACCTACAAAGATGTACAATCTTTATTTAGTAAATACAATTATCTTATCGATTCTTATGGTGATGGTAACCCTAACCATGTAAAAAACTTCGTTACAGAATCAAGACCTATTCAAATTTCAGAAAACTTCATAATTTCATCATTTGAACTTTTACCAAAAGAAATGAAAGATTCATTAACTGGCAAAGGTGGTGTTGGTGATGTTGGTAAAAAACATCAATTTTTAGGATATACTACTGAAAGTGGAAGAATTACATCAGACCGAACTGATGAATATATTACAGGAATACATCGTGGTAGTGCTGGTAACAAAGATAGAGGTAGATTCGTTTGGAGAGTTATTTTAGAACAAGGTGGTATAGACCCATATACAGGTAATAAATTAGACCTCAACTCTATTGATTTGGAGCATGTTGTTGCATTTGACAATAGTGATAATGGTCAACCCACTATGGATGATTATATGGCAAGAGAACATGATGACAATATTATTATCTGTAATACCAATGTAAATCAAATGAAAAATAATCTTTCTATGAAAGACTTTTTAGACCAAAGAGTTTTACCTGAAACTACCAAAACCAAAGAAGAGTTTGAAATGATTGATGAGTTATATGAAATTGCCAATAACTTTTCTGATATTACTAAACAAAAGGCAACTGAATTGGTAGAACAACTTGAAAATAAAACAATTTCGGCAGAATCACTTTTAAGTATATTTGAAGAATGGGATAGTAAAGTTAAAACCATAAAAGATAATGCTCGTAAAGTTATAGAAAATCCAAGAGATAGAAGTAAAATTACATCACTTAAATCAGAATTGGGTAAAAATATAATTCAATCAATGGGATTGAGTAGAGGACTTACACATCATAGTGGTAGAAGAACAGTTAAACTTACTTCTGATAACATTTATAGAGGATATATAGTTTCTATGGTTGAAAATTTCGAAAATAATAGTAATTATAAATCAGAATGGGAACAAGCGCGCTTGGTTGGTAATGAATATGCTAAAACAATGGGTTCTAACGGACAACCGGCTATGTTAGAGTATATCCTCAAAAACAAACTCATATCAAATAGAGTTTTGCAAGATAAAAAAATGTCAAAAGTATGGAATTAAATTTAAATATTAAAAATAACAACTCTAATTGGGGTTTAGATTAAAGAGTTCTCATTATCTCAACCTTTCCTTTAATATTTTTATATTTATATAAGAATAAAACGATAGGAAAGATAAATGCAAACACAGTTACTCTGTACATTTACAAACAAAGAGGAACTACAAAATACCCTACAACTTATTAGAGAGACATATCACATAGTTTACAACTATATCTATGTACTCCAAAATAAGGGTAATTTGGATGAACTTTTTATTACATATAATATCGATACTGAATATAGACCAGAGAAACCTTTGGAAGATACTATATTGGTACATCGTAAAAAACAAAGTAATACACTATATACTATTAACGCACTCAACGAGTTAGTTAAAGAAGAGAATGGTGGGGTTTTAGATAAATCTTTTTCTATCGATTGGGATAAATTCAAAAACTCAATTATAGTTACCAACGTAGAGGGAACAAAGAAAATCTCTACCAGAATCTTCGAGGTAATAGAATTTAATGAAAAATAGTTACAAAACACTGCAAAATGATAAATGATATTTTTGTATTTGATGATATAATATCAAAAGAAAATCAAAATATTTTAGAAGATTATGTTAAAAACCATCCACATGGGTGGACTTATGGAAGTAATATATCCTATTTACAAACTGGATATGAATTTGGTCAGTATGTCTTACCTCCCACTTATAATTTTAATTCTAAAATTTTAGATATTATACACGAAATTGAAAAAAATGTTTGTGATAGATTAGAAAAAAAATTCCTAAAAAATTACAGATTCAAAATTAACTTACTAAAAGTTTCTGAAAATCCGATAGGTAAAGAAATCAAAAAAGCTATACATATTGATAGAGATAATCCTCATGTATCGTTAGTTTACTACATAAACAATACTGATGGGAATACTTCATTTTATAATTTTAAAGGAGATAATCTTAAAAACCTTCTTAAATATGTTGATAATAGTCAATTTAATAAATTTGAATTATTAAAAGAAGTTAGTCCAAAAAAAGGAAGAGTTGCTGTTTTTGATGGAATGACACCACATCATTCTAATTATCCAACTAAGAAAGATAGATATATTGTGAATATGAACATAGTAATAGAAGAAGATAAAAAAACTTTACTATGAATACATTAGATAAACAATACCAAGATTTACTTCAAGATATCTTAGAGAATGGGGTTGAAAAAGAAGATAGAACGGGTACTGGTACACTATCAGTATTTGGTAGACAAATCAGACACAACCTTAACGATGAGTTTCCACTACTTACCACAAAGAAGATGGCAATCAAATCTATTATGACAGAACTTAAATGGTTCTTAAAAGGAGATACTAACATCAAATATTTAGTTGACAATGGATGTAACATTTGGAATGGTGATGCATATAAGAACTACCGTATGAAACAAGTTCCTCATGACCACTTTGAAACCGAAGAAGAGTTTATAGAACTTATCAAAACTAATGATAAGTTTGCAGAAAAGTGGGGTGAGTTAGGACCTATCTATGGTAAACAATGGAGAGATTGGAACAGAGTAGACCAAATCAAAACTATTATAGAAACTCTTAAAACTAATCCTGATAGTAGAAGAATTATGTTATCTGCTTGGAATGTTTCTGAATTAGACCAAGTAGTTTTACCTCCATGCCATTATGGTTTCCAACTATACACACGAGTACTTGATTTAGATGAAAGAATAGATTGGTATAATAAGAACTCAGACCCATCTCACCAATCAAGAGATTACTTCCACGAACATATGGATGATTATGCAGTTCCTCGTAGAGTTATTTCTCTTATGTGGAATCAACGTTCAGTAGATACGTTCTTAGGGTTACCATTTAACATTGCTTCTTACGCTATGTTATTACATTTGATTGCAAACGAAGTTAATATGATGCCTGGTGAAATCATTGGTAATCTTGGTGATACTCACTTATACAAAAATCATATTGAACAAGCAGAAGAACAAATCTCACGAGAACCAAAACCACATTTACCAAAATTAAAATTGAGTAATGTGGATATTTTAAATGGTGAATTTGATTATGAAATTTTACATTATCATTCTCATCCAACAATTAAAGCACCTTTAAGTAATTAGTATGGAAATAGATGTTTTAGATATTTTAAAATCATGGTCTATAAAATTAAATCCAAACAAAAAACAATCTAAAATAGCAAAAGATAGATTGGAAATATGTATAGGTACAGATACGACAGATAAATGTGAATATGTAAATGAATATATATCCGGTAAAAAATGGTCTTGTGTTTGTAGTGTATGTGGATGTGCTATATCTGCTAAGGTATTTTCTCCAACTGTTAATGCATGTCCTAAAAATAAATGGATAAATGTTGATAAAAATAACGGTTTGATTACGGATGATAAAAAAGATAGTACTCTATTTTAATTTTCTATATATTTATTAATAAATAAATAAAAGGCTTTTATATTATGAGAGGAACATTAATAGGCAGTGATTTATTACAGAGTGGAAGCTCTGTAAAAATATTAGAAATAAATACTAATACATCAATAAATAACGAAGGTGTTTTAGAATTATACTTTGAAGGACTATTTGACATGATAGTTTCAAATAGTATAGATGAATTTCATTATATATATACAGAAGGTGTATCATGGCCGGATTCACCTGATTCCAAAGACTATCCTACTGCTAATTATTTTGAAGATGAGATAAAAAGACAGTGTTTGAATAAAGGACTAACTTACACGGCTCATCCTGTTGTCAAAAATTCAATTACAGTACCATCAATAACAGATGCTGATAATAAATTTATATTAAGACAGGCTTTTGATGTATCTGCTATAGTTGATTCTACTTATTGTGCAGATAAACTGGAGTTTTTTAAATTAATGAGTGGTTCGGAATACATTCCAAAAACTTACCTTTCTGGTTCATCTGATTTGTATTTAGATTCATTTGATTCTTCTTCCATTGATTTTAGCTCATCTGTTCCTAATTTTATAGAAAAATCAAGAAATGCAGAATACGATGTTAGTGAGTATCCTGCTGTTGGTATTATATCTTCCAATGAACAATTAGATGAAAGAAAAGAAAGATTGGGAAGTAATAGACTAATACAAGAATTTATATCGGATGATTCAAATATTGAATCAAATAGAAGAACTGTAATAAGAAGTATAGATATATTGTATGGAAGTGATTTAGATGTATTACATCTTGGAGCTTATAAAGTTTCTACTGAGGTTGATGTAGACTTTTGCGAAGATTCATATGCTACACAAGAATTAGCAGGTGGAACTACATATAGTAGTCAAGTTTTAGAAGGACCTTCTCGAATTAAATGGCTATTTAATAGACATTTACAAGATAATATATCTCATTATCACTGTGATGGAGATGACACTGTTTTAATGGCAGATGGTAGCGAAAAAACATTTGAAGATTTAGAACTAAATGATGTTGTAAAAACTCTATCATTTTCTTTAATTTCAGGTTCTTCTATAAATGGAGAGTCCGCTCCTGCAGAAGAATTCAGACATCATTATGGTAACTTTGATTTACTTTCATCTTCTATAAGTGAAGTTACATCGTCTGTTGTAAATAAAACCGAAGTAAATCAAAGCGCTTTATACGTTAGTATATCTCTTGATAATGGTAGTACTATTATTGATGTTCCTGGTAGTAACTACCTTATAGAAGAGTCTGGTTCCGCATCTAATATGGTTTATTATACTGCTGCTAATTCACTCGTAGTAGGTGATAAAATAATTGTATATGAAGCTGCAACAGGACAATTGAGTAGATTAGAAGTTACAAATTTAGGAATAAAGTATCAGTACAACAAATTTTTAGGTAGTGTGGATGTTGAACCTTGGGATACTTATCTTCCAGAAATTACAAATGGATTTTATGCTATTCAACACAACCCTTGTAATTATTGTGGAAACTATTGGTATCCATGTGGTAACTATTGGTGTGATTATAGTTGTTACTATTGTTCTGCTGGAGGTATTTGTTTTATAGCTGGAACTAAAATAAGTTTATCAAGTGGTGAAACTAAAAATATTGAAGATATTGTAGTAGGTGATGAAGTTGTATCATACAATGAACAAACAGGTTTTCAAGAAAATAAATCTGTAACTGAGTTAAATCAACCTATCCACGATGATTTAGTAAAATACACTTTCTCTAATGGAACTGAAATTACTTGTACATATGACCACCCATTCTATGTAAACGATATGAAGTTGGCATCTTATAAACCTGATTTGACAATTGCAAGATATGAATTAGGTGAAGTTTCTGCAATTAAAGTAGGTGATTTTGTATTTACACTTTCAGGTGATGTTGATGTAACGATTCAAAGTATTGAAGAACTACCACTAGTAGATACTCAAACATATATTTTCTCAGTTGAAGATAATAACAACTTTTACGCAAACGAGATACTGACTCATAATAAAAAATTCTAATAAAAAATTTAATTTGATATGGAAAAAATAAATAGAAATTGGATAATAAATAATAGAGTACATCCTGTTGATGGAAATACTAAAGAGCAAATTAAATTAGCAATACAAGATTTTGTTAATAGAGTAAAAGCTAGACATTTGTAATTTTTTTTTAAAATATTTGGAATTTAAAAATAAATTTCGTATATTTGTATAAAATATAATTACTGATATATGGCAAAACGCAAGACTATTAAAAAATCAGAACCTAATATTATATCACAGGTTCAGAAAAAAACTCACAAATTAAACATTAAACCAATAGGTGAACAAGAAATGGAGGTAATCAAGTATGATGACCCCGATATTGTTATCCAAATGGAAAAGGAATGGCCTGAGATGACAGATGAATTCAAAAGAATTATGTTTACTCAGTATGAACTATTCTGTAAAAAACAATCAAATTATGGTCCTGATAATATAGCAGCAGGAACTTCTTTGTCAACTGACGAAGATATTAAACTTTCTTTAACTGGTTTGTTTTTTAGAATTAATGACAAAGTTCAAAGAATTAAGAACTTAATTGTATTAGGAAAAAAAGACAATGTTGGAGAAGTTATTGATGATACCTTTCAAGACTTATCTATATATGGAATTATTGCCCAAATCGTTAAAAATGATAAGTGGGGAAAATAATTAAATTAATATTTGGATAATTAAAAAATTTTTCGTATCTTTGTACAACAAAAATCATAAAAAATTTAACACAAAAAGTGATAAATAAATCGGTGATTTTTCACTTTGGTTATATTTATATATAGTAAAACACACACCGATAAAACATTAATTATTAACATTTAAAGAGGTAAAATTATGGCTTTAGACATTAACGCAATCAGAGGTAGACTGAACAAACTACAAAACACACAACGTAAAACAGATGCACTTTGGAAACCAACTCCAGGAAAACATCAAGTAAGAATCGTTCCTTACAAGTTCAACCAAGATAATCCTTTCATTGAACTTTACTTTCACTACAACATTAACAACAAAACTTATCTTTCACCACAATCTTTTGGTAGACCTGACCCTATTGTAGAGTTTGCTGATAAACTTAAAAGAATGGGTGATAAAGAAGATTGGAAAGCTGCAAAAGCTATGGAACCAAAACTTCGTACTTTTGTTCCTGTTATTGTAAGAGGTGAAGAAGGTGAAGGAGTAAGATTTTGGGGATTCGGTAAAACTGTTTACCAAGAAATCCTTGGGTATATCGCTGACCCTGATTATGGTGATATTACTGACCCAACAAGTGGTAGGGATTTAACAATTGAGTACAAATCAGCTGAAGAAGCTGGTACATCTTACCCAACTACAACAATTAGAGTTAAACCAAGTGAATCTCCTATTTCAGAAGATGCATCAAGAGCAACTTCTTTCTTGGAATCACAAACTGAAATTACTGATTTATATTCAGAATTATCTTATGATGAATTAAAAACAGTATTAGAAGGTTGGTTAAATCCAAGTGGTGAAGGAGATACTGATTCTCAATCTACATCACAAGAAACACTTGCACCAAAACAAACTATATCAGAAGATATGGGAGGTTCTCAAGTAGTTTCTACTCCAAGTGAAACTACAACATCAACTAAGAAAACTGATGATGTAGCAGCAGCTTTTGATGATTTATTTAACAACTAATTAAACCAAATTTATGGCAAAGAAACAAGAAATGGACTTGGCAGACATCCTTGCGGGTGAACTGAACAAACAAGCCAAAGATAACAAAGTTGCATTTTTCCTTGATGATGACAGTGCACCTACAAACGTAGATGGATGGGTATCGACAGGATGTGCAATGTTAGATGTTGCAATTTCTAACCGCCCATATGGTGGATTGCCAGTTGGTAGAATAGTTGAAGTAACTGGTTTAGAACAATCAGGTAAATCACTCGTATCAGCACACCTTCTTGCAGAAACACAGAAACAAGGAGGTGTTGCGGTACTAATCGATACTGAAACCGCAGTAAGTAGAGAATTTTTGGAAGCTATCGGTGTGGATGTTTCAAAATTACTTTATGTATCTGCAGATTCAGTAGAACAAATCTTTGATATGACCGAAACTATTATTGAAAAAGTTAGGGAAACATCAAAAGATAGATTAGTAACCATTGTAACCGATTCAGTTGCAGCAGCTTCAACAACTGCCGAAATGGCATCTGATTATGGTAAAGATGGATACGCTACTGATAAAGCAATCATCATCTCAAAAGCGATGAGGAAAATTACCAACATGATTGGTAGACAGAAAATCTTATTAGTTTATACAAACCAACTTCGTCAGAAGATGAATGCGATGCCGTTCGGTGACCCATGGACAACAAGTGGTGGTAAAGCCCTTGCATTCCATGCCTCTGTTAGATTGAGATTAAAGGGAACTGGACAAATCAAAATGAAGGTTGGTGGACAAGATAAGATTGTTGGAATGAAAGTTCGTGCACAAGTTGTAAAAAACAGAATGGGTCCACCACTTCGTTCAACTGATTTTGAAATTTACTTTGATAGAGGAATTGATAATTATGGTTCTTGGTTGAAAGTAATGAAAGATGAGAAGTTAGTTAAACAAGCAGCTGCTTGGTACACTTATGTTGATACTGAAACTGGTGAAGAACACAAATTCCAATCCAAAGACTTCATTGGTTTAATGGAAGAGAATGATGAATTGAGAGAACAAATTTATAAAAAGATATGTGAAGCACAAATCTTACAATATAAATCAGATACTCTCGATATAGATAACATGGAAATCACCCAAGGAGGTGAAGGTATGGATGATTAAAAATAAGTTATGAGTAAATTAGTAACAATGTTGAGAAAAAGTGCCGAAGCTGATAAAGCTAAGGCACTTCTATCTCTCGATTTATTAGACAAGAAGGCAGTTGGTATTGGTGACCACTCTACTGAAGATTTCTACAAGAACGCTGAGGAAGCACTTGGATTACTTGCAGATTCACAAGATAGATTGGAAGCACTTGAAATTTATCAACAAAGTATAGAAAAAGACCTTCTTACATGAAAGAACTATACAAGAACATTTTAGAGTCAGTTGAAACTGATAGAACCCAAAATATCAATAGACACAAAAACTCTCGTGTCCTTATTATTGATGGATTAAATACCTTTATCAGATGTTGGTCATCTATACCAACTATGAATGATGATGGAGACCATGTTGCTGGTGTAACTGGTGTTCTTAAATCAATAGGTTATGCAATCAGACAAACTCAACCAACTCGTGTTGTTGTAGTGTTCGATGGTAAGGGAGGTTCAACCTCTCGTAAAAAGAAATTTGGTGGTTATAAAGCCCAACGAGATTCAAACAAACTCAGAGTAAATCGTCAGTACGCTGATATGATGAACGATGAGGATGAAAGAGAATCTATGAAAAGACAATTCGTTTGGTTAAATGAAATGTTAGATAGATTACCTCTCACAACTATGATATATGATGGTGTTGAAGCTGATGATATCATGGCTTATATTACTACTAACATTCTCAAGGAAGATGAACAGGCGGTGATTATGTCAACTGATAAGGATTTCCTTCAATTGGTTGATGATAAAACCATCGTCTGGTCACCTACCAAAAAGAAAATGTACAATAAAAATCGTGTAAAGGAAGAATTTGGTATTGAATCCAAAAACTTACTTCTTTACAGAGTTTTAGATGGTGATAAATCAGATAACATTCCTGGTGTATATGGATGTGGAATCAAAACTTTGGTAAAAAGATTTCCTGAAATTACAGAAGATGTTAAATTAGATGTAAATGATTTATTACAACTAGCAGAACAGAAAAAGGAAGAAACTAAAGGTAAGATTAAAATATACAATGATATCATAGAAGCTAAAAATCAAATTCTTCTTAATAGAGAATTGATGCAATTAGATGATGTGGATATTAGTGGTACTATTAAACTAAAAACTTTAGATAGATTTAATGAACCTATTAAACCATTAAATAAAATGGATTTTATGAAGGTTCTTTTAAAATACAAAGTAACATCTGCGTTTGGAGATATTAATGATTGGTTAAAAACCACATTTGGAAATTTAATTACCGATTAATTTGTATCTTTCAAATAATTTTCGTATCTTTGTATCAGTTTTAAAAAAGAGTCAATGCAAGAAACAGTAGATACCTTATCGAAATATGGGCAATCATTTCAATCAAAGGTTGTATCTGCACTTTTAACTGATAATAAGTTTCTCGATACCATAGGTGAAATAACCACTACCAAGTTCTTTGAGAACGATGCTAACAAGTGGATTATTGGTGAGATACTTGAGTATCACAATGAGTTCAGAAAACCTCCTACACTTGATGTATTTAAATCTCAGTTGTCTAAAGTAGATAATGAGATTTTAAAGAAAACTGTGGTAGACCAACTAAAACACATCTACACACAAGTTGGTAATGTAGATTTAGATTACATAAAAAAAGAATATAGAGATTTCTGTATTAATCAAAATCTTAAAGGAGTAATCCTACGTTCAGTTGATTTACTACAAGCTGGTTCTTATGATAGAATCAAAGATTTAGTAGATGCTGCAATGAAAGTTGGACACGAAACCAACTTGGGTATGGATTATATCGAAGATTATGATGAAAGGATGCAGGATTTAAAGAGAAGTACTGTTCCAACTAAATGGGAACCAATCAACGATTTAATGGATGGTGGATTAGGACCTGGCGAATTGGGAGTAGTAGTGGCACCTTCGGGTGTTGGAAAGACATGGATTCTCACCGCAATTGGTGCAGAAGCTGTTCGGAGAGGTTTGAGTGTGGTACATTACACAATGGAATTATCAGAACACTACGTTGGTGCTCGATATGATACTGTGTTTACAGGTATTCCCTCTGCTGATTTGAAGGATAAAAAGGAAGAGGTCAAAAGTAGAATCAAGAATCTTCGTGGGAAACTTTTAATTAAGTATTTCCCACCTAAAGGTGTTACAGTAAAGAAGTTACAACAACATATTGAGAAGATGGTTACGTTAGATAACAAGCCCGATGTTATCATAGTTGATTATGCAGACCTCCTACTCTCAAGTTCGAGTAAGAATGACTCTACTTACCAAGAACAAGGAGGAGTGTATATTGACCTTCGAGGAATGAGTGGTGAAATGGAAATACCTATTTGGACTGCTTCTCAAACCAACCGTTCAGCTATTGATTCAGAAGTAATTGAAGCAGATAAAATTGCTGATTCTTATGCAAAAGTAATGAACGCAGATTTCATTATGAGTTGGAGTAGAAAATCAAAAGATAAATTGAACAATACTGCTCGTGCACACATTATGAAAAACAGATTTGGACAAGATGGAATTACTTTCCCTTGTAAAATGGATACCAATACAGGTTATATCGAAGTTTACGATGGAACATCACCAGACGGTGTTATTGCACAGAAAGAAGCAGCAAGTGGTCAATTAGAAACAAAGAAACTTCTACATAAGAAATATGTAGAAAATATGGGGTAAGGGTATCAAAAAATTATCACACCCTATGATAAAAATGAAGGTTAATATAACAAAATAAGAAACTTAAAAAATATTATCAAAAATCCATTTCGTTTTTGGATATATATGATAATTATAAACACCCACCAATCAAACGGTGGACTTAATACTAATAATTAAAAAGGAATAATTTATGGCAAATTCACAAGAAATTTTCGAACAAATCTCAGAGTTATATACTCAATTCGAAGCAGAACACAATGGAACTACTAAAGCTGCAAAATCAAGAGCTAGAAAAGCGATTGGTGAAATTAAAAAACTTGTAACCGATTATAGAAAAGCATCAGTAGAAGAAAGTAAATAATATTAAGGTTACAAATATGAGTAAATTATTCCAAGAAAGAATTCCTTTCAAACCATTCGAATACCCAATCTATTATACAGAAGGATGGCTAAAACAAGCACAAGCGTTTTGGTTACATACTGAAATCCCTATGCAGGGTGATGTAAAAGATTGGAACGAACGATTAACCAAAGAAGAGAAAAATTTGGTTGGGAATATCCTACTTGGATTTGCTCAAACTGAATGTGCAGTTTCAGATTATTGGACAGGGATGGTAACCAAGTGGTTTCCAAAACACGAGATAAGACAGATGGCGATGATGTTTGGTTCACAAGAAACTATCCACGCTACTGCATATTCATACTTAAATGAAACATTAGGGTTAGATGACTTCTCAGCTTTTCTGCACGAACCTGCAGTTGCTGAGAAGTTCGAACTCTTAACTCAAACTACTGCCGATTGGACACCAGAAGATTTGAATACAAATCCACAAGCAAGAAAAGAAGTGGCTCGTTCATTGGCAATCTTCTCTGCATTTAGTGAGGGAGTTTCTCTCTACTCATCATTTGCAGTACTTTACTCATTCCAAATGAGAAACCTACTCAAAGGTATTGGACAACAAATGAAATGGAGTGTAAGAGATGAATCTCTACATTCTAAGATGGGTTGTCAATTATTTAGAGAGATGTGTGGGGAGTTTCCAGAACTACTCGAAGAATCTAAAACTGAAATTGAAGAAGCTGCAAAATTAATTGTAGACCTTGAATCTAAGTTTATTGATAAGATGTTCGAGTTGGGTGATTTGGAAAATCTATCAGCATCAGATTTAAAAGAATTTATAAAAGCAAGAACCAACTCTAAGTTGGAGGAATTAGGATACAAAGGTATCTTTGAATACAATACAGAACAGGCAGAAAACCTTGAATGGTTCTACCACTTAACTGGTGGATTAACTCACACAGATTTCTTCGCAATCAGACCTACTGATTACTCCAAAGCAAATGAAGGTGAGGATTGGGGTGATTTATTTTAAATAAAAGTTATGACATTAAATGAATTAGAAGTTAAGATTCGTGATTGGGCGATTGAACGAAACATTGATAAAAGTGAGAACGCACCAAAACAGATGATTAAGATTATGGAAGAGTTGGGAGAAACCTCTGCAGCACTTCTAAAAAAGAATGAACCCGAATTGAAAGATGGTATTGGTGATATACTCGTAACAGTTATTATCTTTGCACAACAATTAGGTTACACTCCAGCCGAATGTTTAGAAGCTGCTTGGAACGAAATAAAAGATAGAAAAGGAAAAACCAAAGACGGAGTATTTGTCAAAGATGAATAGGAATACAGAAAACATGAAAAATAGATGGAATAGAAGAATGGCGGGTTCTATCTTATCTCCAAATCCAACCGGTATGTTGGTAGATATTGCATTAAGAGCAATAAAATATAATAAAATAAAAAAACAAAGAAATGGCTAAAAACTACGGTGAAGATTTAGGTTGGGAATTAGATGTTGATTTCCCATCATGGGGTAACACAGAGATTTATGTAAAGACAATCTCTAAAGGATACTTACTTGCTGGTGAAAAACCTAAAGATGCTTATTGGAGAGTTGCAACCAAAGTTGCACAAAGATTAAACAAACCACATATGGCATCTAAATTCTTCGATTATATTTGGAAAGGTTGGTTGAACTTAGCAACCCCAGTCCTTTCAAATACTGGTACTGATAGAGGATTACCTATTTCTTGTTTTGGTATCGATGTAGCCGATTCTATTTATGATATTGGTAAAAAGAACTTAGAACTAATGTTACTTGCCAAACATGGTGGTGGTGTTGGTATTGGAATCAACCAAATCAGACCTGCTGGTTCTAACATTACAGGTAATGGAACATCAGATGGTGTTGTACCATTCACAAAAATATATGATTCAACTATCTTAGCAACCAACCAAGGTTCAGTTCGTAGAGGTGCAGCTTCAGTAAACTTAAACATCGAACATAGTGATTTCGAAGAGTGGTTAGAAATCAGAGAACCAAAGGGAGATGTAAACAGACAATCACTCAACCTTCACCAATGTGCAGTTGTTGGTAATAAGTTTATGAGAAAACTTCAAGATGGTGATGAAACCGCAAGAAGAAAATGGGGTAAACTCTTACAGAAAAGAAAAGCAACTGGTGAACCTTATATCATGTTTAAAGGGAATGTAAACAACGCAAACCCTGAAATGTATAAGAAGAATGGATTAAAAGTATTCATGACTAATATCTGTTCTGAAATCACTCTACATACAGATGAGAACCACTCATTCGTTTGTTGTTTATCTTCAGTAAACCTTGCAAAGTACAACGAGTGGAAAGATACTGATTTAATTTATACTGCAACTTGGTTCTTAGATGGAGTACTTTCAGAATTTATCCAAAAGGCTAAGAACATGAGAGGATTCGAAAACTCAGTTGCATCTGCTGAAAAAGGTAGAGCATTAGGATTAGGAGTATTAGGATGGCACACTTACTTACAACAACAAGGTATTCCATTTGAAGGAATGGAAGCACAGTTTGAAACTCGTAAGATTTTCTCCCAAATTAAAATCGAATCAGAGAGAGCATCAAGAGATATGGCATCTGAAATGGGTGAACCACTATGGTGTAAAGAAAGTGGAATGAGAAATACCCACCTTCGAGCAATTGCACCAACAGTTTCAAACTCGAAACTAAGTGGTAATGTATCTGCTGGTATTGAACCATGGGCAGCAAACATATTTACTGAACAAACTGCAAAAGGAACTTTCATTAGAAAAAACCAAGAGTTAGAAAAGGTACTAAGAAAAGCTGGTATCAATAACAAAGATACTTGGGATAAGATTATGGAAGATGGTGGTTCAGTACAAGATTTAAAAGAATTAGATAATTGGGTATATCTTGGAGGAAAGATGTTACAATTATCAGATGTATCTGAAGAAGATAAACTAAAAACCTACCCTGTCAAGGATGTGTTCAGAACGTTTAAGGAAATCAACCAAATGGACTTGGTTAAACAAGCTGGTGTAAGACAACAGTATATTGACCAAGCCGTTTCCTTGAACTTGGCATTCCCTTCGATTGCATCTCCAAAGTGGATTAATCAAGTTACGATGGAAGCTTGGAAGCAGGGAATCAAAACGTTATATTATATGAGAACTGAATCAGTACTCAGAGGTGATATCGCGACTCGTGCAGTTGACCCCGATTGTGTGGCTTGTGATGGTTAAATTAATAATTAAATAGGAGAAATTATGATTGAAGTAAAAAAATTCTACGCAGAATGGTGCGGCCCTTGTAAAATGTTAACACCAATAATGGAAAAAGTAAAAACAGGATATTCAGATGTATCGTTTAAGGATATTAATATAGATGAAGATTTTGAAATTGCACAGAAGTATTTTGTACGTTCAGTACCAACAGTTATCATCGAACAAGATGGTCAAGAAGTTGGTAGATATGCAGGACTTCAATCAGAACTTACCTATAAGAACGCCTTAAACGAATTAAAAAGTGCTTAAAATATTTGGCAGATTAAAATATTTTTCGTATCTTTGTGTTACCTTAAAATTATAAGATATGATAAACCGTTACGATGAAAAGAAGCTTGAAGAAAACTACAACAAGTTTTTAGAAGCTATTAAAAAGTCTTTTAGTGGAGAAAGACTTGAAAAATTACTCCATATGTATTCGATGGATGAATTAGGTCCTAACCTAATGTTATCTCCAGCGAGTGGAAATCAATTTTATCACAACTCTTACGAAGGTGGGTATATTGACCATGTTATGAATGTGGCAAGAAACTCACTTCGTATGCAGAAACTTTACCAAGAAGCTGGTGGTATTATTGATTACGAACAAGAAGAACTCCTATTTTGTGCATTTCACCATGACCTTGGTAAACTTGGTGTAAAAGGTGAGATGAATTATGCTTTAAATGATAGTGATTGGCACATCAAAAATCGTGGTGATAACTATAAAAGAAATGAAGCTATCACCTATATGTCAATCACCGATAGAACTTTCTTCACTTTACAAGATTATGGTATTCGATATAATGAAAACGAATACTTTGGTATCCAACTAACTGATGGTATTTTTGATGATGATAATATCAAATACTACAAAACTTATGATAAGTCAAAATACCTTAAAACAAACATTCAGTTTATTTTACATTGGGCTGATTGGATGTCTACTACAATAGAAAGAGACCAAGAAATTAAAGCACCGTTTTAATGAATGTAGAAGAACTTTGGTTTTTCAGTAATAGATTACGAGGTGAATCACACCCATCTGCAAAACTAACAAACGAACAAGTTAGAAAAATAAGAGAACTCTATAACCAAGGGTTCTCTACAAATGTTATTGCTCGAAATTTCAAAGTGAGTAAGTGGAACGTAGAACAAATAGTTAAAAACAAAACTTGGACACACTTATGATGAGTTTGATAGATGCAATCAAAGAATCTAAACGATTAGAAAAACAAAAAGGATATCATAAGATAATTTATAGGGTATATGACCCTCACCAAAATAATGAATTGGTTTATGTTGGTATTGGTGGTAGAGGTAAACGAAAAGGTTCTGGTAGATTAGAAGAACACAACTCAAATCATTATACTAATTTTAGAACAAGATATGTTATATTGGAAGGTTTAAAAGAACGAGAAGATATGCAGATAAAAGAAATGTGTGATAGATGGGATAATCTAAAATGGGAATTTGATTTATATGATGAAGAAACTAATGTTAAAGATATAGAACAAAAACTTATTGTAGAAAATTCACCAAGATACAATATAGATGGTAAACTAAAATAAAAAATTATGTCAGGAGCTTATGGATTTTCAATAAACTTAGAATTTGTTTCAGATACCAAAGATTTGGTTAATGATATAAAAGAAATTATTAACGATAATTCTAATGAATCTATTATCTTAAAAGAAACTTTACTTGATGAAGAAATTGAAGATGGTAATGTGGTTTTCTTTGGTGATAATGAAGATACTTGGAGACATCCTTATCAAGAAGAAGTTATTAATAAACTTAAAGAAATATCAAAAAAATATAATGGATATTTTGTTGGTGACTTTGAGTGGCACTTTCATGAAGATGATATTACTGAAAGGTATTGTTTCACAGAAGGTGGTGAGATAACAAAAGATTACATAGAAGATTAGTGGAGTTAAACAAAATATATAATGAAGATTGCTTGGTTACTCTTTCTAAAATGGAAGATAACTCAGTAGACCTTATTGTTACTTCACCTCCATATAATAAAAACTTTTGGAACAAAGGTAGGGAACGAAGAGGAATAGATTTTATTAGAAAAATAGAATACTCTACTTATGATGATAATTTACCACAAGAGGAATATGTTGAGTGGCAGAAGAAAGTGATTAGTGAATGTCTAAGAGTATTAAAACCAACAGGTTCTCTTTTCTATAATCACATAGATATAATGTCAGAGCACTTAACTATTCATCCAACTTGGGTATATGACTTCCCACTTAAACAAATTATTATTTGGGATAAGTGTGGGACACCAAAGATTGATAAATCTTATTTCATGCCATTTACAGAATGGATATTTTGGATTAAGAAAGAAAAAGATTCTATACCTTACTTTGATAGAAACAATGCCCTCTTTAAGAAAAACATTTGGTCAATACCAAGAAGTCAAGAATCCAACCATCCAGCTCCATTTTCGGAAAAGATGGTAGAAAATGTGGTCTTATCTTGTAGTAAAGAAGGTGATGTAGTTTATGACCCATTTATGGGTAGTGGAACAACTTACAAAGTGAGTAGAAAACATAACCGAAATGTAATCGGTAGTGAGATTAGTGAAGAATATACCAAACTTGGTGAAAGTAAAGTAAATAAACATAAATTCTTTTGATGGAAATAAACACAATATATAACGAGGATTGTTTAGAAACTATGAAGAAGATGGAGAATAACTCTATTGACTTGGTAGTTACATCACCACCTTATGCGGATAGAAGAAAAACAACTTATGGTGGTATTCATCCTGATAATTATGTTGAGTGGTGGTTGGGAATCAGTAAAGAAGTTCAACGAGTTTTAAAACCAACTGGTTCTTTTGTGGTGAATATAAAAGAAAATGTAGTTGATGGTGAAAGACACACTTATGTTTTAGAATTGATTATTGCAATGAGAAAACAAGGTTGGTTATGGACAGAAGAATATATGTGGCATAAGAAAAACTCATTTCCTGGTTATTGGCCAAATCGTTTAAGAGATGGGTGGGAAAGACTCTTACATTTTACGAAAGATAAAAAGTTTAATATGTATCAAGACCAAGTTAAAGTTCCTATTGGTGATTGGGCAAAAACAAGACTTGAAAATCCAACTGAATATGATAAAGAAAGACAAGAATCGTCAGTTGGTAGTGGGTTTGGTGTAAAAAGAGCAAATTGGGTAGATAAAGATTTAGTATTACCAAATAATGTATTACATATATCAGCAGAAGCTGGTAATAAATCTCATTCTGCAGCATTTCCTGAAAAATTACCCGAGTTTTTTATTAAATTATTTACTCAACCAAATGATATAGTTTATGACCCTTTTATGGGTAGTGGAACAACTGCTAAAGTTGCAATAGACTTAAATAGAAACTTTATTGGTAGTGAATTATCAGAAGAATACTGCGAAGTTGCTAACAAAAGAATAAATCAAAACGAAAATACGAGGAAATTTTTTGAATGGAAATAAACAAAATACATAATGGAGACATATTAAAAATGTTTTCTAAAACACCTGACAACTTTGTTGATTTAATTGTAACATCACCACCTTACAATGTTGGTATTAATTATTCCGATTGGGATGATACTTTACCACCTGAAGAATATTATGATTGGTGTGAAAAGTGGTTAAAAGAATGTTACAGAACACTTAAACCTGATGGTAGGATTGTAATTAACATTCCGTATGAAACCAACTTTAAAGATAGGGGTGGTAGACAATTCTTCATTGCAGAGTTTTGGCAAATTATGAAAAAAGTTGGTTTTAATTTTTTTGGTATTGTTGATTTAGTAGAACCATCTACTCATAGAACGAAGAAAACCGCTTGGGGTAGTTGGATGTCTGCATCAGGTCCTTTTGTATGTAATTCAAAAGAAGGATTGGTATTAGGATATAAAGAATCACCAGTTAAATTAGAAAAAGGTGAATCGCAATGGGAATATGAAGAAGTTGATGTTCTTGGTAAAATGAAAAAAGTTTACAAACAAGAAGATAAAGATGAGTTTATGGAGTTGGTATTTGCAGAGTGGAAGTATTTTGCAGATACAAGGTCTTTAACTACTGCAACTTTCTCAGAAGATATACCTGCAAAAGCTATTAAGATATTCACTTACAAAGATGATTTAGTATTGGATTGTTTTAGTGGTAGTGGAACTACCGCTTTATCCGCTAAGAAATTAGGTAGAAATTATTTAGGATTTGAAATATCACCAGAATATCACAAAATATCAGAGAAAAGATTACACGACTATGATGTTCTACAAGAAGTAGAAAGAAAGTCAAAAGATTTCTTTGATTATCAAAAATAATCGATAAATATTTGGATATATCATATTTTTTTCGTATATTTGAGTATAATAATTGATAAGATATAAAAGATAAATGATTTCAGATAGATTTAAACATCTTAAAAACTTAGGTTATCAAACCTTTGACAAACCAAGAATGTTTCTTTATTCTTGGCACGAAGATAACGATGAAACTAAAATGGGAGAACATTGGGTTTTACCTGGTGTTGACCCTGTTGAAGATATCCTAAAGTATATTCGTCAATCTATGGCAAGAAGAAAGGATAAGTTCGATGATGGAACTGTCCAAGTTTCTCGTATATGGGATGTTTCTGAATTTGCTAAAAGTATAGACAGATTCAGACCTAATAGTAAGGTTGATGATGTTGTTAGAAAATATGTTGGTTATGTAAAACAAAGTGAGGTTCACTCTTTAAACTTCATTCTTCTTAACAACAAAGTTCAAGAGTTTTTGGTTAAACAAAACCAACCCCTTCCAATAGTAAATCTTTCTACTGACCAATACTTTTCAGTTTATGAAACTGTTCAGGCAATCAAAGAAGGTAAAAGAAGATTACTTGGTGAGAAGTGTGCTAGATTTGGTAAAACAATTTACTCATCTGCAGTTGCTACCGAAATTGGTAGTGAGTTTATTATTGTTTCAAGTTATGTAAAGACAGTTCATTCTTCATTTGAAACTGATATCAACTCGTTTGACCAATTCAAAGAATATCACCACATAAATTCTCAAGATAAAGATTACAAAGAAAAAATAGAATCACTCCTTAAACAAGGAAAAAAAGTGGTTGTTTATCTTTCTTTAGTTGGTGGTACTTCACGAGATGAAAGAATCGAATACTTGTTCAACTTACCTAAACAAAAGTTTGTTGTGGTTGATGAGGCCGATTTCGGTGCTCACCAAAAGAAACAAACCGAAGTTTTACAAAAGTTTGTTAAGAAAGATGATATTGTTTATCTATTGACAGGTACTAATTCCGATAGAGCTTCTTCTACTTGGGATATTGACCACATGAACTCAAAGACTTACTTTGAATTGTTGGTAAGTAGAAAAGAATCAGAAGAACTTATTAAGAAAGGAATCAACCCAATATCAAATCCATTAGGACTTAACTACTTCTCTATGGATAAGACACGAGATACTCTTTACCCAAAAGTAAAAGGATATCAAGTAGATTTAATTTCTTCAGTAAATAAGGCAATCAAACTTGAACGATTGGAAGATGAAGATTTTAAGTTACTTCCATCTTGGACAAAGTTTGTTTCTCACCCACTTAAATCTAAAGGTTGGTATGTAACTCTTTTAGAGGCAATGTTCAAAGGCAAACATAGTTTGAATAATACGAATATTGATTACCAACTTGAAGAAACAACTTCTCGTAGAATTGCAATGATGTTTTTTCCAGATAACACTCGTAAAGAACACCTTGATGTGATTGGTAACATTACTCAACAAACTTTACCAGAATATGAAGTGGTTATTCTTAATGGAAACACCACCACTCAAAAGAAGGCTGAGGCTAAAGTTAAGAAGGTTATCGAAGAAAATCCAACCAAATCAATTCTTATTTTATCTGCTAAAATGGCTCAAAGGTCATTCTCAATCAAACAACTTGATGAGTTGTACCTTTGTTATGATAAAGGACAGAATGGGGCAACAATTCAAAAGATGTCAAGAGCCCTTACTCCTAATGATGATAAGAAAGTTGGTAAGATTATCTCACTTTCATTTGACCCCAATAGAGATGATAAGTTTGATGCTCTTTTAGTTGAAACTGCACTTAACTTATTAAAATCTAAAAAACCAAGTGAAACTGATATTAGAGAACAACTCAAGAGAATTCTTGGTTCGATTGATATATTTTCTTGTACCGAAGATGGTTCGATTCCAATTGATGTTGATACCTTTGTAGAATCATCGTTACAACGAAAAACCATTTCACGAGTTATGGGTAACAAAACCGATGTAAGTGGAATTCCAAATGATATTTTAGTTGCACTTGCACAAGGTAAGATTGATTATGTAAAAAATCAAATTCAAAGTAAGGCAATCGTTGGTAAGACTAAAGAATCGGAAAAGAAACCAACTAAAGGTACGAGAGAAGTCAAACCAGCAACACAAGTTCAGATTCAAAAGGTAAGAGAAATGATGGTTACTATTTATGAGAACTCTGATATTCTTCTTAAAAGTGCAAAACAATTAGGAGCAAATAATATGATTGATTCATTTAGAGTATTTGAAGAACAAGGTTGGGAAGATGATATTACCAAAGAGTTTGAAGTTGATTATGATATCATCAAGTGGTTGTTTGTTACTGAAAAGATTAATTCAAATTGGGTAAATTATTTACACAATTAATTTGGATATTACAGACAAATTTTGTATATTTGTCAAAGATAAGTTTTAAAAGATAAAAGATAAATGGTTTCAAGATTAAAGTTTGATATTGGTAATGAAATTGATAAACAACTTTCATATTTACCTACTTATATATGGGAATCTGATAGTACCACTTTTTGTGATTTAAACATGGCAGGAGGTCAGTTTATTCAAAAGGTTGGTGAATGGTTAAGAAAGTATGGTCACTCTGATGATAATATCAGAAAAAGAGTTTTTGGATTTTCAGAAAAACCTCTATACTTATCCTATATAAAATCCAATCCTTCTTTAATTGGAACATTTGACATATACAATGAGAATATTACTATGAAATTTGATGTACAACTTGGAAATGACCCATATCAAAAGTCAGTCGGGCCAAAAAAGACAGAACCAATATGGGATGACCTCATTATAAAAAGAATATCATTGTTAAACGAAGGTGGATTTTTAGCATTGATACACCCATCTGGTTGGAGAAATGTTGATGGTAGATTTAAACATATTCAAGATTTATTTAAATCCAAACAAATACATTATTTAGAAATGCACGATACAAATGATGGTTTAAAGACATTTGGATATGCAACTAGATATGATTTATATGTTATTCAAAATTTACTATCTTATAAAAAATCTAAAATTAAATTTGAAGATGGGATAGAAATGGATTTAGATGTTTCTAAAATGAATTTTATACCTAATAGATATTCGAAAGTTATAGAAAATATTATATATAATGGAGTTGGTGATAAAGTAAATGTATTATATAGTCGTTCTGATTACGGTAGTGATAAACCTCATATGAACAATGAAAAAACTAATGAATTTAAATATCCATGTATTCAAAATGTTAATGTAAATGATGATATAAGTTGTACTTGGTATTCTAATACTAAATCTAAAGGACACTTTGGTATTCCTAAAGTTATTTTTGGTAGAAAAAGCTCTGGTGTATTTTTTGATAAAAATGGAGATTATGGGTTATCACAAGATTGTGCTGCCATTATAGATTCTAATGAAAATTTAGAAAAAATATTTAAAGTTTTAAAAAGTGAAAATTTCATAGAATTTATGAAGTATTTTGATTTTGGTGGAGTCAATGATAGATATAATAGAAAAATTATAGCAGAATTCAAAAAAGATTTTTGGAAAGAGTTTATATAATGATTCAAGAATATATAGAACACAGTAGAAACCGTGAGTATATGAGCGGTATAGAAAGAGATAAACTTCGTGTAAAACAAACTGCTGAAGTATTTACTCCAACATCAGAGGTTCAAAAAGTATTGGATAAACTTGAAGATGAAAATAAAGAACTATTTTCAAATCCAACTAAAACATTTATAGATTCTTCGTGTGGAGATGGTCAATTCCTTTCAGAAGTCATCATCAGAAAAATGGAAAGAAGCCATTGTACATTAGAACAAGCCCTTTCTACAACTTATGGGGTAGAACTCATGGAAGATAATGTAAAGTTATGTAAAGAAAGATTGGCAGGACCAAATCCAACACAAGAAATTTTGGATATACTTGATAAAAACATTGTTTGTGCAGATGCACTTACATACCATTATAGATTCGATGGAACACCATCAGAAATGACAAATACAGAAGTTACACTAAATAAATTTATATAATTTGTACCAAAATATTTATTACCAAAGAGAAAAGAATCTAATCCATGTTTGGGATGATACTCGTGGTTATTTCACAATGCCATATACTCGATATGCATACGAAAGAGCTGAACG
>Ga0208917_1000003_pt1 | contig 168686 bp, 229 predicted proteins | sample DEB08_DNA_10_FD_185500 | JGI IMG/M metagenome (GOLD analysis project Ga0208917, IMG submission 185500) | Aqueous microbial communities from the Delaware River and Bay under freshwater to marine salinity gradient to study organic matter... | ecosystem: Environmental > Aquatic > Marine > Coastal...
ATGTTCTTATATCCACCGCAGCGTCTGGAGGTGGTACAGTTCTTGCTGATATTGGCGTTATTGGTACAGGAACAACTACTGGTTTGGGTCAAACTCAACTTGCACTTTATACAATACCAGCTGGAAAGACTGGTTATCTCACTACTTGGAACATCGGTGTAGCACCAATGAATAATGCTGTTACAGTGACTTTACTAGCAAGAGAACTAGATGGTAGTACACCATTTAGATCAAAGGATATTGTTGATATCGTAGGCGGATATACTACTCAGAATTATTCAATTCCCTTGCGTTTTCCGGAAAAAACTGATATTGAAGTGAGAGGAACTGGTGACACTGGTTCAGTTATTTCATCTTCTTTTGATGTTATACTAGTAGATAACTAAACGAGTTTGTGAATGATTATATCATATAGTAATGATTTTGTTTTAGTGAGAATACCAAAGACCGCATCGACTACATGTGTAGCGGGACTCTACGATATGGGTGCGGTTGTTGAGTCAGAAGGTGATCTATGTCCGGGCGTGGAAGCGTCTATGGAATATGAGTCCGAAGATTCGACTAGAAGTGGTGTTAACTGGGGAAGTTGGATTACTGGGGTCACTGAAATATTAGATCCCAATATGTACTGCCGCGAAGACCCTAGACACAGACAACTGTATAGACAACATGTCTGGCACACTGGGTTTCATAGGTTGGTTGAAGTTGGATTGGTGGATGAAGATATGCCTTGCGTATCAACAATCCGTCATCCTGTAGATAGGTTCTTATCTATCAATGCATTTCTGGGTAAACACACACGTGTGCCAGAACGCGATCCCAACAGTACGTGGGATCAATATAAAAACGGAGATGAAGTATTTGGAATGTGGGAGAACATGTTTCGATTACATCAAGACTACTATGTTCCCGAACATGCCACGTTATGGAACATAGAAAACCTTTACGATTGGATGAAAAGGTTTGCAAAAGAAAAAGGGTTAGTGTATAAAGAACCAATCTATTTTAAGAACAACAAGAAGTACAGGACAGTATCGTTGACTTCAGATAGAGAACAGGAAATCTTGGACCACTTTGAAAAAGATTTCTTGTTATGGGAACAGGCATTTAGAGAGTTTAACTAATGGAAGATTTTTTAGGGTTCATCACAGAACAGAAAAATACTCACATGACTCACATTGAGGACAGGGTTCTTTATGGTGGAGTCAAGGGTACACGTGAGGCCATCTTCGCACTTCGTAACATGCGAGATATGTTGGCGGGGAAGAAAGAAGGTAAGGTATCTGTGAAGTGGGACGGTGCACCCGCAATCTTTTGTGGCGAAGACCCCAATGACGGAAAGTTTTTTGTTGCGAAGAAAGGTATCTTTGCGAAGAACCCAAAAATCTATAAGACCGATGCTGAGATTGATGCTGACATGTCTGGTGACCTTGCAACCAAGATGAAGGCCGCCCTTCGGTATCTACCGGATCTGGGTATCACTGGAGTCATACAGGGAGACTTCCTATTTGGGCCAGGCGACATAACCACAAAAACTATTGATGGTACAACGTACAAGGTTTTCCATCCAAACACGATTGTCTATGCAGTTCCGGTTGGTCAAGCCGGTCCTATCATGTCTGCGAAGATTGGTATTGTGTGGCATACAACCTACACGGGGACTTCGTTTGAAAACATGAGAGCGTCCTACGGTGTGGACGTATCGAAGTTTAAAAAGTCTACCGCAGTTTGGTCTCAGGACGCAATGTTGCGTGATGTAACCAAGGCGACAATGACCGCCGAAGAGACCGAAGAGGTTAACGGATACCTAAGTACTGCGGGTTCGATATTCGCCAGTATCTCTGGTACTACCCTTCGACAACTGGAGGCAGATGAAGAACTCGCAAAGTTGATTGAACAGTACAACAACACTTTTGTTAGGAGGGGTGCAATCATTGGTGATACTACTCGACACACCAATGGACTGATCAAATGGATCAGGGATAAATTTAAGGCGGAGATGGCGAAGAGAAGTTCCGCACGTGGTAAGAAGACCCAACAGGATAAGTTAGATGCAATCATGAAGTTCTTCTCTGCAACGAATAAAACTAACCTAATAAAAATGTTCGAATTGCAAAAAGTCATTGTTTTAGCGAAACTAAAACTTATAAATAAACTTAATAGACTAAAGTCAATTGATACTTTTGTCCAAACTCGAAAGGGTTATCAAGTAACCGGAGAAGAAGGTTACGTGGCAATTGACCGTCTTGGTGGTGATGCGGTGAAATTGGTTGATCGTATGGAGTTCTCCTACAACAACTTTTCACCAGATGTTATTAAGGGATGGGATAAACCAACGAGGAATTAAACGATGGCGAAGCCATTAGGATTTAAACAATTCGTATCTACAGATACTACTATGTCTGGTGATGACGAACTCGCATATCAAGCGAAGAAACGTCGAGGACATATTCCTACAGGGAACACAGGTGAGGCAGTAGATATGCAGACCCGCCGCAAGATGGCGCGGGCGATGAAAAAGAATAAGGCGAAAATCGCAATGGGTCGTAAACGTGCGGCCCGCAAGATTGCAAATCAAGAAGTCCTTATGAAACGGGCCCGCAAGGCGGCACGTAACGCATTCGCAAAGAAAATCACAAAGAACCTTTCTAAGTCTGACTTGACCTATGCACGGCGTCAAGAGATTGAGAAGCGTCTAGATAAAATGAAACCAAAGATTGACAAACTTGCGAGAAAACTCCTACCCCAAATGAGGAAGAAGGAACTCGAAAGGAAGCGTGGCGGAAACAAAGATGATTAAGAATTTCTCACAATATCTGGTCGAAGAGGAACGTGAAGTTTATTTTACCTTTGGTAGAATGAACCCGCCTACTATCGGTCACGGTAAAGTGATGGATACCCTTGCAACCAAATCAGGCAAGGCAGACTACAAGGTATATCTGTCTCAGGTGTCCAATCCAAAGAAAGACCCCCTCTCATATTCAGACAAAGTTAAACACGTCCGTAAGATGTTTCCTACACACGCACGTAGTGTTATGATCGACAAGAACGTTAAGAACGTATTCGACGTTGCCTCTAGACTTTACGATCAGGGATACAAGAAGGTTACGATGGTTGTCGGTGATGACCGTGTGCGTGAGTTCGAAGTACTCCTGAACAAGTACAATGGTACGAAGGCGCGTCACGGGTTCTACAACTTCCAGTCAATCAGAGTTGTGTCTGCGGGTAAACGCGATCCGGATGCGGAAGGTGTGGAAGGTATGTCCGCATCGAAACAGCGTGAGAACGCATCCAAGAACGATTTCGTTACCTTCGCACAAGGCGTACCCAAGTCCATGTCTAACAAGGACGCACGTAAACTATTCAATGACGTGCGTAAGGGTATGGGTCTCAAAGAAGAGCGTTCGTTCAAGAACCATGTTGAACTCGTTCCTGTTTCCGAAACAAGAGAACAGTATGTTCAGGGAGAACTATATGGTATCGGCGATCAAGTCGTTATCAAAGAAACTGATGAAGTGGGTACAGTCTCAATGCTCGGGGCCAATTATGTTATCGTCGAACGCACAGATGGCACTCGACTACGCAAATGGTTGGATGCAGTCGAACTCGTCGAAAAAGGATCAGGAAAGAATCAAGACCCTGACATTAAAGACAGAGAGGGAACCCAACCCGCAAGGTATCACGCAGGACTAGAAAAGTCCACCAAGGCGAAAAGAGACGCACACTTCAAGAAACACGGTAAGAAAGACGATGATGATGCTTCTGCCTACAAACCCGCGCCTGGCGATAAGACCGCCAAGACTAAACCTTCTAAGTACACCAAGGCGTTCAAGGACATGTACGATGAAGATTCTTGGGACAGGTACAAAAAGGATCTGGATGAGATGCCACGTTGGATGATAGACGCTATTGGTGATAAGGTTAATCCAAAAACTTACAAGGCCGCTCTAGATACTCTCAAAGACGTTGTGACTCGTAAGAAGAAAGAGTCTGGTGGTAAACTCAGACATGACGTTGGGTATTATGCCGCCACTATTGGAAGACAATACAATGGTGTTGATGCGAGAGTGTTGGCGCGCCTCTACAAGAAATCTGTTACCGAAGTCGCCGCACCTCGTGGGTCAGATCCAGTAGTTATTGCGAAGGCGAGGATCCGTAGAGAGAAGGATGCAGATCGTAAGAAACACGATAGACTTCTCGACACCGCAAGGTCCGCAAAAGCCCGTGCATCTAATGCAAACCGTAGTGCAAGAACACAGTCTAAGAACAGGAACACACAATGAGACGTTACTCTCTTTGGGATAGTTTAGGTAGTTTGGAAGAAGGTCCGGATGGTATCGCCGCGAAGGCGAAGAAGTCTGGTATCTCTCCTAAAACACTTAAGAAAGTTTATAATCGTGGGGTTGCCGCATGGAAGACCGGACACCGGCCTGGGACAACACCGCAACAGTGGGGGATGGCGCGAGTGAATGCGTTCATCGTTAAAAAGAAAAAGGGCACATTAAATCACGATAAGGATCTCGCATGATTAATTTTAAAGAGTTGCGGGAGAAGACTCTGACCCCCGCAGAGAAAAAGAAAAGAGAAGAGATTGCGAAGGCAATTGAGAAAGACGATCCTAAGATGTCGATGGACAAGAAGATGGCCATCGCTACTGCGACTGCGAAAAGAGTTGCAGAGGGTTTCACTCCTAAAGAAATCAAGATGGCAATCGGTGTTGCATCTGATAAACGATATGCGGGTGGTAACTACTCTGGTGCGGTCAAGGCAATCGAAAAGATCAAGAAGGGTCTATCTAAACATAGTCAAGTAGCGGCAGTTCTCCGAAGACAGAATGAGTCAACAGAACTTGTTTCTGAAGCGGTAGACTACTTCAAGGTCGCAAAGGCATTCGATGACTATGCAAAGAAGCATGGTGGTATCGACAAGAAGGACTTCATGAAGGTCGGTCAGTTTGTACGTCAACTTGGTAAAGAGTCGGACGTGAACAAACAGGACAAAACGTTCGTAGCGATGAAGAAGTTTATTGGTGCAATGGACACTGACCCCCGTGATGGCGTAATCCAAATCTTGCAGAAGCATGGTATGTGGAAGGGTGGTCGGATCATGCGTGAAGAAAAGGAAGGTATTTCTTTCTTTTCGTTGAGAGAAAAGAGAGATGCTGGTAAGTCTGCGACTGGGTATGACATTTATCACGATACGTATTCTGCGGCAATGCAACATGCATATGCACACGCCAAGAAGAAACATGGTGTGACCGTTCGTCCTAGTGAGATCGACGATAAGGTCGCAACCGGACCTAAGAAACCGTCCACTGGTAAGACCGTAAAACATATTCTCAAAACAGACTCTAAGAAAAACCTTCACGTTCAGGTGTACAACACTGGTCGTAAGTACGAGTTGAATATGTACGTTGAGTCAGTAGAACTCAACGAGGCGGTTGCGATGCCTCGCAAACAGTTTGATACTCTGAGGAAGGGTGACAAGGTTACTATCACTTATGACTCATCGATCCGTAAGGGTACAACTACAACCTTCGTTGTGAAGGGTAAGTCACGTAGTGCCAAGTACAACGTAGATAAGGTCACCATGCACCCCGAAGGTAAACCATCCGGAATGAAGTATTACCTCTACAGTAGAGATGGTAAGGACGCAACACTTGCACTGGGTGACATGGGTGCAACCATGACTAAGATTGTCAAGGAGGCGGTATCACCCGCACAACAGGCAGCGATTGCAATCTCTAAGAAAGAGAAGGGTGAGAAACCCGTGAAAGAAGAGAAGGTCGAATGTCCTAAGTGTAAGGGTGATGGTTGTTCTCATTGTGATAACAAGGGTTATCACGTCGAGAGTGCACGTTCTATGGCGATGCGAGATATCTCTAGAGACAAAGACTTCCAAGACAAAGATGATGAGAAGGATGTCAAGGCAACCGATGATGACCGCAAGGCCGCAGACAAGAATATCATCATGCAGATCCGTAGAGTCTCAGATCTACCAAAGGGTGGGACTCTAGAATTCAAGGACGGTAAGAAGGTGAAGATTAGTCAGAAAATTGCAAAACAAATCTCTGACAAGTTCAACAGTATACGCAAACCGCAGGACAAGAAGAAGTTCCAAGACATGGCGCAGACTTCCATGAACGGACTCAAACAGGCACTAAGGATCCGATAATGAACACCATCGATCAGATCAAAGACATCGTAAAGACCAAAGGCGCCAAGAAGGTAGATGGAGTCATGATTGATCTATTTACCGCATCTGCAATTTCTCAGATTTATGACAAGGTGAACGATGCCAATAAACAAAAGATGCAGAAGATGAAGGCGACTCAACTCGCCAACGCTGCATACAAGATTATGCAGAGAAAGTAATGAAGACATTCAACGAACATTGCGAGTGTGGTTCTCACTCCGATCTTGTAGAGAACAATATATACAGAGTTGGTTCTGAGATGTACTTCGCATACTGGAGAGACATCCGCGAACAGTGGAAGAAGGGCGAGGTCACAGTCAACCCATCTGAGGTGGACATTATGGAATCTGACCTTGGTAATTTTGGAGTGTATGATGGCCAGAACGTTGCGTTGGACTGTATCTTCGAAGAGGGGGATAAGAAGACCCCCGAACTTAACAAACCAAAGGCGGGGGGCCCGAAGAAGTACTACGTCTACGTTAAAGACCCTTCGACGGGAAATATCAAGAAGGTATCTTGGGGTGACACTACAGGACTCAAGGTCAAGTTGAATGACCCCGCTGCACGTAAATCATTCGCTGCGCGACACAAGTGTGCACAACAAAACGATAAGACGAAGGCCGCCTACTGGGCATGTCGCCTTCCCCGTTATGCAAAACAATTGGGGTTGAGTGGTGGCGGATCGTTCTTCTGGTAAACCCTACGTAGATTTCAAGATGATGAACGGAGACACCCTTCGTTTATTTCGAAAGGAAATATGTGAGGAAGATTTAATTTGGCATCGTGATCTGCATGATCGTGATGTTAAAGTAGAAGACTGTGTTGGATGGAAATTCCAACTGGACAACGAGTTACCTGTCGATTTAAATATCGGCGACAGGTTTAGGATTCCAAAGATGACCTATCATCGTGTTATAAAAGGTGATAGTGACCTTCTTTTGAGAATAAGAGATATATAAATAGATGTAGCAACTAACGTTTATTTCTATGGGGCGAACATGGCAACACGAATAACACAATCTCAACGGTTAGACCGCATTGAAGACAAGATTGATAAACTGTCTGATGCGATGATTTCTATTGCGAGAGCGGAAGAGAAGTTGATTGCAATAGAGAATAACAATCACGCTAACTACGATAGGATGAATCGATTCTCTCAGAAGTTAGATGAGTTAACCGTTAAGGTTGATGACAACGCTCGCACTGTCACGATTGTCAATAGGGTTGCGTTAGTTATCGGTACTGCGATAGTAGGTGCCATTATTAAATTTTTCTGGTTCATGTAACGGAGACTACCATGAGAACTGAAGACATTAAAAGACTGGCAGAGGCATGGCAAGAAGTTGTCTCTGAAAAGAAATTAGATCCAGTCGATGACAAAGAGAACGATAAAAAGTTCAAAGATCGTAAGGACAAAGACATCGACAATGATGGCGATGTGGATGATTCTGACGAATACCTTCACAAGAGACGCGCCGCTACCGACGATGCAATTGATGCACGTGACGGTAAGAAGGACGATGATGAGGGTGATGAGAAAGAAGACCCCAAGAAGAAAAAGAAGGTCGCAGGGAATGACGGTGAGAAGACTGCCGAGATTTCTAAGATCGGTGAGAAGAAACACACCGTAAAGAAAGAAGACGTTGATGTATTGATCGACGCCCTCGAAGAAGCGTCCAAGAAAGATCAGACTAAAGGTGCAACCGAACCCGAAGGTATCATGGATAAGGAATCACCCAAGTCCAAAGAGTTCGCTGACAAACATAAAGTCGATGTTAAGAAACATGACGATCTGGAGAAGATTGTCCCTAACCCCAAAGTAAAGGTTAAGGAAGACAATCGTTCGTATCAACAGAAGATCATGGACATCCTGAATGGGAAGTCTTGGTCTGAGATCGCACAAGAAGTAGATCAAGTCGAGGATTAAAAATGGTGTCACCTCCTAACTGGTGCCGAAATGCGGTGCCTACTACTCGTGGTTGGATTGATCCTACTACTGGGGAACTTTTGAAATCACAACGTATGACTCTGGGTGAGATTGAAGATTATCTGGGTCAACGTACTGGTCCGGTTGTAACGGAACAGGTGGTTCATGAGGAACCTCAGATGTTGCATGAGGCGCCTGTGGGTAACAAGTCTCTTGAAGACATGACCAAGGCAGAACTACTCGCACTGGGAGAACAAACCGGAGTACAAGTAAGTAAGTGGGAATCTAAATCTGTGTTGATTGAAAAGTTGTTGTAACCCCTATATAAGGGATAGAATTAATTTATCCCACACAGGTATATTATGGATTTAGAACTTACACCGAACAATGTTGTTTTGTATGCAGCGAAGAACTACTATACTCCGAACTGCATTGACAGTGAACAGTTCTTCGAAGACCTGAAACGGTTCAAATATGTTAAACGTCTCCTGAACCGTTACAGAGACTCCGGAGAACTCTCAGAGAGATTGATCTTGAATCATCTCATTGTAATCTTTAATGTGTTCGGGATAAGTGCCGGACTGAAGATATTAGAATTAAAAATCGACGAGGAACATTGGCCTGCACTCAAACCTTTTCTAATTTTCCTTAAGTCGATTGACTACGATGGTTATCCAGACGTTATAATGGATGACCTCGCAGTACAAAGGTTAAGAGAAATTAAGAGGATCACATAATGGGAATTCTAAAAAGTGCTGCCGATCTGGTCTACACGATTAGATTCCTAAAACTCCTTGTAACCAAGTGGGAAGATACTGGTGCATACAAGGCGGGTATTATCAACTCAGACGGTTCTCGTAACAAAGATTTCAACACAAATTCTATGGACGATAGGAAAGCGTATGAGGAACATTATACGATGTTCCATCGTCTTGTCTACAACATCAAAAGACTTATGACCAAAGTTCCTGGCGGACAATCCGTGGTTGCACGGTATGGTGCCGCACTTCTATTGATCAAGGAACATGGTGAACTGTCTGATGATCAGATTGAAAAGATACACAAGGAGACTGGAATAGACATCCTTGATGTACTCTCTGAGGAAACTCAGTGGTTCATGATTGAAGGGGATCACCTCTCGCCTGGCGTGTATAGAATGAAGAACGATAGTATGACCTGTTTGGGTCATGAGTCCGTTGAACGTGGAGACCAGATAAGAGTCGAAGAGGAGTGCAATGGTCCCATAGATGAAATTCTTGGTTTGAAAATATATCAGGCTACACATCTTAAAACTCGTCAACGCATATATATTTCTACCGGAGAAATTCTTAGATGAGATCGTTCAATAAATTCCTAGAAGATATGACCAGTACCGCCTCTGTTGTAGGGACTGGTGACGATTCGTCTACTGTTATTGTCCGGAAAAAAAAGAAACGTAAGGATGCTACTGAGATCCTGAGACGTTTCAAGAGGGAATATAAGGAGACGAAGAATGACACACAGAAATCTAACTAGACTCAAACTAACTCTTGACAGATCCCTCTCCCCTTTGATATAATTCTCCGTCTCTTGGAGAAATTATGTCAAAACCTATCAACCTAGACTTCGGCAACAAACTCGTTATCTTCGATGGTGACGAAGATTTGTCGTGGGTCTATGAGATCCAAGAAAACTCAGATAGAAACAAATTGGTCTACGTGGCGAGACGTGGGACAAAGGATAGATATCTCTACCCCGATAGATTCTTGGTGGAGAATTATGATGTTGACATGGAGGCGCACTTCATGTATAATGATAAGTTCAACGAGGAAGACCGAACCGAATATCTTATCGAAAAGGCCCTAGCGTTTGTGAACGAGGGTCGAAGACTCTTTATAGAAGACTATGCGTTTAGTAGACCTCTAGAATTTTTTGACTATACTAAACGATAACTGGACAGAAAACATGACATTGAAAATTGATAAAAAGAGGGATGACCTACTGGCAGATTATGCAGTAGGTATGTTGAAAGACTTTTACCTTAACAGTTACGAGACATCACCACAGGAGGCGTATGGACGAGCAGCTACCGCATGGTCAACCTATAAAGAAGAGTTGGATGAAGAACTGGCCCAACGCCTCTACGATTATGTCAGTAATAAGTGGTTCATGTTTGCAAGTCCTGTTCTATCTAATGCACCAAACGGTCACGGCAAGGGAAAAGGTATGCCAATATCATGTTTCCTTACTTACGTACCCGACACACTTGAAGGTCTTATCGATCATAGTTCTGAGTTGCGTTGGCTTAGTGTCTATGGTGGTGGTGTGGGAGGTCATTGGTCTGATGTCCGAACAGTTTCCGACATTGCGCCAGGCCCTATCCCGTTCCTACACACTGTAGATGCGGACATGATTGCGTATCGACAGGGTAAGACTCGTAAGGGTTCTTACGCTGCGTACATGGATGTTTCTCATCCGGACATTGTAGAGTTCCTTAACATGCGTATCCCAACGGGAGACGTTCAACGTAAGGCGTTAAACCTACACAACGCAATCAATATCACCAACGAGTTTATGCAGGCAGTAATGGACAACACTTCGTTTGATCTGCGAGATCCCAAAGACGGTGGTGTCAAAGAGACCATCAATGCACGTAAACTTTGGGAACGAATTTTAGAAGTGAGGTTCCGTACAGGTGAACCGTACCTCAATTTCATTGATACCGCAAACGATGCACTACCACAAAACCTGAAGGATCTGGGACTCAAGATTCATGGATCGAATCTTTGTAACGAGATTCACCTACCTACTGGACCGGATCGAACGGCGGTGTGTTGTCTGTCCAGTCTAAACTTGGAGTACTATGATGAATGGAAAGATACAACGATTGTGCGTGATCTTGTCACTATGCTTGATAACGTCTTGCAGTACTTTATCGACAGCGCACCCGACACAATCACCCGCGCAAAGTACAGTGCAGAAAGAGAAAGATCAATCGGACTGGGAGCGATGGGGTTTCACTCTCTGTTACAGAAACACGGTGTGGCTTGGGAATCAGCTCGGGCAAAGGAAATTAATGAAGTTGTGTTCAACCACATCAAAACAGAAGCCACTACCCAATCCAGACACCTTGCTGGATTGCGAGGTGAATATCCTGACGGAGAGGGGAGTGGATTGCGATTCGCGCATTTACTTGCCATCGCGCCAAACGCATCTTCCGGAGTTGTACTTTCAACCAGTCCGTCCATTGAGCCCCTGAAGGCGAACGCATACACGCATCGTACCCGAGCGGGAAGTTTTTTGGTGAAGAACAAGTATCTTGACAAATTACTTACCGAGCGGGGTATAAATACTGATTCCACTTGGACATCTATCATCACACAAAAAGGTTCGGTTCAACACCTTCCAGAGTTAACAGAGGGTGAGAAGGCGGTATTCAAGACCGCACAAGAACTTGATCAGAGTTGGGTTGTCACTCACGCCGCAGACAGACAGAAATATATTTGTCAAGGACAGTCGGTCAACCTATTCTTCCCCGCTGGTGCAGAGAAGTCCTACGTTAACAAAGTACATCTCAAAGCGTGGAGAGAGGGTCTCAAGGGACTCTACTATCTACGTACCGAAGCGAAGGCTCGTGCAGAGAACGTATCGGAGAAAGTGGAACGAGTTGCATTGCAAGATGACAGTCGCACCTTGGTGTACGGTAAGAAGAATTGTCCGTTCTGTCAACTTGCGAAAGAAGAACTCAAACTACGGGGAATCCCCTATGACTATATCGATCTGGAAGAGATCGGTAAGACCGCCGCTGAAGTGACAGGTAGAAAAGTAAAGACTGTCCCTCAAATCTACGTAGAGGGAACGTATGTCGGTGGGTACGAAGAACTCATTGAATTTCTAGATAATACCACTACAGAAGTTGTTGAAGAAGAAGAGTGCAAGGCTTGCGAGGGATGACATGGCATATTCGGAAAAGGTATTAGACCACTACGAAAACCCACGTAACGTGGGTAAGTTCGACGAAGACGAAGAAGACATTGGTACAGGTATGGTGGGTGCACCCGCTTGTGGTGATGTCATGAGACTACAGATCAGGGTGAGTGATGAAGGAATTATTGAAGACGCACGGTTTAAAACTTATGGTTGTGGTAGTGCTATCGCTTCTAGTTCTCTACTCACCGAATGGGTCAAAGGGAAAAATCTTGAAGACGCCGGGCAAATCCGTAATACAGATATCGCAGAAGAACTCGCACTTCCACCCGTAAAAATTCATTGTAGTGTTCTTGCAGAAGACGCAATCAAAGCAGCCATCAAAGATTACAAGGAAAAACACTGATGTCCCTATTAGAATTTAGTACAACCTACAAACCGTTCAAGTATCCTTGGGCGGTAGAACTCTCTAAGAAACATGAAGAGGTTCATTGGATTGAGGATGAGGCGGAACTGTCCGAAGACGTACAGGACTGGAAGACTAAACTTACCGATGAGGAGAAAGACTTCATCACACACATTCTCAGACTGTTTACTCAGTCGGATGTTCAGGTGGGCGAGAACTACCACGAACTACTAATCCCTCGTTTTAAAAACAACGAGGTCCGTAACATGTTGTCCTCGTTCGCCGGACGGGAGGCAGTACACCAACGTGCATATGCACTGTTGAACGATACTCTGGGTCTACCCGACGAAGAGTACCACAAGTTTCTTGAGTTCAAGGAGATGGCAGACAAAGTTGACTTCATGAAAGAAGGTGACGTTAGTACACACACGGGTCTTGCACTCGCCCTTGCTCAGTCAGTATTCAACGAAGGTATGAGTCTTTTCTCTTCATTCGTGATGTTGTTGAACTTTCAACGATTCGGAAAGATGAAGGGTATGGGTACAATCGTGGAATGGTCGATACGTGATGAAACACTTCACGTGCAAGGGAATGCAAAACTGTTTCGTACATTCTGTGAGGAACATCCTCGCATCGTGAACGATGAACTTAAATCCAAAATCTATGAGATGGCAAAAAATGCAGTTGAACTGGAAGACAAATTTATCAACCTTGCGTTCCGTGGTAACGATGTACAGGGACTCACTAAGACTGAAGTTAGGAAGTATATTCGTCATATCGCTGATAGGCGTTTACTTCAACTGGGTCTCAAACCAAAATTTAGACAGAAGGATAATCCCCTCACCTGGCTTGACTGGGTGCTTAACGGTGCATCCCATGACAACTTCTTCGAAAAAAGAGTTACCGAATACAGTGTTGTTGGGATGGCAGGAAGTTGGGGATGGGAGGAAAGTCCCGTTGTGTGCGACATTAGCGAGAATGTCGCTGCATGATGGAGTCTTACATATACCAAGTTGAGTGCGTTATATGTGATGGCATCACCAAGGTTGTTTGTAGTTACGATGATGACGAACCTCTCTACTGTCCTTTGTGCGGTGAAGAGGCGGAAGTTGAATATCTAGGAGATAGTGCCGTAGTATAAGTCTACATACAGTATGTGGATTTATAACGGAACGCCTTACGAACCAGATGAAGACGAACTCAGTCAGTGGGTTGGGTTCGTCTATCTGATCACTGAACGTGACACCAACAAGAAGTATGTTGGTAAGAAGTTCTTTTGGTCTACTCGAAAATTGCCTCCTCTTAAGGGACAAAAAAGGAAGAGGATCAAAAAGGTTCAGTCCGACTGGAGAGACTACTACGGATCATCCGAAGAACTAAAACTTCTAGTCGAAACGAAAGGTGGGGACGCCTACCATCGTCAAATTTTGAGGTTGTGCAAATCGAAAGGTGAGTGTTCCTACTATGAGGCGAAAGAACAATTTGATCGTGATGTTCTGTTGCGAGAGGATTACTACAATGCGTTCATTGGTTGTAAGATACATGCGAAACATATCCAATGATTGTTGATCGAAATATAATCAACCCCGATATTATTTACGATGGTAAGACCAAGAATGAACTCATTCGAGACATCGACGGTTGGAAGAGACTACTCGTAGACACGCATAGTTTGAAAAAGGGCGACATGGTTGCGGTGTCAATCATGAACGTAAGTACGAGACACGTGTCGGCCGTGTTCGCTTGTGCAGAACTAGGATTACGGTTGATCCTACTTGATTCCCCCGCACACAAAGAATCTTTACCGTACACCAAGATTGCAAGGTTTGGTCCAGCGGACCTAACTATCACCGATGGTATTGGTGAAAAATTGTACAAGGGGTTGCACGGTGATATGATCCACCACAATTCCAAAAAGGTCGTTCATGAACTTGATATGGAACCAAGTCCGGATCCATACTTCCCTTGGTACGCCGAAGAGTCGGATCCCTTTTTAGTATCCAGTACTTCGGGAACGACACAGTACTCTCGCAAGATAGAGTTCACTCATGAAGACTGTATGGTCTTCGCACTTCGAAACATTCACATATTCAAGTTCCACCCTAGTTCAGTTTGTTGGCACACCAAGAACATGCACCATGCATCTTCTATGTTGACAGACCTTCTACCCTCTGTGATGGCCAGTAATCGTCACTGGAGTTACTCTCTGCCAGACAGGAAAGAATGGTTACCACTCACCAAGAATGAGGCCATAACCTTCATAGAGGACCGTGGCATCAATCGGTGTATCGTACCTAACCGTGACATCCTAGATTGGTTGATAAGAGGACACACCTTCAAAAAACGCTTGACAATTAACATGTCTGGGTTTACAATGGATAAAGACTATGGGGACATGTGTGCAATGCATAATCTCAGGTTCATATCCCACTACGGTTCTATAGACACCGCTATCCCCGCACTGGTGAACTATGTGGATGAAACCTATGATGAGGATGAGAATTGTCTGGGTGTCCTAGCGGATACGCAATTTATGGTTGGGGTCAATCCCGAACACGCATATGTAATCCACCAGAGATGGAAAGAATCCCGTCAACTGGGTGACAGACTCGAATATCGAAATGGGAAGTATTATCATTTGGGTAGAATCGAGAACATCAAACTGCCTGAGGGCATCGATCTAGAACCCTTTTACCAAGATACCAAGGTAAACATGGACCAACTGAGGGGGTACATGTGGGAAAAATTTTCAAAAATAATTTAAAAAAACGCTTGACTTTTCTTGCCAGACTTGTTAGTATAAGAAGTAATTTGGTTGTTTTGAGGAGACTGTGAGGTAATGTGATGGAAGACTTGGTTTACTACTTAGAAGTTGAGGGAGTACTCCTGCCGGAGTGTTTTGAGTGTGAAGATGATGCGATAGAATACGCAGTCCAGAATGGTCTGGATGAGTACGAAATCGTAGAATGGGATGTTGATTGATGATTAGAATTGTGATTGGTTTGTTGATGACGTTTGGTGCGGTTGGTACTCAGGACTTCTATGATGAGTGTCTGATGGCCGCAGACTGTGTGGCTGGTGATCCCCCTAGTATGTGGGTGACTTGTGGTCTCGCCCTAGTTGGCCTCTTTCTGATGTATTGGGGTGTCTGGGACAACCGTGATGACTTCGTGAATGATGACGATGACCGTCCATATTGGGGGTAAAAAATATCACTTTTTTTGAAAAAAAGTCTTGACTTTTCTTGCCCGATGGGTTATAGTATACCTGTAACGTTGATTGAGAGAGTATTGTTATGAAAGAGTTGATTGCGAAGTTTGAAGAACGTGGATACGAGTTGGCCATGGATTATGGTAACAACGTTGCCAAGTGTGTCCGTCCCGCCCCCCGTGCTCGTCTTGGTTACAAGATTGAGTTCAACTACCGCTTCGGTAGTGAGGTTCGCATGGTGGAGTACTGTGAGGACTTCCTCGTCAGTCTTGATCGTGCTGCGAAGTACAAAGAAGAACGCAAGATTGCCCGTGCGAACGCTCGGAAAGAGGCAATCGCCAACGTCAAAGAGGGTGACTTGTTCGTCGCGTCTTGGGGTTGGGAACAGACTAACGTTGATGCCTATCAGGTTGTTGCGAAGAAGGGTGCGAGTGTTGTCCTTCGTGAGATCGCCCTTCAGAGTGTTGAAGGTTCTGAGGGTTTCATGAGTGACCGTGTTGTCCCCGTCAAGGATGCCTTCATTGGTAGTGAGTTCAAGAAGCGAATCGCTGGTAAGTACATCAACATTGATGACGTTCGTATGGCTTGTCCTGCGGAAGAAGGTAAAGATTTTTATAGGAGTTGGTACGCATAATGACTGTTATTCCGATTGGTAGTGGTAAGATTGTGACTGAGAAATATCGTAAGTTCCAAATGTTTCGTGAGTTCCGTAACTATTGTCTGTCTTTCTATGGTTACGATGGGATCTACCCCATCGCTGGATTGACTGTTGACTATCTCGAACAGGCTATTGTCAAGTACATTGACCTGTGTCGGGATCCTCAAAACTTCTTTGAGTGGGGTGACGGTGACAGTCTTGACCGTGAACGTGTTCGTGATTTAATTCTACAGGAGAGTGTGTAATGACATATATTGCAAAACCATATCTTGGTCGAGAGAAGGGTCGCAAGGAATTTGCAACCGCAAAAGAGGCGGTCAAGTACCTTCTCGAAGAAACTGGGTGTGAGGAGTACGGTAACCGTATGACCGCCGAAGATTGGGTGATGATTGAAAAGTTGGTTCCGCCTGCGGGGGTATACTTCCGCGAGAACAAGGAGTTCGCGGCATGAGTTTAGTGTACTGCGATTTCATCGCAGACTTCATTAAGAAGACTCTTCCCTCTGCAAAGATGTATGGGGAAGACTTCACTAGTGATGTGGGTCCAGTCAAGTTGGATCTGAATGTCGATGGGGTTTTCTTGTCCACCAAGAAGACTCTGGATCTTGTAGATAATAACGGTACTAAGTATCGTATAACCGTTGAGGAAATGCCTGATGAGTAAGATGGGTCAATTTGTTTTTGAAGTTCAAGAGATCGTGTGCGATAACTACAACGAACCTTTCTCTGTTGTTGAGGAAAAGATCCGGACTCGTTTCGGGCCTGTAGCGGAATACGCTGTTCAAACCGCTCGTCAAGAGTACGATCAAATTTTTTCAGATTTTGAAGAATTTGAACAATATCTTGCATCTGGGGAACGGTAAAACCCTATATACTATAACAGGTGAATTATATGGCATACGTAGGTGAAACCAAACAAGTCTATGAAATTTTCGAGGAAATCGAAAATGCAAAAAACAAAGCAGAGCGGATGACAGTACTCAAGAAGTACTCTGACGTACCCGCATTGAAGGATGTCCTTCGAGGAACCTTCGACAAATCTTTGGTCTTCCTTCTTCCCGAAGGCAAACCGCCCTATACTCCAAACATTCCGGAGTCAGTCCCATCTTCCTTACTCAAAGCCCATAAAAACTTTGGATACTTTGTAAAGGGTGGGCCTGGTACAGAATTACCCGCATTCAGACGGGAGAAGATGTTTATCGACATGCTCGAATCAATTCATCCGGCTGATGCAGAAATCGTCTTGAACATGGTTGCGAAAAAACAACCAGTGAAGGGCGTAACCCTTAAACTAGTACAGGAGGCATTTCCAAACTTAATTCAATCTTCTTAACTCACCAACAAAAAAGGAGTGTTATGACAGCAACTCAGATAGAACGATTAAAAAGAGACAGTCGAGAACTAGATAATTATATTGCGAGTCTCAATAAAAAGGGAAAAACTCAGAAGGCGCACAAACTGATGGCCAAACGGGAGTTTCTCAATCAGACTATTTTAGAAGTCGAACCTAAATTCACTCAAGTACAATAAGGAAGGTGATCCTATCTCTTCATCGAAAGATGTCGTAGTGAGGTTTGATATTAAGTGTGAAGTAAACCATGCCAACTTATACGTTTAAAAATTTGGAAACCGGAGAGATTTTGGAGGAGTCTCTCCGAATGTCCGAATACGATCAATTTAAGATCGACAATCCCCATCTAGAAAGAGTTTACAATTCAGTGCCAGGCCTGATATCTGGACGAATCAGTCCTATGCGTAAGGCGGGTAAGGAATGGGAAAATCATCTAGAGAGGATTAAGAAAGGTTCTGGAAAAGGAAATACCATCAATACATGAAACCCAAAGTCAATACGCTTCCGCAGAAGTTACGCATTGATGATCTAAGAACCTTCGAACCAATCACAGCCTCTCAAGAAAAAGTTTATGCGGCCTGGGATAACGGTGATCATATCGTAATGTCCGGATCTGCCGGCACAGGTAAAACCTTCAGTGCGTTATATCTTGGACTAGAAGAAGTTCTGGATAAAGGTAAGATGCCTGACAAGATCATACTTGTTCGATCCATAGTACCTACACGAGAGATCGGTTTTCTGCCAGGCACCTTAGAAGAAAAGATCGATGCATACACGGGTCCATACCGTGCACTGTGTTATGAACTCTTCGATGACAAAGAGGCCTATGACAAACTGATCAAAGAGGGTGTGATTGAGTTCGTCTCAACATCATTCATTCGAGGGTTCACGTTTGACGATGCCGTGATCATAATCGATGAGATGCAGAACTGTACATTTCACGAGTTGGACTCTATAATTACACGAGTGGGTCACAACTGCCGAATCATCTTTTGTGGGGACTACAGACAGACAGACTTCACCAAAGAAACCGACAAAAAAGGACTGTTAAAGTTCCTTGATGTTATAGATAATATGACTAAGTTCACTAACGTAGAGTTCACTTGGTCTGACATTGTGAGGTCAGACTTCGTAAGGGATTACATTATGACCAAGGAAATGTTGGGATACAACAGAGAGGAATAAGGAAATGCAACTTAGCGCGAACTTTGTATTGGCGGAATTCACAAAATCAGCCACTGCAACAAAAAAAGGGATTGACAACACCCCTCAAGACGAACACCTTGAAAACCTAAAATACGTTGTCCAGAATATCTGTCAACCAGTGCGTGAGGCATTTGGTAGACCAGTACGTATCAACAGTGGATATAGATCCCCCGCACTGAACAAAGCGGTTGGTGGTTCTAAAACATCACAACACTGTAACGGACAAGCCGTTGACTTTGAGATCAACGGTGTTGCCAATCTTGCACTCGCAGATTGGATCAGTGAGAATTTGACTTTCGATCAACTCATCCTAGAATTCTATAACCCTGATGAGGGTGAGAACTCTGGTTGGGTTCACGCTTCGGTCAGATCGGATGGTCAAAATAGAGGTCAAAAACTTATTGCGTTCAAGGACGGGAGACGTACCCGTTACGAGGTGGTAGATGATTTTGACCCTGACAATAACTACGACAAGTATCTCTGATATATAAAGGGGTGAACATGGCGAAGTTCAGTCGGCATGACACTAGAAACAAAAAACGTAACAGACATAAGAATCTAACCAAGAGTGGATTCGTGGGAAAGATGCATCATGACTTCAGGCGAAAACCCAAATACAAATCTGATATTTCAGTATCTAGTTATAAATGATGACCTAGACGAAAAACGGGGAGATATCCAAGGTAGATCACGATCACAACTGTATCGTGAGATGGCAGATATCTCCCGCGAGTCATTTGAGATTTACGCCAAAACTGTTGGCGCTGATTACCTTTACTCTGATGAAGCGGTGTTCACCAAAGAAGAATATGTACGGGACACTACCGTGTGTCTGTTCGAGTGTCTTCGAGTAATCTACGATGAGTCGTTCGACAAGTATGACAAGGTTCTCTTTGTCGATACTGACATTGTAGCGAACACCGAACGAAACATCTTCGAAGAGGCTGATGGTGAAGTCTCTGGTGTACTAGAGTCTGATATTCGAACTGCTAACGGTGGTGGATATAATGCATGGGACCACAAGGAATCTACTCTTCGAGATTACGTAGAGAAGTATGAGTGGCATGACGTACCCATAGTACCCGCCTTCGGAGTAATCCCTTCCAAACTAACAATCATGAATACCGGAGTAGTTGTCTGGACACGCGAGGCGCGTATACGTGCGCGAGAGGTCTTTGACGATTGGAAGTGGTGGTTCTTTGAGGGTCCGGTTAAACACATGTCAATCATGAATGATCAACCTTATATCTCAGGCCAACTGGTGAAACACGATTTCGATATCGGTTGTATGGATCAGTTCTGGAACGACACACCAACACACTACTCCGATCCTTGGGGTGAGGAAGCCATGTCTGCTGGGTTTCTTCACTACACTGGTGGCGAGAATAAGATCGTCATGGTGGACGGTTACAGGGAAAAAAAGTTTCCTATTTTTGAAAAAAGTTCTTGACATTTCTTGCCTGATCAGTTATAGTGTAACTGAATTAAGGAACTGTTATGAAAACAGATTATGAAAAAGTGATTCTGACTGATGTTGATGGAGTACTCCTTAACTGGGGTTACGCCTTCGATATCTGGATGAATCAACATGGTTATGAAATGAAAAATCGGGATGTCTATGACATCGCTCAGTGTTACGGTATCTCTAAAACTAAGGGTAAGGAACTGGTAAAACACTTCAATGAGAGTGCGGCGATTGGTTTCATTCCCCCTCTCAGGGACGCAATCCACTACGTGAGAAAGTTACACGAAGAACACGGATATGTGTTTCACGCAATTACCAGTCTGAGTCTTGATCCCCACGCTGCAAAGTTGCGGGAGATGAATCTCGCAAAGTTGTTTGGTGAGACTGCGTTTGAAAAGGTTGTCTGCCTCGATACTGGTGCGGACAAAGACGAAGAACTTGTGAAGTACAAGGATACTGGTTTCGTCTGGATTGAAGACAAAATCGAGAATGCCCATGTAGGAGATAAATTCGGTCTAGATAGTATCGTCATGGAACATGGTTACAATATGAACGACTACACGTTTCCTCTGATGAAAAACTGGAAAGAGGTATATGAATACCTAGAGGGTTGAATGAGATACATAGGATTCTCTGAGTTCTATCATGATGCGGGAGTCAGTGTCATCGAAGAAGATGGCACTGTCTCCTATGCAACACATGCAGAACGATGGTCTAAGAAAAAGAATGATGCGATAATCCCACCTGAGTTGTGGGATTTTGTAGGCCAAGAAAAAGGTGATGTGGTCACCTTTTATGAGGACCACCACATCAAGTATAACGTTCGTGGTGGTTTGGCGGTAGAACCTAAGTTAGACAATTACAAAAAAGAACTCCATTACCACCACAAGATCCCTGTGTATGAGTCTCTTGTGTATGACAAGAAAGAACTACATCACACATCCCATTGTGCGGGTGCATTCTATACACGCCCTTGGCAGTCAATAGAAGATACCGTAATGGTGTCGATTGATGGTGCTGGAGAAGTCCAGACTGGGGTCATCCTAGATCACAACTTCAATCTAATCAAAGAGTGGCACTACCCTAAGTCCGTTGGGTTAATCTATGCAATGGTCACTGAGTTTCTTGGTCTGAGACCTCTAGAGGACGAATACGTGGTCATGGGATTATCATCCTATGGTGAACCCGTATTCGCCGACTGGTTGTACGAACAATATCACAAGTTCTCTGATATCGCAAAGGAGATAGAAGAGGGTACTCTCATTGGGGTCAGTCATTCGGATAGAGAGAAACGAAGAAAGGTTTTCCGTAAGGAACTAAAATGGAAGTGTTACAACAACAAGGACCAAGACTCCGCTGCATCTGTACAGGAGTTTGCGGAACGTGCAATCCTTGAGATCATGCGTGAGGCGCGTAAACACGGATCTAAGTTAGTCTACTCTGGTGGATGTGCACAGAACGTTGTTACGAACTCTAAGATCGCAGAATTGTTTGATGAGGTTCACATTGCAATCGCTCCCGCAGACTCAGGGTCTTCTCTGGGGTGCGCCGCAAAAACGTGGGCGGATGAGACCGGAGGAACTCATCTTCGTTGGAACCCTTACTTAGGAACCAACATTGACCGTGAGATTAACCCGTCCGATGTTGTTGACCACTTATTGTCAGAACAATACTGTGGTATCGCAAACGGTAGATCAGAGTTTGGTCCACGTGCACTGGGTAACAGATCCTTGATTGCAGACGTTCGGTTTGATGTCAAGGATACGGTCAACGCAATCAAACGGAGACAGAAGTATCGTCCATTTGCTCCTGCGATTCTCGAAGAGTATGCGGACCAATATTTCTCTGGTCCGATGAATGAGTACATGCAATTTACCAGTAAGGCATTACATGACTACAAGTCGGTGACCCATGTAGATGGAACCGCAAGGGTACAGGTTGTCCGTAAGGATTGTCAATCTATATTCCGTAAAATTATTGAAGAGTACTATGAACGCACTGGTGTCCCTATGCTCTTGAATACTAGTCTTAACGTTAGGGGTAGACCTATGGTCGATGATCTTCGAGACGCTAAGATTTGGGAAAGTACATATAACGTAAGGGTATTTTAATATGAAGGCAGGTAAAGTTTGGGGTCAGACGGAACTGATCGAAGCGAACGGTGTACTAGAGTTTCATCGTATCGAAATGAAGAAGGGTGGTGTGTGTTCCAAACACAAACACAAGTATAAGTGGAACGGGTTCTTCTGTGAGTCCGGAGAACTACTCATTCGAGTGTGGAAGAACGCATATGATCTTGTTGATGAAACAATTCTCAAGCCCGGACAGTATACCAAGGTTGCGCCAGGCGAGTTTCACCAGTTCGAATGTTTGAAGGATGGTGTCGCCTATGAATTGTACTGGGCGGAGTTCAACCATGATGATATTGAAAGAGAGTCCGTAGGGTTCCAACAGGTATAAAATATTATGAAATTCAAAAGTTCAAGTATTGAAGGAACGGTTGTAAAAAATGATGATCGTTACATTGTAAAGGATAACACAACACTAAAAAATCTTGTTGTTAGTTCAACAAGATTAAATCCACGCAAAAGCACAAGTGGACACAAGCACGAAGGACAGGAAGAAGTTTACATGTTTCTTGAAGGCAGTGGCACTATGGAACTGGATGATGTAACTCATAATGTTGAAGCAGGCGACACTGTGTTAATTGAGGACGGTGTGTTTCATCGTGTTCATGCAGGCAATGAAGAATTGTATTTTGTATGCGTGTTTGATGGAAGTAGAAAGTAACGAGACAAACGGTATAAATACTTCCGACAATAACAATAAGAGAGGTAACCATGTCGGAAGAAAAACAAACCTTAACTGTCGATAAGGACAGTGATCTCAGTACAGCAGATTTGAATGGTGATGGTCACATCTCTAATGAAGAGTTGTCGATGCACCTTGAGTTCAAGAGAAGAGAACTCGAAGACAAAGACGCACAGAGAGACGCCATTCGTAAGATGGCTTGGTTCTCCCTGTTCGGACTTTTAGTCTATCCGTTAGGTATTGTAATCACTGCGGTTCTGGGTCTAGAAAAGGCTGCCGAACTTATTGCAGATATTGCACCTACCTACTTTGCATCGATTGCGGTTCTGGTGGCAGCGTTCTTCGGAGCAGACGCCTACAAGAAATAGATAAGTACCTTTATTATGAGAAAAGTTTCGTGGAGAGGTACGCCAGGCGTTGGAGATTTTATGTGGGCACTTAACTGTGCACACAACTACTCCTATGAATTCAAAGAAACAGTAGACCTCACCTTCCATTGGGAACACGGTGAGGACTACCTTCATCACTTCGAAGATCCCGAAACCATAATCGAAAGACTCGAATACATTCACAACTTCTATCACCGGAAAGAGGATGTGGTGGTAAACCACGTCTTCAACTCAACAGATCCCATGTACTCCTCTTGGAAATTTTCTGATGATGTGATCCAGAAAGATGGTGAACACAAACCAACCATAGTCGCCAAGGGGACAGAGAAAAAACGGTTCTGGTTCGAAGACGGTTGGTTTAATGACGAGAAGGGGAGGACACTACCCTACAACGACTGGGCGTTCAGACAAGACAGTTTTCTCCCAAAAGACGATAACAAGATAGTTGTCTGGACTCCTATCCTAAATGCAGAAACACCAAGAACTTGGAAAAGACTCTTGCCAAACCGTGAATGGTATGGTATAATAAATCTACTTCGCCGCTCAGGGTTCAATGTAGTAGAGTTGTCTTATCGTACTCCGGTAAGAGAGGCGATGTACCATATCTCTAACTGTAGACTAGTGTTCTGTTATGATGGTATGTGGCATTACATTGCAAGGAACTTCTTTAAACCCATGATTGTGATGAGTGATCAGGGTGTGACTACATACCACACCCCTCAGGCTCAGAAGTTATCTCCGAATAAGGACGATAAGAGAAAGAATATATACGAGATGAAAAAGAACATGAACGAGTTTCTGGGTCTTCCGAAGAAGAGGGCCGTTGAATTTCAGAAAGCGATGCAGTGGATCTATGACTGATATTAAAATAGACAGAGCGGTTATTGAGGTTCAGGGTGCCTGTAACTTTGACTGTACCATGTGTCCCCAAGACAAACGTGCGGGAGGTAGACACAAGGGGTTCCTAACCAAGATGAGTCTTCTAGAGTTTGAAGACAACGTGTATGACTGTGTACAACACGGACTTCGAGTAGTGAACCTAGATGGTTCTGGTGAGGCGACGATTAATCGTAACCTACCCGAATACATCAAGATCGTTAAGAAGTATAACGCACAGGCGATTATCTTCTCGAACGGTTTTCGTATGCGTGGTCAGTTCATGAGAGATTGCGTAGACGCTGGTCTCGATTTCTTTCGGTTCTCTTTCATTGGACCAACACCCGAACTCTACGATAAGTGGATGCACAACACACGGGGAAGTTCATACGAACTGATCAAACAAAACGTCAAAGAGATGAAGGAGTACGTCGATCAAACTGGTAGCGGTTGTGTTGTGGAGACCTATCACTTGATCACAGACAACGATAACCTAGAATGGGAACTAGATAAGTACAAAGAACTAGTCGAAGAACTTGGTGTCAAAACAGAAATTTGGAAGATGCATAACTGGTCTGGTGCTTGGGACATTGGAAAGAATGCACGAAAAGGTGAGGTAAAAACTTGTGGAAGGCCTTTTAGTCCTGACGTTGTTATCCGTGCTGGCGGTCTTGATGGTCAACGGGGTGCTGTTCATCCTTGTTGCCAAGTCCTTGGTAGAGACGAAGAAGCCGTCCTTGGACACACCAGTCAAAACACAATCGAAGAGATTATTCGGGGAGAAGAGTACTCTGCGTTGAGACAGGCTCATCGTACTGGAGACTATCCCGATTACTGTAAGTCCTGTGATTTCTTATTAGATGATCCAGAGGTGCTCGTGTATACAAATCACGATAGAGACCTATACAAGATGATCGGGACTGAATTTGATCTAAACGACTATCGGGAGGTAGTAGAATGAAATCAATAGTTAAGTGGTTTAAAGATTTGTTTTTAGAAGAGTTTGAGGTCACTATCTGGTTCAAGGGTGGTACAGAATACAGTCCGTCAGAGTTTAAACGGGACTGGCGTATGAAGAAGATCATTACCAAGAAACAAACTCACTTTGTTGGTATTGATATTGACGGTAACATGGTTGAAATCAAAACAACAACCCCATTTGATTATAGGATTAGGAAGATACATTGAGACGTTTAATATATCAGGTAGCGGTAGGTAAACCCTCTCAACTTTACGAACACTGTATTAAGAGTGTCTCGAACTACTGTAAGTATCATGGAATTGGTCACATAGTACAGAGACAACCGATATTTCGTATTGCTCCCGATCCCTTTAACATGGGTCGATCCCGCGAGTCCTTCGAGAAGTACGGTGGTTACCTACCTATCTTTGAGAAAGAGGTTGCGTTCAATTATCTGGATGAGTATGACCAGATCGCAATCGTGGATGCTGACATCTACATCCGTCCTAACTCCCCCAATATCTTCGAAGACTTTGGGACAGACAGGGCGTTCGGTGCGGTCATCGAACGGGAGATGCCTATCAGGAGTTGGTACATCGACAAGATAATCAACTACTCTCGTATGCAGTACGGACAACTCCACAACAACAAAGTTGATTTCAAACCAACAGCGGCAGGGTTCGAGTATGCGAACATGGGGTTGATCCTACTCAACAGTGAGAAGTTTAAACCTTTCCTCAAGGGGCAGACAGGTAAACAGTTTCTCGAACGTGCAGAGTTCAAGAACTTTGTTGATGGTGTGGGCCCTTGGAAGTGGAGTACAGATCAAACACTACTAAACTACTTTGTTAAGAAGTACAACGTTCCTTTCAGGAAAATGCACTGGAAGTGGAACGGTCTATACACCGCAAATGACAAGATAGAAGATTGTCACTTCGTCCATTTCTTCCTGAAGGATAAACTACCTAATCAGGGAGAGGATGTTGTGGAATTGATGAATCGGATATGAAACCCAAAGTAGCGATGGGGTTGTGTTACCCTTCGGGTTCGGGTGGCATGTTCCTTACGGAATTGATCTACCCAACCACGGATGATAAGTCCGGTAAGTACGAGACTAATCCAGGCTGTAACCGTTCCGTATCTCACAATGAGTATGGTGGTGCACAAGAGTGTGTCTTCGTTGATAACACCGATGGACCCCTTGAGGCGAACGAGAAGTCTATCCTTGTTGCGAAGTTAAATATCCACAAGTATCTACCGTTCTATGACTGTCCGATTACATATCAGATAGATGTACAGGACGATGAGTCCTACGCATTTACGCAAGAACTCTTCTTCTTAAAAAAATACCTTGGGGGGTATCCTCAGTACGAAGAAGAGTTTAAGGACGTATTCCAAGAGTCTGGACTGTCTGAACTGTTGTCTGAATTCAAGAGTATACATCCCTATTCAAAGATCGCCACGGATCTCTATCGAATGTACCTAGAAGTAGGTCAGATAAACAGAGATATGGTGTTGAGTCAATGCAGAACAATTTATTCAGAATACCTTGACAGGGGACAAAAATCAAGGTATAATAAGAAAGAACGTTGGGACAGGGATACTAATATTGATCGTAGTGCGTTGTATGATCCAGAAGAGATAAAGAAGCACACGCACCTAGAGGTGATCAGTTATGCCGATCTGTTTCTAAACGGTAAACAGACTTGGACAATCTGGGATAGTTACCTAGAGGAGATAGGAGAGTACACAGAAAGAAACTGGAGACTCATCGAACAGTTTGAGGACGAATTCTTATAAATAAAGAAGGTGAACATCTATATTAAAAGAGTGATTAACAGGAGAACCTTATGTTAGAACCACAAGAGTTTGTGAAGAAAATTCGCAACGAAAACCAAGCCCTCTTCGAGGCGTCTAAGATGAATGTCAAGGCGTACTTCGAAGGTGACCTTTCCGAAGAGGAAATGGTCGATCACTTCATTGGTCGCATGGTCAATGAACGTATGAACATGTCTGAGATTTCTATGCAGATTGCAAATGCAGCGGATGACGCAGACCCCAAAGAATTAGAACTTCTTTCTAAACAAGCCGCAGACGAGGCGAAACACTATCGCATGGTCAAGGAAGTTATCGAACACATCTCTGGTGAGGAGATCGATGCAGCCTCTGCAATCCGCAAGGAACGTGAGATGGATACCGCAAAGGGTGCGACTCTGTTAGAGAAGTATGGTGCAGAGAATGACGAAGCAGTTCTCGCCGCGTATCAGTTGGTTGCGGAAGGACGTGCGGAAGCAGTCTGGAACCAGATGGCAGACACCATCGAAGACTCATTCATTTCAAGTCGTTATCGTGAGATCGCAAAGGACGAAGGTTTCCACAGTGCAATCGGTGGATACAAACTACGCAAGGTTGCAACAGACGAAGAGACACAGAACCGTGTCCAACGTGTTGTTGAAGGTATGCGTAAAGACCTTTTTGAAATCTCGTGTGCAAACACAGTTGAAGCGACTGGATCACGTGAACTCGTAAACGAAGCTTACGGTTGGTAAATCATGAAAATTGGACTCACTCAACGAGTCCTCACGTTTCCTAACACTGGAATAGTTCATGACGCTTTAGAACATGGTTGGTACAAGTTCCTAAAGGGTCATGAACTCATTCCTATCCCAAATCGTGAAGACTTAGATTATGAAACCCTCTCAGACGAATTGGATCTACTCATCATAACAGGTGGGCGGAACGACGATATTCGTATCATCACAGAAGTAGGGATCGCCACAGAGATGGTGACCGAAGGTAAACCCGTACTTGGTATTTGTCACGGGGCGTTTCTACTCACCTCAATTCTGGGTGGATACGTCGAAGGTGATAAAATTAAGGAACAACACTACATAACAGAACACAACGTTTTTTATGATGGAAGACCTTACTGGGTCAATAGTTATCACGATATCTGGATTGCAGAACCACCGCCCGGATCTGTAGTACTTGCAACTGATCCAGAGGGAGACTGTGAATCGTGGTATAAAAACAACATTGGTGCGATAGTATGGCATCCAGAAAGAATGGAGAAACCCTTCATTCCGACAGAGATTTTAGAGGTGACAGGATTATGAAGAACAACATGTTCCATCTCCATCACGGTGAAACGTTTCAGGTAAACGATATCTGGAGATATGACGTTCAGGTGTGGAAAGGACAATACGAAGAAGTGTCGGAAGGTTGGCAGGACCATAACAGTTATGTGATGGGCAAGTCTTGCAACTTTCGAAGTAACAACAGTGGGTGGAGTATCAAAGACTCGAACTTCGCCGCTTCGGTGAACTCAGGGTTTCAGGCAGAAACACTGGATGAGGACTCCACACTAGTCAACATCAAATACTATGGACTTGGGATGAACGACGAACGTTTGTTTGTACCCAACGCCCGTGGTGTAACAGGTAATCTATCCTACATGGATGGTGGTACTAACACCACCGCAGTCAATCCGGGCCGATTAGGACTTCCGGTCATCAACTACGTGCACTTCCCCAAAGGAATGCAACAAACACTCCATACTCACCCAAGTCAACGTATCGGTCTTATCCTCAGTGGATCCGGTCAGATCGAACTTGACAACAACGAAGTGTTCCCCATTAACAGGGGTGACGTTTGGGTTATGGAAAGAAACGTTCTACATAATTTTATGTGTAACAAAGGTGAAGACGTAACCCTTTTCGTGTTTGCGCCTGACTCTGGTACAGGCCCAACAGATGAAGTTAACCCATTGAAGGTACGTACCTATGTCGGACAACAACGAGTATAACCGAAACAGACCAATCGGAAAACACATTCTATTGGTCACAGGCCCACAGGGTTCTGGTAATCACTTATTCAGTAAAATCCTTGGTCTCAGCGAACATGTCTATGGTTGGGACTTTGGAGAGAAGTATTGGATTCCGAGTGATGAGGAACCCTTTGCAGAATGTTGGGTCAATCCGGAACTGACCGTTCCTACCCTAGAGAAGATCAAAGAGGACTACGTTGTCGCAAACGTCAGTGTCCCATTTGTCTTTGACGGAGAGAAACGAATTCCCGCCATTCAGGAGTTCGTTGATGAAGCCAAGAGTGCGGGTCATAGAGTAACTGTTTGTATCGTCTCTCGTGACCGTAACATCAACTGTCTTCAACAGGAAAGGGTAAGGGACGAAATAACCCTACCTACTGCGATGGCGTACTATCGTTGTCTTGATTGCGACTTTGCGTTTCTATCCCACGAAACTTTATACCTACATAAAGGTATGTACTTAAAGTATTTGTCGAGGACTCTAGGATTTCCTATTGACTACGACAACCCAAGAGTGTATGATATACTGGTAGAAGATCAGAATAACAAATATGTAAAATATGTTGAGGAGCACTGGTTAGATAATGAAGTCTGGAAAGGTCTTAGACCCAAGTCTGAAAGAAAATAGGTATATCCTATTCACAGGTGCGCCAGGCTCTCGTTGGTCTGGTGTGTCTAATAACATTTGGATCGCACCCGACTTCGATCACACCGACTCTACACCTGAACGAAAATACACACACAACAACGGACTGGTTCATGGTGGTGCATACTTTGACCCCATGATGGAGTTCGACTTTGATCCCTCAAACTGGGACTTGCCATTTAGTGGTGAAGGTGTCCGGTTGATCAAGTCACACACACTTTCAACCCAACTACAGAACTTTCACAAGTACCGGATTATTCTGGTCTATCGAAACGACTATGAGTGTTGGAAGTGGTGGAATGAGTGTGGAGGTTTTGATATAACCTACCCGAACTACGCTTGGTACAAAAATCAAGAAAACATGTTTGACCAGATTCAAAGACAGAATCAGGCGATAATGCAATTCATATATAAGAACGAAAATAAAGTAACTCAATGTGATAACAACTTAGAGGTTCTGAAGTTACTTGACCTAACTTGGAAATTAGATCCTTCGGTCATAACAGATGAATACTCTAAGAAGGATGTGAAAGTTTATGTCTACAGACCTTAATCCACACATGGATTTTTTGAAGGATTATTTTACTAACACGTGGCCTAGTTCCAGAACCGCTGGTTTAGATGGTTACTACTGGACTGGGTTTCGACTGATTGATGAAGTGAAAAGAGAAGAAAGGGTATTAGATGTCGGTTGCGGAGTCAATCCTTTTAAGCGTCATATTGATCTACTCCACGGTATCGATATTACTGATATAGGTGCGGATGAAGTATGTCCGATTGAAGACTATGAAGTTGTCGATATGTACGAGGATAAATATGACGTTGCATTCTGTCTGGGTAGTATCAACTTTGGATCGTATGATCTTGTTGAATTGCAATGCAAGAGAGTGTGTGAGGCACTAAAGGAAAAATCTAGGATCTACTGGAGGTGCAATCCGGGCCACAGAGATCATGGTAATGATAGGGTAGGTGAGATACCCTTCTTCAACTGGACGATAGATCATCACATCGATCTATCAAGAAAGAACGGGTTTGAGGTGACCGAATTGATGCCTGACAGGAATAGGATGTACGTGAAATGGGAACGTTAAGAGAATTATTCGACAAGTGGGATTGCGACAAAGGTACTAAGAAACACTGTTACGACAACTGTTACGAGCAGTATTTCTGGGACGTGAAGGATGACCAACTCAATCTTCTTGAGATTGGTTGTTTTCGGGGGGAGAGTACTGCCGCATTTTTGGAATATTTTCCTCATGCGACTATTTACACAATCGACATCTTTGAGAGGACTCATCCCGATAGTCTTGATGTCCTGAAGGATGAACGTGTGAAGTGGTTGAAGTATGATAGTTGTCACGCCGCACTGCCGAATGCAATCCGTAGGATGTGGGGTAACGATATCAAGTTTGACTTTATTATCGATGATGGTGCACACTGGCCTGAAGCGAACCGAAAGACTTTCGAAAACTGTTTCCCGTTTCTAAAACAAGACGGGGTGTACTTCATCGAAGACGTTTACATGTTAGATCGGGATTATGCCGCTAACGACCCTTGGGTAAAGAAACAACCCGATAGGTACAAGATCGGAGAACACATCCGATTGATGAACACCATCGATAAGTACGATGTCAAACACTATGACTACCACGAACGTGAGTACATGCATCTGGGGGCGATATGTAGAAATCCCGACTCTTATATCTTAAGGGTAATGCATGGATCGTAAACTCTTCATACACATCCCCAAAAACGGTGGTATGACTCTCCGCAGAAATGTGGAGTTACGCAAACGTCTGATACTTGCACACCCGACTCACCATTGTAATAGGACATACACCAAACGTCTCGAAGAAAAGATGCGAGCCACGGGTGATGATATGGGGTACGAACACGCCCGATGGAGAGACGTGGATAATACGATAAGAAACACCTATAAGTCTTTTGCGATAGTTCGAAACCCTTGGGCAAGAGTTGTATCTCGTTACTGGTTTGCAAAGAAGGTCATTGAGGTCGAATACAATTCGAACGTCTACGGTAACAAAGAGTATGCGGATGTATCATCCTTCGAAGCGTTCCTTGAGGAACGTCACAAGTGGGGTGGTGAAGAATTTATGTGGCATCGTGCAGTGCGGGGTTGGTATCCCGCATACGATCACGTGTGTGACAAAGAGGGTAATGTAAGGTGCGACATCCTTCGGTTTGAGAACTACAACGATGATATCAAAGCCTATTTCAAGGTACTGTTCGATCCGGAACCTCGTAACGTAACAGGACTCTTGACAGACCCCTATCAGTCCATGTATAATGATAAGACTATACAGGTAGTTGCGGACTGGTACAGGAAGGACATTGACTACTGGGGGTTCGACTTTGATACAGGGGCGACTAAGAACTACTGGCGATGAACTTGGTAGAAAGAATACGTATGGCGAATGAGATAGAAAATGCAGAACCCACGGTTACCGATTTAGATGGTGACCGTCATATTAAAGCAGTCATCATCTCTCTGTTCCATAACGCAGCTGCGACACACGCAACTCGTAACCTCTTAAAGAGTATTGAGATAACGGGTTCGAAGATCAATCCGGTTGTGATGGATGCCACTACACCCACCACACTGGGTAAAGGAATGGGTGAGATTTATTACCTCAAGGGTAAACACCTTCAGTGGACTTGGCCTGCAACACCAGAAACAAGTGGGTTGGATCTTGCAACCGGACTGTACAAGAAAGCGTATATCGCCAACGATCAGAACAAAGTCATTGCATGTATGGTATCTCACATGAGAGCCTGGCAGTACTGTATTGACATGAACGAACCTGTTATGGTTCTGGAACAGGACGCCCTGTTTATTCGCAAGTTTGTGTGGAAGGACATCTCAGATCCCGAACCACTTAGACTAACAACGGACTGGTTTGATAGGTGGAACGACACAAAGGAGATGATGGTCACAGGATGGGATATTCCTAAAAGAAGACAGGTCATGGATGAGTGTTTGTCCAGAGAACCTATTGGTAGTTTTGCGGGAGGTATCCTTGGACTCAACAGTCCTATCGGTGCAACACGCAAGGCATCTGTTTTCCACAATGCGTTGTTTGGTAAGTATGGGTTCCATAAGGTTCCCTCTGTTGATCAGATCGGAGACGATCCTCTACCTCAAGGTCTTGCAGGAAACTCTGCATACATCATCAAACCTTGGGCCGCAAAGAAACTCCTAGATAAAGTGAATGAAATTGGAATGTGGCCTAACGATGCACTGATGTGCAAACAGTTCTTCCCTTGGATGCAAGTGATGTGGCCTTATTACACTGTAGTGCAGGGAGTGAAGTCTACTACAACAGGATAGTTATGAAGAGTTTTGTTATCACTATTATGGACAATCCTAAGTCCGTCGAGTCCGCAGATCGATGTATCGCAAGTGCAAAAAAGATCGGGTTACAGGTCGAGAAGTTCAAGGCGATTACTCCAAACGATAGTCCCTTCTCAATCGCAAAGAGTGAGGGTATAGACCCTGATGGTTTCTCTGAGGTTTATTCTCGACACGCAAACTGTCTGTCTGCGTTCCTGTCACACTATTCTCTGTGGAAGAAGTGTTTACTTGAAATCGGTCAACCTATAGTCATCTTTGAACATGATGCAGTTGTGATCAATGAGTTACCCGCATCTAATATTTTTAAGGGGGCAGTAAATCTGGGTGCACCTAGTTACGGTAAATTCAATCAACCCTCTTTCTTTGGTATGGGTCCACTCACAACTAAGAGATATTTTCCCGGCGCCCATGCGTATATGGTAAACCCTAAAGGTGCGGAAGCGTTCATAAGAACCGCAAAAATATCTCCAAAACCCACCGATGTTTACCTAAATATAGATACATTCCCTTGGTTGCAAGAACATTACCCCTTCGTCGCAAAAGCAGATGATAGTTTCACAACCATACAAAAAGAAGAGGGATGTCTCGCAAAACACAACTATGGTGAAGGATATGTCATCGAGAATTTATAGAAAAGTCACGTTCGGTACACCACCGGCAGAACCACCTTATAGGTTACCGGACGATTTTCCGGAAGCGAACCTAATGCCTCGTTCTCTTTGGTTAGAGAACAGAGAATCGAACATCCAAGTGACTACCGAAGGTGGTCAAATATTAACCTTTATCTGGAACCCCAATACTGGGATGGATAGAATCAAATCTTGGTTGTTCGAACACATTAGAAAATTTCGAATTGAAGATTTCTCCACAACCGATACCATGTATCAAACGCAATCGGAGTTCGCCGCCACGTTGACGGATAACAATGTGTTGGATGGTCTGGGTACAACAATCACGGTAGTCAGAGACCCCTACACTAGGATACGTGAACAATACGAACAGTGGCACAGAGGTAACGCAACGTCCACAGATCCGGATAGAAAACGTTTTGCAAATCACAGTTTTAACAGATTCATCGAAACTGAGATCCCTTGGAGACACGGCCGGTTCTTAGAACAAAAGAGATTTGTCGAACCCGCTGACATTGTGTTGAAGTATGAGGATCTAGAAGAAGAGTTTATGTCTAAGGTTGTTGTGCCTTACTTCGATACCTCGTTCGGGGGACTAAGAACCCTACCGAAGGTTGACCTACGGGGCGCACTAGACGATAAGAGTTTTTTGTTAGAGTGCAGTGACATGACCATCTCATATATAAACCAGTACGATGAGTATGTGTTCAATGGAGATTATGGGTATAACACACATGTTGGATAAGACTTTCCTTACGGGTTGTGACGAAGTGACCGAATGGCAGTTGCCTTGGTTCATCCGCAACTATTTTGAAAATAATGACACGCACCTGTTTGTGTGTGACTTTGGTATGAGTGAAGACATGGCGGACTTCGTTGACAAACTCGAAGAGAATGTCACTCGTTATGAAATCAAGACAGAGGCGGTGGGGTGGTTCAAGAAACCTCGCGCCATGTTGGATATTTCCTTCCAGTCAAAGAAGTCTTGTTGGCTTGATACGGACTGTGAGATATTCGATAACATCGACAGTATCTTCGAACACACTGTTCCTTTCAAAATAAGTATGTGTGAAGACAGACCGTGGACTCGAAGACGGGGTGAACATGGAATGTGGTACAACTCTGGAGTAGTCGTATTCGAAGGAACACCCAACATCCTACGTGCATGGGCGTCTGAGTGCATCAACAAACCTATACAGGGAGATCAAGAAACTCTCTATGCAATGTTCGCTGGTGACGATATTGCAAAGATGGCAGTCATAGAACCGTTACCGCATAAATACAATACACTACGGTTAGACTACATAGATAATATCGCAGTAAAGAACCCTCTGATTGTACACCACACTGGTAAGAAGGGTAAGGACTTGATCAGGGAGATCATGCAGAATGTTTAGTAAAATTTTACTTGGAGTTGTTCTCGCAATGGGCGCTGGTGGTTACATCTACTACAATACCACCGAAACCAAGATTAACACCTTGGAGGCAAGAGCGATAACTCAGGCGAATGAAATCAACGCACTAAAGATTGCACAACAAGAACAGGTCAACACCATCGAGGCGTTACAGGTTAACCTAGAAAGACAGACAACCGCACTCAATGATATGACCCAACGTAACAACGAGATCGAACAGGAAAAACAGAGATATCTCGACATCTTTGCACGTCATGACCTTGCAAGACTTGCAGCTGCCAAACCAGGCCTAATTCAAACACGTATTAATAGGGGAACAAAAGATGTCTTTGACACCATTGAAGCTGAGTCTGCTTTTATTGACAACCTTGATAACTAGTGGTTGTGCGAGTTTTCTTGGGGGACCGAAGATTCCCGCCCCCGCCCCTGTAGAGATTCGTACCGTTGAGGTACAGATTCCTATCGTTCACCCCACTATGCCCCGTGCGATTGATCTGAAGGATCCGCAGTGGTATGTGGTGTCTGATGAAAACCTAGACACATTCCTAGATGAGATTAGGGATATGAATAATGGTGGTGTTGTATTCGTTGCCATGTCAGTAGGTGATTACGAACTCATGTCTTACAACATGCAAGAGATTCGTAGATATGTTAATCAGTTGAAAGAGGTTGTGGTATACTACCGAACCGTCAACACCAAAGAAGATAAGGAAGAAGAAGATGGTGTCGAAGAGAACAGTGATTCTGGAAAGTCTTAGGGTACACGCCGAAGGACAGATTGCGTTACACAAGGCGAACGTTGAAATTTATCTAGATAACCCTGCGGGTATCGGAGAACATTCGGATGTTATGCAAGCGATTGAGTCTGAACTCCACAAGATTGCAGAGTGGGAAGACCAGTTGTTTGTCCTAGAAAAATATTTCGGAGAGTGATGTGTACGAGTATCGAGCAAGACTAAAGAGGGTTGTTGATGGAGACACCGTGGATGTCGATATTGATTTGGGCTTTGGGATTTGGCTTCATAACGAGCGTGTTCGTATTATGGGAATTGATACACCAGAATCCCGAACTAGAGACAAGGTTGAAAAACTTTTCGGCCTCGCTGCAAAGAAAAGAGTAAAAGAACTACTTGGGAAGAACCCCAAGTTGAAGACTATCGCCGCAAAAGACGGTGAGGATATGAAAGGTAAGTATGGTCGAATTCTTGGGGACTTCGAGGTCTACTACGGACCCCAAGATCGTTGGATGCGACTGACCGAAGTCCTAGTACTAGAGGGACACGCCTGCGCCTATAATGGTGGTAGTAAGGAACAAATTAGAATCCGACATCTAGAAAACCGACAAAAACTTCTTGACGAAGGTGTGGTTAATAGAGTACAATACGACAAGTTAAATCCCAACAAATTAAGGATGTAATATGCGAGTTAACGTATTGGGGAATGGTGATTCCGCCTTTATGTTCAAACGTGGGACTGCCGGTAAACTGTTGATCTGCAACATGCCACCCTTCGAAATTCCACGTAATGAGGTTTATGCGACATGCATGGTAGACTTCAAGATGATGAAGGCCCTACAGGATGGTCAGATTCGTCTTGACATGTATGACTGGGTACTGGGTGCGAGACCAAGAAAGTGGATGGAGATGCAACCATCTTTCTATCTCAAGTACTCGCAGAACATTAAGGGGTTTCATCAAAACATTCCCCGATACGCACAACTGCCTGGCCAGAGTGAAGGACAGGCGGCAACGAACTACTCGTGTGGACACATGGCTGTGGACTATGCGTGTAGAGCATTGAAAGCCGATGAAGTTCACATATACGGATTCGACTCAATGTTTGATTTAAATCTACGGTCCTCTACGGACCTCATACTTGAGAGTGACCGGAGTGTTGGAAATACTCACAGACTCGCCAGTAATTGGAGACCAATCTTTACGAAGATTTTTCAAGAGTTCAAGGGTACGAATTTTTACTTACATAACACTCACAAGAATATTAAAATCGCTATCCCTGATAACGTAACCATAACCACAGAGGAAAACTAAAATGGAAACTCTTAACAAAGCCTTCAACTGGACTTGGGACTATGTAAAAGGTACTGTCGCTGACTTCAGAGAAGTTGTGACCAATTACCCGAATGTCCTAATTTGGACTGGTGTAATTGTTCTGTTAGTAACTTGGATTGTATAAATATAAGTAAACTAACATAGGTTCCCCCTGCCATGCAGAAATTCAAAGCACATATGGATGAGACAACTTTTCTTTTCGAGGAGGCGGAATCGCTCCTTGAAAAGTTGATCACTTTTGGTGGAGAAGCGTATCCTCGTTTTGGAAACATTGTCTTCATGGCGGGGGGAGCGGGTTCCGGTAAAGGATTCGTTCTCTCTAACCTCGTAGGTATCGAAGGGAAGACTCTGGATGTCGATGAACTTAAAACTCTCGCGTCCAGAGCCCCTAGCATTCGTGCAAGAGTTCAGAAAGAACTTGGTGTTGATCTTGCTGACCTTGCAGCGAACCTAAAGAATCCTGAGAACGTATCGAAACTTCACGATATCATGGGTGACTATTTGGATCTGGACAACCGGAAACAGAAGGCACTCTTTCGTGGAGTTTTGTTACAACCCAAAGACAAGAAACCCAACATCATCTTTGATACCACACTCAAAGACCTACCCAAACTGGAAAGACTCACCCGTCAGGCCGCAAGTCTTGGATACGATAAGGAGAACATCCATATCGTCTGGGTTGTCAACGACATCGAAGTTGCAAAATCTCAAAACCAGGCACGTTCACGTCGAGTCCCATCTGAGATCCTAGTCAACACTCACCGTGGTGCCGCCAATACAATGGGTGACATCATCAACATGGGTAAAAAGTTGAAGAGGTACATGGACGGAGATATCGTCTTTGCGTTCAACAAGGTTGGGGTGGATGCGAACCTCGCAAAGTCTGGAAGGGGTGGATCCTACGTCAAGGACGCAAATTACTTCTACGTCAAGAAGAAGGGTCAACCACCCACGTCAGTTGCGGATCTGGATAAAGAGATTCGTCGTAAGATTAAAGACTACGTACCCGCAGGCGTAGACTGGAATTAATACGCTGTGATGGTTCTACGGAACCCATCATAATGCACGGGTCTTCCCATCAACATTGTTCTATCCGTCTCTGCTCTTGCGGAGAAAGACTTCTGGATCTGAGGTTCTAGGTCCAGTTGATTGTGGCGGTCAGAATATCTCAATGGATCGTGTCCCTGATATGAGATGTCCATGATCTCAAAGTTGGGTTGACAGTAAGGCGCCCACTCTTCTTTGATATCATTACTGGTAAAACTAGTATCTGCATATTTCTTAGGCACACCCGCAAACACCACCGCATCATACAACAGTTCACCTTCACCCAAAGGTTCTTGTAGAACCGTAGACTCACTACCATACTTGTACTGTTTGTTTGCGGGAGTTGTCTGTACACCTGTTGCATCATACATGTACTTAACCACACCCCTGTTACGTTCAGCGGGTGGTAACAAGACAGTCATGTCGAACCCGTAGTCGTAGAATTTTTGGAAGACCGGAATCATCTGGTAACTCAATTCCATTGGGGCAGCGTGACTTTGATTGCGAACTTCGATAGGAATCTGATCGTGTTTCGCAACCTCTTCCATAGATGCAACCCACTCGTTGGTTTCGTTTTCGTTGTAGTAACCCACGAACAGAACGTTCCTGTATCCACGTCCGGCGATGATGTTGCACACCAATGGAATTCTAGTCATGATAGACGGTGTGGGATCTACGTTATTCTTTCGAACAACCAGATTGCGGTTTACCCCATTTCTATACGTGGCGAACGCTTCGTCCATGAGTAAACGTAGTTCGTTTCTCGTTTGTCTGTGGACCGTCTTACCCTGATAGAGTTCATTCTCACGGGTAGTCACGATGACTTCATTGATGTCTTGATAGTTCATTTAGTTAACCCTTGTAGATACCTTGGATGTAGTCTTCGAACTGTTCTATCTTATCTAGTCTGTTCGGCCACAATATATATTCCTTCTCAGGGTTCTGTTTCAGATTGTTCAGTAGCGGTTGAATTGCATTGAACAACTTGTCTAGTTTCTCCTGAGTGGAGATGACCGCAGTTGTATTCAACTGATTGGTCTGTTGTGCCTGTTGCACAACTTCGAGTTCATCCTCATTTGCGAATGTGAACCCAAAATCGAATAACTCTTCACTCATATTTATACCTTTTCCTAATGGCGCTTTTCTTATATTTATATGAAAAAAAGACTTGACAATTCCTGCGGGGTGTTGTATTATAAACAAGTAATTGAGAGAAAAGTGAGGTTTGAAATGATTCTGATTCCTAACATTAATGAGTTCGAAGGTATGATTCCGGTTGGATATAACTTGGTTGTCTACGAGGCAAAAGAAGATCCTATGGATGGATTTGTCCTGTACGGTTTTGATGAGATTGGTCTCTATGACAACAATTTCAAGGTTCCTGCTTACGCTATGGTGGAGTTTCAATAATGATTAAAATGTTTAAGGAAAATTTTGATAGAGGTGCGGAGAAGGGTAACTTCGCCATCAAATTCGAAAACGGATTCACCGTATCCCTTGCGATGGGTGATGGTATGTACTCTACGGGTACTTTCTCCGGAGGGTTCGCTTCGGTGGAAGTGGCCGCATGGGACGCAAATGGTGATTGGGTTCCATTGGTTGAAGGTGAGAATGTCGAGGGTTGGGTCAGTCCCAATGGTGTCCTTGAGATCATGAATCGGGTTGCAGCGATGCAACCCATTGATTCGCAAGGAAAAGAAAATTAACTTTTTTTCAAAAAAAGTGTTGACATTTCTTGCAGAGGACTGTATAGTATACAGGTAAGATTGAGAAAGAGAGAGATTCCTATGTTCCGTATTCCCCATTTCCACCAGATCGAAGAGATGTCGTTTGACGAAGCTGTTCAGATCATGAAGTCCCGTGCCAAGGGTGACCTCCTTGCGGGTCTCCAGTCGATGGACGTTCTCTGGAGCGACTACGTTGCCCTGCCCGGCGATGAGCAGGACGATGATGAGTTCTTCTCCAACTGGTGTTACGAAGTCAACGCCTACAACGTGGTCGTTGAAAACATGCGCCCCCTGTTCGCTTAAGGAGATTTGATTATGCAAGTTGCAGTTATTCACACCGCATTCGAGGATACGCCTCGGACAGTTGCACTGGTTGAGGTTGGTGACCTAGAGGGTACAGAAGCCCTTGAGTATGCATATCGTTGGACTAACAACGTTATGGGTTCTTGGAGTCGGACTGACATCGAAGACAATGGTGATTTCAATCCCAACGTTACTGTTATGGCTCCTCTACACGAAGGTGGTATGGGTCTTCGGTCTACATCTATGGGTGACCAGATGCTTCTTGGTAACAAGAAGTTCAAGGTCGCTGCGATTGGTTTTGAGGAGATTGCGTAATGCGAGTTATTGATACTAGTGGTCCTGATGGGAATGCGTTCGTTTTGATGGGTTATGCAAAAAGGTTTGGTAGACAACTTGGTTGGAGTCGGGAAAAGATCGACACCCTCATCAAAGAGATGATGTCCGGTGATTACGATAACCTGACTGCAACATTCGAAGAGGCCTTCGAGGGTATCGTCGAACTAGTATGACCATGCATTTGATGGGTCATGCGTACTCAACCCTAAATACACGTAAGAAGAAACGCAAGATCACCAAGGCGAAACTCGCACGGTGGGAGACGGAACTTCGAGAGTACAACAAGTTGATGAAACGTTGTGGTAGTCCTAAGTTGACTCTGGAACAGTACATCGACAAGGTGCACGGTAAGGTTGAGACCAAGCGAGAGTTTGTCCCTATGGAACGCAAGGAGAGTCTCTTCCAGAGACAATCGCGGGAACATAGGGAGAAGTACCCTAGTCACGATACCATGTCTGGTTCGACGCCTAAGAAAGAACCACAACGGTATACAGGGACTCTGGTGAAGGGTATCGCAACCATGCACAAGTCCAATGCGGTTCCGGTCATAGACTCGAAACAGGCCACAGAAATCTCCAAGATGGGGAAATGATGGGGTTGTCACCTAATAGACACGCGAGGGACCACGGTAAGTCCCTCAACTTTTTTCTAAGTCCTTGATTTCCCTAAACTTATTTTTGAAAAAAGTTCTTGACATTTCTTGCCCGATACCCTATAATGTATATGTAAGATTGAGAAAGAGAGGTCGTTATGCAATACATCGTGAAAACTCTAGACGGTAAACCCATGGCGGGTTTATTCACTCCCATTTATTCTCTTCAGAAGGCTCGGGATTACGCCCGTTCCATCTGTTTCACCGCCCAGTTGCCAGATATCAAATCTGTCAACATCTTTTCTTTCGATGGTGAGGAACAAGTCCTCGTGGAGGTAGTGTAATGAACGCTGAAGATATCGTTGGGTCTGGTGGTCAGACCTATGGTTATTTGGAAGAGTGTCTTAAGTTGATCGAGTGTCCGGACCATTGGAAGGGCCCTCTGTCTGGTGTTATTCACATATCCATGTTTGATGATTGTAGAGAGGCGGCCGCATACTTCTGTGGGTCTCCCCTAGAGATCGTCAAAATAGTGTCCGGTGAAAAACAGACCATTGAGGTCTTCGGACGTGGTTATTGGCAGTGCGTAGGAGCCTGAAAATATGTCAAAGGTTAAATACAACAAAGAGTCGGTTGAGAAGGCCCTCAAACAGGCGAAGGTCAAACCCAAGAATCGCAAAATTTATCACGCTTTATTGAAGGGTAGGGGTTGACAATTCCTGTTAGGGCTGATACACTGTACTTGTAGATTGATGAGAGAGGGTAGTTATGGATTGTTTCATTGAAGGTCGCATCGCTAATCAACCCGTTGTCGAGGAGTTCATCCTCAACTTGGTCAAGGAATTGGGGATGAATCGTCTCCGCAATCCTTGGATCGACGTTCAGTTTACTAACAAAGATATCGGTGCGTATGGTCTCTGCAATGGAGATAACGACTACGCAGAAATTCAAATCGCTAAGAAATGTCCGGAGACTGGTCGTAAGTTTGGGTTCATCGAAATGATGCAGACCCTTGCACACGAGATGGTTCACGCTCGACAGTTCATTCGCGGTCAACTCGACGCAGAGGGTGCGAAGGGTTGGAAGTGGAAAGGTCGTAACGCTGAGGGTTTTCAGTACGAGAACCAACCTTGGGAGAAGGAAGCGTATCGACTGGAAGGTCAGTTGTTCTTAAAATGTTTTCCGTTCGAGGCGAAGTTTACAAACTAGGGGGTCTAGATGTCATACGAAACTTGGTTAAGAGAGATGTATTTTCTCCACAATGAAGAAAGAAGAACGTGGGGAGAAAAACCAATACCGTATGAAGAATACGTGACCAAAAATTCTGAGTGGTTGGAGAGGATGTATGAAGAACAAGAAAAAAGTGTTTCGAATCAAAACTAATCCAGTCGCACGAACTATCAATAAGTTCAACAAGCCTGCTACGCATGTTGATCGTAAGAAACGTGACCGTAATGGTTACCGCAAACACAAGGGGGTTGAAGAGTGAATATATTTGGTATTGAGTATGACGATAAACGGGGTTTCAAGTTTCCTTGTGCAATAGACTCCGCACGTTCTCAATGCGATAAACATATCGTGAAGATGCCCCTTGAGTCTTGCCAGATGTTGTGTACTGTACATCGTGTACTTGATGGTGGTAACGATCACTTGTACAAGATCGCGCATCCCAAACATCCATCGACTCTCTGGACTATGGAGTCACGTGCTAACTACTATTGGCACTACCGTCACTGGCAAGAACTCTGCAAGGAGTACACGTTCCGGTATGGTAAGGTACACAAGTCTTGGGAGAAGTATGGTGAATACCTTATGTGGGCACCGCAAAACATTCCTGACTCACGGGCTTTGACCCCATTCAAACTTGCATTCAAAACACATCCTGAGTGTGTGGTCGAAGGTGATCCGGTTCAGTCCTACCGGAACTTCTACAAAACGAAACAAGAACGTTTTGAGATGAAGTGGACTAAACGTAAAATTCCAAATTGGTTCTTGACAGAGGAAGTGGATTAATGTATAATGGATTCCAGTAAACAACTTAATTCAGCAGAAAGGTATGCACTGTTTATGAAAGTTGCGAATCGTATGAACGCACAAAACCGAAAACGGCAGTCTGACCGTAGACGCCAACAAAGACTGATGAATGAGTATGATGACAATACTGTCAGCAGTCTTGACAACCGTGACGATCTGTATTGGGGAGATGAACAGAATTACATCTCAACTCACTACAGTGACTCTATATCCGTTAACCGTAACAGAGGAAACTTTGATGATGAGTATTGATATGTCCCGTGATGACATGTTATCCGCCCTACGAGAAGGTGTAGTGTCCCTATCCTTCGAGAAGGTTAAGGATGGCCTGATCCGTGAAATGAAAGCGACACTGGTGTCCGATAGGATCCCAGCCGACAAGATGCCCAAGGGTGGTTCTGTCGATCAGTCTGTCGGTGGTGACGCAACCCTTCGAGTGTTTGATACAGACATTCAAGAGTGGCGGTCCTTCCGTGTAGACAAAGTACTAACGTTCGAGACTGCGTAATGGCAAATCATGTAGAATTTAGTCTCTCTTTTCAACGCCTCACTGATGAGGCGTTGGACTTTTTGGTCGAACTGTTTGATGGGGTTGAAGACCTTCATGAAATTGAGTGTATCGATGACGTTGGTGCAAAGTGGGCGACAGTAGAGGATGCGGCGGAAGACAGGGATGGAAAAGAGTTTTTCATTCTTGGTACTGCGGCATGGAGTGCACCTTGGGGTATCCAAGACATACACACCAAACTACTGGAGTTCGCACCTGACTGTATCGGTGTGTTCTTCTACTCAGATGAGATGCCACTGTTTGCTGGTGCGTACACACTAGAACCCTATCGTGATGAAGATACGGATGAGTTGTTTTCTTCGGAAGACGGTGCACACTGGGAAGACGCTGACATCTATGACAAGTTGAAGGAGACGAACCCTGAGTTCTTTAAAGAACATGATGTGGACCCCGACTTGGATCTCTATGAGGCGCAAGACGAACACGAAGAACTCGAAGAGTTGTGGAACGATACCTGTTGGGATGTCATATCTGATCTGCAACGGGTAATGATTGAGGACAACATGAGTTATCTCTGATATAGATAGAGGTGTTATGACTAAGGGCGAAAAGGCGGCTAAAACCCGTAAGAAAAAAGAAGAGGCCATGTTACGTGCAATGGGGGTTGATCCTGAGCGTAAAAAGACGAAAGTCAAACGTAAACGGAAACCCATGACACCAGAACAGAAAGCGGCGGCGGCAGAACGTCTCGCAAAGGCTCGTGAAGCAAGAGGTCATGATGGATCTGCATCTATCCACGAATCTATTCGTGATTTACCCGAAGATCATTTTATACATTGGAAGAAGGTCAAGGCGTGGATCAAGGATAGTGAACAGATGCTAAAGAGTATCAGTCATATGAAGAACTCCAACAATTGGAAGGAACGTTCTGAGTATAATGATCTCAAAACTTATATTCAAAACATGAAGTCTTATCTCAGTAATGGTGTGTGGTTAGATTTTCGTTATGGTGACAACAGACAACACAAGGTATTGCGATACTGTGTTGCCATGTCGTATCATCCTAACGGGGAACCAAACCGACAGTTCGGAGTATACTATCCCGACATCAACGCTGTGTGGACTATCGAACTACAGGATGCATGGTATGGAGAAGGCGTTGACCCAAGAGGACTCAAAGTTCCTGACAAAAAAGAACTTTTCGATGATGGTCGAGGAGACGGTGAAGAAGACGAGTCTGGGGTACTTGGATAGTATTATCCACTTGTGCGAAGAGAACAAGATTGAAGTCGAGGACGTGAAGAAGTATCTCAACGACAACATCAAACAGAAACTCGAAGTCGAGGCGATGAGTCTCAACTTCATTCCCAAGGTAAACACACTAGATGTTTAAGACCGTTCGTGTCTTATCAGAAGAACAACTCGAAGAACTCCGGAGATTTGACGCTCCGTGGGTGAACTCGCATGTGGATGACGGTTCTTCTGAAAAGAGTTACCTAGATAAGTTTAACTCGAAGAGACACGAACAGTACACCAACGTAAGGCGTGGTCACACCGCCCGCAAGAGTGTGAACAAAGTCATCCTGCACGAATGGTTCGAGGATGTCAACCAGTCCATAGAAGAAGAGACTGGTATCCCGATCACTGATTGTAACTACCTACGTTACGATGAAGGAGATTTTTTAGTACCTCACAGAGACACGTTCGATGGTTCCGAAGACTATCAGTATGTCGAGGGTGAAGGTAAAAGCAGAACACTGACCACGATTACAATGGTCAACAAGTCAGAAGACCTAGAAGGTGGCATTCTGATTATCAGACATCTGGATGATGGTCAAACGTACCATGATCTAGAGATAGGGGAGACTGTAATCTTCCCGTCAAATCTAGTCCACGAGTGTACTCTAATCACCAAAGGGTGGAGAGAGGTATATGTTGGTTGGGCTTGATTTAACTCTTGACAGGAGTATAAATACTGGTATATAATATGCATCAAGTGGATACAAATATACACTAATACAATATACGCAAATATACGGAGAAACATATGTCTTTTGCAAATCTTAAGTCCAAGTCTATGGACGTGTCTAAACTGGTCACAGCAGCAGCCGAAATGAACGGTGGTGGTACTACCGAAAAGAAAGGTTATGGTGATGACCGATTCTGGAAACCCACAGTAGATGAGAGCGGAAACGGTTACGCCGTAATCCGGTTCCTTCCCGCAGCGGAAGGTTCTGATCTCCCTTGGGCTCGTTACTGGGATCACTTCTTCAAGGGACCAACAGGTCAGTGGTACATTGAGAAGTCTCTGACTACTATTGGTCAGAATGATCCTGTCTCTGAATTGAACTCCCGTCTGTGGAATTCTGGTGTCGAGGATGACAAGGAAACTGCACGTAAACAGAAGCGCCGTCTTCACTATGTGTCTAACATCCTTGTGGTCAATGACCCTGCGAATACCGCAAACAACGGTAAAGTGTTCCTCTATGATTTTGGTAAGAAAATCTTTGACAAGATCATGGATGTCATGCAACCTCAGTTTCCGGGCGAGGAACCAATCAACCCCTTTGACTTCTGGAATGGATCCGACTTTCAGTTGAAGATCCGTAACGTTGCGGGTTACCGTAACTACGACAAGTCTGAGTTCAAGGCGGTGTCTGCATTGTTCGATGCGGATGAGACTAAACTCGAAGCGACTTACAACCAGTTGTTTGATCTCACTGAGTTCACTGCACCTGCTTCCTTCAAACCTTATGAAGAACTGAAGGGTCGCCTTCAGATTGTTCTGGGTGAGGCAGTTGGTGGAAATGCAACTGCACGTAACGAGGCGTTAACTCAGACTGCGGAGTCGAACGTTGGTCGTTCTGCACCTGAACCTCAGATCGTTGCTGCACCCGAACCTAGTGTAGGTGCGGAAGCGGACGATGATGAGGATACCTTGTCCTACTTTGCAAAGATGGCGAATGAGGACTAAGTAGTACCGGCATGAAAATTTTAATACTTGGATTGCCGGGCAGTGGGAAGTCAACTCTCGCAAGGGAGTTGGCTTACCATTTTCTGATTCCGCATCACAATGCGGATACGTACCGTGAGATGTTTGATGACTGGGACTTCTCACCCGAAGGTAGGTTAAGACAGGCCAAAAGAATGGCCGATCAGGTTGGAATTCTGGATTTTGTTTGTCCGTTGAAGGAGCTCCGTGATATCGTAGAAGCCGACTTCACCATCTGGATGAATACAATCGATGAAGGACGATTCGAGGATACTAATAAGTTATTCGAAGTACCTGATTCATATGATCTGGAGGTTAAAGAATGGATCGACTTAAACCAACTACGCAACTCCTTGGAAGGTTTCAACCGTGGCACCAAGGGCATACTAAGTTATTTGAACGGGCCCTTTCAAAGACTGGTCAAGTAGCGATACTACTTCGTGACACTGAGGTAGACGAAAGTAATCCTTACACCGTAGAGGAACGTAAGGCAAACATCATACTCGAACTTGCAAAAGAAGGGTATGAACACCATAAAGACTTTGTGATAATCGCTGTACCTAACATCACCCATATCACCTATGGTCGGGATGTTGGATACACGATTGAGCAGGAAGATCTGGGGGAAGAGGTTGAGTCAATCTCCGCAACCAAGATACGTCAACTGGAACTAGGTCTTTAGGTTATAGGTAATGCGCCCGCCTGATTGTTCGTCAAGAAGGCGGCGTTTACATCCCACACACTTGGAATGACTGCCGCTTGAGTACTGTTATTATTGACTTGTGTTGACGAAGAAGACCCACCAACGTTAGTCTGCATAATAATAGGATTACCACCACCCGCACCCATATTCCCTGCATTTGCAAGTTGAGTTCCCGCCATGGTTCTTGATGTTGTGCCAGGCGCTTGTGGAGAACCTGGCGCTGGTATACCTCTCGCGTTCATTGATGCCAATCGTTCTCTTCGGTATTCAGCCGTTCCTTCTTGAGTGCCTTTAGACACATGCATGTGATCCATGTGACCACCAGTTCTCCACATCACACTATAACCTGCGGTTTCTAATTTATCGCGTAGTACATCGAAGACCGCAGCCTGTTCGGGATTGTCTGCCTCAACATAACGTTCATCATTAGGACCGACAAAGTTAATATCTAATGCGTCACCCCTATAGTGTCTGGAGTTTTCACCATGTGTTCCAACTTCACCAAATGCCTCGTGGCCAGATACATGTAGTCCTTTTCCCTGCAACCATTCACCCAAAGCAACAATATCGTCTGATGGTGGTAAACCTGACATGGGTTCTTCTGGTTCTTGACCGGATGTCCCTAATTGAGGGCGAGGTCGGTTACGAGTCCTACGTGAGGCTGTCTGAGGTCTCTCAGGCGGAGGAGGAGGTGGTCGAGTTTCGGTATCTACTGCATCATTAGTCTCTGGTGGATTATCTCTCATTGCGGCAGTATCAGTTTCATCATCCCACCAATCCGTCAATGCATCCCATGCATCTGAAAATATATTGCTTACCCAATTTTTAATATCTTCCCAAAGTTGGGTAGCTGAATCCACCATACTTCCCCATTTGTCGGGTTCATTTTCCCACCAGTCAATTACTGCATCATAGGCGCCCATAAACGACTCACCTATTCTGCCCGGAATTCCCATAAGATAATCAAATGTCTCTGATGCATACGTAAATAGGGATTCTTTAAATGCGGTCATTGTCTCATCCAACCACGCGAAGAGACTAGGGAGAACGTCAGTGAATACGTAGGTCAGACCTCCCCATATCCCCTTCAATCCCCACTTAACCATGTCTGCGAGATTCATGAACATGGTCTGTGCAAATTGACCCATCCAAGGTATGAACTGGGTGAAGATATCTTTCAACGCTTCGATTGGTGAACTGAATAGTTTACGAACCCAATCAAATATGGATGCTATCATTCCACTAATACCGCCAGGCATTAGTTCGTTGATTCTATCCGTAACAGAACCAAGACCAATCTTGTCCAGTATCCACTTCATTCCGTCTTGCAGTAAATCACCAATAGTACCGAAGAAACCAACGAACACACCTTTGAGACCTTCCCAAGTTGCACTTAGAATTCTGGTAAAGATGTTCATATCAGATTCGGCGGTTCTTTGCCAGTCACCCAAGAATCCGGTGAAGAAGTCGAAGAGTGAAATAATAATTTGAATAGGCCAAAGAAGTTTGGTGAATACACCTTTCACCAAAGACATGATCTTATTACCGCCAGCCTTGAAAAGATCATCACCAACACCAATGGTAGCCTTAAGTGTGTCTCCTAGAAAACCAAATATTTTTCCAAAAAAACCAAACACTTTTTGGACGATAGAGTTTGTGAACGAACCAAGTTTGGATGCATTCCACCATTTGATAATCGCATTGAATGGTCTTGCTATGAAACCAAATATCTTCCCTATATTAGAAACCATTCTTTCGGCAAAATTCATTTTCTTGAATTTACCGTTGGCCTCTCTAAGGTTGTATCTTAATGATCCATCTAGGGCTTTGAAGAAACCACCTCTAAACGCTTTGTAGAAATTTGTTATAGATCTCTGGAGACCTTTCGTTAGATTCGTTATACCAGCTACAGAAAATAGTCTAGAAAACGCCAGTTTAACAGCACCGAAAAACCGTTGCACCATGTCTTTGATTCTTCTTACGGTCTCGCCTATCACAGCGCCAAGACCCAAAAGGATACCACTAAAGGATTTGTCTAATTTTATTTCAGGTGCTTTGAAAATAGGTGCTTTTTCTTTTTTCTTGTCTCGTCGATCTTCTTCGTTCTGCAAACGATCCTGTTTTATCTCTGCGAGAATCTCACGCATAGTCTTATTGAGATCAGAGGTATTCTTCTCTGTCCCTTCTTGACTTCTTTGGAGCGCTTGGTTACGGTTATTATTTTCTTGACGCATCAAGTCAATAACATTACCCAAACCACCTATTGTTGCTTCTGCCATTGGTTTATCTCATTTTGGATTCTTGTTGTCTACGTTCATTCTCTTCTTTAATCCACTCAACCAATAATGTAACATAAATTTCCCTTTCCCATGGCATCATCATTTCAAGTTCTGTTAGACTGTAATGATGATGTTGCATTAATGAAAAGTTGGTCTTAAAATAATTGACCAAATTATCATGAGAAAGGTTTATGATAAAAAATCCGACATTCCCCTTAACATCTGTTTGTTTTCTTCCCCACACTTATTACAGGTATATTCTGCATTGTGTCTCAGTGCGGGTAGACTCTCAAGGTAGTCTGCCAGTTTCTTAAACTGACCCTGCGTCATTGACTCAAGAAACTCATTGATCTCTGTCTTGGAAACTTCGTCCGCCTCGATCCTTTCGTCTCCTGTGATGACGGCCTGAATACACGCACCAACCATAGCGAATCCAATTTCAATTTCCTTTCCGGTGAAATTGACTTTACTGACATGTTCGTACATTGGGTATCTCATTTCAACACTAACACCGTCACTCAGTTCAATAACATTTTCGGTATTGGGTGCTTCTACTTTAACGGAGGAGATGTCTATCTCATACTCGTTCTGTGCATCACATGATTCACATCTCAACAAAATAGTAGATACCTCACCAACTGACTTTGACCTAATCTGAGTGAACAGATACTCAATGTCAAAGGTTGTCAACTTCTTTCCCTGAAAACCTTCACTCGTGATACACGCATCGATTGTATCTACAATCGCACGTAGTGCCTGTTTCTGGTCTTGAGTCTCCATTGCCATCATCAAGACCTTTTCTTCTTTAACCAAGTAAGGTCTGAATGAAACTTTTTTCCCCGTCGAGGGAATCGTACATTCATACGATGGACTGGTGTTTAACTTTGGTAATGCCATTTCACGCTCCTAATTTAGCAATGTTAAAATACTCTATCAAGTATCCCTGATAGAATTGAACCACCAAAACCGCTTGTTGGTCCGTCTGCTTCTTTTGACCGCCAGTCTCTATAAGACAACTGTACGGTAAACTCCGTAATCTGATCAGTCTGATCGCCCCCTAACTGTATCGCATTGACAGTGACCGGAAACGCCTCAAGTAATTTTATGTGACGAATAACCGCAGCGTCTTTTCCAAAACCGAAGTCAATCTCACCCTGTTGGAAGTCTGGGTTACCGTCAAAAATCCTCGCACGGATCGATGAGGGTATACTATCTAGGAACCCTAATTGTTTCTTAAATAGACTAAACGCATACCCTTTCTGAAGTTGTTTGATGTCGATGTCCTGAACGTAATCTTTGTAATATTGTATTTGATTTGATTCCTGATCGTAACACGCCTTCATCCACTCATCGAAGTAGGATGTAATTTTGTGATCGTTCATGACATAGAAGGTTAAGTTCAAATCTACGGTTGCGAACCCGTTGACAACTTTTCTAAGAACTGTACCTACCTGTTGATCCTGTGTCATCATCTGTCTGCCAGGCAGTTCTGTTGATTTACAGATGACGTTAATGTCTCTCGAACTCATACCAAACTTACTGGGTAGGACAATCTCGAACATGTTCGACATTGCGAACCCTTCGCTCTTACTCGCGGCCGCCTTGAGTTCTTCTATACTAGTAGCCATTTATAATACGCCTTGAATCGTAGTAGACCTTCTGTCTATTCCTCTTTCTCCAGTCTGCGGTTGGTAGGAAAGTTGCGATCTCCCACTCCGGTGCCGGAACCTCTGCGAACTTACTCTGGACTTGACTGTTCAGGTAATGTTTCAGACAGGGTTTGTAATACTTCAGTTTCGATGCCTTGACCAATACCTCGTATGATAGATCCAGTTTGGTTCCGTCATCGATGTTCTTTCCCGCAATGTCCATAAGTGCATCCAGAAACTTTGCACGTAACAATGGGGGTAGGTAGTGGATGTTTAACCCCATGAACCCACCCTTGGCAGGACCAATGATGAACACGAGAGGAAACGCATCGTAGTAGGGAAGAGTCTCTTTGTGTTTGGGGTCATAGAAGAACATGTACATTCTACCCACAACACTCGTACCCTTCCTCTTAATAGGATCCGATGACATCAATCCTTCACGGTTAATACTGCGTAGGTTAGACGCCTTCTTTAGAAACCATGCGCGACTTTCCTTTGTACGGGGTGTGATCCCTGCACGGAACGCCTGTTGTTCCAATCTGTTAATTACATTTGATTTCGCTGTAGTTGCCACACCGGACCCTCTTAGTTACTTCTTTATTTATACGATTTACAATGGCATTTATCTTTTCTTTTTGGGAAATGGTTTGAGTGGTTTGAATGCCTTGGGTAGAATTCCCATTGCAGATAATCTCTTCTCTGTCCAGATTTCAAACTTCCAACCCCGTTCCTTTGCGTACTTCTCTGCCGCCTTCCATTTGTTCTGGTTCTTGACATAGGTCAACGATTGTTCTACCAGTAACTTGGTTTTACGTTTTCCGGTAGGTGGGCGTGTCTCTTTGTCTGGTTTGATCTCCACGAGGACTATGTTACCGTCCTTATATTCGATCACCAGATCCATAAAGTATCTGTGATATCTCTTGTCAACCTCATATAGATATGGTATAATAACCTCTTCACTACCCCAACGTTTGACATTGGAGTTGTTGTCACACCACTTAAATGCGTGTTTCTCCCAAAGAGATCGATACACCACACCATTGGGGTCTCCAAGATACTTAGATTTATTTTTAACGGGATATCTACCTGAGTACGCCATACAAAACCATATAAATAAACGTGTAAAACTACACAACTTATTTAGTAGGTTAAGAGATGCGCTATCCATTAGAATACTCAGACGAATATGCGGGAACAGTTACTTTTGCCATCCAAAAGTCCGCTAGTTCTGGCGGTGCGGTGGGAGAAGGAAATACAGATATGGAATCTGATCCCTCTGGAGCAGCTGCGACTCAGGCGGAGGAAGAAGCAACAAATCCCCCCGAATCGCCTGATAATGATAATACTGACACCAGAACAGAGGATGCGGAGACGAATACTGATCCCACCCAAGAAGAACATACATCGTTTGATGGACAGAATGAAGAACAACAATCTATTTCGAACGATGAAGTTCAGGTGGATGGTGACGCAACAGAGGGAAACGAAGGTGAAGAAGCACCTGAAGAAAATGACGAAGAGGGTGGTTCAGAAAATCCACCCGCCCAATCGAAAGCGGAGACGAATACTGGAGGAGGTGTAACTCTATATCTCCCGCCTGGCTTACAGTACAGAGACAATGTTGTATATGATGCAATGGATCTTGGATTTCTGGGTGGTATAACCGCAGACAAGATTAGGGGGGCGAGTAATGCAACCGTTGGACAAATTGCCCGTGGTGCGGGTGGTTCTGTCGTAGATAGTATCCAAAATTTGATTACTCAAATTAGAACCGCTGCCACTGAGGGTGGCAAGACCGATCAGGCGAGACTTGGTATGACTCAACTCGCAACCCTCATTCCGGATCAAGGAGTTCGAGGTGCGATTAAAAACGAATTGGGTGTAACCGCAAACCCCAACACTCGTGTACTATTCAATAAAGTAAACCTTCGAGAATTTCAATTTGCGTTCAAAATGATTGCAAGAAGTCAAAAAGAGGCAAAGGCGATCCAAGCGATTATCCAGTTTTTTAGAGAATCATTATATCCAGAAACTTTTGACGTTGCTGGGGTCAGTGGTTTGGGTTATAAGTTCCCCGACAAGTTTGATATCACTATCGATTATGGTGGCGAATGGAAAGCGCCCAAAATAAAAGAATCATATCTCAGGGATGTCAGTACTACATTCAACGCTTCAACGATGGCGATTCTGCCAGGCGGTGAACCTTTAGAAGTTGACCTAACGTTGTCGTTTATTGAAGCCGCTGCACTAGAGAAGAAAGATATAAAGTCGGGGTACTAAGATGTCATCAAAATATTTCTCCAACACAAAACGACTCAGGTATAAATTCGGTGATGGTGAAGCGCCGGTACTCTACCAGAATCTATCGACTTATGTTGATCTACTGGATCAGGTTAAAACGGAGTCTTCCTTTTATCAGGACTATGTGATCAAGTCCGGAGAACGTCCGGATAGTCTTTCGTTGAGATTGTACGGAGACGATCAGTACTACTGGACGTTCTATATGATGAACGACAAATTGAGAGAGTGTGGTTGGCCTGTTGCAAATGAACTGATACTGGATACGGTAAAAGAGAAGTATCCCCACAGAACTATCACAACCAAAGAGGACTTCACAACCGACAACGCGCTCGAACCAGCGTTCAAGGTTGGACAGATAGTCTATGGATCTGAGTCTGGTACTATTGGTACTATCTTGAGAAGGGATCCGACTTTGGGTCAACTTATTATCGATACAACAAATACGGTGATACCGTTGACAAGATCGATTACCTTTGAACCCAACGTTAACGGGTATGCAACTTATGAGTTGACACTAGAGAATGAAAAGTTCCATAGTCCTTCACAGTGGAGAGTCTTTCAGGACGATATCGAAATATCTAGTGATGTGGAAATCACACTACCCAAAGGTAAAAACAACCGTATATTCGAAATAAACAACGTGAACTATAAAGAGGGTTCTTCGTATTACGTATCGGCAGAAATCTTTATTTCCAACCCACTAGACAATAACTTTGGTGAGGGTGAGTCTTTGTACTTCGTCAACCCTAGAACTGGATTGAACGTGGTTGCGGTTATCTGGAAAGAGTCGGAACAGTACAACGCTGTGCATCATTACGAGAGAAGAACGTACACTGCGTTTGACCTTGACACAAACACAAATATTTTAGTCTCGTATGAAAAACAAGAGGCAGTAAATGCAGTCGAAAACTTTGACAATGCAGAGGTAAGAATATCAAGTGAATGGGTGCACATAGATCCGTACACTGGAATACTTCCTGCGGGTGCGTATCCGGTTACTGTACGAGAACGATTTGAAGAATTCAATGACGATCTCAAGAAGATCAAGATTCTTAAAAAAAGTGTTATTGAAAGAGTCGCAAAAGAATTCTATAACAAACAAGCGGGTCGTACCCCATAATGTTTAATACTAAGAGTACTCAACAGTGGCGTCTCGAATACGCCGTAATCACAGCGGATCGTGGTGTAAAAAAAGAAGTAACCGATTTCGTTGCAGAGATCGTGTTGTATGAAAACATCTACGTACCTTATGTTACTGGTCGAATCGCATTCGCTGACAACACGGGTATCTTTACTAAAATGAAACCTATGGGTAGTGAGAGACTTGATCTTGTCATCAAGGCAGAAACCCCTGGCGTGGACCACCCTGTTAGTGGAGGACTTGAAGGTAAAACATTTGTTATGAAAAGATTAGAAGATAGTGTAAAGGCGAACGCAGAAGGAACATCGTCTTTGGTCATATTTGAAATAATCGAAGAACACGCTGTTGCAAGTAATCTAAAAAAATTATCCAGAACAATCAAAGATAATTTCGTTCTTGAGATACTTAAGTGTGGCGCTGACATGGGCGCGGCTGTGAACATTGATCGTGCCAGACCTTCTAAACAAACGAAATGGAAAGGTTACATTCCTTATCTTAGTCCTTTAGATGCGATAAGGTGGATGATGAACAGAGCGACAAACCATAAAGAGATGCCATACTTTTTATATTCCAACATACACGAGAGTAATATTCGACTGGCCTCTCTAGACATCCTAATGGAACAGACTCCTTTTAATGCGGCAAATCCTTATGTTTTTAGTAGTGCAACTGTTCAAAGTCAAGAATATGAAACTGGTGGTCCTACTCTAGAGTCACTAGAGAAAAAACACTGGCACATAAATTCAATACGTGCAAAGAACATGGGAGATCAGATGGCTCAGGTTCAGAAGGGTGCGAGTACTGGATCTAGATTGTCGGTCACCAACATCAATGGTGACAATCCGATTATCGCCAGTAGACACAACTCAATGATGGAGAGTGTTGGTAAGATGGGACCGTTGTTTAGAGGTAATCCACAGAACATATATGATCCTGCATTTAATGTTAGGGGCGCGGGACCAATGCATGTCAATGACGCTGCTCAGTATCATACGATTGTTTCGGAGAATATTTACACACAAGAATTTAAGAGTTTCCACTATGAAGAATCTATCGATGAATATATGCCTGTTTTGACTGCAAACGCAGTGAGGGCGGCTATGCAAAAAAATACATACGAGGTTTCTATCAACGGTGCAAAGTTTCTCCAAAACAAAAAGGGTGTGGGTGATCTGGTTGAACTCAGAGTGTATGCGGATAATACTGACTTAGAAAACGCACCTGAACAAATAGATAAGATGAAGAGTGGTACGTTCTTGGTTACTGGAATTGCACATACATTTTCAATTCCAACCCATACCATTACTATGGAAGTGACCAAGTTTTCGTATGACCCAAGTTTAGGATAACAGATGAAAGAGTTACCTGTACAGTTCTACGGAGACAATGTACGTTGGTTTATAGCCACCGTTGTTGACGCACGTCCCCCTAAAGGAGAGAAACTAGAGGGACGTGTGTGTATCAGAATTCACGGTACAATGTCTCCATCGACTGCGGACATACCACAAGGTGATTTACCTTGGGCGCAAGTATTGATCCCCACTACTGAAGGTGGTACTTCTGGACTTGGTGCAACACCAAGACTAGAGGCGGGAACCAACGTCTTCGGATTCTTCATGGACGGTAAGGCGTCACAAACACCTATAGTTCTGGGATCACTACCTCAGTACGAGTTCGCCTCTCCAGTACAGGTCGGAAATGATCCGGGCTTCATAGAACAGGCTTTGGAGGCGGTAATAAGTTTTATTAACAAAGATTTGGTGGAAGACGATAATACTGGTGCAATCACTCAAGAAACCAGACTCGCCAGACAATCCGAAACTATACGGTACTTAATGGATCAGGGGTACACCAGAGACCAAGCGATAGGTATGGCGGCGGCTTTGGACATAAGTTCTGGTATGGTTACTGGATATAGTGAAGACGAAACGCGATATGGAATTGGTGGTTGGAGTGCAACTGACCAAGAAAGACTTCGAAACTCTACAGAGCTCTGGGATACCTTTTCAGGTCAAATGGAATATATTGTTGAGAAGGCGAAAGAGTCGAATCTGAATAGGGCGACAACAATTAGTAAAAATACTCAGAACAATAGTAACACAGTATTTGCAAGTTTGGAAGCTTTAAACCAGTTCCAAGAAACTAATAGAGATCTTGCACTTGACGCAGCGAATAGAATCAATGATGATATGGGTGGTGGATAATGTCACTAACTAAACAACAAGTCAACCAAACTCTAAATCTACAGAACCAGAGTAGTAAACGTACACATTCAAGTAATTTGAATAAGGCGGTATCTCTGGTTCGGGACAACCAGATTACGAACAACGTAAACAAGGCCGTTGAACATGGTCCTGTGGGTACTAGTGGTATCATCTCTCTGAACTCCACGGACAATGCGGCGCAGAAGGGGAACGGTACTAACCTTGTTCAAGCGGATGATTTTGCACTTAAGTCTGGTGCAAAGACCGCAACACAATTGCAGAATGAAACCGTGGTTCAAATGGGTGGCCACGGTGATAGTGATGGTAAAACAACCATCAGCGAAGACAACTGGAATGTACTGTCGGTAGAATTCTGGACAGACTCTTCTGACTTGTCTGCGTTGAGTGCAGAGATTAATAGTATTGGTGGTGGTATAGGTGACACTATTGCGGGACTCATGAGATTGATTACCGCACTGGGTGCACTTGCAGACCTTGCATCAAATCTGAATGTGGGTGCGGCGACTGGTTCTGCGGCAGAAAAAGCCGGTACTATAATGAAAGACAAAGCGACTCAGTTAGGTAACGACTTGCAAGGTGGACTGAATGGTATCGGAGATGCATTCCAAGGATTTGGAGATATCTCAAATATCCAAGAACTGGGTAATCAATTCGATACATTGGGTAATGCGATCAACAACTTTACTGGACCACTTCTGACTGCAACGGATATCATCACAAATCCTGCGGACGTATTCCTCGACACTCTTACTGAAGAGACGGGAATTGGAAATGCGTTTAAAGAAGTTGAGGCTGGTTTCAATGATATAACAACGGGTATCAACGACACCTTAAATTCTATTGGTGATACGATAGATGCAGCGGTGGCTATTGCAGATCCTATTATGGAAACAATCGCAAAGGCGGAAAGGTTAGGTGCGACTATCAGTGCAAACGCTGGTATCCTTCAAAACCTGAACGAAATCTACAGTGCGAACTTGGGTAAGGACATTACTAAAATCACTGGTGGTGCATCTCTAAGTAGGTCAGAGACAGGTAAGATCATGGATCAGATCAACTCTGGAAAGGAAAAGGATATTGCAAATGCAGTCAAGACGATTGTAGGAAAGAACACTAACTTGCATCCCGATATGATACCGATTGTTAACGCAACCGTTTCTTTCAATAACACGTCTCAACTACAGGATAACATCGTTGATCGCGCAAAGTTGGCGGGTGTTGATCCTGCGATAATTGCAGACTTTGAAGAAATCTTTGTCAACATCGAAGACAACGTTTCAATCTTTGACACCACAATGCAAGGAAACTTGTTTGTGTCTCAGAACGATTTCTTTTCTAAGAACAAGAATCTCAAAGACTATGGTTCACAGTATGAATCAGATGTCAATGTAGATGGAACGCCTAAATTTCTTACGTGTGATTCCTATGAGGAACTCGCACAAGAGGTTATGGTTACAGACCGTGATATAACCAAAATTGTTATCCACGGTAGTAACACTTACCTCAACCAGTACCTAACTTCTAGAGACATTCATCAAAGGATGATAGACAGAGGGTATGATGGTATGCAATACCACTATGTGATCAGGAGAGACGGTACTCTGGAAAGAGGTATACCCTCTAACAAAGTGACTGCGGTCACTGATCCAACCATTGCGAATAATTCCATCGATATCATTATGGTTGGTGGTATTAATGCGGCAACCGGAACTGAGAATCCGGACAGATATAAAGGTATCGGATCTTACACTAGACAACAGTTTAACACCCTAGAGTCTTTGTTGGTAAACTGGTATAGAAGGTATCCAGGCGTAGAGGTAGTAGGTCATCAAGACATTGACACTGCCTCTTCTGATCCTGCGTTCGATGTTAAAGGATATGTAAAAGATAGGTTTGATGTATAATGGCAGATGATAATATTACAATAGAGACAGCGGCAGAAGAAGCGACTCAACAGGTTCCCCTTTATGGGTTCCAAGATCCTTCCGGTGAGTTTCCCCGTAAACAATACTGGGGAGAAAGTTCTATCAACAAGGCGGCGAGAGGTGATTTTATCAATGACCTCATGGTCACGGGTTCCTTTCCACAAGTTGATCTCGAACTAAAACCAACCAGACCCTCAGAGTATCCCTACAATCAGGTTAAGGAAACTTACTCTGGTCACGTCATCGAATATGATGACACGGCGGGGGGTGAGAGAATCTTGATTAAACACCGCACGGGTGCGGGTATAGAGATTCGTCCGGACGGGACAATCTACATTTCTTCTGTAAACAAGAAATTGGAAACCGTTGGTGGTGACATGCGTATCATCGTAGAAGGTGATACGAAGATGGCGTACAAGGGTAATGTCGATATGTACGTCGAAGGTAACTACAATGTTGACATTGGTGGTAACTACAATATCCGAACCAAGGGTCACAAGAACGAGAAGGTGTTCAAGAACTATCGTGACCAGACTTCCGGTAACCGTGAGTCTACGACTAAAAAATTCCAGACTAACTTGACCGTTGGTGGAAGAATCGATACCACACTTGGTGCACACCAGATCAATGCAAAACAAGGATTTAGTGCCGCAACAGAAGGGACAATGCAATTGACTTCTGATGGTACTATTATGTTATCTGGTAAGAAAGAAGTCGCTGCATCATCTAGGGTTGTTAACATGACGGGTATGCACTGTTCGGTGATTGGTGTAACTGGTTCGTTTGGTGGTACACTAGTTGACTTCGTAGGAAAAACCTATATGGGTCCAGCGGGTCCGGTCCCCTATGCATCTGGTGCCGCATTCTATGGTGGTTTCTTGGGTTGTTCGTTGAGTGCGGTTGCGTCGAAGACTTCTATCACTTCTGGGACTGCAATCTCTGCGTCCTCACTTGGTGGTTCTGCTCCTACTATTCCAGATTTCACTGCTCCGCCTTTACCGACACCCCCATCTATTCCAACTATTCCTAGTGCATTGGTTGCGACTAGTTTGTTGGGTGGACCTTATGGTATCAAGACAGTATCTATTGATGCGGGTGATGATCTCAAAAATAAGATCCTCAAAAATGATGGATACGGTGGTGTCTTTCATGGTGGTGAAGAAGAAGCCTCCACACAGAATTTAAGATCCGCAATGCGAGATGTCAATAATAGAGACGCACTACAGTTACAGGCAATGGCGGATGGACTGATCAATGAAGAATCTGTCTTCTCCATTCCCGAAGCGATTGGTCGTTCTACAGGCGCGGATCCCACATCCATCATGGGTATGATACCTTTGGGTAATACAGAAGAACATTTGGGACAACAGGTTACTCTTGGTCTTGATCCACAAACAAGAGAGGACATCCGTAACGCAGAGGCGCAAAGACTTGCATTCCTCGACAGAGAAGGTATTGAAGATCCTCTCAGGGCATCCACGTTACCCACCACGGAGGATTCTGCATGATCTATAGACCAAACCCAAAGTACGATCCAAGAAAAACTCAAGGTAGGTTCATAACTTCACAGTTACCTCTTGCAGCCGGTATCAATATTGCAACGTTTCTGGGACACGGTGCGTCTGGTATTGGTCACCTTGGTACTGCGGAGAAGAGATCACAACTTGCAAGAAACCTGTATCTACAGGCGCAGATGATCAATGCAGTAAACATGGACACCAAACTATTCAGAACTATTCGAGTTGCGGTTTCTGAGGGTGTCTACGAACCAGGCCCAAATGAAGTCTGTAAGGGAGATAACGCCCTGAAAGAAGATGGGAGAATGATTGTATATCAGGTGTATGGTGGAAACGGAAAGATCGATCATGCGGCAACATATGACGTTGCAAAGTTCTGGAAGGATCACATGAAGTTCAACAGGTTGGTTCTGGATTATGATATCTTTAATCCTGATGGATCACTTACCTCTCAAATCCTGATAGAGATGCCCAACGTGCCTAAGAACTTTGATGTCACATACACGAACGTGGTTCAGACTCAGTACAACGGATACTTATTTTCTAACAAAGAACTTGTTGAGGTTCTTGAGAAAAAGGTATAAATAAAGATATTATAACACACGAGAGTCAACATGGCAATTAAAAGAGCGCTTGCCACCGAAGATTTTGGTCTGGACACAGTAAGTCTTGCGACTACAAGAAACCGCAAGTATATTGATCTAGATATTGCATTCAAGGCAAAACCAGTATCCGGTGACATTTACAAGAAGACTGAGGCGGCTGCGGTGAAACAGGCCGTCAAGAACCTCATGTTGACTAATTATAGGGAAAGACCCTTTAAACCGTATTTTGGTACGAACATAACATCGTACCTGTTTGAACTTACCGAAAAAGAAATAGAAAAGAAACTGGCTAGGAACATTCGTAATGCGATCAAGGCATACGAACCTAGAGTCAACAGTAGAACTCTAAAGATCGTGGTAAACGTTCAACCGGATTATAACTCAATAGACGTAACACTTGTTTTTAATGTGATTAACTCGTCGGAAGAAGTTACGTTAACTACGTCGATAAACAGGTTAAGGTAAGATGACTACAACAATTAAATCCTCTGCACTAGACTTCAACAACATCAAGAACAACCTGAAGAATTACTTGATTGAACGAGGAGAGTTTGCAGATTATAATTTCGAGACATCCGCACTCTCCAACCTGTTGGACGTTCTTGCGTACAACACTCACCTGAATGGTCTTACCGCCAACTTTGCATTAAACGAGTCATTCCTCTCTACTGCACAACTTCGTAGTTCTCTGGTATCTCTTGCAGAGGGTATTGGATATATTCCTGATTCTAAGACATCCGCTGAGGCGAGGATTCGAATGGCGTTGAACTTGTCTTCAATCGAAGACAGACAAGACTCTATCAGTCTCGCGTCTGGGTTTGAATTTACTTCGGTCATTGACTCAACGATATACAGATTTCAGACTCAAGAGACTATTATTGCAACGGATGATGGAGCGGGATATTACAGATTCGCCACCTTAGATGGTAACGTCAACATTCCTATCTACGAGGGGACGCAACAGACTCGTACCTTTATCGCGGGTGAAAATGATGAGTACGCTCTCTACATAATTCCTGATCCCAATATGGACATCAACACCGCTGTCGTAAAAGTCTACGAGAGTCCTACGTCATCAAACTTTGTGACATACACTAATATTCTTAAGGCGACAACGATCAGTGAACAGTCAACCCTTTATATCCTGAAAGAGACACCCAACGGATACTTCGAACTATCGTTCGGTAACGGTACTACTCTGGGGCAAACACCTGAGGCGGGATATAAGATTGTGGTGGACTATCTGTCTTGTAACGGAGTTAACGGTAATGATGGTGTTATCTTCCAACCCCAAACACAAATCAAGATTAACAACACCACTTACAGAACACCTTCGGTAACAACCAGAAGTAAATCGGTTGGTGGTGCGGAGAAGGAGTCCTTGGAGTCCATTCGTAAGAATGCGCCTTACCAGTACGCCGCACAAAACAGGATGGTAACTCACGTTGACTATTCTTCTCTTGTACTGCGGAACTTTTCAAACCTAATCTATGACATCAAGGCGTGGGGTGGAGAAGACAACACCGAACCAGAATTTGGAACTGTGTTCATGTCAATCAAGTTTAACGCTGATGTTCCTGCGGATCGTATTGAAATCACAAAGACTGCGGTTGAGGATCTGTCGAATCAACTGGGTGTCGCTTCTTTTGATATTAAGTTTACTGATCCTATCATCACTTATGTAGAACCGGAAGTGTTCTTCCAGTTTAACCCAAGACTGACCACACTGTCAATTAACACGATTCAGGACAGGGTACGTAAAGTCATTAACAACTACTTTACCGGAGCGGTGGGTAAATTTGAAACCTCTTTCCGTAGATCAAACATGTTAGCGTTGATCGATGAAGTCAGTCCTGCGGTACTATCATCTCGTGCAAACATTAGAATGCAACAGAGACTTACTCCTGCACTGACTCAGGAGAAAGATTACACATTTACTTTCCCTGTTCCGATTGCGGATCCTGATGACGTACAGTATCGTATCACTTCTGGTTCTTTCAACTTTAGAAACCAGACGTGTCAGTTAAGAAACAAACTGTCAAGTAACAAGTTACAGGTTGTTAACCTTGCCACCAATAAAATTGTTGTTGACAACGTTGGAACATATAATGCAACGCTAGGTATTGTCAACATTATTGGACTACAGGTTGACTCTCTTGTGGGTGGTGGGACAACAATAAAGATTGCGGTAGTTCCTGCAAACCAGAGTGCGATCACTCCACTCAGAGAATACATTTTGGAACAAGACGTTGATCGTACTACCGCTAAGGGTGTACTAGTAACTGCGACTAATTAAGGTATTTAGATGGCGCACCTACGTGACAGAACTCTATTAGATATAGGAAGACGTAATCTTAACGTACAAGACTACTATATCGAAGAGGTCATACCGGATTGGATTGTCCAAGATTATCCCAATCTGGTAAACTTCATAAAAGAGTATTATTCGTTTGAGGAAGATGACCTATCTCCCTCACATATCATCAAGCAGTTATTCTTTGCACGTGATATTACGCAAACTGAATTGGAACTATTGTCGTTCATTGAGGACGAACTTCTTCTTGGTCAAGCGTACTTCGAAGGGTTCCCTGATAAAAGAGAGGCCGCAAAATACTCGAATACACTTTATCGTTCGAAGGGTACGAAGTTCACGATACAACAGTTCTTCCGTACATTCTTTCAGATTGACCCCGATGTCATCTACGGTAAAGAACAAGTTTTCTTTGTTGGTGAAGATCACATTGGTCCAGAGTCTCAGAGGTACTTAACCAACGACAAACTATATCAGATGTTCGCCATCCTGATTAAGACAGAACTCTCTATAGAGACGTGGAGAGAGGTATACAAATTATTTGCACACCCTGCGGGAATGTATCTTGGGGGTGAGGTACAGATCGTTACCTCCGTGGATATGGATATTGAAGATCAACCAAATCCGGGCGTATTCGATGTACCGCCATTTATTATCGAAACAGAGGCTGCAATAACTCCGATTGCGAGAACAAGTGCAACTGGTCTGTTCGATTTCAACGCACCAGACGGGACAACGCAATTGTTTAGAACGACACTGGGTAACCAGACAACACAACCGAATCAGTACGGTAACGATCTTAGTGACGTTAAGGATGCGACTCTCGAAGAGGTCGCCAACTTGTACACCAGTATCGCTGAGATGATCGAAGTCGATTCTCCGACTCTTGATGAAGATTCGGATGGTAACACTGGTGCAGTTTCACACAGTGGTTTCGATATCAGTTCTACAGAAACTATCGACCAAGACAAGTTTGATTGGAAGGATTCGGACGATATCAGTAACCTTGACGAATTATTTGATTCAGATTACAACAACAATCTGTAATACTAGTATAAATAGACGTATAGGATTTTAGGGTAACTAAAGATGACAAGACAACTTCTTAATAGAGGGACTACCGCCAACGATGGTACAGGTGATACACTTCGTGCGGCAACCCTAAAGATAGAACAAAACCTTACCGAACTCTACCTCAAACTGGGTGGAGACAGTACCGTTTTGATGCCACAAGTCTCGTTTGATAGTAACCACTTAGTTTTTGATAGTGCAACTTATGAAGTAAGGTTGGGACCACCTACACCGACTTCAAATCAAATTTTGACACTACCAGATCATACTGGTGTGTTGATTTCAGACTCGGCGACACAGACCCTCACAAACAAAACTTTAGTTACTCCGTATTTCAAATCATTGGGCCCGGACTCTTCGGCCGCAATTAAAATTTGGGACACAGACTCAAGTCACACATATGATCTGGTGTCTTCGAACATTGCGGCAAGTCGTACAATCACATTACCCCCATTGACTGATAGTGATGAGTTTACGTTCAACAATCACCAACAGACACTAACAAATAAAGAACTTCACGCACCCGTCATCGAAAATGCGAAGATTGGTGGTGTTTCGGGAGGCGGTAACTTCCAAGACAGTAATGGTAATGAGTATCTGGAATTTGCGAGAACTGCTGGGGCGATTAACCACGTTAAGATTCAGAACAACACAAACAACAACCCACCCACAATTTCTGCCGTTGGAGATGATAACCACATCGATCTGGATATTCAGTCCAAGGGATCAGGTGCAATTAAGTTGTCTACCAGACTGCAACTTGGGTATGAAAACTTTACTACCGCAACCGGAGGATCTGTAAACACAAACGTTCCTTTAACTTGGTTTAACTTGGGTAGTGGTATCACGTGTGGTATGGGGGATCTATCAAACGACGATAAAGGTACAATTAAGTATCTTATAAATCAGAATAGTGGATCGGCGGTAATCACACCAACTAATTTGCAAAATTATTCGACGATTACATTACTCGTAAATCAATCTGCTACATGTCTTTGGGACGGAACGGAATGGATTGTGTTGAACGTTGGTGGTGATTCTGAAGGCGCTATATTGGCATAAAATAGGACGAGATAAATGGCTGCGGTTATTACAGATAAATTAAAAAAACAACTCCTTGTTGACATATATAAGGATTTTAAAGATTCCGATAATTACTATTATGCGGGAATTGGTCGTTCTCAGGATTGGAATGATTCTGATGTTGCACCTGTTCCTCATAATACTGTTCGGGATGAAAGAAACCTTCGTCTTGATTTACAGTCAGTAAAAAATATCACAGACATTTCCTTTGTCGTTCCTCGTGAGAACTGGGTATCTGGTGCGGTTTATTCTGGATACAACGATAACCAAGACGGTTATCCCACAAACTCCTATTACGCCATGAACGATAACCAACAGGTTTATATCTGTCTGCAACAGAGTAGAACAAACGCCAACCCGCCTCAGGTAATCGCATCTACAATTCAACCAACAGGAAACACTGAGGGTACTCCGTTCCGAACTGTGGACGGTTACATGTGGAAATTCCTGTACTCTATTGGTGCATTGAAGGCGTCTAAGTTTATTTCGTCTGCGTACATTCCCGTTGCGAAAATGCAAGACAGTTCAGGTGCGACACTTCTGTTAGATCAAATTGGAGTTGACTCCGACTCTCCTGCGGAAGACGTAGAACAACAACTGATTCAACAGGCTGCGGTTGGTGGACAGATTTTGGGTTACACTATTGTAAATGGTGGAACCGGATATACAAGTGCACCTACTGCCACAATAGTTGGAGACGGTACAAACGCAAAGGCGGTTGTTGAGACTGCGGGTAACACAATCACTAAAGTTTATGTCAAGGATAGTTCCGATGGTTCTATCGCATTCGGTCAAAACTATACTTACGCAAACGTAACCTTGACTGGTGGTGGTGGCGCCGGTGGGTCAATCAGACCCATCATTGGACCCGAAAAAGGACTTGGTTTTGATGCACGTAATGACCTCAAGTCTTCTGCAATTATGTTTAACACTAAACCAGATGGTGGTGAGGCGGTAAATGGTAAGAACACATTTGTTGTGTCACAAGATTTCCGTCAAATCGGATTGTTCAAGAACATCATGAAATCTCAATTGGTGGATTCTGCATTTACAGAAGAGACCGGACTTGCACTCAACTCTCTAGACTTAACTTCAATTACGGATGGTCCTTTTGTAAACGACCTCGTAATTCAAGGTGGTACTTCTGGTGCTAAGGCATACATTGTCGATACAGACTCGAACAGTGTGTTTATCTCACAGAACGAATACACCGGATTTACGGTATTCGATTCTGGCGAAACTATCTCTATCGTAGAGGGTGGTGGTGCAACTACTGCTACAGTGGACAAGGTTCTTACGGGAGTTGTAGATAAACACTCCGGAGAACTTCTATATATTGATAACCGCGCAGCGGTCTTTAGGTCTAACGATCAGACCGAAGATATTAAAATAGTAATTCAACTCTAAGGTTGTGAAGAAATGGTAAAACCGTATACAGAACAGATTTTTAGAACTTCCTATAAGGATGATTTTAAAGATAGTGATAACTATCATCGAATCCTCTTTAACAGTGGACGTGCACTTCAGGCCCGTGAGTTAACTCAACTTCAAACCATAATCCAATCGGAGATTGAGAGGTTTGCAAGTAACATCTTTGTTGATGGTGCACCTGTAAATCCAGGCGGTATGTCACACTATAATGACCTACCGTTTATTAAAATTGCAGCGACTACCCCTTTACCCGCAGATAAAACAACTCTGAGAAACGTAATTCTCACAGGTGGTCAATCAGGACTGAAGGTAAAGGTAGTACATGCTATTGCCGCAGATACCAATACGGGTGATCCCGAAACACTTTACGTTCAATATCTGGACGCTGGAGACCAAGCGGATTCTGATGGGTTCGGTGGACCAGTTTTAGCAACCAACCCAAGAGTAACGCCCGGCGAAACGTTGACTGGTAATATTGGACTGTCAGCAGTAGCCTTTGACGTACAAACAACCAACACTTCAACAAACCCCGCAATCGGATTGGGTAACCTTTTTGAAGTAAACGCTGGTAGTTTCTATGTTCAGGGACACTTCGTGTTCAACGAAAATCAAATTATTGTCACACAGAAGTATGCACAAAACTTTACTGGAGAGGTTGGATTTAAGGTTACGCAAGACATTGTAACTTCTTCTGATAACGAGGCGTTGTTTGACAACCAAGGTGCGACTCCAAACAGATCCTCGCCCGGCGCTGATCGATACAGAATTAGATTAACTCTTATTAAGAAAACAGATCTTGCGGCAGACGAAAACTATGTACGTGCGGCGAATATTTACCTTGGTGTGATTACCAGTCAGGCGAAGAAGGTTGATGGTTTCAATTCGGTAAAAGATTTTGTCGCTGTACGAAATAAAGAGATTTCTGGTAACTTCATTAAGAAGTATTTCAAGGCGAACTTTACACCCAATGATGATGACACATTCAAATTAAAGGTAACGCCTGGCACCGCATACATTAATGGTTATCGTGTTGATATCAGAGCACCTTCTACACTTCTGGTAGACAGACCAAAACAGACGTATACCTTTAACAACGAAAGTGTGCCGGTTGATTACGGTAACTACTTTGTGGTATCTAATACGGCTGGTGGTCAAGGTATGCCCGATTTCGGTTCGTGTGAAGAGATGACTCTTTATGATTCCGCAAATCTTGGTGGTACTGCAATTGGTACATGTAGAGCCCGTGCAATTACAGAGTGGCAGAACGGTCTCTATAAGTTACACGTGTTTAACATTCGAATCACCACAGCGAACAAGAGTTCGAGAGATGTTCGTTCGTTCGGTAGTGCGGGAACATACTACAACAACTATGTAGCGAACAACCAGACTCTTTTTGATACCAAGAAAAAGAAACTGATGTTTGACCTTCCCTTCCCAAGACCTCAGTCTTTCAGTGATATGTCTGTCACGGGTCAAAGGGTAAAGAGTGGTACAGCAGATGGTTCAGGTAACGTTACAATAACATTAACCAGTCTTGACGAAGCGTTTACAAATACTGGTGATTGGGTAATCGCTAGTTCAACTGATGCGTTTGTTACGGGTTGGACTGTATCTGTTGGTGGAGGAGGAAACACTGCTACGATTAGTGGTCTGAGCAGCGGTACTATCTACGAGATTGCAACTTACGTTCGAAAGAGTAATGCAACTATTCGATCCAAGACTTTGCAAGAGACAACGACAACAGCGACTCTGGATTCGGATGGAAACGGAAACAAGTACATCGAACTTGGTAAGTCCGATATCTATCAACTTTTGAGAGTCCGAAAATACGACTCCGATGGTGATAACATCTTCGGTAACTTCATTCTCGACACGGGTTTGAAAGACACTCACTACGATGACGGTAGACTCATCTACAAAAACACTGGTCTTGACTCAGATCAGGAACCAGTATTCGTTCGATACAAATATTTCGAACACGGTAACGGTGACTTCTTTGCTGTAAACTCCTATACAGGACAGGTAAACTACAGAGATATTCCGGTACACAGAACAGATGATGGAAGACTTGTCTCACTTAGAGACGTAGTTGACTTCCGTCCTGCAACTAACGGTTCTGGATCTTTTAACGTTGTCAACGAACTACCACAACCTTCGGATCTAGTTTCCGCTGACGTGGCGTATTATGTTGGACGTAAAGACAAGTTGATTCTCTCTCAGAACGGTGAGTTGAGATACTTGCAAGGTGTTCCTGAGTTGGATCCTTCTTTCCCAACAACACCCGTTGACTGTATCGATTTGTATAAGTTCCACCTCGAACCTTTCACTCTTCACACCAAGGACTTGAAATCGCGTCTTCTTCCCATGAAGGGATACACAATGGAAGACATTGGTAAACTGGATAAGAGGATTGATAAGGTAGAAGAGATGGCGACACTCTCTCTATTGGAGTTGTCAACCCTAAGTTTACAGGTACAAGACTCCAATGGTTTGAGTAGAACTAAGTCCGGTTTCTTTGTGGACAACTTTGCAAATCACCTATTCTCAGATACAAAGAACGTAGAGTATCGTGCGTCACTTGACCCACAAGAAAAACTTTTGCGTCCTTCACACAGAACACACAACATCGATTTGTTCTGGGATTCTGCACAGGCTGCACAAGATGCGGTGACTAAGAAAGGTGACTTGATATTACTTGATTATACCGAAGTTAATTGGTTAGAACAACCTGTTGCGTCTAGGACAGAAAACCTAAACCCCTTCCACATCGAAAAGATCGAAGGACACATCGACTTGTCTCCCGCATCTGATCACTGGAGGGAGACGGAAATTGCAGCGCCTCACGTTATTGATCAGGGTGCGGTACTTGATACTTCTCAGGCGGTTCTTTGGAACTCGCACCAGTGGGATTGGGGTGGAGTAGACATTAACGATCTTCAAGTTGGTGCAACTTCATCTCAGGTAACAGGTACAAATACAACCACAACGGTAGATGTTAGTACACCTCGTATTACAGGTGTATCAGTAAACGTTTCTCAGGGGGAATGGGTTGTAACTGGTACTACTTCAAATACAGAGTCTTTGGGTACACAGTCCGAAATTGTTTCGCAAGGGACAGAAGAATTTGTGACTACTGAAGTGAACGGTTGGGAAATTGTACCTTGGGGGCCGGGCGATGTATGGGAATTTGGTCAAGGTGGTAGAGACACGTTTGTTCGTGCGGGTGTGGGAGGTGCGTTTGGATCTATCGTAACTACGACTGATACTGTGACTACAACTGATATCGAAACAAGAGAACAGTTCGAGACCGTCACAAACACCAGTTTGGCACAAACAACTACGACATCTACTGATACTGAGTGGACCACAGATACAACTACCACAACATCAACTAGTACAACCACAACGGTTAACCGTGTGGCTGGTGAACATACAATTAGAGAAACTGTGGGTACTAACGTTATCGACGTTCTTACTATTCCTTTCATGCGTTCTCGTGTGGTAAGTTTCCGTGGTACTGGTCTCAGACCGAACACTCGTTACTTCCCATTCTTTGACCAAACTTACGTTGGTACATTCATCAAAGGAACTACAGATTTCGAAAGAATTTCGCAACGTAATCCTGAGTTCCGTAGAACTAACCTAATTCCTTCGGTTGGTCACAGTGAAGATGTCGCCGATGCACTTCTTCTTTCTGATGCAAACGGTACAGTAACAGGTGAGTTTGAGATTCCTAATAACAGTGCTATGCGATTCCAATGTGGTACAAGAGAATTTGCATTGATCGACATTAGTGTGTATAATAAGGATGAGTCTCTCTCATTCGCAACGGCGTTGTATGATGCGGTTGGTCACATCGATGTAATGCAAGACACGGTTCATAGTACACGTGTATTGGAGATTGTCGGTGAGTCCACTACAGTAGAAGACGTGAATTCAAATACAGAATCTACTGTTACGACAAGTAACGCTATTACGTCAAGTACTGCTACAGACATTCAGACAGAATCTACTATCACCGAAACTGTAACGAACACAACAGAAACGGATACGGTAACGGACGTAACAGTCGTACCAATTCCACCTCCTGTCTATAGTGACCCTCTCGCACAGACGTTCTCTATTGACGAACAGAACGGTATATTTGCGACTGAGATTGAAGTTTACTTTGCAACTAAGGATGCGGGAGACATTCCGGTTCAATTGCAACTTAGACCAGTTGTGAATGGTGTACCTAGTGCACATACTATTGTGCCTGGATCTACTGTATTCAAAACTCCCGCTCAGGTTACTGCGATCAAAGATCCGGATGATGTAAATATTCAAGATCCAACTACTGCGGAAATGTTGGCGAATGGAACGACATTTAAATTTGATGAACCGATCTTCCTGAAAGGTAGGACAGAGTATGCAATCGTTCTTATCTCTGCCTCGATGGAATACAAGGTGTTCATCTCACACGTGACCGATTTCGAACTTGGATCTACAGAGAAGAGAATTGCGAAACAACCATACTTGGGATCGTTGTTCAAGTCTCAGAACTCTACGTTGTGGGAACCTTCTCAGGACGAAGACCTTGCATTTAAAATCAAGAGGGCGGACTTCGTTTCTCAGGGTAACGCATATCTTGAAAACGTTAATGTACCCCCATTGGTTCTGTCGAAGAATCCCTTCCGTAGTTACAACGGTAGTAATACAATCACCGTTATCAACAAGAACCACGGTTTGAGGTATGGTGACAAGACTAAGATTTTTGGACTTGACTCTTCGACAACTTACAACGGTATTCTTGGTTCGGACATTATGGGTGAAAGACTCGTTACCCGTGTAGACGGAACTGCATTCCAGTTCGCCGCTGACTCATCTGCAAATGCGGACGGAAGGTTTGGTGGTGGTAAGTGTACTGCACATACTAACATGACTTTTGAAATTGTCAACCCCACAATTATGACAATGAAACCTGAGACAACTAACATTACTATGGTTGGTAAGTTCTTGTCACAATCTTCTCTGGTTGACTCTGCCGATGGTAGATTTAGTCAGTCCGCAGCTTGGCAACCATTGAAGAATGGTTCGAACTATTACTTTGATGCACCTAGGATGATTGCGAATAGAATGAATGAGGCGGACGAATTGGGTGTCTATTCATATCCCAAGTCTTCGGTAATCAGGATGTACATGACTACAACTGACAGTAGGGTTTCTCCGGTAATCGACATGCAACGTGCGGGTCTGACTCTTGTTGGTAACTTGATTGACAAACAAGATTCTGCTGCTACGAATGGTTTCAACGTACCAATTAGTTGGGTTGATGAAAGACACCCATTCGCCGGTACGCACCTTGCAAAACACGTTACAATTCCAGTAACTCTGGAACAGGATGCAATTGGACTTAAAATCATACTGGCTGCAAACAGACACCCCTCAACAGATTTCGATGTCTATTACAAGACTACTGATGCGGAAAGTGGACTGTTGAACAGTTCTTGGGTTCCTGCATATTCGGACAATACAATGCCTACCGATACCAACCCGTCAATCTATCGTGAGTATCGATACACGATTGGTGGTTTTGGGGATACCAACAATACAGGTGGTACTGACTTGACTGCGTTCCGGAAGTTCCAAGTAAAGATTGTTTTCAAATCAACAAATAGTGCGAAGGTTCCAATCGTTCGAGACTTGAGGGTCATCGCTGTAATTTAAGGTACGTAATGAGTAAATTGACGAAGATAGAAGACGCTGATGGTTTTTTCCGAAATCAGTCTGGGGTTGTGGTTAATATAAATAAAGAAGACGTTGCATTAACACAACAAAGAAGACAGAAACGAAAAGACCAAGAAGCGGAACATGTTCACATGGTCGAAACTGTAAAATCATTGGAAGAGGAGATGAGTGAAATTAAATCCCTTCTTTCGCAACTAGTAGAGAAATTATAGATGGCACGCCCTATTACACTCATAACAGATACGTTTAAGGTACTTAGAGATAACATCAATACTATCTCTAATAACGTTGGCGATCCGGATCTTCTAACCACAACGACGAGAGCGTTCACTCTAGGAAACACTGGGGTCGCGCAAAGATCAGACTCTTCTGATGTTGTTAGTGCGTTAAACGAACTCGACTCTGACCTTCACGGTGCAGGCGGTGGTGATGTAAAGAATGATCTGAACTACATCTCCTACGCAATCAATCGTGTCCGTGATAGTGGTATGACGGGTGCAATGAACGCTATCGATGCATATATCGGTGGTGACTCAGATACTCTAAATGTTGAAGCGAACACGATCAAAGATGCGATCAACGAGATCGAAGCGGTCTTTGACGCAAGTACACTCAAGATTAATGCGGGAGGTGACTTCCGATTTGATGGTGCGGGTGACCTAGAGGTTAACTTAGATGGAGGGGATGTTACCTTCCTCAGTGACTCCGATCAGTACGCACATTTTAATCTTAGAGACAGTGCCGCCGATTTTGTACAAACATACACCCACAGTCTCAGGATTAGAACTGCGGACTCTGCGGCCGGTAACGTATACTTAGATGCGGGGGGAGACATTACTCTCGACGCAGACGGAGGTAACGTATATCTTAAGGACGGTGGTGCAACGCATTTTGACTACTCTCTGGGTTCAACCAACACGGTAACAGTAACCGGAAACTTGACACATGATGTTTCTGGTGATATAGTACTGGACGCCGGTACTCTTAACATAGATTTCTTAGGGGCGGGGACAACACGTTTCGCCTATGGTCTTGGTGCATCTAACACACTAGATGTCACAGGTAATCTTTCCGAAGTGGTTTCAGGAACCTACACAGAGAGTGCGGGTGGAAACTATCATGTCGGAAACACTGGGACATACGAAGTAGTACCTACCGGAAACGCTACTGTGGATGCGGGTGGAGATATCATCCTTGACGCAGATGGTGGTAACGTCACACTCAAAGATGACGATAGTGCGGCATTTGATTTCAGTCTCGTAGACGGTATTGTCTCTAGAACTGGTCACACTACACTTGATGTTTCTGGTAACATTACTCTTGACGCTGATGGTGGTAACACCTACATCAAAGACGGCGGTACTACTCAGTTCCAGTTCATTGCGGGAACCAACAAAGAGATTGACGTTCCGGCTGGCAACTTGACAGTTGACGTTGCGGGTGATATAGTACTCGACGCAGACGGCGGAGACATCGACTTTAAAGATAATGGAACTGCAAGGTTCTCTTATGGTCTAGGTGCAACGAATACACTTGAGGTTAACGGTAATCTGACTCAGACAGTATCGGGTAACGTAATCGATAGTGCTAATGGGACATATACTGTAACTTCTACAGACGATATGTCACATACTACTCTTGGTAGATACACTCTATCAGCAGATAGTGCTGTTATTATAACATCTGATTCTGCAATTGTCAATAGTGCCATTGGTTTTGCTGTAAACACAACTAACGGTTATATTGATCTTAATGCTTCTGGTGCATACGGAACAGTAAGAGTTGATGCCGATCATGCTATTGTCCTTGATGCTGACGATGGTGACATCTATATTAATGATGGAGGAATCACTGCTTACCACATTATGTCATCTGGTACAATTTCTCGTGACGGAGACTTGACACTAGACATTTCTGGTGATATAACACTAGATGCAGATGGCGGAGACGTATTCCTCAAAGACGGTGGAACTCAGTACGGTGCGTTAACCAACACATCCGGTAACCTCATCGTCAAGTCCGGTACGACTACTGCACTGACATTCTCTGGTGCGAACGTTACTACGGGTGGCAACATCACGGTAGGTGGGAACACCATTAGTAGAACAGGTGCATTGACACTAGATGTTTCTAGTGGTATTAGTCTTGACGCTGGTACTGGTATCGTATACCTGAAAGACAATGGTATCACTTACGGATCGTTAAGAAATCCTGCCGGTGCAAAAACCCTTGACATCTATAGTAATACGACCAAGGCAATCGGGATCGATAGTTCTTCGAACGTCACGATTACCGGAACGGTCACTGAGGGTACTACACTTGGCACAACATCAACTCACTTGGGTGGTGCGATCAACGAAATCCACACTGAGTTGGATTCCGCTACTACTGATCTTCAGACAACCAAGGGTAGGGTAACTAATCTCGAATCTCAGATGGATTCTAATGAGGGAATCATTGGTGTCTCAGTAGAATGGAATGCGGACAATACCTACAGTTGGATTCACTCAACGTCTAACAGGGCCGCAATCAACGATCTCGACTCTGCGATTGGACATCTTGCAGACTTAGACAATACCACTTTCGCTGGTGCAAATGATAAAGACAATGTTGTGACTGCATTGAACGTACTTGCGGGTGACGTGCAAGACGTTCAGGGTGATGCGGGAACACTAGATAGTAGAATCGGTTCACTTGCAAACCTGGCCGCCTTCTTCGATAGTGCGGGGGCGACATCAAGTATTGTAAACGCCCTAAATCACATGGCAAGTAGAGTGGTCAATGTGTATGACGAAAATGGCACTCTGTTAAACACTTAAGTTAAGGGACGGTAGTAATGCCAATTGCGAAGAGTAAGCCATTAAAACTCAACAGTCCCGATCAAGGCGATCTAAAGAGACTTAGTAGTACAGAAGAAAATTACCTATCATATCTGATTGGGCAACACTTCTGTGCGGATAGTGATGGCGACAATGAGATTGGAAATCTAACACTTACTAGTACTAATGCAAACACCGTAGGTTCGTTTGTTGATACCCTCATAAACGAACCAAGTGGAACGCATCCAACTTCTGCAATTACGTCAACATCAACTACGACTACTCTGTACCAAAAATACGGTACAGCGGACGAGACTGATTCCGACTTCACAAAACCTATTGCATACTACAACCCTCTCACAGACGGTAGTACCGATCTTGGTGCGGAAGGTGTTTATGAGATGGCGGATTCTGACATGAATCGTTTAGTCGATAGACTAAATGGTCGAATCGCGTTGTCCGATTATCTTGGATCTTTTAAACTCAGTAATAGTACGACATCGCCTGGGGCAGGATATGTCAAATTCATAGAAGACGTTTTTACAGATAATATCGAAGTCGATACGAATACTACAGACAATTTTTCTATCTGGAGAAGAGAGAGTCAGACTGCACCTTCGTCTATTACAGACAGTGATGGTAACACAACACTCCTATCCTGCATAAACAGAGACAGTGGTGGTAACTACCTCGGCATTGGTGTGATGTCGGATCGTGCGATAAAAGTTTCTCTTGGACAACGTGCAAAGACTAGACGTTCTGCTTCTGATGGGATTGGTTCATATGTTTTGAGATCAAGTTCTCAGGGTGCACCTTCTGGTAGTGGTAGTTGGAGAGCAGTGGGTTCTGCGACAAACCGTAGAAGAGACCTAATTCAAACTTCGTATACTCGTACCAGAAACTCCACGTATACCAGAGACAGACAGTCAACCTATGCGGGAATTTATAACAGAACTAGAGTATCGAATTACACTAGGAATAGAACGTCCACATATTCTAGAAATTTCGTAGGCGACTTTGTTGCGACTTATCAAGGCAACTACATTGCAAACTTTATAGGTAACTATTCTCGTGGTTTCGTAGGTAATTACTCACGTAATTTTGCGGGTAACTATATTGGAGACTTTATTGGTAACTATCAAAGAGGGTTTGTCGGTAACTATACCGGAGACTTTACTGGTAACTACGCCCGTAACTTTCTTACGGGGTATTCCCGAAACTTCACTCGTGATAGGACATCAAATCAGACCGCTGTAAGAACGCAGACTCGTACCTCTTCATATTCTAGAACTTTCTCTAGGGTAAGAAGTTCAGCGTATACCAGAACGAGGACTTCTTATTACTCAAGAAATAGTGTTGCAAATAGAAACTCTCAGTACAACAGAACCTCTACACGTACTAGGTATGAATACTACTCTCGTTCTTTTGCGGGTAACTACGCACGTGCGTATACCAGAGATCGTCAACAAACTAGACACTCGACTTATAATAGAACCTTTATAGGTAACTATTCCCGTAACTATACACGGTTCTTTACTGGAGACTACACAAGAAACTCTTTTTATAACAGAACGGCATATTACAATCGGTTTCGTCCGAATCCAAACTGGGATCCTTGGAATGCAGCTCAAGGCCCCATATATTACTTAGGAGTCTACTCCCGAAATATCGCAACGGAAGGGCCTCTGTCATATAGTAGATCGTTTACCGGAAACTATTCAGGTAATGCACCGAACTACAGTAGAACTATTGTTTCGATTGGTCCACCTTGGCAGTGGAACTGGATTGCGGGCGAGTTCCCATCAGTCTATACTAGAACTTCACAATATACAGCGGCTTTCCAAAGAGTTCGTGTAGAAACTTATAACGCGAATTTTACCAGAAACCGAACCTCGAATTACGCAAGAGCGTTTACGAGAGATCGGATCTCATCGTATGCAAGACTTTTTGTCGCCAACTATATTGGAAACTATCAGCGAGTATTTACAAGAAGTCGGTCCTCAAATTTCTCACGTAATTTTGGGGGGAACTTTATAGGTGACTATGCGAGAACTTTCATAGGTGACTTCACTGGTAATTACTCACGTGATTTTGGGGGTAATTACTCACGTAACTTTACACGAAACAGGAATTCTGCATACAGTAGAAATTTCATTGGTAACTACACTGGGGACTTCTTAGCGAATTATATTGGTAATTACGCACGTAACTACTTTAGAGTAACACGGACATCTACATATACTAGAAACTCAACTAGAGATTCTCAGAGAACTATAGGTAGTGATTACACTCGAAATTCTACAAGAGACTCGACTAGAGTAAGATCAAGTACTTACACTAGAACTCGAAGTTCTACGTATACTAGAGACAGTACCGTTGGTCCTTATACAAGAAACAGGAACTCAAATTTCACGGCAACTAGAACGTCCTCATATTCTAGAGATTTCATAGGCGATTATACTAGAGGATTTTTAGGAGATTATATTGGCGATTATGCAAGAGGGTTTATTGGAAATTACTCTCGAACCTTCACTGGTAACTACACAGGTGAGACTGTCGGCAGTTCAACGGAACTTATCGAAACGTATACCTTGTATGTTAAATATGCATAAATACTCACAACAGGAGTAAATATGTCATCTAACATACCATTGAAATTAGAGGGAACCGCAGGCGATCTGCAAGAGATGACCTCTGGTGAGGAGAACTACATCTCTTATATCGTCGGTAAGGATAACCTTGCCGCGACTACTGGTGTGTCGGATTTAACTCTAACATCTACTGGTAACACCTCTATTGGATCGTTCGTTAACACCTTCTACAACGAAGCGGTGGGAACTCACCCAGCGTCTTCAATTACTTCGGGGTCAACGACTACAACAGTATATCAGGTTGCGGGAACAGAATCTCCGGACACTGGTAGTCTTCGTCCCATAGGTTACGCAACAGATGGCGGTTCCACTCCTAGTTTTTATGAGATGCCTGATTCTGATCTGAACGTTCTTGCGCGTCGAGTAAACTCACGTATTGCAACTTCGGACTATCCGGGCATCTACAAGTTAGCGACTGCCGCACCTAGTGGTGACTATGCAGTAAAAGTTTCTAACGTATTTACGGATACACAGACAGACGGTACTACAACACAATATAACATCTATCAAAGAACCGCAATGACCGCACCCACCACAGTCAGACCCGTTGGTCTTAGTGGTGGCGATCTTAAAGAGATGGCGGACAGTGACATCTCAGACTTGATAGGATCTTTTGTGCGTACACTTCGTGCAACGTCTGGAGAAATAGGATCATACCAACTGAGATCCTCATCACAAGGTGCACCAACAGATGCGGGTACTTGGACTTCGGTAGGAACTGCAACAGATACGAAGAAAAATATTGTTGAAACAAACTACACCCGAAACAGGAATTCTGCATACAGTAGGACTCGAAGTTCGAACTATACACGGACACGGGGTTCTACGTATACTCGCACGTCTCTTAGAAGCCGTGTCTCGAATTACGCTGGTGATTATGTTGGTAATTATACCAGAAACTTTATTGGTGATTACACCCGCGATTATCTGGGTAATTATATTGGCGACTTTATCGGGAACTACTCTCGCACCAGAGTATCAACATACTCTCGAACCAGAATAACAGACTACGCCGGTAACTTTATTGGTAACTACTCCAGAACTAGAGTATCCAATTATACAAGGGATAGTCAAAGGACTTCGGTTCGCACCAGAGTCTCTGCGTACTCCAGAACCAGACCTTCTACTTACCAAAGGGATAGAGTGACCAACTTTGTCGGTGACTTTATTGGTAACTACACTCGCAATAGAATATCCAACTACACAAGAACTCGTGTGTCATCTTACGCTGGGGACTATGTTGGTAACTACGCACGTAACTTCCTTGGTAACTATAACAGAAATTTCTTGGGTAACTATCAGAGAAGTTTTGCCGGTGATTACGTAGGTAACTATACTAGAAACTCAACTAGAGATTCTCAGAGAACCAGAACTTCTACCTACACTCGAACGAGTACACGTACAAGACTTTCAACATATACTCGAACGAGTACACGTACAAGAAGTTCAGCGTACACACGAAACAGTACCAGAAACCGTGTATCTAACTATCTGGGTAACTACAACAGAAACTTCGCTGGTAATTACGTAGGTAACTATAACAGAAGTTTTGTGGGTAACTACGTAGGTAACTTCCTTGGTAACTACGTGGGTGATTTTGTTGGAGACTATACTCGACAAGGTGCATACGCTCGCGCATATGCGGGTGACTATCTGGGTAATGTCAACTACGTAGGTAACTACGCAGGAACCGTAAACTATCAACGTACTCGTGCAACCAATTATCAGAGGACTAGTACTGCGCCTCTTGATTATACTCGTGCACGTCCCGCAACTTTAGATTATACACGTACTCGTGCAACCAACTACGCAAGAACTGTAGCATACACTCGTGCACGTCCTGCAACTTTAGATTATACAAGGACCAGTACACGTACAAGTACTGCAACTGGTAACTATACTAGGAACCGTGTAGCTACACTGGACTACACCAGAGATCGTCAGCAAAACTATGCACGTACTTTGTATTACACTAGAACCAGTACTGGATCGGCCTCATATACCAGAAACAGAGTTGGTTCACAAGGATACAGTAGAACACTTAACTACACACGTGATGTCTACTATTACAGATCGACTCCGGCTCCGTATGGTTCGGTGTATGGTAGAACCCAAAACTTCTCTCGTACACTTACGTACTACAGAAACGCAACGTTCACCGGAAACTACAGTCGTAACCTCAGTTATACGGGTGACTATTTCCGTCTCGTATACTACTTGGCGAACTTCGTAGGTAACTACACTCGTAACGCTACATATACCGGAGATTATACTCGTACATTCAGTTACGCTGGTAACTTTACAGGTAACTACACTCGTAGCGTAACCTATACTGGTAACTACGCTCGTACCATAAACTATACGGGTGACTTCGTTGGTAACTACACTCGTAACGTAACCTATACTGGTAACTATTTAAGAACCGGATCATATTTGGGTGACTACGTTGGCAACTTCGTGGGTGACTATGTTAATGAAAATGCGGTTGCCTATGCGGGAGACTACATCAACGAAAACGTAAATTACGTTGGTAACTATGCACGAAACTTCTATCGAACACTCAACTATCAACGTACCCGTGTAACCGACTATCAACGTACCCGTGCAACTGATTACACACGTACTCGCGTGTCTGCTTACAGTAGAACAAGTACCCGAACCAGAGTATCCGCTTATTCTCAAAACTACGCAAGGACTTTCGTAGGGGACTTCACTGGTAACTATGCGAGAAACTTCGCCGGTGACTATGTGGGTAACTACTCAAGAGGTTTCGCTGGTGACTATGTGGGTAACTATGCACGTAACTTCCTTGGTAACTATACTGGGGACTTTATTGGCAACTACACAAGAACTTCTTTGAGGACTCGTTATTCACAATATACAAGAACTCGCGTATCGTCCTATACTAGAAACAGATCGTCAACCTACGCAAGAACCTCTACACGTACTAGTAACAGAGATTTCATTGGTGACTACACTCGTGGGTTCCTTGGTAATTACACACGGAACAGCGTCAATACCTTTGCGGGTAACTTTATAGGTGACTACGCCAGAAACTTTATTGGTAACTATACACGCAACTTCGAAGGTAACTACCTTGGTAACTATGTCGGAGACTATACACGTGACTTCGTGGGTAACTACTCAAGAGACAGAGTAACTATATTCACGGGTGACTTTATCGGTAACTATGCGAGAAACTTCATTGGAGAGTATTCAAGAAACTCAACCAGAGATTCGCAGAGAACCAGAACCTCAGCGTTTACTAGAACCCGAAATTCTGCGTACACTCGTACATCAACAAGAACAAGTACACAAACCTTCGCTGGAGATTACGTGGGTAACTACGCACGTGACTTCATTGGAGACTACAGTCGTGGGTTCATTGGAAACTATCAAAGAACTTTCGTTGGTAACTACACAGGTACAACCATCGATTCCGGTTCGTCCACAATCCAAACATACACGTTATATGTGAGATCCGCTTGACACGAATGATCTAGTGTTGTATAATAACACACTATATACTATTAATTTCGCCAATTAGGAGATTATGAAATGAGTTATAGGAAATGGCTTGACAACGCCTTCTGGGAAACCAGTGAAAAAGAAATGTTAAACTGCATCCTTGAGATGGAGGATGATGTTGGTCGAGTAACTCGACAAGTAATGAAGTTAAAAAAGACTGACTCCGAAGGAAACGAGAATCCGGACTTCGTTGAGGTTGTTGAATTCTTGGGTCAAGAACTCATTGACGAGAACACCGAAGAACGCAACGTTCGCAAGAAGAGAGAATCTGAAGAAGAGAAACAACGACAACTTGAACACGCTAAGGCGAGAAAGTTGGAAGAACTCTTCAACTACAAGTTGGAAGCCTTTGAGGTTCCGGAGATCAAAGACTCTAAAAACCGTCCTCTAAAATCTAAACTTCGTCGGGCAAAGAATAAGGTCGAAGTGAACCTATATGCAATTATGATCCTGATGGATGAACTCAAGAAGGCGGAAGAGAGTGACGGAGAAGAGTAGAGGTTTTGTAATTGTCGCATCTAAGAAAATTAATTTCTATAGGTACGCAATCAATCTGGCAGAGTCTATCCTTGACTATTACGAGGATGCGAAGATCACACTCTTTTGTGAAGAGTGGATGTTCGAAGAGATCCATCGTGAAATCTTTGATCAAGTAATCTGGTGTTCCGATCACTATCGTGCAAAGTTATGGGGTATGGCGAAAACCCCATATGATCAAACGATGTACCTTGATGCGGATATGGAAGTCGAACATGAAGACATCCTAACCTGTTGGGACGAATTCGATAAGGGTGATGTAGTATTCTCCAAACTCACCGAAGAAAGAAGTTACACCTATGCAGAGTGGGAGTTCGACACACCGGAAGGAAAGACAGCGTTTACTTTGTGTGGTGGTATATGTCTCTATGATATGACCGTCCCTCTGGTAAAAGAATTCATGGATGACTGGTGGGATTTGACAAGGCGTCAAATGGATCATGAATGGTGGCCAAAAGGATACGCTGAGTCTCTTCGTTCTTGGGATCAGTTCTCACTCTGGTGGTTGACCACCAAAGAAGAGAAGTACAAGGACTTGAAGATCGGTGTCTTTGAAGACGATGTTCGTTGGAATTATTATAACGCATGGAACTGGGCAAGGACAAAACCCGAATCGGGTAAACCAGTAATCATTAGACATTACTCATGCGGTCTTGATAAGGATGGATATATTTTATGATGACAGACATACCTCTCCGGAACTCTGAGTTCCTAGAGATGTTGGAAAACTGTAGAAAACTGTTAACCGATGACGTAGAGGGTTTTCAAAAAAATCTTAGATATCACTGTGAGTCCGAACTTGATGACACCGAAGGTCAACGAGAGAAGTGGACCAGCGAAGATTATCTCAAGTATGTGGTTGAGGTTGAAGGTGATAAACATGAAGGGTTTCCTGATCACCTAGTTGGGTATGGTTTCAAACCACACCAACCAGATCAAAATGTCAAGTTGTTCAAACCTGGCCACGATCCAGTGTGGACTAATGAGTTCATCACTAAACTCTACGCGCACAATACAGATCTGGTAAATTTTCTTGGTGCAAAGAACAATGCGTTGTTCTGTTACTATCCGCCAGGCGGGTACATCTCATGGCATAACAATTGGAATGCGTCTGCATACAATTTGATATGTTCTTGGTCTGAGACTGGAGATGGGTGGTTCAAGTATCTTGATCCCAAAACAAGAGAGATAGTAACCATTCCGGACGAATCTGGTTGGCAGATCAAGGCCGGATACTTTGGTGGTCAACACGAAAAGGATAGGGTGTGTTATCATGCAGCGTCTACGGACTGTTGGAGGTTAACGGTATCCTTTATCTGGAACCACATGGAGAACTCACAAAACCTTCAGGACGATCTGTTATACGAAATTAGTTCTGAATAATCCGATTTCCAGTTTCCCGTTTATATAAATAAAAACATAGTATTCATCTAGGTTGGAAACTGGGAATGGCACACTACGAAGATATTATAATTGATCAGGGTGCAGACGTTGCAATCGAGTTAAATTTGGTGGAACAAGATGGTTCCAAAAAGAATTTGACTGGGTACAGCGCTGCCGCCAAATTGAAACGAAATTACAACTCTACAGATAGTGCAGACGTTATCGACTTCACATCTGTAATTGCAGATCCCGCAACTGACGGGGTTCTCATACTTTCCCTCACCAATAGTCAAACCGATGCATTGAGTTCTCGTGGTAGATATGTCTATGACGTAGAAATCTCGCATCAAGACTCCAATTCCAACACACTTATAGAAAGAGTACTACAAGGTAAAATATCAGTTTCACCATCTGTTACAAGGTAATTGATCGATGGCTATAAGAATACGTACAGGATCAAATACTGTAAACGTTGATAATGTTGCAACAAAAAATGTCACGATTGTAAAAAAGGTAACGGTTGGTAAACCTGTAAGAAAAGTTGATCCAAGGATAATCAACATTGATGAAATCCGTGGTATTGATACTTCAGGTAAAGTAGACGGTGACTCTCTCGTATGGAACGCAACTGAAGGACTTTGGAAACCTCAAAGGGTCGAATCCGCCGAGGAGGGCGCATTAACTCTCGACGAGTTGTCGGATGTAGATACATCCTCAAAAGTCAATGGAAGTGTGTTAATATACAACTCGACATCTGAGAATTTTGAAGCGAGTACGTCACTGGAACAACAGACTATTAACGGAGGCCAATACTAATGGCATCAATTATAAGAATAAAACGTTCTGGGACTAGTGGTAATCCCACAACGCTCGCGCAAGGCGAACTCGCGTATTCCTATTTTAATGGTGCCGGAGGGGATAGACTTTACGTAGGTACAGGGACAGAAACAAACGGAGATGCCGCAAATCATGAAGTGATCGGTGGTAAGTATTACGTTGATCTTCTTGGTGGTACAGGTAACGCTCCTTTCGGTACACTCACTGCGAATACCGCATTAATTGCAGACTCGAATTCAAAACTAGATCACCTGATTGTAGATAATATCGACCTAAACGGTGGTGCGATCACTACCACTACGGGCGGTCTGTTAATTGCACCAGACAACAGTAACATCAATGTTAGTGGTTCACGTATCCTTAATGTCGCAACTCCGATTGCGGATAGTGATGCGGTCAACAAATCATACGTTGATACACAGATTGCTAATGTATCGTTTACTATTGCGGATGACGCTTCAGACTCAGATTCGTTCTCTTCTGTATCGGGTGTTCTCACGTTTGCAAGTGGGGTCGGTCTAACCAGTGTTGTAACTAATGACACGATAACCTACACCCTAGACGATACTGCGGTAACGCCTGGCAGTTACGGATCCGCAACCACAATACCAACGTTCACGGTAGACCAACAAGGCAGACTAACCGCTGCGAGTACCGTTGCGGTTGCAACAACACTTACCGTCAACAACCATGCGATTTCTATACTAGATTCAGATTTGACTCTGGCGGCGTCCGGTAATCTGACGGTCAGTTTAGATTCTGCGTCCAACACGTTTACGTACAATCTTCCGGACGGAGGTATCTCTACCAAGGGTGCGGTCTCTCTAGATTCAGCTGACTTCGATGTTTCTTCCGGACACGTCACACTAGAAGACACCGTAGTCAAAAACATTGGTACAGACGGTAGTGACGTAGGTGTAAGTGGTCACAAGTTTGACATTGTTGGTAATAGTATTCAAGGTACGAGTACCTCTGCTTCGGGTTCTACACTAACCGTTACCGTTGCGGATGCGGACTCTAATCAGAAGGGTGTTGCATCGTTCTTGGTGGATGACTTTACCGCAAACGGTGGAGACATATCTCTTGTTCAGTCCGTAATTAAGTCAGTACAGACGGACACTGGTTCTATAGTACCGAATAACCATACCATCGCCATCTTTGGTGGAGAGGGTATGGATGTCACCCACAGTGGTACGATTATCACAGTTGCGGGTGAGGATGCGAACGACTCAAATAAAGGTATTGCATCGTTCGATGCGAACGACTTTACTGTCACTGCGGGTAACGTGGTTATCGCTGCTGGTGGTGTTGACAATGCACAACTTGCAAACGATGGAATTAATATTGGTTCCACGGATGTGAGTCTTGGTGACACGATCACCGATGTGGTTGGGTTAACTTCTCTTGTAGTAGACAACATCAAAATCGACGGTAATACCGTTAGTACTACAGACTCTAATGGTATCATGTATCTTGACCCGAACCCGACTGGGGATTCTGGGGACGTATACATTCTTGGAAATTTAACCGTCCAAGGCACCACTACAACCATCAACTCAACAGAGTTGACCATTAATGATCTTAAGATCACACTTGCGGACTCCGCTGCAAATGCAGCTGCCGCTGACGGTGCGGGTATCGCAATTGGTGGTGCAAACGCAGAATTCACTTATGCCGCTACGGGTGATAAGTGGGTTGCAAACAAACCTCTAGATGTTACAGGTGCACTTACTGTTGCGGGTAACGTAGAGGCAACGTCTCTCACTATTAACGGTGTCACATTTGAACAACTGGTTGATAGTGAAGTTGCAAACCTTCTGACTGCTGGAGAAGGTATTGATTTAACATATAACGATGGTACAAATGAACTAACCATCGCAGCAGAACTCGCCACGGTAAGTAACCTTGGCGTTGCGTCATTTGATTCGGATCAGTTTACTGTCACGTCTGGTGCGGTAACTATCTCCACGTTGGATGGCGGTACATATTAAAATCCCTTTATAGGGTCTAAAGGATGACAAATGTCAAATACTACGTTCCGGCTTAAAAGGAGTGCCGTAGCGGGTAAAATACCAACTGTAGGTCAGCTTGCGCTGGGTGAAGTTGCGATTAACACATACGATGGTAAACTGTACATCAAGAAAGATGTCAATGGAACAGAGTCCATTGTAACAGTAAATCCATCCGCAACTACTACCGCCCTAACCGAATTTTACTATGAAGCAGCTGATTCTGGACAGACGGCTTTTACTGGCGCGGATGAAAATGGGTTAACCTTAACGGTTACCCCCGCTCTAATAGATTTGTATCTCAACGGTGTTCTACTTGATCCTAATGTAGACTACGCCGTTGATAGTGACAGAACCACAGTCACGTTGACAGCGGGAGCGGATTCTGGTGATAAGGTCCAGATCGTTAGTATTACGAATGACATCCAGATCCAAGAATACAACTATACTGCGACTGCTCTCCAAACAACATTTACTGGTTCTGACAACAATACAAGAACTCTTAATTATGCGGCAGGATATCTTCAGGTCTATAACAACGGTGTCTTACTTGACCCCAACATAGACTACACTGCCTCGAATGGTACAAGTGTTGTTTTGACAACAGGAGCGACTGTAGGTGACTACCTTCAGATTTTCGCATTCCCTCAGTTCAATACTTCATCAAGTACCTTTAACGAATATTTCTTCGAACCGACTGAAGGTCAGACGGTTCTTAGTGGTGTAGACACAGAAGGTAACACACTACAATATAACGCCGGTTCTATCAAGGTGTTTAACAACGGTGTGTTGATGAATCCGGATACGGATTACACTGCAATAAACGGAACTTCGGTGACGTTTACTGTAGGACTTTCGGGTACAGATGAAGTACAGATAAACTCTTACCCGACACCAGACGCAAGACCGTCTTACGAGGATGTAAAGGTTGATGCGGGTATTTACATTGGGGGAACAACAGACGCCTACCTGATGGAAGAATACAAGACCGGAAGTTTCACTCCGGTTATTGCGGGTTCTACATCGGCAGGAACAGGAACATACGCTACGCAAGTTGGACGATATAACCGAATAGGGGATACCGTCAACTTTACATTACAACTTGTGTGGAGTGGACATAATGGTACAGGAGACATCAAGGTTACGGGACTACCCTATACCTCAGAGGACTCTTCGGGACAACATTATGTATTTTCGGCGGCAACTGATGGGGGACTATCATATACAGACGGGGACACATTGGTTGCACGATTACAGGCAAATTCAAGTGAAATAACATTGGAGACAGAGGACGGCGCTGGTAACAACAGTGGAGTAACGATGGATTCAAGTGGTCGGGTTAATATCACCGGCCTGTATTTCATTTAAGTATAAATAGAAGAGAATGTTGGATATGACCAACACGAAATGAGTTAAAGGGAACGACTAATGGCACAATCAAAAGCGAGATATTTGTCAAGTCTTCTGACAACATCTGGTTTTGTAAAAGACGATAGGTCGCAACTGGCGGGTTCGGATGGTACGATTGATGTAATCAATCTACCCACAATACCCAATAGTTCGCTAGAGAACTCTACTACGACCATCAACGGAACGTCCATATCATTGGGGGACTCCAATTCCTTTACAACAGATGCGTTTTCAGAGGGTAACAATAATCTATACTACACGTCAGTAAGAACAGATTCGGATGCGAAGAATGCGATATCGGGTGGAACTGGTATCACATACAACGCTTCGACTGGTATTATTGAAGTTACGGCTACAGGGGTTACCGCTGGGACTTACGGTAGTGCAACACTCGTTCCCGTTGTCACTGTCGATTCTCAGGGTCAAGTTACCTCTATCACAACCGCTACTGCCGCGACCCTAGACTCATTTGGATATAATCCGACTAACGCAAAACTTACAATTACTGCAAGTGATACGACTACGTATGAAGCAGACGTTACTCTTGCACCTTTTAGTACTGCGGATCTTCAAGAAACCACAAACCTGTACTACACACAATCTCGTGTAGACAGTGCTTTCGATGCAAGACTCGCCCAGAAAAATACCGGCGACATTTCGGAAGGTAGTAATCTTTACTACACAACGAATCGTTTTGATAGTGACTTCTCTGATAAGTCAACCACAAATCTGTCCGAAGGGACCAATCTGTATTATACGGACGCTCGGTTCGATAGTGCATTTGGAACTAAAACAACGACGAACGTTGCGGAAGGAACTAACCTTTATTATACAGACACTAGGTTTGATACAAGACTCGCTACAAAAACGACTTCGGATATCTCTGAGGGAACCAACCTGTACTACACAAACGGTAGGTTCGACTCAGACTTTGGACTGAAGACAACCAACTCTTTATCTGAAGGTAATACCAACCTATACTTCACGGACACCCGTGCACGTAACGCAATTGGTGCACAACAGAATGGTGGAGATGGAACGTTCTCCTATGACTCCGCCTCCGGTAGATTTACCTTTATTGGTCCTTCTGCAACAGAGGTTCGTGCACACCTTGTACAGGGTACGGGATTAACGTATGACTCCGCTTCGGGTGTATACTCTATTACTGCGAGTGGTGTAACTAGTGGTACGTATGGTGGTGACTCTTCTGTTGTTCAACTTTCGATCAACGCACAGGGTCAGATAGACAGTGCGAAGGCCATTACACTCAACACCAGTAACATGACAGAAGGGACAAATCTCTTCTACACGGATACTAGGGCCCGTAACGCACTCAACGTTGGTGGTGATCTGACATACGACTCAAGTACAGGACAACTTACTTTCACAGAAAGAACAGACGCAGAAGTAAGAAATCTTCTGTCAGTATCAGGTGACTTAACGTATGACAGTGCAACCGGACAATTCTCTTTCACAGAAAGAACGGACGCAGAAGTCCGTGGTCTTATCTCTGCAAGTGGTGGTGTAAACTACAATAGTTCTACTGGTAACATCTCTATCGATTCTTCGGAAACTAGAGCATTGTTCTCTGGTGGTACTGGAGTCACAATCACAAACGGTTCTGTCGCAATCGGACAGGCTGTTGCAACAACAAGTGACGTAACGTTCGCCAAGATCACAGGTGACTCTGCATCTATTGGACAGATTAACTTCAAGACTAACTGGGCAGACAGTCACATTGGATTCGCTGAAGGTGCAATGTGGTATGATCCACATCACAAGAATCTAAATTTCTACACAGACGTAGACGTAGCAATTGAACTTGGTCAACAGGTCATGGAACGAGTGTACAATGACACTGGTTCTACGATCTCAAAGGGTAAACCCCTCTACTACAGTGGTAACAGAACAGCAGATGATGGTAGGGAATGTCCTACCGTTGCACTTGCAAATGCAACAGATGACTCCAAGTATAACGTACAAGGTCTCGCTGCAGAAGACATTGCGGATGGTACGTATGGTATGATCTGCGTTGCGGGTGTACTGAATGACTTCGACACCTCGCATCTAACCGCTGGTCAAAACTTCTTTGCGGGTCTGACAGATGGTGCAACTCAGAATGCATCTCCCACATACCCGAACTATCCAATGTGTTTGGGTTGGGTTATTGAATCCTCTGTCACAAACGGTAAGGTTATTATAAACCAACAGAACCACTCTGTCAATAGTTTCCGTGTAAGAACTTCTGCACACATTGGTGATGACCTACAGGTCGATGGTAACCTCACAGTATTGGGTACTCAGACTATTGCGTCTTCGGAGAACGTCTCTATCGGTGCGGCGTTTAACTACCTCAACGCTGGTGACACAATCGGTGAGACCAACACCGCCTTTACGGGTAGTGGTCTGGACGATGCGTACTTTGCAGGACACTTCTCTGGAACTGCATCTACAAACTTCTATGTGAAGATTGGTACAACAGGGACACCCGATCAGTTTGAATGGGGTTATGATTCCGCATCACCTCAGGCAACCGGAATCAATATCACGGGTGGTGATCAGTTACTTGACGCCGGTATCTCTATCAACTTTGGTGCGACAACTGGTCACACCACAGGTGATAAGTGGACTGGTACTGCCGCTCCTACAGACGTAGACACTGGTTTCTTCTCTAACAGAAACACGGGTGGTACGGGTGTTGGATATACCCACGTGGGTATGTTCTACGATGTGTCCGCAAGTAGATGGAGACTGGTTGACGAATACTATCCAGAACCTTCTGGTTCAATCGATATCACGGACTCTTCTTTCTCCGCCGGTATCCTTGTAGTTGACACATTAGAAGGTAATGTGACAGGTAATGTGACAGGTACGGTGTCAGGTAACGCTGGGTCTGCAACCATTCTACAGAACTCACGTAACTTCTCTATTACGGGAGACGTGACTGCGAGTGCGGTTTCGTTTAACGGAAGTGGTAACGTAACCCTCACTGCAACTATTGACAGTGATGGTATCAACCACCTGAAGACCGACGATCTTCCTGAAGGGTCAACCAATCTGTACTACACAGACACAAGGGCCCGTAACGCTCTGAACGTTGGTGGTGACTTAACTTACGATTCTGCAAGTGGACAATTAACATTCACTCAGAGAACAGACGCTCAAGTTCGTGGACTGATCAGCGCGGGTGGTGACCTAAGTTACAACTCTGGTACTGGTGTGATGAGTTTCACTGAACGTACCGATGCAGAAGTAAGAGGGTTGGTAAGTGCAGGTGGAGACTTATCCTATAACTCTGGGACGGGTGTGTTCTCATTCAGTGAGACATACTCTACCGCAAACGAACTCTTGACTGCAATCAAAACTGTGGATGGTGCAACATCCGGCCTAGATGCAGACTTACTTGATGGTCAACACGGTTCTTACTACAGGATCAACGTGTATAATTCTAGTGGAACTTTGTTGAACTAAAGGAATAACAAATGGCGACACCAAATACTAGAGACGAGTTTATAGATTATTGTTTACGTGCACTTGGACATCCGGTCATCGAAATCAATATAGATGACGAACAACTGGATGACAGGGTTGATGAGTCTTTGCAATGGTTTCGGGAACATCATCCGGATGGGTCTCGCCGTTTCTACGTGTCTCATCAATTGTCACAGACGGACATCAATAATGGATATCTGGATCTGGGGAATACAGACATTAACACTGTGGTCCGTATGTTCCCTGTTAATACTGTGTCACAAACAACCAACTTCTTCGACATCAAATATCAGATGATGTTGAACGATATCACCGATCTAAATAATTATGCCGGTGATATTGCGTACTACGAAATGTTGCAACAACACCTGTCTCTACTTGATATGAAACTAACGGGTATGCCCGAAGTGACATTTTCAAAACAAGAGAACCGACTCTACTTCTATATGAGTAGCGAGAAGGTGAGTGTGGGTGACTATGTTGTTATTGAGGTTTACGGTATTCGAACTCCGTCTTCTGGTAGTTCGGACTACTTGTCTCTGTGGAACCACAAGTTCCTAAAAGAATACACAACTGCAATCATCAAAAAACAGTGGGGACAGAATTTATTGAAATTTGAAGGGATGCAACTTCCTGGCGGTGTCACCATATCTGGGCGACAAATCTACGAGGATGCACAAACTGACATCGAAAGAATCTTAACTAAGTTTAGGGAAGAGGAAGATGTTGGACCTATGTTCTTTATAGGATAACAGTATGCCAACCAACCCATATATCAGTCAGTCTGTAAAGAGTGAACAGAACTTATACGAAGACTTGGTGATTGAGTCACTGAAGTTTTACGGACAAGACGTATACTACATTCCACGAGAGATCGTCAATAAAGATAAAGTCTTTCTTGATGACGTTCCGTCACGCTTCACTGATGCGTATAAGGTGGAGATGTATATTGAGAACGTGGAAGGATGGCAGGGTGAGGGTGACTTGTTTACGAAATTCGGTATTGAGTTGCGTGACCAAGCTACCTTTGTTGTTGCACGTAGACGTTGGAAGAAACTGATCGGTGACTATCTGACCGAAAATAACTTCCGTCCACGTGAGGGTGATGTAATCTACACACCATTGTCAGAGTCTATCTGGCAGATCACTAAGGTAGAAACCGAAACTCCTTTCTACCAACTCAGTCAACTACCTACGTTCAGACTTCAGTGCGAACTCTTCGAGTACAGTGACGAAGACTTTGACACGGGTATCGACGATATTGACATCATCGAATATGAGGGTGCATATCAGTATGCACTGACAATGCATCCTAATGATACTACGGGTAGTATCGCCACCGCAACCGTTGATGGATTGGATTTCAACGGAGGTATTACAGGACTTACAGTTACTCACGCCGGTGCGGGATATGATAGTGCGGGTGCGGTTGTTGCAACATTCTCTGGTTTCGACTCGGCCGGTAACACCGCTAAGTTCGGTGAAAACTCTATCAACATGTCCCTCTCTAGAGGTATTGAAGGTAACGATCTTAAACTCATCGACAGTAGTGGTTTTGTCGAATACTTCCTGAGACTCAATGCATATCCGACTTCGGGTCAAGGTGCCATGTTCACCATTGGTGGTGGACAAGACGGAGGTACTAAACAGTATATCTTTGGTGTCGGTTCAGGCGGAGGTATTGTATACTCTCGTGCAGACAATGAGGGAGACTCTGCACAAATTGTTGGTGGTGTCACTCTCAGTTTGGGATCTTGGAACCACATAGGTATCGGTCAAGACAGCGATACCATGTACATGTTCATAAACGGAAGTAGAGTCACACCAAACGTTACCCTTCCAAATACTGCGGACTTTATCAGTGGTACGTATTCGTTTGGTGCGGTTGCCGCCCGTGATCTGGATGGTATATCTTATGGTGGTCTCTCCGGTCACATCGATGAGATCAAGGTTTCTGCGGGTACAGAAAATCAGATTCTCGCAAGTCGTTATTCCGGAGACTCCGACACAATCACTGTTCCTACTGTAGAACATGATAGTGACTCAAGAACATCTCTACTTGAACACGCTAACGGAACTCTACCTACGGTTACTGCGGTGTTGAACTCTTCGGGTGGAATTGGATCTTTAACAGTAGACACTGCTGGTTTCAACTACAACGGTACACCTACTGTATCTTTCAATACACCTGTAAACGGAGGAAACTTCGCTACGGGACAGATCGTTACTCAGGTATTCCCTACATACACAATGAAGGGCGAGGTAACAGACTGGTCAGATTCAGATCGTGTACTGCAACTCGCACACGTAGGTGCGACAGACGGGAAGTTCCACGAGTTCAATACAACACGCATGGTTACTAGTGGTTCGGTGCAACACGTTCCTTCATTGGTGACTGAGTTACAGGAGATTCAGAATACCGCACAGAATAAGATATTCGATGACTTTGAGGGCGACTTCTTAGACTTCTCAGAAAGTAACCCGTTTGGAGATATGAGTTAATGTTTGGTACTTGGTTTTACAACAAGAGAGTGAGGACTGCGGTATCCGTATTCGGATCGTTGTTCAATAACCTTTATGTCCTAAGACAGAACGCAAGTGGACAGACTATATCTACCGCTAAGGTTCCTCTGTCCTATGCACCCCGAAGAGACTTTATCGAAAGACTTGAAGCCATGCAGAGAGGTGAAGAGGCAGAACGTAGAGTTGCAGTCAAACTACCTAGAATGTCTTTCGAGATCACCAACATGCGGTATGACTCACTCAGACAGTTACCCAAGGTAAACTCTTTCTACGAAAACGTAGCGGGAGATGATTACAAACGTAAACGGGTGTACACATCTGTACCCTACGACATCGACTTCCAACTCAGTGTGTTTGCAAAGACACAAGATGATGCACTACAGATTGTAGAACAAATCATTCCATACTTCAACCCACAGTATTCAATTACTGTAAAACCCTTTGCGGATGAGATGAATATTAAAGAGGACGTGCCAATCGTCCTCACAGGAATAACCTTTCAAGATACCTACGATGGACCTTTAGAGACAAGAAGGACAATCGTTTATGATCTAACCTTCACCATGAAACTGTCTTTCTATGGACCGGAGAAAACTCAGAGTATTATTAGAGAGGTTAATAACAATCTGTATCTCATGGGTGCAGACAGTGACACCTTTATTCATAACATAAATATTACACCGGATCCAATTGATGTGAGTCCGGATAGTGACTATGGTTTTAATGTACAGTATTTGGATAGCGCCGGATGAGTGAAGACAACAAGAATATAAAGACAGACTACGAGTATTCTAGGGAGACGTATTACGACATCCTTGAGAAGGGACGTGAGTCTATGGATCTGATGATTGAGGTCGCTCGACAGAGTGAACACCCTCGTGCGTTTGAAGTCCTGTCCACCATGATGAAGAACATGGCAGACATCAACGACAAGTTGATGGAACTGAACAAGAAGAAAAAGGACGTAGAGAAAGAGGAACCCAAACAAGTCGGTACTACAAACAACAATCTCTTTATCGGGTCTACGACTGAACTCCAAAGATTTCTACAGAATGAACAAAAGGTGATTGATGCAGAGCCCATACGAGAAGAATAATTACCTTGGTAATCCTAACGTTAAAAAGGATGGGGTTAACGAGGAATGGGATTCTCACAAGGTTTCGGAATATCAGAAATGTATGCAAAATCCCGCATACTTTGCGAAGACCTATGTCAAGATTATATCACTTGATAAGGGACTTGTCAACTTCGACTTGTATCCATACCAAGAGAAAATGTTCCGACACTTCAACGAGAACAGATTTTCTATTGTACTCGCTTGTAGACAGTCCGGCAAATCTATTTCGTCTGTGGTCTACCTTCTATGGTATGCAATCTTTCATCCCGAAAAGACTATTGCAATTCTTGCAAACAAGGGTTCAACTGCAAGGGAGATGTTAGCGCGTGTTACACTCGCCCTTGAAAATTTACCTTTCTTTCTCCAACCGGGCTGCAAAGCACTCAACAAAGGTAGCATCGAATTTTCCAACAATAGTCGTATTATCGCTGCTGCTACCAGTGGCAGTTCTATCCGTGGTATGTCTGTTAACCTTCTATTTCTTGATGAGTTTGCTTTCGTTGAACGGGCTTCTGAATTCTATACTTCTACCTACCCTGTCATCTCTTCTGGAAAGGACACAAAGGTTGTCATCACATCTACTGCAAACGGTATCGGAAACACTTTCCACAAGATATGGGAAGGGGCGGTACAAAAAGTTAATGAGTATCAGGCATTCACAGTAAACTGGTGGGATGTGCCAGGCCGTGATGAGGAGTGGAAGAAACAGACTATATCAAATACATCTCAACTCCAGTTTGATCAGGAGTTCGGGAACACATTTTTCGGGACGGGTGATACTTTAATCAATGCAGAGACTCTGCTTGACTTTCGATCAAAACCGCCAATTGAAGTTCTCGAAGGTGGGAACTTCTTGGTATATCAGACCCCTCAAAAGGGTCACGAATACATCACCTTAGTAGATGTATCAAAAGGTAGAGGGCAGGATTATTCTACGTTTAACGTAATCGACATATCGGTCCAACCTTTTAAACAGGTTGCGGTTTATCGCTGTAACACTATATCTCCAATTCTCTTACCCAACTTTATCTATAAGTATTCGAATCTCTACAACAACGCATACGTAGTAATTGAATCAAATGATGCGGGTTCGGTGGTATGTAATGGATTATATCATGACTTGGAGTATGAGAATGTTCACGTTACCAGTTCAGTAAAAGCGTCTGGTATTGGTATTGAAATGAACCGTAAGGTCAAACGTCTGGGCTGTTCTGCAATCAAGGACATCCTTGAAAACCGCAAGTTGGAAATTGTTGATGAGAATACCATACTAGAGATATCGACGTTCGTATCGAAGGGTCAGTCTTATGAGGCGTCTGAAGGAAACCACGATGATCTCATGATGAACTTAGTACTGTTTGGGTATTTTGTCTCAACGCAATTCTTTGCAGATATGACCGACATCAACATCAAACAGATGTTATTTGAAAGAAGAATGAAGGAGATCGAAGACGATGTACCCCCATTCGGTTTTGTTGATACTGGATTAGAAAATATAGTTGAGGAACCGATTATAGAAAATGAGTGGCAAGTCTGGAAACAGGATAACTGGTGAAATTCTCCCTTTTTATAAATAAAAGTGTTGAATAGACCCGTATCATGTTAAACTCATAATTTGTAAACGAAAAAAGGAAAACAGTCATGGCATTAACCACACCGTCTGCTTCTCCTGCAATCACAGTCAAAGAGATCGACCTCTCAGGATTCGCTCCTAATGTCACAACTTCGACTGGTGCGTTTGTAGGTAAGTTTCGTTGGGGCCCGGCAGAGGAACGCACACTAGTAGCAGATGAAGCTGGTCTAGTGCAAGTTTTCGCCGCACCTAATGAAGATCATGCGACAGACTTTTTGTCTGCCGTGTACTTTTTAAAGTACTCAAACTCGTTGTTTGTTGTACGTGGTCACAATGGTTCTAAAAACGCACATTCCGGTTATGCCGCGGATGTGAACACCAGTGACTCCGGAGACAACATCGTAGTAAAAAACACTAATCACTTCGATACCACAGTCAAGAGTTCTCTCAATGCATCCACCAATAACTCTGGTGCATTCATTTCGAGATTCCCTGGCGCTTTGGGTAACGGACTTTCAGTAACATTCTGTCCTGCCGACAGTGCAGATCGTTACTTTAATCAATGGGACTATCGTGGTTCCTTTGACCGTGCACCCACTTCAAGTTCTTGGGCGACAGATCGTTCAGGTACTTTGGATGAAATCCACGTTGCGGTTATTGACCGCAAGGGTGAATTCACAGGTACGCCTGGCTCGGTACTCGAAACCTTCCCACACCTTTCAGTTGCAAAAGGTGCGGTATCTACAGAAGGTGAACCACAGTACGTGGTAGACGCCATCAACCAGTCTTCTGGATATATCAGAATGTCTGGTTACTTTGATGGTGACTCTGCATTCTCTTCCACTCTTGCTGGTGGACAGGGTATTGGTCAGTACTGGGGAACCACTCCTGAAGTAGATTCCGCTACTAACTTTAGTACAGGAACTTCTGGATGGTTGAATTGGGACTCAGACAATAACGCACTCATCAAACTTTCGAATGGTGCAGATGACACTGACTTCACCGCTGGTGATATTGGTACTGCATTCGACTTGTTTGAAGATACAGAGAACGTCACAGTAGACTTCCTGATCTCACCTGTAGGTAACGGATCAGTGAATGACAGTGACGCTGTTACTATTGTCAATGATCTTAACGGTATCGCACAACAGACTCGTAAAGACTGTGTTGTCGTGACTTCACCTAAGCGTAATGATACTGTTGGTGTCGCCGCTGGCACTGCGGTTTCCAATGCGGTTACGTTTGCAAATAGTTTGACAAACTCATCGTACCTAGTAGTCGATAACAACTACCTCAAGGTTTTCGACAAGTACAATGACAAGTATGTCTTCATTCCTGCTGCATCATCTACTGCTGGTCTTATGGCTGCAACAGATGCGGTGGCCGCTCCTTGGTTCTCCCCTGCTGGTCAACGTAGAGGTAATTATGTCGGTGTAACCGATCTTGCAATTACTCCTAACAAGACTCAGAGAGATACATTGTATAAGGCGGGTATTAACCCCATCGCCAACATTCCTGGCGCTGCAATCGTACTCTTCGGGGATAAAACCCATGAGAACAGACCTTCTGCATTCGACAGAATCAACGTTCGTAGATTGTTCCTTGCACTGGAGCGTTCAATCGCTGCCGCTGCGAAGAACATCCTGTTTGAATTCAACGACGAGTTTACTCGTGCAGAATTCGTGAACGTTGTCGAACCTCTGTTGCGTGAGATCAGGGGTCGAAGAGGTATCACAGACTTCCGTGTTGTATGTGACGAAACAAACAACACGCCCGCTGTGGTCGATAGAAACGAATTTGTCGCTTCCATCTTTATCAAACCCGCACGTTCAATCAACTACGTAACACTGAACTTTGTTGCAGTTAGAACGGGTGTCCAGTTTGATGAAGTTGTGGGTGCGGTCTAAGATAACAGGAGCTTAAGAAATGGCAATTTTAGGAGTAGATGACTTCAAGTCGAAGTTAAGAGGTGGTGGCGCTCGCGCCAACATGTTCAAGGCGACTGTTAACTTCCCCGCATATGCAGGGGGAGATGTGGAACTCACATCTTTCCTATGTAAGGCGGCACAGTTGCCCGCATCCGAAATGGGGGTTGTTACAATCCCGTTTCGTGGTAGACAGTTGAAGATCGCCGGTGACCGTACCTTCGGTACGTGGACCGTGACTATCATCAACGATACGGACTTCTTGGTACGTAACTCACTCGAACAGTGGATGAATGGTATTAATTCTCACCAAGCAAACACTGGTCTTACCAACCCCGTTGACTATCAGGCTGACCTGATCGTTGAACAGTTGGACAAGGATGGGTCAACTATCAAGACATATAATTTCCGTGGGTGTTTCCCAACTAACGTTGCGGCCATCGACGTGAATTATGAAACAGTAGATGCGATTGAGGACTTCACTTGTGAATTCCAAGTCCAGTACTGGGAGTCTAACACTACCAATTAATGGTGGTATAAGTATAGGGTACGGAGGGGTAACTCTCCGTACCTTCTTACTATAGTAGAGTTTGGAATATATGGCAGAGAACAACGGTATCAAACTTTTTGGATTCGAGTTAAAGAGGATCCAGAAGAAAGATAAAGAACAGGAAAAACTCCCCTCTATTGTCCCAAAACAGGATGATGATGGCGCGGGGTATGTAACTGCCAGTGGAGCCCACTTCGGTCAATATATTGACATGAATGGGAACGAAGCGAAAGACAATGCAGAACTCATCAAAAAATATCGTGGTATCGCAGAACATCCTGAAGTAGATGCCGCCATCGAAGATATTGTTAATGAGTCTATCAGTGCATCTGATGCAGAGTCATCCGTTGAAATCGTTCTTGATAAGGTAGAGGCACCCGACAGAATTAAGAAACTGATTGTTGAAGAATTTGACAATGTATGTTCTATGATGAACTTCAATGATCACGCCCACGATATCTTTAGATCGTGGTACGTTGATGGTCGTATCGTACACCATCTAGTAGTAAACGAATCAAACCTCAAGGCGGGTATTCAAGAGATCCGGTCAATCGACTCCTCTAAGATCCGCAAAGTAAAAGAGGTCAAATACAAAAAGGATCAAAAGACAGACGCCAAAATCGTTGATAGTGTAAATGAGTTTTACATCTATCAAGAGAAGGCGGGTGCGAACCAAGGCATCAAATTGTCTCCGGATTCTGTTTCGTATGTGACTTCGGGTCTACTTGACCCCTCTCGCAAACGTGTAGTGTCTTATCTACACAAGGCAATTAAACCCGTCAACCAGTTAAGGATGATGGAAGACTCTCTGGTGATCTATCGTCTCGCACGTGCACCTGAGAGAAGAATTTTCTATATCGACGTTGGTAACCTACCTACGGGTAAGGCAGAACAACACATGAAAGACATCATGTCTCGTTATAGAAATAAGTTAGTCTACGATGCAAACACTGGACAGATCAAAGATGATCGTAAACACATGTCCATGTTGGAAGACTTCTGGTTACCTCGTAGAGAGGGTGGACGTGGTACAGAGATCAGTACCCTGCCTGGCGGGGAGAACCTTGGACAGATAGATGACATCATCTACTTCCAGAAGAAACTGTACCGTTCATTGAATGTACCTATCAATAGACTGGAACAAGAAGCCCAGTTCTCGTTAGGTCGTTCAACAGAAATCAATAGGGACGAAGTAAAGTTCCAGAAGTTTGTTGATAGACTTCGCAGACGTTTCTCTATGATGTTCTTGGGCATCATCAAGAAACAACTTGTCCTCAAGGGTATCATCACCGATGAGGATTGGGATGAGTGGAAGAACGATATCGTCATCGACTTTATTCGTGACAACCACTTCACCGAACTTAAGAACGCTGAGTTGTTAAGGGAACGTCTGGATACTATGGACAGAATTACACAGTATGTTGGTGAATACTTCTCGCGTGAATGGGTAATGAAAAATGTCATGATGATGTCAGATGATGACATCGAACAGATGAAAGATGAGGTCGAATCCGAAAACGATAAAGGTGACGGAGGAGAGGCGGACGATGGCGACGAATTCCAGTAATGAATTACTTGGAGTGGTTGGCACAGTTCTTTGATTTAAACCATGATGGTCAAGAAGACCGTCACGATGACTATGAGAAAATAGGAGAACCTGAAGATGAGTGATAACGAAACAGTTGAAGACGTAGTTGATCAAGAGATCCCTACATCTATGCAACAGGATTTTATTGACATGGTGCAGGCTGGTAACTTCAACAAAGCGAAGGAACAGTTTGACACCATGATGGCGGACAAGATGACTGCACGTCTTGACGCCGAGAAAGCGGCAGTCGCATCTAGTATCTTTAACTCTGACGAAGACATCGATCTAGAAGACGATGATTTCTTCGATGTAGAAGATGAAGATGAACTGGATGAACTCGACGAGTACGAGTTAGAACTCGAAGATGAGGACACCGCTGAACAAGAGGGTAAAGAAATTTATTCTGGTGCAGAAATCTAAATTTGTATAAATAATAGTCAAGGGAAACTTATGCAAACTTTTTTAGAACTTCGTGAGAAGTTGGGACGAAAACCAACTGGTACTATCGTCTACGATAAAAAAATTAATAAGATCCCTGTACAGATTTATAAGGACAATAAAGGGTTCACCGCCTATGTTGATGGCGATAGATTGGACACCTTTAAGTCGCAGAAAGATGCACAGAGGTCCGCAGAGAACATCGTCAAGGAATTAACCTAATGAAGTTAATCAGCGAATACGTAGAAAACGATCTACAATGTATTGTAGAGAAGAAAGAAGATGGCGCAAAGAAATACGTCATCGAAGGTATTTTCGCGCAGGCGGACGCAAAGAATAGAAACGGACGTATCTACCCCAAACCAATTATGGAGAATGCGGTAGGTAAGTACGTAAAAGAACAAGTATCTAAGAAACGTGCGGTTGGTGAATTGAATCACCCTGAAGGACCGACAGTTAACTTAGACAAAGTTTCTCACCTCATCACTGACCTCAAGTTTGAGGGGAATGATGTGGTAGGAAAGGCACAAATATTGGATACTCCTATGGGTAAGATCGTTCAAGGTCTTCTTGAGGGTGGTGTTCAACTAGGTGTGTCAACTCGTGGTATGGGTAGCCTTGAACAACGGAACGGCGCAATGTACGTCAAAGACGATTTTATTCTTAGTACGGTTGACATCGTACAAGATCCATCCGCACCGGATGCCTTCGTTAATGGAATCATGGAAGGTGTTGATTGGATCTGGAATAACGGCGTTCTAGAAGCTCAGGTAATTGAAAAAATGGAGACTGAAATTAAAACTGCTCCGAAGGCGTTTCGTCCTGAAACGCAAATTCGAGAGTTTAAGAATTTCCTCTCGTTAATTAAATCACAATTGTAAGGAGTCAATAATGACTGAAGAAACTAAAGTCGAAGTTGAACTCCACGATGAAGAAATTAACGATATCGTGGAAGAGACTCTCGAAGAGGCGGCTCCTGCTGCTAAGGGTGCAAAGGGTGATGAAGGGGCCGTAACGGAACCTGAGTCAATCGCATCTGTAGACAAGGCTGCAGACGCCGTTAAATCGCAAGCTCCTGTTCCGAAAACTAAGGCAGGTATGATCAATGCTATGTTCACTAAGATGAACGGTATGTCTAAGGCAGAAATGTCTAAGATGTATGCATCATACATGGGTGAAGGTGTTGAAGTTGAAGAAGGTGCGGAAGAAGTGGTTGCTGAAACCATTGACACTACCGCAGAACTGAACGCATTGGTCGAGTCTGAGGCAACACTCAGTGATGAGTTCAAGGCCAAGACTGCCGTAATTTTCGAAGCTGCTGTGAAGACGAAACTCTCTGAAGAAGTTGAGAGAATCGAAGATCAGTATAAGAGCGAACTTGCCGAAGAGGTATCCTCTATTAAAGAAGACCTCGTAGGTAAAGTAGACAGCTACCTCAACTACGTTGTTGAGACTTGGATGGAAGAGAACAAAGTTGCAGTTCAGAACGGTCTCCGTACTGAAATTGCAGAGACGTTCATGAACAAGATGAAGGATCTATTCGTAGAGTCTTACATCGAAGTTCCTGAGTCCAAGTTGGATCTAGTTGACGAACTGGCTGAACAGGTTGAAGAGTTGGAAGGAAAACTCAACACTCAAACTGGAGACAACATCAAACTTGCAGAACAACTGGAAGTACTCCAACGTGACGCGATCATTGCAGAAGCAACTCGTGGAATGGCAGAGACTCAAGTTGAGAAACTGCGTGGTATGGTAGAGTCTGTAGATTTTGATGACGAAGAGTCTTTCAAAACTAAAGTTCAGACAGTTAAAGAATCTTTCTTTAAGACAGAAAAACCCGTGGTTAGTGAGGAACTCACCGCCGAAGAACCTGAGACTGAAATCGAAGTTTCTTCTGTGATGGAACAATACCTCGCTGCCATTAAGAAAACTACTCAATCACAGTAAGGAATATCTAAATGAACACTAACTCTTACGATCAATTGATCGAAAAGTGGAGTCCGGTACTGAACGAAGAGTCTGCTGGTGTGATCGCAGATCGTCACCGCAAGGCCGTTACTGCCGCGATTCTTGAAAACCAAGAACGTGCAATGCGGGAAGACCGCGCTGCATCCGCTGGGTTCCTCACGGAAGCCGCTCCTGCCAACAACACTACCAGTGCATCGAACTGGGATCCTATTCTGATCTCTCTCGTTCGTCGCGCTATGCCTAACCTCATGGCATATGACGTATGTGGTGTTCAGCCTATGTCTGGACCTACTGGTCTTATTTTCGCCATGAAGTCTCGTTACGGTGGTGGTTCTACCTCTAACCGTGAAGCACTGTTCAACGAAGCAGAAACCACATTCTCTGGTGACTCTTCTGGTGTTGCTGCTCACGATAGTGACAACGTATCTGGTTTCAACGGAATCGCACCTTCTGGTGACTCCGCTGATACTCTTCGTGGTACTAATCTCACTGGTCGCCCAATGTCTACTGCTGATGCAGAAGCCCTTGGTTCTTCTGGTGCAGGTGCTTTCGAAGAGATGGGTTTCACCATCGAAAAGGCCACGGTGACTGCGAAGTCTCGTGCGTTGAAAGCCGAGTACTCACTTGAACTCGCACAAGACCTGAAGGCGATTCACGGTCTTGACGCAGAGACAGAATTGGCGAACATTCTGTCAACGGAAATCCTCGCGGAAATCAACCGTGAAGTTATCCGTACCATCAACTCTCAGGCGAAGACGGGTTGTCTTCAGGCAAACGTTACTAAGAACGGTATCTTTAACCTTTCTTCGGACGCTGATGGTCGTTGGTCTGCTGAGAAGTTCAAGGGTCTGGTTGTACAACTTGACCGCGAAGCGAACGTAATCGCAAAAGAAACTCGTCGCGGTAAGGGTAACGTAATCATCTGTTCTTCAGATGTTGCGACTGCTCTGTCTGCTTCTGGTATGTTGGATTACACTCCTGCAATGTCTACTCAACTTCAGGTTGATGACACAGGTAACACCTTCGCTGGTACATTGAACGGACGCATCAAGGTCTACATCGATCCTTATGCACAAACCGACTATGTAACTGTTGGATATAAGGGTACTAACCCTTATGACTCTGGTGTTTTCTATTGTCCTTACGTTCCTCTGACTATGGTCAAGGCCGTTGGGGAAGACACTTTCCAACCGAAGATCGGTTTCAAGACTCGTTACGGCATGGCTTCGAATCCTTTCGTGGGTGCAACACCTGCTGACGGTCTCGCTGCTGCTAAGAGTAACCAGTACTACCGTATCTTCCGTGTGGACAACATCCTCACATAAGATAAAAAATAAAAAGAAACTCGAAAGAGTCATTTTTTGGGGGGACGCTGCAGTCCCCCCTTTTTTATGCATATATAATAATGGTACGACATGGTAGTCTCCTAGTGAAAGGAAGCATAACTTAAAGGAGCATGTAGTATGAAATGGTTAATACTAGCGCTAGTGTTGATTCCGTTTTCTGCCCATTCTGAAACGGTAATCAATTATGATGATGGATCGACATACACTCTATCCGAAGGCGAGAAAATTTACATCGCCAAACGTAAGTTGTTCACACAGAAAAACTACAATAACGGTAATGTGTATTTTACACTTCAGAAAGAACATACCAAGAGAGATTATGTTCCCGATCCAGACGGAACCGATGATATGGTAGTGGGTTCTCATGAATGGTGCAAAGCATATGTACCGTGGCATGAAGGTCTAACTTTTGATATGATTGCGTGGCAACGTTTCTGTGACACCGATAATGATGGTGACTATGACGAAGACGATGATCGTTGGAATGAGTAATAAAAAGGGGACTTAACGTCCCCTCTTTTTTAACCAACTGTTGGTTAAATTTAACCAACTGTTAATTGTTGTTTCTGATCTTGTAACAGTTTCAAACCAACTTCTTTGAATTCGAAACCAGACTTTTCAAAGAAGAACTCTATCATGTTACGGTCTGCAATATACTTTGGCGAACCGATCCATTGATCATGGTCAGAGATTTTTGGGTGATAGACGATACACACTGCCTTCGTGTATCCGTGTTCTTGGTGTGCCTCGAAAAAGTTAGACATGAAGGTCTGAAGCGAACCACCAGAACCACTTGTGATAACTTCAACAAATGTCTTGCCGTCTTGGTAAGATGGAATGATCTCTTCGTAAAGTTTTTTCTTGTTGGCACCCTCTCTCCACTTGATGTGCTTCTGGCCTAGCAAACTCAGTTCTTCGTTCTCGATTGCTTTCTTCGCCTTGTTGATAGCAGAGTTGATTTGACGTTTGGTGATATTGAACTTCTCAAGTGCAAGGATCATTGCATCCGAATCAAGATCGATGTTGTGGTTATAGTAGAGACTCTGTGCAATCTTGGAGAAATCGTCAGATTGGTTTACCTTTGGTTGAATCTTACCTTCCTGAACATTCAACATCATGCCCAAATATTCGATCTCTGAATCTGTCAGACCTTCCCACATTGACAGGGGAACACGAACTACCTCAAGAGTAACACCGTGTTTTGAGTCGTTGGTCGCACGGGTAGAGTGGTTACCACCAATACCAGCAGAACCATCAACACCAAAGTCTCGATCACCTTCTTCAAAATATCCTTCTAAAAGAACCGCCTGAAGTTTTAACTTCTCTGTGTTCCCGTGTTCCTCATCGATAGCGTTCTGGATATTCTGTTTGTGCGTCCAGTCATCTTCTGCACGTACTTGAATGAAGGTTGTCTTGACAACCTCAGACGCCATCTCCTGTTCACCCTTCATGTTCTTGATCTCTTCTGCGAGAGTCAGAACACGATCCATATCGAACTTCTTACTGGCGGGTGACCCGTTAGACTTATTAAAAAACATCACATTGGATTTTGCATTTGCTTCACTTAACACTCTATATTCCTCATTTTGCATTGCACCCCAACTACCAGTACGTAGTATCTCGTAGTCAAAGTCATTATAACTCTCTCTCAAGAGTTGGTTAAATTCTTCACATTTGGAAGAATGGTTATACCCATCTGAGATCAGACCCTTATGGATGCCAACATACATACGTCCGGTTGGACGGTGCGTATATTGGTATAGGTATGCTTCGTATTTCATGTTTTAATAATAACAAACTGGACACTATTTGTCAAGGGCTTTATCCATCTTTTTTGCGAATTCCTCGAAATACTGGTCTTCACTCAGAAGAACCTTGGAGTAGTTGTTGCGGTACTCTTCCAACTTGTTATCAAAGAAAGTAGGGTCTCGTAACTCTAGGATCTTTTCCTCAAGTTCCTCAAACGTCTGGACTCTCTGCCAAGGGTCTATGTTATACGTGTTGTCTATGTCATAGTCCTGCCACACAAAGGGGACGATACCAATAGACAACGCCTCTGGATATCGTGACGTAGTGGCGTGTGGGTCTAACCAGTTGAAACATAGAGTAGACCGTGCGGGTTCTAGTAGAGGATAGAGTTTTCTCCAGTCCTTGATCCACTTGGATTGTCTCTGCACACCCGAAGGGAATCCGCCGATCATGACGGTAGACAACTGAGACCTATAGATTTTACGGATGGTCTTCTCTCTATCGTTTCCATGTTTCATCCTACCCCAATACCCAAAGTCCACAGACTTACCTTCGAACATCAAATCGGAGATGGGGTTCTTCAACCTCTGAATGAAGTGATACTTCATACCGTGAATATTTCCACTGAAGTCTATCTCATCTATGGTCACAAACTTCTTGATGTTTGGCAGGAAACTGCGGTACAGTTCTTCGGTGTCTCCCCTGTCACTACGGAACATCACTACAGTCTTGCCTTCGAAGTAGGGTGCAATCTTATCAATGTGAGACTGACTCTTCGCCAAGTCTTTGGGGTTCATCTGTAACTCACCGTGATACCGAAACTCACTGTCACTTGGTATGACAATAACATCTGCGGACTCAATGGTTTCGGGTGTACGTTTAGGGCGTGTCCCATCAAAGGAACAATTGTACGTATCGTAGTTGTGTTCGGGGTGCGCCTTCATCCACTTGACGTAGTTCTCGAAGAAACTGTCCAGTACGGTTTCGAGTGGTCCTTCATACTTAACAAAGGATCTCAGTCTTGCGATGGTAATGTTCATCGTATAATATCAATCTCGTTCATGGTGTCCTGATTCCAGACCTCTAGTTCTGTACGGACACGATTTTCATTTTTCAACTTGTCGTAACGTTTACTGGCGAGTTTCTTCCACCACGCGATCACGTTATCTAGTTCAAACCTATCAAAGTTTTCTGCCTTGATCAGGTTATCGGTCCTACCCAATAGAACGTCCCGCACATTAGAGTAACCATACTCACCCATATAAAAACGTTTCTGTGTAGTCACATCACCCGCAGTCGATATCTTATCAACAAATTTGTTGTACGCCTCCGTGTCATGATGTTTCAGTGATGCCTTGACGATACTCACCATCTTGGTTTGCATCTTTAGTTTACGGGATGACGCACCCTTGTGCACTAACTCCTCACCACCGTTCTTCTCAGTAAACCAATCCCTCATCTCTGGATAGAAGTCATCCCCTAGAGTCAACAGGAACTTAGATTGTGTGTCGCCCTTGTACCGTAGATAAGGACGCATACCATCATACATCGATGCACCCTTGAGGTTACCATACAACGAGGTGGTTTCAAAGAGACAGAACTCTGTATCATATTTGTCATTCAACATTCTGCGACTATCATGGGAACAACAGATGGCGGCAAGTAACTTACCACCAAGATAGTTAAACCCAAAGGGTTGGGCGGGTACGATGTTGAACCCCATGATTGCACGTTTGTTGAATATGTCAAGATCCGGTACACCCCCAAGATACTCGTTCCGTGGTTTGGAATTGATTAGAGGAGATCCAAACCGAATGAACCCACATATGGTGTTGGTGGTTGTTTCTCTGACTACCATCTTTAATGTCTTGCCAGGCGACTCATCCGGAGAGAACGAGGCAGTCTTTTCAAGTAGGGTGTCAAACAACTCGTGTGGGATTTGTTGGATACGGAAGTCCATATCTTGGGGGTGCAAATCAAACTGTTGGAACAGGTCATCCTCAACGGACATGCCTGGCAACGGTGCGGGGATGTTCCTCACACGTTCGATCTTACGTGCACGGAAATAGTCATCGATACGTTCGAAGTCATCGAAGTAATCCATGAGTTTCCACGCTGCGTGAAATGCGTCTTTCTTTGATAAAATCATATTGAACCTCTAATCATGTACCATTATATAGCATCCAGACAAGTTTGTCAAGTGTATAAATAGAGGTGTACATAGGAGTGACTCATGGCGAAATCTACCTTAACCGCAAACAAAAACTTTTTACAACCCACAGGGTTTAGAGTAAGCATCGACAACACGTTGTTCGGTAACGTGCAGTTCTTTGCACAATCCATATCACATCCGGGCGCTTCCACGAACGCAGTCGAGGTTGGTATACCTAGAGTTACTGGAATCCCATTTTCAGGATCTAAGATAACATATTCTGACCTTACTGTCAACCTTATTCTTGACGAAGACATGCAGTCCTACACAGAACTACAGAAGTGGATGGAGCGTCTGGTCAACGAGAAAGAGGTTAGGCCAGGCGATAGGTACAGAGGACAGGTCGAGAAGGATGAAACATATTCCGACATCACGGTTACCATCTTGACCAGTCAGAACAACTCAAACTTGCGAATCAGATACAACGATGCGATCATCACTAATCTGGGCAGTTTTGAGTTGAACGCAAACGCAAACGATATTACTTACATTCAATTCCCCGCAACCTTCCGGTTCAGGGACTTCGAGATCGTCAAACTATAACTTGACACAACACGACAAAACGGGTATAATAATATGGAAATAAACCCAATAGAACCAGCGTCTATGCCAATGAAGTCATGGTGGAACGAGGTACAGACACAAAAGGTTCAAAAGAAATTGGTAGAGGGTGGTACTGCAATGCAATACACCATCTATACATATAACCGATATGGACAACTGATAGAGTCTGAGGTGAGGGTTCAACAACTTGATATGAGGGCATAGATGCTAGACCTTGATAATATTTTGAAAGAGTGGGCAGAAGACTGTAAGATCCCCCAACACCAACTAGATGAAACATCCCGTAACACACCTAGTCTACACGCAAAGTACTTGCAGTACCTATCTTTGACTAAATTGAACCTGAAGAGGGCAGAACACTCTCAGAAGGATCTACTCAAAGACAAGTGGTTGTACTACAACGGTAAGATGGATGAGGAAACTCTTCAGTCTAAGAACTGGCATCCGGACCCCTTTGACGGATTGAAGATTATGAAAGGTGACATGAACTATTACTATGACTCCGATCCTGAGATTCAGAAGTCCGAAGAAAAAATCGTTTACCTTAAAACGATTATAGATACTCTGGTCGAGATAGTCGATAGTCTGAAGTGGAGACACCAGACCGTGAAGAACATTATTGAGTGGAGAAAGTTCGATGCCGGAGGTTAATCGTGGCGAAGAATTCTAACGTCATTACCAAGAAGGTTATTAATGACGTACACCGCAAGGGTACGTCTATTGGTAATGGTAAAGTCAAGCGCAGTTCCATGAACAAGGATAAGAAACGTTCCTTCAAGAAGTATCGCGGTCAAGGACGATAGTTCATGGAAAGTACCATTCGTATTCGGATGTTAGATCATTCGAGAATGGCGGTTGAGTCTAACCCCGCACAACAACAGGAACTAAGAGATTACTTCTCTTTCTTCGTTCCGGGCTATCGGTTCATGCCTGCATTTAAACGCAAGGTGTGGGACGGTAAGGTGCGTCTATATAATCAAGTAAAACGAGAGATACATGTTGGTCTGTATCACCAACTCCGCAAATTTTGTGCAGACCGCATGTACCCTCTCCAGATCGTAGAGAATAAAAAATACGGCATTCCCAATGCCAAGAATAAGATTGATCATCAAGGACTAGTCAAGTTTCTTGGGTCATTACAAACCCCGTTCGAGCCCCGTGACTATCAGTACGATGCGATAACACACGCCATCGAAAACAAGCGGGCCATTCTTCTATCCCCCACAGGTTCGGGTAAGTCGTTCATCATCTATAATACGATGAGGTGGTTCCTTGACAATCACGAAGGCAAGGTTCTTATTGTTGTACCAACAACGTCTCTGGTAGAACAGATGCATCAGGACTTTGCGGACTATGGTTATGAGTCAGATTTGATTCATAAAATATACAGTGGTAAAGATAAAGAAACAAATAAACGTATTATCATCTCAACATGGCAGTCTATCTACAAGTTGGGTTCAGAATGGTTCGAACAGTTTCCTTGTATATTCGGAGATGAAGTCCATTTATTCAAGGCAAAATCCTTATCCACTCTCATGGACAAGTGCAGAAATGCGGAGTATCGTTTTGGGACAACAGGTACACTGGATGGTACTGAGACTAATAAGTTGGTACTAGAAGGATTGTTTGGTCCGGTCTTCAAGGTCACCACTACAGTACAGTTACAGGAAGACAACACACTTGCAGACCTAGACATCAAGGTCATACTCATGCGTTATCACAACGATGAGTGCCATAAGATGAAGGGTAAAACCTATCAGGAAGAAATTGAATATATAGTAACGAACGAGAAAAGAAATAAGTTCATCACGAAGTTGTCCCTTGATCAAGAGGGGAACACTCTGGTACTATTTCAATTCGTTGAAAAACATGGAAAGGTTTTGTATGACCTTATCCGTGACTCTGCCGACGAGAACCGAAAAGTATTCTATGTGTCCGGTGAAGTGGCAGCCAATGACCGTGAACAGATCCGTGGGATCGTCGAGAAACAGAAAGATGCAATCATCGTGGCAAGCCTTGGAACTTTTTCTACTGGGATTAATATTCGGAATCTGCATAATATTGTATTCGCTTCTCCAAGTAAATCTCAGATTAAGGTTCTTCAATCTATCGGAAGAGGGTTACGAAAAAGTGACAATGGGGTTGCTACTAAGCTTTATGATCTATCAGATGATCTACATTGTAGAGGCTACAAGAACTTTACTCTAAAACATTCCGCCGAAAGAATAAAGATATATACTAGAGAAGGGTTTAAATACAAAGTGTACCCGATTAGTTTGAGATGAGAACAATGATAAGACAAGTAAAGTTGGTTTCTGGAGAGGAACTTGTTTGCGAGGTACTTCATGATTCGGTGGATGAACAGTCCGACGAAATTATAATTCGTCACGCCTTAAAAATCGTGTCTAAAATTCATAATGGTTACAAGTATTACACCTTCAAACCATTCATGGTTTTTTCCGATACTAAGGACTCTCTGACTATGTTGCGAGACGGTGCGATCATCTCGTACACAATTCCTCATGATACCCTTATCGCGGAATACAGAGAAGCCTTGTCTCAGATTAACGACGAGGTAGAAGAGGATCTTTCGATGCCGAAGTTTTCGGGAGACTCAGACTCTAATGTTGTCGCATTCAAAAAACCTACCCATCACTAGGGTATATTCCCCCCGCACTTAGTGGCTTTAGTTTAACATGAGATACGTGATTTGTCAAGAAGAATTATCAGAAATTTTATAAAAGAGGAAGACCTACCCGAAGTACTCGACTTCGCAAACTCTCTCCCTTACTATAGAGATCGTGATCTGCCTGGCGAAGCGGGTGAGGCGGTGCGTCAAGGTGTTTTTAAGTTTACGGGAAAACGGACAGAAAGCGTCCATACAATATGTGACATAGGAACGGACATATATAACGCAACGGGATTAAGACCAACACGTCTCTACTTCCACTGGCATGATGCGGATCCTGAGTGGACACCGAAAATCCACGCAGACCTGTCAATGAGTGGAGTGATCTACCTTATAGGTGGTGAAGGATGTGGTACGGAAATCGATGGTGTGGTTGAAGAGTTCGAAGTTGGAAAGTTGGTTATGTACGATGGCAGAACCCCACATAGACCTCAAGGGTTTCCCGTCGATAGGTTGGTAATTACATTTTTTATAGGTGAAGAATAATGACAGTTGGATTTACTGCATCGACATTTGATCTCTTACATGCGGGTCACGTCTCCATGTTGAGAGAGGCGAAGGAACAGTGTGACTACTTGATCTGTGGTCTACAGGTTGATCCCTCTTTGGATAGACCTGAGAAGAACAAACCCGTTCAGACCTTGGTCGAGAGGTACACGCAACTGGCGGGTATCAAGTACGTCGATGAGATCATTCCCTACCAGACCGAAGAAGACCTTGAAGACATTCTTAAGATGGTCAACATCGATCTCCGCATCATAGGATCGGAGTACAAAGACAAGACCTTCACAGGAAGAGCCACGTGCGCCGCGCGAGGGATTGAAATCTATTTTAACAAGAGGGACCATAGGTTCTCCACTAGTGACTTAAGAAGAAGAGTCAGTGCGAGCGAATATGGTCTTGACAACCCACCCCTTGATGTAATATAATACGTTAAATTGAATTAGGAGTATTTAATGGCAACCGCAAAAGTGAAACCCAAGGAAAGACCGCATTACGTGAACAACAAAGAGTTCTCTGCGGCAGTAGTCGAGTACTGTAAGGAGGTTGGAGTATGTAGGGAGAAGGGAGAAAAAGTTCCAATCGTTCCCAACTACATCGCTTCTTGTTTCCTGAAGATTGCGGAGGGGTTGTCACATAAGTCTAACTTCGTCCGTTACACCTATCGGGAAGAGATGGTTATGGACGCTGTGGAGAACTGTCTCAAGGCGATTGAGAACTACAACATTGAGACCGCAACTCGTACAGGTAACCCGAACGCATTCGCATACTTCACACAGATTTCTTGGTATGCGTTTCTTCGTCGTATTGCACGTGAGAAGAAACAACAGGACATCAAACTAAAGTACATCTCCGAAGCGGGTGTCGAACAGTTCCTTGATCAACAGGAAGGTGACCCCGAATGGCAACACGTTGTACCTTTTATCGATGTGTTGCGTAATCGAATCGACGCCGTGAAGGAGTCGGATGCGGAGTTCAAAGAGTACGTTGAAGAAGAGAAGAAACGTAAGAGACGGACTGTCAAGGTCGATTCAGACCTGTCGGATTTCCTTGTATAAAACACTTGACATCCTTTGCATATTCTGGTAATATAGGTTAATTATGTGGACATATGAATGTAGCGCAGGGACATACAGAGAAGAGTCCCTGCACAAATTACTGTGGATAATTTTTAAACATCGTCTTCATCATCTAGTGGAAGACGGGAGGTTCTCTGATTAGTGAAGGTTGCCATCTTAAACGATACCCATGCGGGTATTCGTAACTCATCTGATATTTTTATGTCGTACCAAGAACGCTTCTACTCAGAAGTGTTCTTTCCATATCTGCTAGAAAATGACATCAAACAGATCCTACACCTTGGAGACTACTACGATAACCGTAAGACAGTCAACTTCAAGGCGTTGAACCATAACCGCAAAATCTTTCTAGAGAAATTGCGGGAGTATGGTATCACTATGGATATCATTCCGGGCAACCATGACACCTACTACAAGAACACCAACGATCTGAATTCGTTGAAAGAGTTGTTGGGTCACTACATGAATGAAGTCAACGTTATCATGGAACCTACCGTGGTTAAATACGACACTTTAGATGTCGCATTAATCCCTTGGATTAACCCTGAGAATGAGGAAGCAACACTCAAGTTTCTTTCGAAGTGCAAGGCGCCTGTCGTAGGTGCACACCTAGAACTGGTCGGGTTCGATATGCAACGTGGTATGCCCTGTCACGATGGTATGTCACCTAAACACTTCGAGAACTTTGAGATGGTGTTGTCTGGTCACTTCCATGCAAAATCGTCACAGGGAAATGTTCACTATCTGGGTTCTCAGATGGAGTTCTTTTGGAACGATTGCAATGACAAGAAGTACTTCCACATTCTTGATACTGAAACAAGAGAACTTACTCCGGTACACAATCCTATCACCATCTACGAGAAGGTGTATTACGATGCCGACAAGATGCGTAAGTTCCAAGACCTACGATATCTTGATAATAAATTCGTTAAGTTGATCGTAGTGAAGAAGGGCGACACCTATGATTTCGAACGGTTCGTAGACCGCATCCAGAATCAGAAGATACACGAACTCAAGATCGTTGAGGACTTCAAAGAGTTCATTGGTGAGAATGTGGGTGACCACAACATCACTATTGACGATACCGAAACTTTGGTGTATAATTATATCGACAACGTGCAGACCGATCTGGACAAGTCGAGAATCAAAAGAGAGATATCTGTGTTGATGACAGAGGCACAATCAATGGAGGTAGTATAGTGGGTAAGGGATCCAAACCAAGACCTATCAAAGATCGGAAACAGTTCAATGATAACTGGGACCGCATATTCAAAGGACAGACGCAACAACCCAAAGGCGTCGATCAAGAAAAACTCAAAGAACAGGCGCAAGATCCAAAAAACGGTTGACAAGACCTGTTTGGGATAGTATAATTGACCTATGATTAAATTCGAAAAGATCCGGTGGAAAAATTTCCTTTCCACTGGGAATAACTTTACGGAAATAGATTTCCAATCTACCCCTACCACTCTAGTGGTGGGTCACAACGGCGCGGGTAAGTCAACACTACTCGACGCTCTCAGTTTTGGATTGTTCGGTAAACCACACCGTAAGATATCCAAGCCTCAACTTATCAATTCCATCAACGGAAAGGGTACACTAGTTGAGGTCTTTTTCTCAGTCGGCTCTGTTAGGTATAAGGTACTCCGTGGTATCAAACCCAACAAGTTTGAGATATGGTGCAACGATAACATGTTGAACCAGAGTTCTCACGCCAAGGAATACCAACAGATCCTTGAGACGAATATCCTTAAACTGAACCACAAGTCGTTCCACCAGATCGTTGTACTGGGTTCGTCTTCGTTCGTACCGTTTATGCAACTTCCGGCAAACTCTCGTAGAGATGTAATCGAAGACCTACTTGACATCAACATGTTCTCCAAGATGAACACAATTCTGAAAGAGAAGATGTCTATACTCAAGGAAAACATCCGTGAGAATGGACACGCCATTGAGGTGGTCAAGACTAAGATCAACGCACAGAAGAAGTATCTGCGAGATTTGTCGGCGCTAAACACCGCACACCGTAAGGAGAAAGAAGAATCAATCTCAACCCTTCTTAAGGAGATTAGTGAACTCCAAGACTTTAACGATAAGAACATGCAAGATGCAATGGATCGTTCTATGTCAGTGGCTTCCAAATTGCAGAAGGTTCAGACATCACGTGAGAAGTTACTTGAGTATCAATCAACGTTCAAGTCTCAGATCAAGTCCGTAGTGAAGGAGGCGAAGTTCTTTGAAGACAACTCTGTCTGTCCTACGTGTGATCAAGATATTGCGGATGATCTGCGTGAGACTAAAAAGAATGATGCGAACAAACGTGCAAAGGATCTCAGTGAGGCGATGGGTAAGTCTGACTCTCAGATGAAAGAGTTTGATGATCAACTCGTTGAACTGCAAAAGGAGTTGGAGTCTGCCCGTGTACTACAGAATGAGGTTAACAATAACAACCAGACCATCACCAGACTTAACCAACAGATAGAACGCATCCGTGCAGAGATCGATAACTTGGGAGATAACACTGGTGACCTCAAGGATGCAAACGATGAACTCCAAACTCTGAACAAGGACTTAGAGTCAAAACAAGATGAGAAGTATCGTATGCACGAGGACTACTCGTATCAACAGATCAACGCTGAACTTCTTAAGGATACGGGGATCAAAACCAAGATTATCAAACAGTACCTTCCGGTCATTAACCAACTGACCAACCAGTACTTACAAATCTTAGACTTCTTTGTTCACTTCGATCTGGACGAGAGTTTCAACGAGACTATCCGTTCGCGTTTTCGTGACAGTTTCTCTTATGACTCTTTCTCTGAGGGGGAGAAACAACGTATAGACTTGTCCCTACTATTTACGTGGAGACAAGTGGCGAAGATGAAAAACAGTGTTGCGACTAACCTACTCATCCTTGACGAGACTTTCGATTCTTCTTTGGACGATGATGGTGTAGACAACCTAATGAAGATCATACACACTCTGGGTGAAGAGACCAACGTGTTTGTTATCTCACACAAGGCGGAACTGGAAGACGCTGCGTTTCAACGCAGGATTGAATTCGTCAAAGAGAAGAACTTCAGTAAGATGAAAGAAGCCGCATGAGTGTTAACATAATCGATGACTTCTATGATCCGGAAACTCTGAACGAGATTTCCAGTTACCTCAATGGGATCCTGTATTCAAAACAGGATGAAGTCCATCTGTTCTCGTGTAACATGGTTTTATGGGATGATGGACTATACAGACACCAGAACGGTAGTGATCTTGAAGCGCCTCCTTTAGTACTCATTCACTACCCCCAAGCACATGGTGAAAGAGGTAAAATAATCCATGACCTCATAAAAGAAAAGACTAATGAAAGGGTCAAAGAGTTTGGGTTGAGGTGTCAAGACGTAACAGGTCCAATGTTTCATATCTGGACCCCACAGTCTTACATCAACTGGCATAACGACTTTAGGCCTGGGGTTGAATCAGAACAGAGACATGGGGCGGCAACAATTTATTTAAATCGTGAATGGGCCCTTGACAAAGGGGGTGAGTTTTTGTATAATGATGATGCAGCTGACTTGAATAACGTTAAACGTGTCACGCCCGCAGAAAATCGTGCAGTTGTATTGGACGGTTGGGCGAGACACAAAACAACTCCGGTTGCACCGGAAAACATTAGGAAGTCATTACAAATTTGGTTAACCAAAATCTAAGCGGAGTATATAATGGAACTAACTGATCGTACTATGCAAGTACTTAAAAATTATGCAAACATCAACCCGAACATTGTGATCAGTGCGGGTAAACAATTGAAGACTGTTTCTATTGCAAGGAACGTCTTCTCTAAGACTACCCTTGAGGAAGAGTTTCCCCAAGAGTTTGGTATCTACGATTTGAATGAGTTTCTTGGTGTTCTCTCTCTGGTAGAGAAACCCAACATCAAGTTCGAGAAGGATTACCTTGTCGTGGGCGATCACACTGGTCGTTCTCGTATCAAGTATTTTCTTTCCGATCCGGATCTATTGACTACTCCTTCCAAGGACATCATTATGCCCGAAGCGGAAGTTAAGTTTTCACTAGATAATGACACGTTGAATCGAATCAAACGTGCTGCTGCGACATTGGGTCACAATGAGATTTCTATCACACCACAGAGTGGTTCAGTACAAATCTCTGTTGTTGATTCTAAGGACGCAACCTCGAATGCGTTTTCGATTGACGTGGAAGGTTCGTATCAAGAAGGAGTTGATTTCAACTTTATTCTGAATGTGAACAACCTCAAGATTGTTAGTGAGGACTATGATGTCAGTATCTCTTCGAAACTGATCTCACGGTTCGCATCAAAACAGTCAGAGATTGAGTACTATATTGCACTTGAAAAATCATCTAACTACGGAGCTTAAAAGATGGCAAAGACAGAGACCGCCGCACCGGCACAAGACCACTCTCAGGTCTATGAATTGAGTAATCGGGTCGCACGATCCACTATCGCAGTGATTGATACTGTGGTTCAACGTGGGGGTTTTAAGGGTGAAGAACTCTCAACCATTGGTCAGTTGCGTGACCAAGCGGTTCAGGTTATTCAACTTGCAGAGGCGTTTCAGTCAGAAGAGACTGGTGAAACGAAGTAACCCTCTGGGATCGTAGCTCAACTGGATAGAGCGACGGCCTTCTAAGCCGTAGGTTAAAGGTTCGAGTCCTTTCGGTCCCGCCAATTTGAAAGGAAGATGATGGACACGGTGATCTTTATTCCTGCAAGGCTGGGGAGTAAAAGACTCATCCATAAACCACTTACCAAATTGGGGGGTGTACCTCTGGTAAGACGTGTTGCGGAGGCTTGCGAAAAGTCTGGATATCCGGTTGTGGTATTGACAGACAGTAAAAGAGTCGCGGATTGTGTAAAGGGTTTTGAGGTTGTAATTGATAGTCAACACTATCATAACGGTACGGAAAGATGTGCCTCCGCTTCATACTTTCCTATGTTGGAACCCTACAAGTACATCATCAATGTCCAAGGAGACATGCCTGATGTTACCACTAACATGATTGAGACTCTGGCGCATGGTCTTCGTAACGATGAGTGGGATGTCTGTACTCTTTACACCAAGATGACAGAAGAGGAACAGTCGAACCGTAACAATGTGAAGATGGTACATAACCAAGAACTCGCACACTGGTTCGCTCGTGACATAACTTACGGTGTACGTCACCTTGGTGTATATGGATACTCTCAACCAACCTTAAGAGAGTATGGAAACTGGGATGTTAGTCTGTATGAAGAAATTGAGAGTTTGGAACAACTTCGATGGATTGAAAATGAAGTTGAGATTGGTGTATACGAAACTCAGTTTGATGGTATGGAGATTAACACAGTGGGTGACGTACATTCTTGGCATATGAGGAATAAGTTGGTATGAGAATTATTGCAGGCCCATGCCAGTTCGAGTCGTTCGATATGGCACGTGAAGTTGCAGAACACTGCAAAGGTATCTGTGACGAATATGGTATTGAGTACTACTTCAAGGCGTCCTTTGACAAAGCGAACCGTAGTAAAGGGACGAGTGCAAGGGGTGTAGGACTGAAACAATGTATGGATCATTTCTGGAGATTGAAGGCAGAAATTCCTGAGTTGAAGACACTAACCGATGTACATGAGACTCATCAAGTCTATAACATCGCGTCAGAACATGATGAATGTGTGGATGTCCTACAGATCCCTGCCCTCTTATCAAGACAGACGGATTTGATCAAAGCCGCATCTCTCAGTGGTAAGATCGTTAATATCAAGAAGGGTCAGTTCATGTCTCCCTATGATTGTCAAGATGTCTTGGACAAGGCGTCCGGTGCAAGGGAAGTTTGGTTGACAGAACGGGGAACTTCTTTTGGTTACAACAGATTGGTGGTGGACTTCGTGGGTCTCAACTACATGATCAATAACTACCCCGATGTGGTGTTTGACGTGACTCACTCTATCCAAAACCCCGCAAAGGTGGAGACTTCGGATAGGTCCGCCATCACCCCTCTCGCCTGCGCGGCCGCCGCAATGGGGGTCCAGAACTTCTTTTTTGAGGTACATCCGGACCCCGATAACGCAAAATCTGATGGACCCAACTCTCTCCATCTATCTGATTTTAAACAACTTGTCTGTTCTCTTGAAAAAATTTCAAAAAAACGCTTGACTTTTCTTGCGGAGTAGGTTATAGTGTATATGTAATTTGGTGAGAGAGGACTGGTTATGAAACCGATGCACATGGTGAAGTCAATATCTGAGAAGGAGCTCGCGATGCTCCAACGGATCTGGACTCAGAATGAGAAGAAGATCAACGAACTTCTTAATCATCAACAAGAGATCGATAAGTTGTTTGACAAGATCGATCAAGGTAAAGTGTTAATCGGAGGCTAATTATGAAACTTGTAATCTTCACCCAAATCAAAGAGAACTACGGCGCCCATGCATGGGACGGTAAGGGCGAATGCCCGCAGCGCTGGAAGTTCAAGGGTGGTAACACCATTATAGTCCGTGATATCACTGTAGATCAGGCGATGAAATTGAGAACGGGTATCCCTACTCTGACGGCTCTCATCGAAGAGAACAATGAGTACTTCGAAGAGTACATCTTGGACTGGGATATCATGGACGATTGCGTGGGAGATCCAATCGAAGATTGGGATTCACCCATCGAATACTCGTGGGGTGGTGACCGTTGGTTGGCCCAGCGGGTAGTTGATAACACCAAAGACGGTGGTTACTATCGTTATGAGATTGCGTCCGCAAAAGAGACGTGGATCCCAATGGAAGGTGGCGAAAAGTCCGACTTCAAGGTCGAGTACACCATGCGTAATGGTGATGTTCTAAACTACGAGGAGTTGCAACAGTTTTTTAGTGAGGCATCGTGAAGGTTTGAAGTATGCGAACTGGTTATCAAGTAGCTACCGTGGGTGCACTATTTGCATCTATACTGAGTTTTGAATATTATTTAATAGATTCGGTTTCGACTAGACTGGATAGTCTGGAAGAAGTCATCTCCACTAATGCGGCTTCCGCATCCTCACTCTCTCTCGAAACGGAGGCGATTGGTGGAGATGACATTTATTCTGAACGAGACCTTGAGTGTCTCGCACTCAACGCTTACTTTGAGTCGTTGAATGAACCCACCGCTGGTAAGATTGGAGTGACACACGTTGTCTTAAATCGTGTAGAGAGTGCACGGTTCCCCAACACAGTTTGTGGTGTGATCTATCAAGGTCAGACATATACGACACCGGACGGGAGACGTATGCCTCTCCGCAACAGGTGTCAATTCAGTTGGTATTGTGACGGTAGATCCGACATACCAAGGGCATGGAAAAGGTACACTGAAATATACCAACTTGTCGCAAAGGTCGCAACAGATCGTGCACAAGGTGTTGGTAACGACATCACGAAGGGTAGTTTATTCTACCATGCTGATTACGTTGATCCCCACTGGAACAGACGTATGAACCGTGAGGTCCAATTGGGTAGACATATATTCTACACAATGGACAGTTAACCCAAGACTATATACACACACAAACTAAGGAGGTTTGATATGGAACTAAATGCTCTCGGCATTATCGCAATCGTGTTTGTTGCAGTCGTATTTGTCCTTGTTACGAAAGCCGCAAATAATGCGGAAGATCGACTTGAAGAGGTAGATGGTGAACCAGCTTTTGATTTACCACCTAAACCCTTAGAAGATATGACGAAGGCCGAACTTCTGGAGGTTGCAGATGAATGCAACATCGCAGGAGTCAGATCCCGAATGCGAAAAGCAGAAGTATTCGAACTCGTTCGCAAAAATTTTGGTGTTTAAGAAAGGGGGCGAATGCCCCCTTCTTTTTCTTGACAGATTGTACCGTATGGTGTACAATGTGATTTTTATTATGGAGAAACCTATATGCGTGATGAATTCCTCTGGGTTGAGAAGTATCGTCCTCGAACTGTCTCTGACACGATCCTTCCGTCTGAACTCAAACAAGTATTTACCAAGGTAGTTGCGGGCGGTGAAATTCCTAACATGTTGTTCTCTGGCACTGCTGGTACTGGTAAGACCACTGTCGCACGTGCAATATGTGATGAACTTGGACTCGATTACATCGTCATCAATGGTAGCGAGGAGGGGAACATCGATACCCTTCGTGGGAAGATTAAACAGTTTGCATCTTCCATATCTCTGAGTGGTGGGTACAAGGTTGTCATTCTAGACGAGGCAGATTACCTCAATCCTCAATCAACACAACCCGCACTCCGTGGGTTCATCGAAGAGTTCTCTTCTAACTGTCGGTTCATCCTGACCTGTAACTTCAAGAACCGTGTCATCGAACCCCTACACTCTCGTTGTTCTAATTACGAGTTTAACTTCAACAAGAAGGTTCAGGCGCAACTCTGTTCGGAGTTCATGAGACGTGCGGATGATATCCTCAAGACTGAGGGTGTCGCCTATAACAAGGATACTCTCGCACAAGTTATCATGCGTCACTCTCCAGACTGGAGACGTGTACTCAATGAGTTGCAACGTCACTCTATCTCTGGTCAACTGGAAACTACAGTTATCATTAATGACGCAAATGAGAACTACAGTCTCTTGTTCCGTTCCCTCAAAGAGAAGAACTTCAAGACCATGCGGTCATGGGTGGTCAACAACATGGACGTAGAACCCGCCGCAGTGTTTCGTGGGATCTATGACTTGATGAACGAATATGTTGCACCACAGTCTATTCCACAACTCGTATTGATCCTCGCTGATTATCAATACAAGAATGCGTTCGTGGCAGATCATGAACTTAACCTAGTCGCCTGTATGACTGAGATCATGGCAAACGTGGAGATTAAATGATGAGTAAAGATCGATTTGATTTAGAACAATCTATCATGGAATGTTGGAATGTCACCGAAGATATTAATATGGTGACCGAACATTTTATGGACAGTCCTAAGTGGGAACATATACCACCTGATGTTGCGGATGCTATGTGTAACAAGTATCTTGGTATCAAGGAACTTTATGAGATTCGTTTTCAAAGGTTGTGGGATACCTTTACAGAATGTTTCGATCTAGATAGGAATTCTAGAGGAGAGAATCTACGTGAGTAAGTTTGATAGAAATTTGCACTGGACAACGGAGTGGAGTGAGAAAGTCTTATTGGGTATTATAGGTACACTCACCTTTGGCGCTGCAATACAATACCTGTATGGTATGTACATGAACCTGTCAATTGAACTGTCAGATCTGTTCATGTTGTTTATCTACGCAGAGGTTCTAGGTATGGTTGGTGCGTTCTATAGTACTACACGTATTCCCGTAACCCTACCTATCATTATTGCGATTACCGCACTGTGTCGATTAATCATCCTACATAGTAAGGAGATGCAGGAGATGCAACTACTCGCTGAGGGTGGGGCGATTCTAATTCTATCTGCTGCGGCATACTTGATGTCACTAAAGGACAAACTCAGTTTAGAAAAGATGAGGATTCGTGATGGACAAGATGAAGAGAATTTGGTTTAAGGCTCTTGGAGAAAAGTCTGGGAGTACAGACGAAGAATCGGATGCAGTCGCTTGGGTGAGAACCATCCTAATACTGCAAGCCGTTGCGACTAACTGTTTCATTATAAGTGGAGTGTTAAGACATTGGTAGAAGATAAGAAAGGGTTTAGTCCCCAAGAAGACGTTGATGTCTTCATGATGGCGGCAGAACAACCCATGCGGTATGAGTTACCCCAAAACCCTGAGATGATGTTCGAAGAGGATCAGTCTAGACTCTACATGGATCTGGTTGAAGAAGAGTTCAATGAAATCAAAGAAGCGTTTGCGAATCAAGACATCGTTGAGGTTGCGGATGGTATCGCAGATACGGTGTGGGTATTGATGGGTTTATCCAGTACTCTGGGTATAGATTTCTATAAAGTGTGGGAGGCGGTATTCCAATCCAACATGAGTAAAGTGGTCGAAGGTAAGTTGATTAAAAATCCCGAAACTGGTAAAGTCATGAAACCGGATAGTTACTTCCCCCCGAAGATAAGGGAGGCGTTGGGTCTTGAAGAAGAGACACCTGACTAAGGCAGTAACTTGGAGGATAATCGCTAGTACTACAACCGCATTGATTGCATGGATGTTCGGTCTACCCCCGTCCGCAATCGGAGCGGTATTCTTTGTAGACCTAGTATTAAAATTCGGATTGTACTACGGACACGAACGTGTTTGGTATAAGTACATAAGATATGGAGTGGAAGAAAAATGAATAAGTGGGATGCTGCTCATATGACCTCTGCGGAAGTCTACGCAAACCTTTCGTCTGCAAGACGGGCGAAGGTTGGTTGTGTTATTGTGAAGGACAACCGCATCGTGTCTATCGGGTATAATGGTATGCCTAGTGGTTGGGATAATAACTGTGAGTATGGTCTTGATGCAGAACCGACGATCCTGAGAACCAAACCCGAAGTGTTACATGCAGAGACCAATGCAATTGCAAAGGTCGCCCGTAGTAACGAGTCTTGTGAAAACGCATCCTTGTATACTACGGTTGCCCCCTGTTTGGACTGTGCAAAACTTATCTACCAGTCTGGAATATCGAAAGTGTTTTGGAGAAACGAGTATCCACGTGGAGAACTGGGTCTAAAGTTTCTTTCAAAGTGTGATATAGAAGTAACCCAAATATGACAACCGCAGATGATTTATATGCAAAAGAACTGAGAAAGGTTCTGCGGCATCGCCTCAGGGGAACGATGACCCCCATAGAAAATGTCTTGTACTTCCCAAACAACATCGATGTTAGGATATGTCCTAAGAATGGTATGAGTAGTTTGAAGTGGGCTATGTTGTATGTCTACGGTGTCCCACAAGATCAGTCTGATCGTGTGAGTCTGACTATGGGTACGAAAGTTTGGAGGATGGAAGATATTAAGAAACATGGACATAAACCAGACTTACCTTTTCGTAAGGACAGTTACAAAACTTGTGTTTCAAGAGATCCCATCAAAAGGTTCATGTCCGCATGTGAGTATATCAAGACTGAGTATGCGAGCTCGGCGGAGATGTTGTCAACTTCGAAGTCATTAACTGTCGAACAACTAGAACGTTTGTCGAGACTCTCAGATGTAAACCCACTTCCAGATTCTTTGGATGATATTATAGACGGTGTGTGGACTGGTGAAATACATAACTCACACTTCTTTACGCAGACATACTTTCACGGTAACCGTGGTCAGTATAACAAGATTTGGAGTATGAGTGATTTCAAACGGATGATGGAATGGCTCAGAACCGAAACCAAGTGCAGTAGAAAGATTGATAAGATACATTCGAACTATACATCCGGTCAATGGTTTGGAGGCGTTGAACTCTTGACACCAGACCAGAAAAAACGTATAATGCGTATTTACGAAGAGGATTATGATTATGGATGGACAGAAGATTAGTCCGTTTGATTTCTTGAATAGTATCAACACTACCAAGAAAAACCTCATGATAGGAACAGACGAAGAGAAGCAGTACGTACCCTTCGTAGTAAACCGTACACTGTCGTACTTTCAAGACACGGTTGGTCTTGCGAATGCGATGAACATTCACCATCATATTGACAACCGTCTACAATATGACTTTTTTATAAATATCGTTAGGAAACGAAAACGTTTCTCTAAGTGGGTTAAACCAACCACTTACAATGACGTGGAAGTAATCAAAGAGTATTATGGCTACAACGATGAGAAAGCCCGCCAAGTAATACCCTTACTGTCTTCCCAACAACTAGAGTTTATAAAAAATAAGGTGAATAAAGGTGGAAGAAAATAAGTTAGTCGAATGGAATCCAACGAAAATGTTGGAAGTCACTCTGAGGGAACCAGATGACTTTTTGAAAGTGAGAGAAACCTTGACCCGCATTGGAGTAGCGTCTCGTAAAGAAAAGAGGTTGTTTCAGTCCTGCCACATTCTACACAAACAGGGTAGGTACTTTATCGTACATTTCAAGGAACTGTTTATGTTAGACGGTAAGAAGTCTAATCTAGAGTTGACAGACGTGCAACGAAGAAACACAATCGCAACTCTATTGCAGGACTGGGGACTCGTAGATATTCACAACAGGGAAGTCGCACAAGATTGTGCACCAATGAGACAGATCAAAATTATTGGTTTTAAGGATAAGGACGAATGGGAGTTGTGTCCTAAGTACAATATCGGAAACAAGTAATGGGATTAGTTGGCCTGTTGGCGGTGTTCATGTGTCCTATGGTGTTTGGTGGAATAACCTTCTACTACTCATGGAAGGTCGTACATGAAAGAGAGTATGGTAATGAAAGTTGATATATTTGAGGGTAAGGATGAGTACATTGCATCTAAAACCCCGTTCTTTGGTAAGTTGGATGAGGGTCTCGCTGAGGCGTATGACTGGAACCAACATATGGATCTGTTAGACTGGCATCCTCAAGAAATGATAGATTCTAACAGTACGAAGTTCCGTATTGGTCTTAACAGTTTTCATCTGAGACCTTCCGCTCCTGAATTTGCAAAAGAGATTGTCGATCAGATGACTGAGACTTTCTCTCTGCATGGAGACAAAAGAAAAATCACCAACATTGCGTTTACTGGATTCGGTCAAGAGTCGGATAGTTATCCTTGGCATAAGGATTCTATGGACGTGTTTTTAGTACAAGTTATTGGAACCGTGGGACTTCGTGTCGAAGGACACAACAACGATGAGGAGTTCGACTTCTCGCCTGGCGATTACGTCTGGTTACCAAGAGGAACCCATCACCAAGTTCTTCCAAGAACAAGTCGTTGTACGTTCTCGTTCGGTGTAGAAGGGGATCCGGACCCAGCGATATACTTTTAGTAATCCGATCCGTCTGGGTTTATCGTTTTGTGAACAAACGCGATAGACGGTACTACTACCCTATCTAGTACACGAAGTCTGACTGTATCCGTGTCGGTGTCCGAATCGTTGACGGGAGTTGTTGGTATACTGTGTGTACTATCCGAATCGACTAATGTCAATAAGTGAGGCGCTCCAACAATAGTGAAGTCCGAATCGGTAGTAGTAATATAAACTGCACCGTCTACTATATTTGTCAAAGAATCATATCCACCACCCTGTAGAGTAAGCGTTCCACCATTCTCGTCTTTTGTTCCCGTTATAATGGTTCCTGTCTTACCACTAAAGGTTATTGTATCGGATATCACCTGAACACCATTAATATCGACATTGACCCAACCCATTTGACGGGGTACTGCAACTTGGATGGGAGGATTTTGCCAAGACATAGTTCCCTTGTCAGAATCCCACATAAGAGACTTACCTTTACCAGTTGAGCCCGGACTACTGTCTAGTGCGTAAAGGGATGCACCACTATCCACTAGACCATGCATGTTATTGAATGTATATTTTTTCGGTTGGGGCATTGACAAAAAATCCTCGTTGTGTTATAGTTTTGCAATACTATTTAGTATATATAGCAGTGTACATGCGGATAGTCCGGTGTACATTAGTCTTGCTTAAAAAAGGAGATACAACATGACTAATCTTAAAGCGAATACGCTCTTCCCTCGTGCATCTTTTGTGGGGTTTGACCACCTGTTTCAAGAACTTGATTGGGTTGCCAAACACGCTACTGATACGTACCCACCTCACAATATAGTGAAGGTATCTGATGACGATTATCTAATCGAAGTCGCATGTGCAGGGTTTACTTTGGACGATTTGGAGATCGAACAGGACGAACGGACATTGACCGTAACTGGTCAACAGGAAGTTCCTGCTGAACGTGAATACCTACATAAAGGTATCTCGCAGAAGAAGTTCAAGAGAGTGTTTAGACTGTCAGAATACGTCTTTGTTGACGGTGCTTCTTTGACGGACGGAATCCTGTCTATCCAGTTGAAGTTTGAACTTCCCGAAGAGAAGAGACCTCGTAAGATCGATATTTCATAAATCTAACGAGGAGAAAATTATGAAAACTGACCTAGTAGAACGGGTCGGTGAGGCAGTGATGTGTTTGTGGGTAGTCGCAATCATGGTCACGGCTTTCCAGCCCCTAGTATAAAAAGACAGGGGGGTGAAAGTCCCCCCACTCGTGAGGAATGATGAAGGTATACCAAATTGTAATGAAGGGTGATGAGAGATCGGAGAAGTACGCCGAACTCAGTAAGTTATCTTTTCAGAACCTTATAGATGATGGCACGTTGGACTGGAACGTGTTTGATGCGATCACTCCAGAACACCCTGACTTCGAAGAACACGTTGCGAAGTACGATTGGAGACCATCCCTCGCCAGACTGGATGCGGGGAAACAACCTCAAGATCATTCCCCAACAGAGAAAGCGGGAATGTGTTCTCACTGGGAGTTGATGCGTCAACAAGGTGCAACCGGAGAACGGTTCCTAGTTATGGAACATGATACGTATCTATGGCCTCAACATGAAAACGAATTCCGCAACCTACTCACGTACATTCACGCAAAAAATATAATCTACGCAAACATAGGTTTGTTCATGGGGTGTTATACCTTCAAACCGTTTTGTGCAGCGTGGCAGTACAGACTACTAACCGAACAAAAGTTCTGGATTAACTGTGGTCCTTATGGTGTACTAGAGAGACTATTCAAGAACTACGTTGATCACTTCTTGTCAAAACAAGATAAGAGTCGTATACCTGAGAACTACATCATCCACCCTTGGTCTAACGGAGACACCTTGTATTTTGGTAGAGACATACATTTACCATACAATCACCGTGACCCCGATCCAATGCAGTCAGTCAAAAACCCGACAACGCAGATGGTGTCTAAGTCTCTCGCCGTGACTCAGGACCATCATGGTTATCCAGACATACACATAGAACAACCTTGGACTCGTTCAGATCAATTTAAAGTTATCCCTTGACAGAAGACGCCCTACTGTTATATAATACAACCCTACTGAAAAAAGGCGCACCATGAATCAACCAATGTTTTACACTTCCGTGGTCCGGTACGGCAGTAACATCCTGTTCCGTGGGTTTGCGGAGAACGGAAAAAAACTTCAAACCAAAGTCCCCTACAAACCTACCCTGTACGTGCAGTCCGACAAGAGACAATCGGGGTGGAAGGCGATTGACGGTACTTCTGTCGAACCTCTCAAGTTTGACTCCATGAAGGAGGCGACTGAGTTCCAGAAACGTTACGAGGACGTACCCAACTTCAAGGTCTACGGGATGAACAACTTCGTGTCTCAGTTCATTGCAGACATGTTCCCTACCCCTATCGAATTCAACCGTGACTGGATCGATGTGTGCACCATCGACATTGAGGTCGCATCTGACGAAGGGTTCCCCGAACCCGACAAGGCAGATCATCCGGTCATCGCCATCACTATCAAGAACCCCAACGGTCCCTATCGCGTCTGGGGTCTGTATGACTACAATGCGGGTGAGGATGTGATCTACGAGAAGTGCGACTCCGAAGCGCAACTCCTCATGAAGTTCGTCGATCACTGGTTCCGTAACCAACCCGACATCGTGACCGGATGGAACACACGATTCTTCGACATTCCCTATCTGGTCAACCGTATTGGTAAAACCATTGGCGCGGACATGGTGAAGAAACTTTCACCGTGGGGTCTGGTACGTGAAGGTAACGTAACCATCAACGGAAAGAAACAACAGGAGTACACCCTCGAAGGTATCCAACACCTCGACTATCTAGAAATCTTCAAGAAGTTCACCTACAACACTCTGGGTCAACAGGAGTCCTATCGACTGGACCACATCGCCCACGTAGTACTGGGTGAGGGTAAACTATCCTACGAAGAACACGGTACACTGTACTCCCTGTACAAGACTGACTTCCAGAAGTTCATTGACTACAACATCAAGGACGTGGAACTGGTCGAGAAACTCGACGAGAAACTTGACCTGATCTCTCTGGTCCTGACCATGGCGTATCGCGGTGGTGTGAACTACAACGACACGATGGGGACCACAAACATCTGGGACACCATCATCTACCGCATCTTGAACGAACAGAAAGTTGCAGTACCACCCAAGGTCGAGAAGGTCAAGACATCGTATCCAGGCGGATACGTCAAGGAACCTCAAGTCGGTTCCCATGACTGGGTGACATCGTTCGACTTGAACTCACTGTACCCGAACATCATTGTCCAGTACAACATGTCACCTGAGACTGTCCTTGATGGTTTCTACAATGACGTGTCCGTGGACGCATTCCTTTCCGGCGACATCGATGTGTCCGGTAGTCCTTTCTCTGTCGCACCTACCGGAATTAAGTTTACTCACGAACGTGAGGGTGTGATCCCCAACATCATTAAGAAATACTATGACGAACGCCGTGTGGTCAAGAAGGAGATGTTGCGACTACAACAAGAATACCAGAACAATCCCACACGGGAACTGGACAACAAGATCACGTCACTGAACAACCAACAGATGGCGATCAAGATTCTGATGAACTCACTCTACGGTGCGTTGGGTAATCGGTGGTTCCGATACTTTGACCAACGTGTTGCGGAGTCGATCACCCTTGCGGGACAACTCGCAATCAAGTGGGCGGAACGTGCGGTCAACGATGAGATGCAAAAACTTCTCAAGACGGAAGAAGACTACGTTGTTGCAATTGACACCGACTCTGTTTACATTCGGATGGGTGATCTTGTTGACAAGTTCAACCCGAAGGATCCTGTAAAGTTCCTTGACAAGATTTGTTCCGAACACTTCGAGAAAGTATTGTCTAAATCCTATGCGGAGATGGCGAGAGTCACCAGTGCAATGGTCAACCGTATGGAGATGGGACGCGAGGTAATCGCAGACCGTGGTATCTGGATGGCGAAGAAACGTTACATCCTCAACGTGCACAACAACGAGGGTGTGCAGTACGCACAACCCAAACTCAAGTTGATGGGTATCGAAGCGGTCAAGTCATCTACGCCTCAGGTTGTGCGTGACAAGTTTCAAGAAATCTTTCGGGTCATCATAGAAGGTACTGAGTCAGACACACAGTCCTTTATTGGGAACTTTAAGACCCAATTTGGGACTCTTCCTCCCGAAGACGTGTCGTTCCCTCGTGGGGTTTCGGAGATCACCAAGTGGCAGGATCGACAGACCGTCTACAAGAAGGGTTGTCCTATCCACGTGCGTGGTGCACTGGTCTACAACGATACGGTTAAGAAGAACGCACTTGACAAGAGGTACGTCTACGTCCAGAACGGAGAGAAGATCAAGTTCGTCTACCTGAAGATGCCCAACCGTCTGGGTGAGAACGTGGTGTCGTTCCCCTTGAACCTACCCAAGGAGTTCGGGTTGCATGACTTCATCGACTATGACATGATGTTCCGGAAGACGTTCCTAGATCCTCTCGAACCAATCCTTGATGCAGTCGGGTGGGCGGCAGAACCACGTGCAACCCTAGAAGACTTTTTCTCTTGACAGAAACCGCGAAGATTTGTTATGATGTGTCTATGTTTGAACTAACACTATTCCGCAATCAGTTTGATAACAAGACTCACAATCGGGTCCAGTTCGATTCGTGGGATAAATTTGTTAAGTGGTTGTATCGCATATCACAAGTGAAAGGAGAGAAGGGTGGAAATAATTCTAGTCCTCTTATTAGTCCTGCTGTTTTCGAAATGGGTTCGAAACGTTCTAATAAATCTACTAGTCATTGGGGTGGTTGGTGCGCTGTTGATGTTGATGATCACAATTTTGGTGTGGATCTTTCAACCCTTGAGCGAAGACTGCAAGATCAATTCGGAGGATACGACTATGTTGTGTACAATACTGCGTCAAGTAGATCAGACAACCTCAAGTTTCGGATCGTCTTCCGACTCGACGAACCCGTCGAAAACGAAAGGATCAAATCCTTCTGGTATGCTCTGAATACAGAACTAGGTGAGATCGGAGATCCTCAGACAAAAGACCTTGCACGTATGTACTATGTGCCGGCGCAGTATCCTAACGCAACATCTTTCTTCTTTGCGAACTCTGGTTCTGCACTCAACGTATCTGAGTTGATTGCAAAACATCCTTACCACGAGAAGACAGGTAATTCTTTCCTAGATAGATTACCAGAAAGTTTACAGAAGGCAGTGATAGAACATCGTAAGTCCCAACTGGACAACACTAACATAGTATGGACATCGTATCACGATTGTCCGTTCTGGCCTAAGTCGTTAGGTGCGGAATATATACAGATCAGTGGTACAGGTTGGTATCACAAAATGTATCAGATCATGGTCGCTGTTGCGGGCCGCGCAACAGAAAGTAACTATCCCATAACTGCACAACAGATTGCGGATATGTGTAAACAGTTCGACGCTGAAACTGGTAACTGGTACGAGAACAGACCTCTCATTGTAGAGGCCGACAGAGCATTGGAGTACATTTACCGAAATGGATAATAAAAGAATATTAGTCACCGGAGCTGCAGGGTTCATAGGATCTCAGTTGTGTCTAAGACTCACAGGAATGGGTCATGATGTTATTGGATGCGATAACTGGAACAGTCATCTCTATGATCCTTGGTTGAAAGTTAAAAGACATACTAACTTTGGTATGCAGATCATGGACATGGACATACGTGATGAACTGATGCTGGGTAACCTTTTAAACGATCAACGTTTGATACCGGATGTTGTGGGCGAACCCTTTGACTATGTTATACATCTCGCCGCACACGCAGGGGTGCGTGACTCGTTTGGGAAAGAATCAGAGTATCACTCAAACAACATTGATGGTACACAGAACCTAATTAATCTGTTCGAAAACTACAGTCCCCAAACAAAATTCATCTATGCATCTACCAGTTCTGTATATGGAGGAACTCCTATTTCAGAGAATGGGTGGAAGGAAGACTTTGTTCAGGCGCACCAACTTAACGCCTATGCATATACCAAATACATCAACGAGTGTCAGTTCGGAATTTCCAAGTTGTTTAGTACAGGACTACGTTTCTTTACCGTGTACGGACCTTGGGGTAGACCAGACATGGCACTCTTCCAATTTACGAAATCAACCCTTGACGGAACGCCAATAAAGGTGTATAATTATGGGGATATGAAGCGGGACTTCACCTACATCGATGATATCCTTGACGGGATCTGCATCGTTTTGGCGAACGTGGAATCTGGAGTCATTCCCAATAATGAGATATTTAATATTGGTAGAGGCGAACAGGTTCAACTGATGGACTTCATCTCAGAGATTGAGAAGAACGTTGGTAAGGAAGTTACGAAGGAGATGGTTGCGAAACATCCCGCCGATACAAAAGAGACGTGGAGTAACACAGACAAACTTCAAAAACTAGGATATACACCGAAGGTCAGTATTGCAGAAGGTGTTGCAAAATTCTATGAGTGGTACAAAAATTTTTATGACGTAGAGGAGACATAATAATGGCAGATAATTTTGATGACTTTGTTCCGAAGACTTCGGACGGTCCATCTCAGGCAGACAAACAGAAACCTATTAGTCCGGATAACCCTTTCAAGTTGGGTATTGTCGGTCATGGGTTTGTAGGTAAGGCAGTAGAGTATGCATTCCTACATCCACTAGTGGACTTGCAGATTGCAGATCCAAAGTATGGTCCAGAGGCATCCATCGATGCGATGGTTGAGTTCGAACCACACTGTGTGTTTGTGTGTGCACCCACACCCATGAACCCCGACAGTGGATTTGTTGATGCATCTATCGTAGAGGATGCGGTACTCAAACTGATCGAACACACCGAGTCTCTTGTTGTTGTCAAATCAACAATCACTCCGGACGTTATTGATCGACTCTACAACTCTATGTTTGAGGACGGTATTGATCGTTTCGTGTACAACCCTGAGTTCCTTACGGAGAAGTCGGCAGAGGAACAGTTTGTAAATGCAGAGTTCCACGTACTTGGTGGTAGTGAACGTGCAACTGCCGAACTGGTAGAAATCTATGACGTGTTCAGTCTGTGTAAGTCTAACGAGTACTTCCGCATGGCGGCCGCAGAGGCATCGTTCGTGAAGTATGCAATCAACACTTACCTTGCAACTAAGGTTACCTTCTTTAACCAACTGTATGACCTGATCAATGCGTGGGGTTGTTCTTACAACATCGTTACACGTGCGGTTGGCCGAGATCCTCGTGTTGGTGTTGGACACACCCGTGTGCCGGGTTATGACCGCAAACGTGGGTTTGGTGGTGCATGTTTACCCAAGGATGCAACCGCATTCTTAAAGTTCTCTGAGGCAGAGGACCAAGAGGGTAACAAGATTAGTTTCGATTTAATCGAAAAAGTCCTTGACATAAACAGCCGATATCGTGCATACTATGAGCTAGATGAACGAGAGAAAGCGAACAATATTACTTTTGGAGATGTGAATAATGAGCGTGATGGACAAACTGAAGAAGAACTCGAAGATCAAGACAACGGAGGTACTGTCGGAGAGTAAGTTCTTCACTGAGAAAGATATGGTCCCAACCAACGTTCCTATGGTGAACGTTGCACTATCCGGATCTGTCAACGGTGGAGTTACGCCAGGCCTTACGGTACTTGCGGGTCCATCCAAACACTTCAAGACCTCATTCGCCTTGTTGATGGCGGGTGCATATCTGGAGGCAAAGAAAGATGCGGTATTACTATTCTATGATAGTGAGTTCGGTTCCCCCCAATCTTATTTCCAACAGTTTGGAATTGACACTGATCGGGTGCTTCACACTCCTATCACGAATGTAGAAGAACTCAAGTTTGACTTGATCAGTCAACTCGAAGAGTTGGATCGCAACGATGATGTAATCGTAGTGATCGACTCAATCGGTAACCTTGCATCCAAGAAAGAACTTGAGGATGCAATCAACGAGAAGTCTGTTGCAGACATGTCACGTGCGAAGGCACTGAAGGGTCTGTTCCGTATGTGTACACCATACCTCGCAATGAAGAACATTCCTATGTTGGCGGTGAACCATACGTACAAAGAGATCGGTCTCTTCCCCAAAGATATTGTGGGTGGTGGTACTGGTATCTATTACAGTGCAGACAACATCTGGATCCTTGGACGCCAACAGGATAAAGTTGGTACAGAGATCAAGGGTTACCACTTTGTGATCAATGTGGAGAAGAGTCGATATGTTAAAGAAAAGTCTAAGATTCCTATTTCTGTGTCTTGGGAAGGTGGTGTACAGCGTTATAGCGGTCTTCTGGATGCTGCTCTTGTTGGTGGTTATGTCACTAAGCCTAGTAATGGTTGGTATTGTCGCGTTGATAGAGAAACTGGAGAGTTACTTGACCCGAAGGTTCGTCTGACTCAAACTCTGGAAGAAGAGTTCTGGACTCCGATCTTTGAGTTCACAGACTTCGCAGACTTCCTAGAGAAACAGTACAAGATTGGACTACCTCAACAGGTTGATATGGATGCGATAGTCGATGCCGAAGAAACTTAATGTAGATAAGGTCTCTGAGGGGATTGATTATAAGTTGATCCCCGTCGAAGACTCTCCTAATGATCAGGCGTGGGACATACGTATTCTACGTGGTGATTTCACTGAAACCGTTATTCGTTATGGAAATGTTGCATTCAATGAAATTCAGGATTGCCTTACATTCAATTATAAGGTGGTATTCTCACCTGATCCTTTATTGACATCTGATGACATTCAACTTCAGGAATATGCAGCAGACATTCTGGAGGACATTCTAGAAACCGCCTTCAATGAAGGGTGGGCAATCGCACAGCCGAGGACTTGATGGATATAAACCTAGAACAAACTATACTTCGCAACTTAGTAACGAATGATGAGTATGCGAGGAAGGTTGCAGCATTCGTATCACCGGACTATTTCGAAGGGGTCTATCGTAATCTCTTCAAAGAGTTCACCAAGTTCATTGCCAAGTACAACAAACTTCCGACTATGGAATCCTTCAAGATTGAGATCGATGAGGGTGACCGACTGTCGGATGAACAGTACCGACATGCAATGGAGATTTTGCCCAACATCTTTTCTTTTGAAGAGGTAGACGTAAATTGGTTGGTTGACCGTACAGAGAAGTGGTGTCAAGACCGTGCGGTATTCAATGCAGTCATGGAGTCTATATCCGTAATTGATGGTAAACACAAAACACTAAGTAAGAATGCGATACCGGAGATCCTGAGTAAGGCGCTCGCAGTTAGTTTCGATACCAATATTGGACACGACTATATTGAAAACGTAGACCAACGATATGAGTTCTACCACCAGAAAGAAGAAAGACTTCCGTTCGATCTGGAATACTTTAATTCCATCACTAAGGGTGGTCTACCTAATAAGACCCTCAACATTGCACTTGCAGGTACGGGTGTCGGTAAAAGTCTTTTCATGTGTCATTGTGCTGGAGCTTCCTTGTCTCAGGGAAAAAATGTCCTTTACATCACTATGGAGATGGCTGAAGAACGAATCGCGGAACGTATCGATGCGAATCTACTCAACGTAGCGATTGACCAGTTAGAGAACATGTCGAAGGATATGTTCCGTGATCGGGTTGGAGAACTCGCACGTAAGACTCAGGGTAAGTTGATAATCAAGGAGTACCCTACCGGACAGGCGAACACTTCACACTTCCGTGCTTTGTTGAACGAACTGAAACTGAAGAAGAAGTTTACTCCGGATATTGTCTTCATCGATTACTTGAACATCTGCGCCTCTTCTCGTATGAAGGGTATGGGTGGTGCAATTAACTCTTACTCTTATATCAAGAGTATTGCAGAAGAGATCCGTGGACTGGCAGTGGAGTTCAATGTTCCTATCGTCTCTGCAACTCAGACTACACGATCTGGTTACTCAAACGATGATGTGGGTCTCGAAGATACCTCTGAGTCTTTTGGTCTACCCGCAACCGCAGACTTCATGTTCGCTCTGATCTCTAACACTGAACTAAACTCTCAGGGTAAGATCCTCGTAAAACAGTTGAAGAACCGTTACAACGATCCCACAGTGAATCAGAAATTTGTTGTAGGGGTTGACAGATCGAAAATGAGACTGTATGATTGTGAACAGTCTTCGGAAGAAGAAGGTGAAGTAGTAGATGACCGTCCAGCGTTTGACAAGTCATCTGCGGGAGAACGTCTCAGTGCCGAGAGGTTCAATTTATTTAAGGTATAAATCATGTTTGACAATTGGGAAATTGCAGTGGTCGCCACATTCTTGTTGTGGGCGAGTCACACTATAGGTTACCGATCCGGAATCAAAGCCGGCACTCTCATTGGAATTGAGAACGCACTACAATGGTTGCACGATAATGACTGTCTCGACAAAGACAAGGTTGACTGGGATGACCTCACTTAGAGAACTTATCAAGGTATACGATAATGTTCTCAATGAAGATGTATGTGCACGTTACGTAAGAATTTTCAAGAACAATAAGAAATCGGTCACGTCTTACAAGACTGGTGGTTACCACTTTGACCAATTGGACCTGAACGAGAGCGTTCCTTCTGAGTGCCAGTACGTCTACACCAAACTGTTACCCATCTATAGAAGTTATATTCAAGAGTGTGGTGCGGAGAACTATCTAAAGGTGACAGCGATGGAGGCGTTGCGTATAAAGAAGTACGCAAAGAAATCCACTCAGGAGTTTCAAACCCACGTTGACGTTACGGATTATCCGACAGCTCGTAGAGCGGCTGTCGCAATCATATACCTTAACAACAACGATGGTTCAACTATGTTCCCCGCATTAGATGTTGACGGGGGTGATTTAGAAATCAGACCAAAGACCGGACGTGTCGTTGTCTTCCCACCCATGTGGATGTTTCCCCATGCAGGACTGACACCTAATGATCACGATAAGTACATCATGATGACATGTCTACATTACCAATAAGGAGAGTAAAATGAGTGAGGTTAACCTTGTGGGTCTCACTACTCCTAGTGCTAGCACTGGGTGTCACACGGCGGAGGAGTTGGTTGCATACGCCGCAAGAGTTTCAAACCCGATCAATCAGAACAACGCATTGACCGCACCGAAACTTCTGAAGTATCTGATCAAACATAAACACTGGTCTCCCTTCGAGATGGTGTCAGTAACGATGGAGATCAAGACAACACGTGACATTTCACGTCAGATTGTTCGACACCGTTCGTTTTCATTCCAAGAGTTCTCTCAACGGTATGCGGAGAGTGACACCTTTAATCTACGAGAGGCGAGGTTGCAAGATCCTAAGAACCGACAGAACTCTATCGAACTGGATGACATTGATGATTTTGGAAAGGGTGGTAACAAGACCCCTAATGAACGACTCTACGAACAGTGGAACATGAAACAGTCCGAAGTTATCAACAAGGCGAGACAGGCGTATGAGTGGGCCCTGAACCAAGGTATTGCAAAGGAACAGGCCCGTGCGGTATTACCGGAGGGTAACACTAAGACAACTTTGTACATGTCCGGTACTCTGAGGTCTTGGATCCATTACTGTGATCTACGCATGGCGAATGGTACTCAGAAAGAACACATCGATATTGCGAAAAAGGCATGGGCGGTAATCGGTGCACACTTTCCATCTGTAGTGGAGGCGTTAGACTAATGGAACAATTTGCCGGTTGGATGTTTTTGATTACGTTGGCGATTGTCAATACTGTTGTGTACATGTTGATAGATGGTTATTTCAAAGGTGACATCGAAGGAGTTAAGGACGATGATATATACGACGAAAGTATTTGAAGACAGCGATGGATATCAATGTTTGGAATTTTCTGATGAGATGATGGAAGCGCTCGATTTGAAAGTTGGTGACCAGATCGTTTGGGAACAAAATAAGATTACTGGTCAGTGGAGTTTTAGGAAACAAGATGGAAGTTCAGATACGGAATAAAGACTTTCTCGCAACCCTCAACCATTTCAAAGATGAGTTCTTTAAGGTTGACGGGTACGAGGATCCAAAGTACTTCATGTACTCTTCTGAAGAGGACAGACAAAACGGACAGTACCTTACAAGCGAAGAGTTCTTGAGAGAGGTTTCTCTTAAGGGTGATCCTGTAGGTCCGCCAGATAGACACTATGCACAACCGATTGCGTCTATGGTACGAAGGGATCCGGAAGTCTGGAGTTCGTACATGAATATGGTCAAGTACGAGTTCGCATCTGAGATAGGGGCGCACACCAGTGCACTGTTGTCGTATTACCCGCCAGGCGGTTTCGTAGGTTGGCATACCAACTGGGACGCTACCGCATATCAAGTTCTGTTCACTTGGTCTGAGGGTGATGGTTACTTCACTTATTATGATATCAAGAAAGATGAAGTGGTGACCATACCAGACGTACCAGGCTGGCAGTGCAGACACTATTACTTTGGACCCAAAGAGGAACCTGATAATTTGTGTTGGCACGCCGCATATGCAGGGGGTAAACGGATTACCCTCGCATATAAATTCTGTGGGTATGGTGAAAATGATCCTCGTGATGAGAAGGCGAGACAGTTACGTGACATGTTAATTGAGGAGATTGAGAGTGATTAATCGGAGTTTACTTCGAGAACAACTTCTGGTTAGAAACGTCCATAGGGGACGTGCTAGTGAACACAACAAAGAAGAGTTTGTCGAACTAATTGATAAGTGGAAGTGCTATCTCCATAACGAGGTGGGTATCCAGAAGGGTGACATATGTGCGATTGGTTGTGTCACCAACAAAACAAATTTTCACGCCTTTGTTTTTGCACTTGCAGAACTGGGTGTTGTTATGTTTCCGGGCCACCTGCCTTGGAACAGAGACATCCTAGTTGATGGTGCAATCCCTCTTCTCAAACCTGAACTACTTGTGATAGATGAAGAGGCTTCTCGCATGTGTGAGGGTATCATACCTGACTACCTTGTACATGAAATGGAGAGTTACGGTAACACTGGGTGTCTGATTAACATCGATGATGTTGACCTAGACTCTTATGAAGGGGGTGAAGTGCCTGGCATCTTATCCGGACCCCATGATCTTCTATACATCTCGTATGATGACGGACTGGAAGATGACAGTTTCAATTTCAGGTACTACACACATAAAGAGGTCGCCGCACTCTCTGCACGTAACGGTGCAATATTTAATCTAAAAGACACTCGTGCAATCCACACCTTCAATTTCATTCACGCAGAATCTTTCATGACGTATTTCCTACCGGCTTACATCTACTGTACGGAACATCTGTTAATGAATTTCTGGGACAGGTTGTCCATGTGGAACCCCGTGTTCACAAACTTTGTTGTGTCTGTCATGGAGGAAGAGGGTAAGAAACAAGTCATGATCAAGAACGAGGAGACCCTTGAAAACATGGTCGCTCGTATGTCTAAAAAATCTAGGAGAGATGTGACATTCATTTACCCCTATGGTGAGTTCACGGAGAACCTACACCGTATTATAAAGAAGTGGGATCTAAGAGTTGCGATCCTAAGTGGAGAAAAGAGGGCGCAGGCGTTTAATCTGTTCTGCAAGGTGGTTGACAAAAAGACACCGTTCGAAGAGGGTAACGTAGGAAAACCCCTTGACAACTTCTATAATATTTTGTATAATGAAAGGGAAAAGGTCGCACTGGTTCGTGCAAAACCGTGTAGAGAATTCGTGCAACTTTCTCATTTTTATGACAAGAACGAGGCGGGTGAGTACATTCGGTTACATAGAGTGTTCAAGAACCCGTACTCAAGACCAGTGAAGGAGATTCTGGGTCATGAGAACTTCGACATACTATCCAAGTACGGTAGAAACTACTTGGTTGTATACGAAGACTTTACCGCCGAAGAGAACGAGAAACTCTCTGACCTTCGGTATTTTAAGGATATCGTACACCAGTCTAGGGAAGCGTTTTGTCTCGACAATCTAAGATGTCGATACTGGCACAACCTGAAGAGTCAACTGGAGTATGGTTTCGATGATTATGAAACTGATAGATTGAGGTATAGAGATGTCGAAAAAGAAGGATAGAAGTGGTAGGGGTAGTATTGATGACATCACTCCAGAAGAGTGGAACGAGATGGCCCGTAAACATAGGGAAGAGAAGTTTGGAAAGAAGGAGGACACTATTAAAGTAGATGGTATAACTGTTGATACTGTGCCCCTAGACTTTACAACTAGTATCGGAAATCCCTACACACTTGACTATGGGGACGCCACTACAGTAACCCTGACTGTTACTGATGATGACTATGGCAGCGTTGAACATCGTCCGGACTATAAGTTCCGTGAGGATGAGTTGATCAAGGAATTTAAAGAGTACATCGATAGTACGTACAGCGCCCACTATTGTCAGTCCGGTATCCAGTCAAGTGAGGTTATCATTGACAGGGGAAGAGGTATGGGTTTCTTTCTAGGTAACGTGGATAAATACAACAGTCGCTACGGTAATAAGGGTGATGTATCTGATCACCGCAAAGACCTAATGAAAGTATTGCACTACGCACTACTGGCGTTGTATGTTCACGATCTAGAAAATGGATAATTTATGTTACTAGTCAATGGTTGCAGTTTTACATATGGGGATGAGTTGGAGGGTTGTAATGATGACCCCCCTACTCACTGGCCTAGAAACTGGGCAAGTAAGTTAAGTAATCATCTTGGTTTTGAGGAACCACCAGTAAATCTTGCAACCTGTGGCGGAGGTAACGAAAAGATTTTCCGTGATCTCACAGTGTACCTTGCGGATGCACAGGCGGGAAAGAGAACCATGCCCACTCACATTGTGGTTATGTGGTCTGGGTTTACTCGACATGAGGTCGCTGAGTCCAGAGAGGTTCACAACGAAAAGTGGTTGAACATAAAACGATATGATGACATGACCCAATATTCTCCGGAGAGAATCGATATTCTTGACGAGAGTAAGTGGGGTGCGATGTACATGTATATCCATAAGGGTCATGAACCAAGAACCGATATTCTACACACCCTTACTTTCATGTTAAGTCTACAAAACACATGTGATACTCTTGGTATTAAATTGATTCAAGGCGCTTTCCATAAGATGATGTATGATATGATGATCTACATGACTCAGGAAAATGGACGAGATAAAATTTTTCGCAATTGGCAGAAACAGTGTAATGAACATCTGGGTAGACTAAAGAAAGAGTCTAGGATTGGAATGGGACATTGGAAAGACCTCTACACTCTCGCCAAAGAGAACTATACGATCCACGAACACAATCATCCAGACGAAGACGCACATACAGAGTATTCGACTCTTTTATATCACATCTTCGAACAAATGGAATAATCGTTCAAATTTAAAAATCTCAAAAGACTAAATACAGGCATACTATGGGGGTGTCAATTAAATGACACCCCAACTAATTGGAAAAGGAATATGGTATGCGCTTAGTAATTAGCAGCGTGGTGTTACTTACATCATTAATTTTTGGAGTCGCAGTCAATGCACAGGACGCTGACGAAACTCCGACTCAAACAGTTGAACCTATCATAACTGAGAGTACCGTTACTACCAACGGTAAAACGACTACTATTCTCAGATCACCCCCTGCCTCTGCGATCACCCCGACAATCAACACGTCGAACTCAGACTTGTGTACCTTTGGAGTTGCGGGTGCAATTCAAACTCAGATTCTTGGTGTCTCTACAGGTACTCAGGTAACGGATGAAAATTGTGAGAGGTTAAAGAATGCAAAGACGCTCTATGATATGGGAATGAAAGTGGCCGCCGTGTCGGTTATGTGCCAAGACGAAAGAGTCTTTGATGCAATGATGCACGCCGGAACACCGTGTCCATATGATGGTCTAATAGGTCCAGCGGCAAAGGCGGCGTGGGAAATCAACGAAGAGGAACAACCCAATGCAGAAGACTACGACAAAGGGTTTACAAATGACAAGAAAACCTTACTGGGCGCTGGTGGTGTCCTTAGTATTCTTCTCATGCTTCTGGTCATCTAACGTACATGCACAAACCGTTTTCGGGACAACCGGAAATGCGGCGCAAGATGGTCTTACATGGGTAATGACCAACGTCCTGCCTCAACAGACAGGACTTACAGTTAATGGTGTTGTGTACAGATACACAACCATAAAGAACCCCGAAGACGATATGATCGTCTACGTGCAGAACGAGGATGCGGAGAACGAAGGTCAATACATTTTTCGATCCGCAGACGATTGGTCTGGATTGCCAGGCAGTTCGATAAGGAGATTGGTTCCTGTCTCTAACATACCTCGAAGTAGGTGGGGAGACGGATCTATTGTTGTGGAAGGTGAAGGTAAAGTAACGGATCCTACTGTCCTCTACAACTATCAGTACGATCCTTGTTTTGGTGTAACTGATAGACCGGAGTGCCCGAATTATATTCCGTCCACTCCAACCGTACCGGAAATTGTAGCGTATGATCCAATGGACGATCAGTTCGTACAAGAAGAACTGGAAAAAGAAACTGAAACTAAAGATGAGGAGGAAGAAGAGAGAGATAGAGAACAGATTGAGGAGGGTGGTGAATCAAAACCAAACCTGAGAAGGAAATCCCTCGAAGAGATGTTAGGTATTGTTGAGAGGTCACTTATCGCGTCCGCTGACCAACAGATACACAACCAACTACTCTTACTAAACTTCGTACCAACTTTTTATTATGATACACTCCCCGACACTAAATACGAGGAGACCATAACTCTACAGGATGCGAATTTACCTGACAATACTAACGGGTATCGTGTAAACTTTGCCCAAGACCAACTACATCAAGAGATGGTCAATCTACAGTATGAACAACCATAAAAAGGAACATTAAATGTTAAAGAAAGTACTACCATTAACGGCGTTGTCTCTTGTTCTCGCAACAAGTGCGAATGCAACTAATGTCGATATCACGGGTACTGTAGATTCTAAGTGTGTGGTGACAACAGACACTCTAGGTGTCTTTGGAAACCCGACACCAAGTACACTCAGTACTGACGCAGTTGACGGGGGTGTTGAACCCATCGTTCGCTACGATGTTATTCAGGCTGATTATTACAAGGCGACAATAACAACTCCAGACCAATTCGTTGAGAGTCCTGCTTTGGACGATGTTGTGACTTGGAGTGGAACAGTTTCGGTCAGTGAAGTTTCGGATCCCGCGATGGCGGCATACGACACTGAGAAGAGACTCTACAACAACGTAACAGAAATCGATCTAACGGTTGCAGGAAGTACTTGGTTCAAAGTATCTTCAGAAGCCGACTATGGATTTGACAAGGCATTACCCGCTGGTATCTATCGTGCGACAGTACAGGCGGAGTGTATCGCAATCTAAATGATACGTTTTATTATGTTATTGACAGGATTGTTCTTGAGTGGGTCAGCGATGGCCCACTCTTGGACACCAACATATCCAAAACTCGAAAGAAGTTTTGTTGAGAATGTGATGCAGACTGAGATGTTACTGATCAATCGAAGAAGTGATGTTGAGTTCTTCGAGATTAGTGTTTACGACTCTGAGTGGAACCCCGTGAAATTCGCCACGAGCGAAAAGATAATTAGGGTTCCTTACTTAGAGAGAAGAGAAGTAATGGTGTATATCCGACAACAAGATGTTGGTATTGCAGATTACATATGTACAAAAACTAAAATTGTCAGACAAAGGACTACCGGAACGTCCGTGTCTTCTAGGATATGTTCGAGATTGAAATGAAAAAATTACTCGTTATTGTAGCGTTATTGTTTTCTGCTGAGACCGCAGCGCAGGATTCTATACCCGCAACAACCACTACAACAATAATTGAGAGAGCGCCCACTAGTAACAGCGCGAGTTCTCTCAATCTTAATATGCCCAACTCTCCCCAAAGTTTTCAACAGGACCGTGTACGTGCAGGAGACTTCGAGTGTTCTGCCGCGATTGGTTCTGCAACAAATCTAGAGTTTGGTGTGGTGGGTATCCTCAATCAGGATGACCCTTACTACGGAACTTACTATGGTACGGACATAGGTCCACCCACGAGATTTGGAAATCAAGCGTTCACACGAGACGTGGGTGTTTACGCACGGATCAATATTCCTATCGGTGCACCAAAAGAGAGACCCAACTGTAACTTGTTATACAAACTAGAGTTGGAGAAGAAACGACTAGAGGTCTTAAGACTACAACAGGAACTACAAAACTTACGCAACTTGCAATTCGAAGAATAATAAATACAGTTAAACTAACTACCAAAAAGAGAATAATAATATGGTAGAACTAGCTGTCGCGGTGCAAGTCGCTGGTGCCGCATATAATGCAATTAAGGGAGCAGTGGAAAAGGGTAGGGAAGCCCAAGATATGATTGGCGCGTTCGGAAAGTTTTTCGATTCTATGGACGCAGTGAGTGAAGCAAACATCAAGAACCAATCTACCGCAGGAGTTCAGAAACTTTTTAGTGGTAACAGTGTAGAGGCGCAGGCGTTGGAGATCACCGCCGCGAAACACAAGATTGCATGGATGGAAAAAGAACTCAGAGAGTACCTGATCTATTCCGGACAAGGCGCCTTCTACGAAGACATGATGGAAGAACGCAAAAGGATACGAAGGTATCGTCAGAACGAAATGCGTAGGAAGGCGCAGGCCAAGGCGTTCTGGATTGATGTTGCGGCGCTTGTTTTTGGTATAGGAATAAGTATATTTGTGATCACAGGACTCATCACAGTAATCGTAAGTTAAGGATAACAGATGGCAGAATTTGAATTCGCGGGAATGACCTTCAGAGGTGGTAGGATAATGGTTATCCTCACCGCCCTGTCAACCTTGGGTGGTGCATCTTGGGGTGCATTTGAGTTCTATAAAGACTACATGGATATGAAAGAGATCATTGCGAACATCGATACCACAGAGATTGAGAACCGCAATAGACTAATCGAGCAGAAGTTAGACGATGCGTTGATTCAAGTTGACGCCGCAGTAGACTATTCCAGAACTATCAAGAACGACTTACGAGACGATTTCAATCGCATGGAACGCAACGTTGACCGTGTGGAGGATCAAGGGAGAACTCTAGAAACCGTAGTTGAAGATATGATAGATAGGGCTGACGAACGATTTGATACCAAACGAGATGCACTCGTTGTGGATACTGATCGTAAACTTCAACAGGTAGAGGAAAGACTCGACGCAAAAATACAGGCGTTTTTAGATAATCCTTTATCAAATTAGGTCTTGACAAAAATGAAAAATCGTGTTATAATCTTAGCTAGCTTGCTGGGGATGAGTATACTCAGCGGTTGTGCATCACTCTACGACGATAATGAGTCGTATCAAGCGGTAGAACTCTACCACAACATCAATAATCTAGAATGTAGTGACGAAGGTCTCGCAATAGAACAAGCGGCGATTATCGATGATAACGTTGACTGGTTGATTGCGTACTCCGAACTCAAAGGATCCCGTGATGTTAATAACCTTTTACTACTTATGAAAACCACAACGGAACCCCTCGCGGCGCGAGAATCGATGTCACCTACATATTGTGGACTGAAGAAAACTTTATTGCAGGAACAGAGTCGTGACGTTGGAACGGCGATCCTACGGAGAAACAAATGAGTCCAGAACTACAAGAAATTAAACGGCAAGCAGAAGACCAAGACATGTCTAGACTGGCCCTGTTAGTCCAGTCCACCACAGTCGAGTACGAGTCGGGTAACCTGACCAAGGAAGAGTTCTTTGAGATCCTCGAAGACATCAAGACCACTCAGGAGATTGCAGAACAGTCCAACTCCATGATCTGGAGAAACCGACTGATTTTGGCGATCTCAACCCTCATGTCCTTGTACTGAAAATAAATTTAACTTTTTTTCGAAAAAAGTATTGACAATCTCTGCCTAGTGTAGTATTATACATACATAACTGAGGAGATAGTCTTCTCAGAACTTTGGAGAAATATATTATGTCGCATGAAGTCGAAACTATGGCATACGCAGGTGCAGTCCCTTGGCATGGTCTTGGTGTACCAGTATCTAACGATCTCACTCCCGCACAGATGATGCAGAAGGCTGGTCTTGACTGGACAGTCGAGAAGGTTCCTACCTATGCACGTGTGGGTGACACGGTTCTGTCGCAAATTGAAATCCCGACAGGTGTCGAGGCTCTTGTTCGTTCTTCGGACAACAAGGTTCTGACTCAGGTTGGTGAGAACTGGAACCCCGTCCAGAACGAAGAAGCGTTTGAATTCTTCTCTGAGTACGTTCTTGCTGGTGACATGGAAATGCACACCGCTGGTTCACTGAAGGGTGGACAGATGGTTTGGGCACTCGCCAAGATCAAGGAGTCGTTCGATATCCTTGGTGGTGATCAGGTTGACTCCTACCTTCTCTTCTCTAACCCTCACCAGTACGGTAAGTCGATTGACGTTCGGTTCACTCCGATTCGTGTGGTCTGCAACAACACTCTTACCATGTCGCTGGGTCAGCAGGTTGCAAACTCCTGCAAGATGAACCACCGTTCTGAGTTTAACCCTCAGAAGGTTAAGGAAGCTCTGGGTATCGCCCACGAGAAGTTTGATCAGTACAAAGAGATGGCAGAGTTCCTCGCAAAGAGGCGGTTCACTATGGACTCTCTGATCCAGTACTACAACGAAGTCTTCCCACGTACTTACACTGGTAAGAAGTCTCCGGACAATGTACAACAGTTCGAAGACCTAACTACGAACGCGAAGAAGGCGTTTGAGGTTCTAGAGACTCAGCCTGGTGCGGAGTTCGCGGAAGGTTCATGGTGGCAGGCACTTAACAGTGTCACCTACTTGACCGATCACATTATGGGTCGAGAGGCAGACTCACGTTTGACCTCTGCATGGTTTGGTTCTAACCAGACTCGTAAACAACGTGCGGTTGAAAAGGCGGTGGAGTTCGCAGTAGCCGCTTAACAGTTTGTGGGTACGGCCCTCTGGTAACAGGGGGCCTCAACCGGACGCTTGGGACATGCAAACCCTGTCACCCTACCCACTTTTTATTCGCCGGAGTAGCACAACGGTAGTGCAACTGATTTGTAATCAGTAGGTTGAGGGTTCGATTCCTTTCTCCGGCACCATATGAGATTGATGTGATGAACCAAGACATACTATCACAAGCAAGGCGTTTTTATCATCATGTGGTCAATGGCGGTAAGTTGAAACCTGAAGATGTTTCTTACATGGTATCTGCTCTTGAGGAAGCCTACGAAGACCACGCACTGACATTTGAAGAATGGTTAGATGAAATAGAATGCTACTCGACACGTCGAGAACGCCTAGGTGAAGAACTGCCTGTATCAGATGCATTGATAAAATGGCTACGAGCCGCCTATGAAGTAGGATACGAACAAGGAAAGAAAGATGACCTTACCAACTGAAAGAACCAATGCAGTATTGAGAACAGAGAAGTTCCTATTAGACCTCTGCAATCCCAAGGCTACACCTAGAGTTCCACGAGCAGTGAGGCAAGAGGCAGGCAGACTGCTAAAACACTATCCCAGCAAATATGATATGGAAGAAATGGAGGGACGTTTTGAATATAAAACATGAACCTATTTTTAACACTGATGCTATGGCAGAACACTATTCTAAAAAAGACGGTGTAGCTGTTAAGTATGTTTGCACAAGTGCACTGGGCGGTGAAGCACAGGCTATGGATATTTTCTATCGTGATACTCCTCATCCTCAATTTGGTAATCGCTACTTTGGTATGTTTATTGACACAGAGGATCGTGTGATGATCACCAATGCAGATCGTATCGAGGGTGCAGAGTTTGCCATGATCGAGGATGGCGAAGGTAACCTACATTACAGTGCTCATCGACATGACTGCAAAATGATCGGTGACAACATGATTGATGGTGGCAGAGCATACATTCGCTCAAGCGGTGATGTTGTATTGTACAAAATTCGTGATGGTGAGATTGTAAAAATGGAAGATCGGACCAGTTCTAAGTTACCGACAATCATTGCGGTGAACGATAGATTGAATGAGGTCATGGTCGAGGAACTTGATGGATCTTACAATAGATACAAAAAAGTCTTGACAATGTGGTCTCACTTCTGTATCATAGAAAAATGTGAGATGGAAGTTGAATCGGGGTCGCCCTGTAACTGGTGTGGTCTCACAGAGAATCAACAATACGATTAACACTCTAGTACGGAGATATGAAAATGAGTGAAGTACGTACCGTTCGTGACATCGAAATCGATATCGCATGGGCTCAGAATGAGTTGGACGATATCCAGAACGGAGACCTTCTGGGTCTGGGGATGGTTCGGAAGCGCCGTAAGGAGCTCCAAAATCTGGTCAAATCCTTGTTCAAGGAGCGAAATGTTTTGAAAAAAAGTTCTTGACATTTCTTGCGGAGGCTGGTATTATAGGTACTGAAATGGTGATTCGAGAGGAATCTAATGTCACAAATCGAGTACAAAACCTACCTTCTCAAATTCAAAAAGAAACAGAACAAGGGTGCACGGGGTACTAGAGACTCCGAACGTGCCAAGACTTATGAGTCTGAGTGGGCGTTCCAACGTCAATTCAATGTCCCCAAATTCAATGACATTAAAGAGGCGCAGAAGTACGCTAAGAAAATCTACAAGTCTAAGACTTGGCAGAAACTCTGGTCCACGCATATCAATGAGGATGTGACTCGACTGTTCGCCTCTAACCCTCCGGTTGTTGCGAAACTCCGTAGTTCGGGTCGGGGTACTTCTGGTTGGACTAACGGACATACCGTTACCCTAGATACCAAATGCGGTTTGGACGTTTACGTCTTGTTACACGAGTTGACTCACTGTCTGGGTAACATGCATCACGGACGATCTTTCCGGAAAGACTTACTCTCTCTGGTTTCTAGGTTCCTTGGTAGAGACGCCGCGAAGATCCTGAAGGGTGAGTTCAGGAAACGTAAACTCGCTTGTGGTGAGGAACGTAAACCCCTCAGTTACGAACAGTGGATGTCTGCAAGACAACGTATGGAGAAAATACGTAATGGATGAGAAGGAATTCGCGCCAGAAGAACTGGCGAATTCAAAAAGAATATTTAAGTCCGCTACACCGAAGGGTGGATTTGACTGGTACATTAAATGGTTCGCAACCGTAATGATACTCTCAGCGGTCACTATCAGATCGACTGGTATACCGGAGTTGCAGATTTACGATATGGCGTTCTCTTGGGTTGGTGCAATTGGGTGGTTTGTAGTTTCCTACATATGGCAGGATAGGGCACTTATACTACTCAACGGAGTGATGGGTGTCCTGTTGTTCTCTGGACTGATACGTTACTTCGTAAATTAGGAAAAAATGGTAATGAATGTTGAACTGAACGTTGAAGTGACACCTTGGTTTGATGAAAAGGGTGTTCTTACTAGTCTCTATATTGGAGACGCATGTGAACCTGCCTATGAGGGACACACTCCATACAAAGATCTTGTCAAACAGAATCTATTCTGTTATACTGTGTTAGGAAAGATTCCCCCTGAACATTTTGATGAGGTCGAAGAGTTCGTGCGGGAACTGGAGAAGGCGGCCAAGTACGCACGTAAACAAATGGAAAAGATGAAAGAAGATGTTTGAACACGTATCAGTTGAATTGAAAGAGATGGAAGCGGTCACTACCGAAGAGGGTCGTAAGTATCAGACTCCCGAAGGTATTAACCTCCCATCCATTACTACCGTCCTGAGTATTCTCTCACGGGACGGTATTGCCGCATGGCGTAAACGTGTAGGTGAGGAAGAGGCTAATCGAATCTCTCGTGTTGCTTCTACTCGTGGTACTAAGGTACACGAAATCATAGAGAAGTACATTAACAACGAGGAGGATTTTAAAGATGGATACACACCAGATATTATTTCCAGTTTTCTTGACCTTAAGTCCATTCTTGATGATCGTATTGGCAGAGTATTTGCACAGGAAGCACCTCTTTACTCCAATCATCTTGGCGTTGCTGGTAGGGTTGACTGTGTGGCTGAGTTTGACGGTACAATTTCTATTATAGACTTCAAGACTTCTCGTAAGAAGAAGTTCCCGTCCATGATCAAGAACTACTTCATGCAAGAATCTGCCTACGCAATCATGTGGGAAGAACGTACTGGTCAACCCATCACTCAGTTGGTCACCATTATTGCAGTAGATGATAATCCGCCTCAGGTGTTTATCGAACACCGTGACAACTGGGTACGCCCTCTCAAAGAAACCATTGAACAGTGGAACGAGGAAAATTCGACTTTACAATTCTTATAAATAGTGTTATAGTTTTTGTTAAACACTAACGGAATAAGTCGTATGTTAAGATTTTCTAGTTTCGAAGAACTCTCAGAGTCGAAGTTGACCTTCGGCGAAATCGTGCGGGACGATAGGGCGTTTCGTCTAGAATTGTTTTTGCGTAAGTACAAAGGTAACGAACCTTTCGAACTGACCGATGGTAGTCAAGTCACTCTCCAGTATGATGCCGCAATTGAAAAGGCGTTGAGGGCGGGAGACGCAAAGACAGGTAACAAGATTGGTCTCATGACCAACACCGGACAGAAGATTGCGTTCGGTAGTCTCGCAAAGACTCAGGAGTTTGGTGGTGGTCGTGGTTCCGGCGGTGGATCAGACAATACCCGTGCAACCGAATCCGCACAGTGCGTTTACCTTCAGGCCATCTGGGATGATCCCTCAACCAAATTCTCTCCGGACGATATCCGCAACGCATACAAGAAAACTTTCACAGACGCTACCTTGGAAGATGTTTTGTTGGGTGACAATAATTGGATTGGTTCATCGATTGAGATTGCGAGGATCCTCTACAGGGTTTTGAAGAGACAAGGAACCTACAGTTTTCACCGTGGGTCCGACTGGGTTGATTCCCTTGAGAACAAGTTCAAGGCGTTGAACCGTCAAGAGAAATTATTTCAGAACGTCAATAAGTGGACTCCCGCCGACATCTGGTTGGTAAAAAAAGGTAAAGAAGGTGCGTATGACATAGACGGTTGTGATTCTATCAACGCACTCAACCAAGTACTTCTACAGGCGTTCAAAGAACGTGACATTATTGGGGTGTCACTCAAAACCACCGCTGGTGGTAAACCTAGACTTGCACAAGTCAACTACAAGAAACCATTCAAACCACCCGTCTTCCAGTCTGTCTCTTATAACAAGCGCGGAGACTTCTTCAAGTCAAAGGACGGATATCTGTTCGGACAGGGTGGTGTTGAGATTCAGTTCCGCACCTTCCCCACGTTCCAGTGTGAGGTCATCGGTAAGAAAGCAAAACACGGTAAGGTATCCCACGGTGGGATTGACTCCGCACTCTATGCAACTACACGTAATAAGACTGAGGCTCGAAAGACTCTAGAGGCAGAGATTAAGAAAGACCGTGAGGGGTTCTTGGATAAGTTCTACGGATTCTATTCCGGTGAGGTAACCAACCCCGTTGACCGACAGGAGTTCTCGAAGAAACTGGCCAGTAAGAATGTCGAATGGTTGGTTTCTAAATATTACGTAACAACGATTTTTACCATGATCAAAGGACGTGAACAAGACTTTATGTCGAGTCTATATCGTGTTGCCAAATCAGAATCAGCAGATTCTGCCGTCCACTTAAAGGTAATGTAACATGGCACAATACTCAGTAAACAGAAACACACATCACAACACATCAAACAGTGACTTACATGAAATCATGTTGTTGGCTGATCAGGACGGCAACATTATCAATACGTTTGGTGTTGCATCGAATATTCCTATTGCAGGTGGACTCGTTGATGGGTATAGTGCAATACATAAGTTTGGTAGAAATCCAAATGTAGGAAACATACCAGAAACTATTTGGATGCACGGAGGACTTTATAGTTATCTTGATGTTGGTTCTGATAGTACAATTTATGCATATAGCGCAAGCTCTGACGATGGTCCTGGCAATCCTGGTGCTCACACGATTACTGTTCAAGGTTTAGATAATGATTTCAATCTAATTGAAGAAACGATTACTGTAAATGGTGCAGCTTCTACTGCTTCATTCCTAAGAGTTTATAGAGCATTTGTTGCGACTGCTGGGGCGTTAAGGGCAAATGATGGTAATGTTCTTATATCCACCGCCGCGGCTGGAGGTGGTACAGTTCTTGCTGATATTGGCGTTATTGGTACAGGAACAACTACTGGTTTGGGTCAAACTCAACTTGCACTTTATACAATACCAGCTGGAAAAACTGGTTATCTCACTACTTGGAACATCGGTGTAGCACCAATGAATAATGCTGTCACAGTGACTTTAAAAGCAAGAGAACTAGATGGTGATGCACCATTTAGATCAAAGGATATTGTTGATATCGTAGGTGGATATACTACTCAGAATTATTCAATTCCCTTGCGTTTTCCAGAAAAAACTGATATTGAAGTGAGAGGAACTGGTGACACTGGTTCAGTTATTTCATCTTCTTTTGATGTTATACTAGTAGATAACTAAATGTTATATGCATATAGCCAAACAATCCTTTACTTTTGTGTTCAGATATAGTACAATGCGCGTATGAAATCGTTTATGACACATCAAATGCTCTCTGAGGCGAAGAACACTCACATGACTCACATCGAGGATAAAGTCCTCTATGGGGGAGTTGAGGGAACTCGTCAGGCGATCAACGCACTTCGTTCCCTGCGCGATATGCTTGCTGGCAAACATAAGGGCGATATCTCCGTCAAGTGGGACGGTGCTCCTGCTATCTTCGCAGGCATTGATCCTCGGGACGGTAAGTTCTTCGTGGCGAAGAAGGGTATCTTCAACAAAAACCCCAAAGTATACAAGACGAAAGCAGATGTAGACGCTGACACTTCCGGTGACTTGAATGTAAAACTCAACGCTGCACTTGAGGAACTCCCTGCTCTTGGCATCAAGGGTGTCATACAGGGCGACTTCTTGTTTGGTCCTGGAGATGTAGCGACCAAGAATATTGGTGGCGATGCTTATGTTACGTTCCACCCCAACACGATCGTGTATGCCTTGCCTACTGGTAGTGCTGCGGCGAAAGAAGTGAAGACTGCTCGTATCGGTATTGTATGGCATACAACATACACTGGTGATACGTTTGAAAGTATGCGAGCATCATTCGGCGTCAACGTTGGTGCTCTGAAGAACAGTCGTAAGGTTTGGAGTCAAGATGCTATGCTTCGTGACGTGACGACTGCTACTTTGACTGCTGCCAAAACTAAAGAAGTGACCGAATACCTTTCAACTGCTGGTAAAATATTCCAGAAGATTGCTGGCAGCACCCTTCGGCAACTTGAGGCGAACCAAGAACTCGCTCAGTTGATTGAACAGTTTAACAACACGTTCGTCCGTAAGGGTATGGTGATACAAGACTCGCGGCGACACGTGATTGCACTACAACGTTGGTTGCGCACGAAGTACAAAGCAGAGATGGATAAGCGATCCACGGAGCGTGGTAAGAAGGCACAAAAAGAAAAACTCAACAAAATTATGGCGTTCTTCTCGAAGCAAAACACCGCATCATTAATCGCTATGTTCGAATTGCAAAAGAATATTGTATTGGCGAAACTGATCCTTATAAATAAACTCAATGCCCTTGCGAATATAAGCACTTTTGTTAAAACGCGGAAGGGTTACAAGGTAACAGGTCAAGAAGGATTTGTTGCTATCGACAAACTTGGTGGTGATGCGGTGAAGTTAGTTGATCGTATGGAATTTTCATATAACAACTTTTCACCAGATATATTAAAAGGATGGGATAAACCTAGTAGGAATTAAACGTGCCTAAACCACTTTCATTTAAAGATTTTCTCGTGGTCGACTATGCTCCAGGAATGGGTGAGTATATCAACTATCAAGCGGCCAAACGCAAAAAGCAGCAAGGTGCTGGCAGCAATGCCGAGTATGCTTCTTACCAACCTGAAGGTGAGAAGATAGAAGAAGCACTGACTCATGCTCAGCGTATTAAGAAACGTCAGATGATGAAGAAGATGAAGGGACGTATTAAAATTGGAAGACTTCGTGCACTAAAAAGAACTCCAACAATGGACGTTATCAAGAGACGTGCAAAGAAGAAAGCGAGATTGCTCATGCTCAAGAAATTGACTAGGGGCAAGTCGAAGCAAGATATGAGTTTCGCTATGCGCCAGTCATACGAAAAGAAACTTGACAAGATGAAACCTCGCTTAGATCGTATTGCCAGAAGGTTAATCCCCGACGTTAGAAAAGCAGATCGTGAGAGAAAGAAGGCAGCATCTGCTGCTAAAAATAAATAATGTAGTCGTAGGGAGACGACATGATTAAGTCGTTTAATGACTATCTGGTAGAAGAAGCAAAGGTCGCTTATTTTACCTTCGGTCGTATGAATCCTCCAACCTCTGGTCATCAGAAGTTGTTAGACATGCTCGCAAAAAATGCGGGCAAAAATCCTTATTTCGTTTTCCTATCTCAGTCACAAGACGCCAAGAAAAATCCACTCGACTACAGCGCGAAGGTAAAGCATGTTCGTAAGATGTTTCCTCGTCACGCTCGTCGAGTTTTGATCAACAAGAAAGTCCGCACTGCCTTTGATGCAGCATCATACCTGTATGAGCAAGGTTTTAAAAACTTGGTCATGGTTGTTGGTTCTGACCGTGTTCGAGAGTTTACGACATTGCTAGAAAAGTATAATGGTGTGAAGGGTAAGCATGGATTTTACAACTTCAAAAACATCCAAGTAGTTTCTGCTGGAGCACGCGATCCTGACGCCGAAGGTGTAGAGGGTATGTCTGCTTCTAAACTCCGTGCGTTCGCAGCGGATAATGACTTCGCAGGTTTCTCTCAGGGTCTAGGATCTATGAGTAACAAAGACGCGAAGAAGTTGTTTGTTGATGTACGCAACGGTATGGGCATCAAAGAAGAAACTGTGTTCAAACGCCACGTAGAACTTGACCCTGTGTCGGAGACTCGTGAGAAGTTTGTAAAGGGTGAGTTGTTTGAAGTTGGTGATCAGGTTGTAGTAAAAGAATCTGAAGAAGTTGGCACCATCACTCATCTAGGCAGCAACTATGTTATCGTCCAACTGGGCGAGGATAAAGTTGTGCGCAAATGGTTAGACGCCATTGAAAAGTTAGATGAATATGTGTCCAGCGCAGAGTTTGTTCCGTCACCCACTGGTGGCAAGAAATATGCGACACTCAACATGCGCGAAGAACCTAAAACTCCTCAAGACCCTGACATTAAAGATCGCAAGGGTTCCCAACCAAAAGCATACCATAAAGGTTTAAGCAAGTCGATGAAACGTCGTCGTGATGCTCAATTTAAGAAGCAGACTAAAATGTCAGACTCAGATCCAAAGGCATACAAACCTGCTCCTGGCGACAAAACAACTAAAACTAAACCGTCAAAATACACGAAAGCGTTTTCTAAGATGTACGGCGACTAAATATTCGTGGTCTCCGTTATGTGCTTGACCTGACGTTCCTGTTTTATTTCCTTTTGTAATTACGAATAATACTATGCAAATCTGATTTGATTTGTTGGACAAAACTACATTAGGAAATGGTAAAATGGATAAACTGGACGCAAGTCTATGGCGCATTATCTGTGCCGCCATATTAGTAGTAACATTAGCAGTTGTTGCATCAGAGGCGATATCGCAAGATGAAAACCAACCGCTTGATGATGTTATTAGAACCGAGTCGGTCACTAACAGTACAGTGACTACGAACGGCAACACAACCACAACACTGAAGTCTCCACCTGCTTCAGCAATCACTCCTACTATAAACACTTCCAACTCCGACCTCTGTACGTTCGGAGTTGCTGGTGCAGTACAAACGCAGATTCTTGGTATCTCTACTGGTACACAGTTTACTGATGAAAACTGTGAACGTCTCAAGAACGCAAAGACCTTGTACGATATGGGTATGAAAGTTGCAGCAGTATCAATGATGTGTCAGGATGAAAGAGTGTTTAAGGCAATGATGAATGCTGGAACACCTTGTCCTTATGACGGACTTATTGGTGATCAGGCAAGAGCAGCGTGGTTAGCAGAAGGTAACACAGTAGAAGAAAACGTAAAACCAGAGGAAGGATTGGATGAAACGGATAAGACTGTCGCAGCTGCTAGTGGCGGCATTGCTAGTTTGCTTGCCCTCTTACTCTTACTCTGAGCAAGTATTCGGCACCACAACCAATGCGGCGAGTTCTGGATATAACTGGGTTATGTCCAATGTCTTGCCTCAGGCGACAGGGTTGACTGTCAGTAATGTGATATACAGATACACTACAGTGAAAGATCCTGATGATCCTATGTTGGTGCACGTTTCTAACGAAAATCCTATAGACGGTGGATATACATTTAGAAGTACTGATGACTGGACTGGAATACCAGGAAATACAATAAACAGAGTTATACCGATATCGCAAATACCTATCGAGTATTGGGGGGATGGAAGTATTGAGTGGGAAGGCAAAGGGAGAGTTGATGACCCTTTTGTGGTATACACTTATCAATATGACACCTGCTATGATCCACAAGCAGATCCGGATTGCCCAGGATACAAACCCGAGATACCTGATATACCACCCGTCCCAGATGTTGCTGATCCTCTTAATGACCAGTTTGTACAAGATGAGTTAGATCGCGAAATGATGCTTCGCGATGAAGACGAAGAAGAAAAACAAAGAGCAAAACTTGCAGATGCTGAAGAGGAAGAAGAAGACGTAGACCTAGAAACTGTGCTGGGTATAGTTGGGCGTTCGCTACAAGGCGCAGAGGATACTGCTAAGCACAATCAGGTCATGGCGTTAAGTCAGTTTTCTCAACAATATTTCCAACAGTTGCCTGATGGTGTTATAGAGGACACTGTTGTGTTAAAAGATTCTAGACTCCCGAGGAATAATCGGGGTCGTAGACTACAGTTTGCGCAAGACTTACTTCATGATAAATTAGTAAAATCTCAATATAGAGGAGAACAGTAATGTTCAAAAAGACGTTGGCATTGTGTGTATCGCTCGCAGCGATGAATGCATATGCTGTAGACACACCGATCATTGGGCAGGTAGAGTCTAAGTGTGTGGTGACAACTGATAAGCAGGGTGTTTATGGAAACCCGAGTGCTAGCATTCTCAGTACTGATGCAGCAGACGGTGGAGTAGAACCTGTTGTGCGATTCGATGTTGTCCTCGCTGAAGCATACAAGGCAGTGATTGCTCATCCGATTTCATTCTCACAAAGTCCACAGTTGAACGACGTTGTCAACTGGACTGGATCAACTTCTGTAGAAGCAGTCTCTGACGCTGGTATGTCAGCATACGACACTTCTAAAGTTGAATACGATAATGTGACAGAAGTCGATCTTGATATCGCTGGCAGCACTTGGTTCAAGGTAAGTTCTGAAGCAGATTACGGTTTTAATAAGGCACTCCCAGGAGGCACTTATACTGCAATCGTAGAAGCGAACTGCATAGCACTATAAACTATGCGCTTCGTTATGGCGGTAATCGGGTGTCTGCTGTGTGCGCAAGTTTATGCTCACCAGTGGACGCCCACATATCCCAAGGTAACTGGTTCATTTGTTCCTGGGATCTATCAAGCAAAGATGTACTTGTGGAATAGTCGAAAGGATGTTTCATATTATACATTTGAAGTGTTTGATGAAGATTTTCTACCTGTACCATTCGCAACAGCAGATAGGACGGTACAGTTAGATTATTTGAAAAAGAAAGAAGTGGTAATTTATTTTAGAGAGGCAGACTACCTTCGTTCAGTTTATATTTGTAGTCGGTCTATGATTTTACAGGGGGACGTAAGTAGAACGGTTGTGTCCTCGAGGATATGTTCGAAAATACGATGAAAAGATTATTGTTGTTTTTATTTTTAGTTTCTGGTTCGGCATATGGACAGAGCAACGGGATAAACCTTGCGATACCGCAAAGTCCCCAGTCCTTCCAATCAGATAGAGTTAGAGCAGGTGACGTCGAATGCTCAGCGGCGATCGGGTCATCTACAAACGTAGAGTTTGGGGTTGTTGGTATATTAAACCAAGAAGATCCAATTTACAACCTTGCTTCGCAAGATCCATATATGATGAACCGATATAATACAGGTGAGTTCTTGCGAGACATTGGTGTGTATGGGAAGATTACTATCCCTATCGGCGCACCTAAGCAAAGGTTGAATTGTAATGCGTTATATCAGTTAGAGTTAGAAAAGAAGCGATTGGAAGTTATGAAACTACAGCAGGAAATAGTAAACCTGCGTCAGTTAAAGTTTGAAGGGTCTGGAATACCGACAGCACCGAACTTGATGGCAGGACCACCAAGAGAGGAATAAAATGATAGAAGTAGCAGCAGCGTTGTCAATGGCAGGCTCTGCTTTTAAAATGCTAAAAGGGGCAATTGAACAGGGACGTGAAGTACAAGATATGTACGCGCAGTTTGCTCAGTTTTTTGACGCGAAGGAATCGCTCGCAGAGGCAGATCAACATGCAAAGAATCCATCGATGGTGGGTTCACTTTTTGGTGGCAGCAGTGTTGAAGCGCAGGCACTACAGGTTACTGCTGCTCGTCATAAAATTAAACAACTAGAAAAAGAGTTGTACGAATATTTGTTGTACACTGGTCAACAACAATTCTACGATGATATGATGAAAGAAAGGCGAGTTATTCGTCAGCGTAGAATAGAGGCAGCACAAGCAGCTGCTCGGAAAAAAGCAAACATAATAGACGGCATCGCAATAGTTTTGTTTTTATGTTTTTCTGGTGCTATGATTGCCGGATTCGTGAGTGTCTTATGATAAAGACTGAGATCACACAGAATGGCATCAGATATATTGTATATGATAATAATGATCGTATCGTCGTTATTACGTCTGATAGAAAACTCGCTCAAAAATTATGGGAGAAGAAAAGGGATGCGCAGAGGTAAGAAAACTGATATAATTGATTATATCGACATTCGTATTTCACAACTCGCTTCTGATATGCACAAAGCGAAAGACGAATACGACAAGCAATGGTATAATCGTATCATTCAAGAACTCAGTTGGGCAAGGTCGCAAGATCACAACTGTTACATGGGAGAAAACAATGGCGGAGTTTGAATTCGCTGGCATGACGTTCCGTGGTGGTAAGATAGTGGTGCTGATCACTGCTCTATCTACACTCGGCGGTGGCGCATGGGGTGCGTTTGAATTTTATAACGACTACCGTAACATGAAAGCACAGATAACAAGTTACGTTGCTCCTGATCTTTCTCATATTGATCAAGAGTTGGCAGTACAGAAAGAAACTATGGCATCTGTAGAGGCGAGTTTATCTGCCCTCGCTCTAAAGATTGATGCCTTGAAATCAGATTTGAGTAATGACATGGATAAGGTTGAAGCACTTGCTCGTCGCGTAGACGATTCAACTGCAACTACCCAACGCGAATTACGAGATGACGTTTATGAGATTGAGATTCGAGTAAACGAAAGGATGAGGACTTTGGATAAAGACCTGCGAGATGCGCGCAAAGATCTCGAAGAGAAGATTCAGATTATCCTCGACAATCCACTCAATAATCCGTAGGAGGGGGCATGGAACCTGAAAAGAAAATAGTACAACTAGAACTTGAAGTTGATACTACCATGGTTGATAGTAGCAAGAATCCATATCAAAACTGGATACACTTGGCACGAGCAGTAGATTCATGGCGAATCTTTCCTCGTTTGTTTTTATCAGTATACATATTCCTACTGTATAAAACGGTGCTCTGGTATATGGATCTAGCAGAACCAAGTATGGAGCAGTCTGGTTTAATATCAGTCATCGTAGGTGCAGGTGCAGCGTGGTTTGGTTTGTACGCTGGAACGCACAAAGAAAATAAGTAAAAATCTAAACTCCTCTGCGATATAAATAACAGTACTATAACCTAAACTGGTACTGTCAGATGAAATTTTCAGACTATATCGCAGAGGACGTCTCCAAAGGTCTCGCTAAGAAAGCAGACAAATCAGGCATCTCCGTCGGCACGCTGCGAAAAGTTTATAATCGCGGTGTCGCCGCATGGAAGACAGGTCACCGACCAGGAACCACTCCTTCTCAGTGGGGCATGGCAAGAGTAAACGCATTCATTGTTAAAAAGAAAAAAGGTGGATTGAATCACGACAAGGATCTTGCGTGAAAGGTTACAATCCACAAAAACAAGAGTGGGGCACAGATGCTTCCGATAAACGCGCAAGGAAGATAACTCCGAACGAAGGGAAAAATAAAATGTTGCGGTTTAAACAGTTTTCTGAAGCAGAGTATCAAGGTAGGAAAGTTACTCTGAATAAACCAATGGCGGGTGACGTCAAGAAGTCCAAGGTCTATGTAAAAGATCCGACGACTGGTAACGTCAAGAAAGTAAACTTCGGAGATAAGAACATGAAGATTAAGAAGAATATTCCTGGTCGTCGAAAGTCTTTCCGTGCTCGTCATAATTGTGACAGTCCAGGACCAAAGACTAAGGCACGTTACTGGTCTTGTAAGGCTTGGTAAAGTGTCAGTAAAAACTTGGAAAACTCCAGCGAGAGGAACTGGTTGGCGTAGACTTTATATTGAATCAGATGGATCTGGCAATTTCGTATGGAAAGGCGATATGAAGCCAAGGAATATTATGTTGGACCATGAATTAGGGACGGAAGGTTGGCAGTTTAAATCTTCCTCTGATGATGGTTTTACTAGGATGGATAAGAATATACCATACTTTTTAAGGGAAGGGGAAGATAGAACTTTTATAAGAGATTCAGCAGGAAGGGGTACATTGCATCTTTTCGTTACTACTGTAAAGTTGCCTGACTCTCATCCGTTTCTCCAAGGACCAGATTCAGCATGACACATTATTGGAAAAATCCATACGAAGAACATGACGGTCAAGTACATTCTAATAAGAAAGTACCTGAGCAAAGTGTTGAAGGCAACATACTGTGGAGGTTAGATTCAGAGAACAATGTTTCTTATTGGATCGCTGAATCTTCTGGCGAGTTTGTTTGGAAGAACGACCACAAAGATAGATTGGCAAGTTTAGATAGTGAGAACCATACTCCAGGATGGAGTTTTAGAACTCAAACAGATTCTGAATGGACTCCTATAGTTTTGGGAACCAAGTTTGTTTTACCAAAAACTAAAGGAAGGCACTTTCGTCCGGATTCTGATGGGGCAAGTTTTTTGTTATTTAAGGCAACCGTTATTCCTCAGGTTATACCTACGAACAGCGATGGAAAAATATTTGGGTTTAAGGTACAAGAATGAAAAATCCAGTAGCAAAACATGCCAGGAAGTTTAACAAGGGTGGTCCCATGCGCGACCGCAAAAAAGCAATGAAGAGGGGCGAAGTGAAACACAAGGGCAAACAACTAAACAGTGACAGGCAACAAACTGACACTAACAATCGCACCAACTCCTCCGCTAAAAAACCTCAAACCTATGTTGATAAAGACGGGAAGCAAAAGACACGTATGGTTCCTGCTCACCAAGATGTACAGAACGAAAAGTTAAATCCTTCTCAGGGTATCAAGGCATACATCGATGACTTTAAAAAGTCAGACGCACCCCAGTTTAAAGGTAAGTCCGATGCTAAGAAAAAAGAAATGGCGATCGCTGCATACCTTGATGCCAAGAAAGGTGAAAAGAAAGAAGATTGTTGGGACGGATACAAGAGGGTAGGTATGAAAAAGAAAGGTGGTAAGATGGTGCCGAACTGTGTGCCAGAAGGTTACAACCCACGCGCTGCTCGCGCACAAAGTCATGCGGCGAATAAAATGTATGGTCGCACCTCTGACCCGATTGACAAGAAACCTTCCTCTGCTCCAAAGAAACCAATCTCTAAAGCAGATCTGTTTAGGGCACTTGATAAGAAGTATGGTAGTCCTAAGAAGAAAACAGGGATATATGCCCCAAAGAAAGAAGGTAGCGATAAGATGAACGGCAACAAGTTCAATCCTCGAGATATGGTTACTTTCCAAAAGATGACTAAAGAAGATGCTGAAGCACGTGCACGTTTAAAGTTAAAGCACGCCAAAGAAAAAGAGAACCTTAAGAACCGTCACTCCAAGGAGCGCGAAGCAATGAAAGAAACAATGGATCCACGCGACTTCACTGACAAGCCAGGGCATGTTGTCGTCGTCAAGAAAAAAGACGGTACTAGGATGATCAAGCATTATCACCCCACTCCAGCGGGTGCGAAGAAGTATGCTGATCGCGTAAACAAAGTCAATAAGGTCGGCGACAAGGCAACTGTCCACAAGACTGATGGACGTAAGATCCACGAAGCATCGCAGAAACTTACTAATAAGAGAGCAGAACTTCGCAAGAAGATGTTTGGTGACACAAACTATCTGTCTCCTGCGCAGAGGAAAGAGTTAGATAAAGCAGCCAAAGCAGCACTTAAGAAAGACTCAGCAAGCAAGAAGGCAGCACCACCTAAACCTGTATCCAAAACTTCAAAGGGTAAGGTTCGCACTGGTTCCGCTGATCCAGCAGATCGTAATATTTTTATGCAGTTACGCAAGGCACAAGACCGTGGCGGCAACCAAGCGATCACTGTATCCCCTACTGGTAAAAAGGTAACTCTGAACCCTAAGCAAATCGACATGCTTCTAAAGAGGCACGACAGTCTTCAGAAACCAGTGGACAAGCGCAAGTTTAAAATCATGTTGATCAAATCATTGAGGGCGAAAGCAAAATAAAATGCCAATCCTTTTAGTATTATTGTTGTTTGGTTCTATTGCTGGTGGTGGTTATTTTTATTACACCGATACGCAAAATACTATCCGACAACTTGAAGCGAACAATGCAACTCTGAAGATTGCTGTAGAGGATAATCAGCGGACTATAGATACTATGAGAGAGAATGCTGAAAAGACAGCGGAGTTGACGGCAAAGTTAGAAGCGGATTTAGAAAAGTCCGAAGAAAGTAGAAACAGATTAATTGAGGTGTTTGGTAATCACGACCTCACTAGACTTGCGTTGAAAAAACCAGGATTGATTGAAAAGAGAGTGAATAATGGAACTAAGAAAGCATTTGACGGGATTGAAACTATTAGTGGCAAGCCTGCTCCTGCTGACGACAGCGGGATGTAGTACAACTCCTAAAGAAGTTGTCGTCACTCGAACAGTAGTACAGTATCCGGAGATCCCACTAAGGAACTCTCCTCGTCCAATCAATATGATTGATGTTAATTGGTATACCGTTACCACTGACAACATTCAAGAGTTTGAGAAAAGGTTTGAAAACGCCAACGGTGATTTAGTTTTCTTTGCGTTGTCTGTTCCGCACTATGAGAATCTGTCATTGAACCTTGCAGATATTCGTAGATATATTGAACAGCAGAAGGCAATCATCATTTATTATGAAGAACAGATTACAGCGCAAACTAAAAAGAATATAAATAACGATACTAACTCTACTGATCAGGAGTAATAAAGATGGACTTAGAATCCATGAAGAAAGTTTGGGAGGCATATCTCGAAGTAACCGAGAAGAAACTGTCTCCTAAGCAAAAGAAACTTGACCACGACGGTGACGGGGATATTGAAGGTGACGACCTTGCTGCTCTCCGTGCTAAGAAGGGTCAGAAAAACGAATCTTCTTGCGGCAAAGATCGTATGAAGAAAGAAAACGACAACGGCGACGACGACAAGGAAGAGTGCCCGAAGTGTAAGGGCAAAGGTTGCGACCACTGTGATAACAAAGGTTATCACATGAAGGAAGAAGCACCTGCTGATCCTATCAAGGGCGCACCTGCGCGCAGGGGCGACAAGAAAAATGGCGATAAGTCAATGGCGAATGATTACCCAGAGTTGACTCGTGAGTTTGCTGAAGTTCTTGAACGTGCTGTTGCTACGCCAGAGAAAAAGCACACTAAAGGTGCTACGAAACCAGAAGGACTTCTGGACAAAGAATCTCCAAAGTCAAAAGAGTTTGTCGACATGCATAAAGTCGATAACACTTACACTGATTTTGAAGAGAAAGGTCACGACGATGTAGCGAAGGCAGGAAGGGCAGTGAAGTCTCAAGCATCTTCTCGTCGCGGTGACAATCTCGGTGGCGGTGACTCAAAGAGTCCGGAGAAAGTAAAAGATAATTCATAATTGGAGTTTATTGTAATGGAAGCATTATTTGTACTTGGTTTGGTTGTACTAGCAGGTGTTGTAGTCTGGTATGTAATGAGTGAGTCGAAAGACTTGTTCCCGAAGGTAGAAGAAACAATTGAAGAGATCGAAGAGAAGATCGACGAAGTTGTTGACGATATCAAGGAGGAGGTAAAAGAAGCACTTGATTCATTACCGACTGCTGCTGAACTGAAAAAGTTGACGAAGGCAAAGTTGGAAGAACTTGGTCGCGATCTTGGCGTAGAGTTAGACAAGCGAAAGACCAAAGACAACATGATCAAAGAGTTACAAGAAAAGGTCGGCAAGTAGTTTTAAAATCTCAACTATATAATCTATATGAATGTTGAGATAAACGAAGACAATTTCTTGATCTATGCTGCGAAGAATTACCATACTCCTCGCAGCATCGATGCTGAAGAATTTTATGAAGAACTAAATCGCTTTAAGTATATCAAGCGATTGTTCAACAGGTACACTCGTGGAGGAGACTTGTGTGAGAGACTAATACTCAATCACATAATGATCCTCCTAAACGTATTTGGGCATGAATCAGGTGTCTTAATGTTGATGTTTAAAACAGGACCAAGAGATTTGCCCATACTAAAACCTTTCTTAGAATATCTTCAAGCGTTGAAACCAGGAGACTTAGAAGGAATAGAATCGGATCCTTGGGTGGTCCAAAAATTGGAAAGTATCTAATGGGACTTTTATCCAGAACAGGCGATCTAGTATACACCCTTCGGTTCTTGCGTCTACTCACAACCAAGTTTGAAGACACAACTGCCTTTAAACTTGGTCTTATCGACAAAGACGGTAAAAAACTCAAATCACCTGAAACCAGCGATGAAAGAAGCGCATATAATATGTTTCATCGTTTGGTGTTCAACCTTAAGAAGTTACTCGCTAAAGTTCCTGGTGGCAGTAGTAAACTTGCCTCGTATGCAGCAGCACTTTTCTTAATCAAGGAACAACTGAACCTATCCGACTCTTCTGTCGACAAAATAGTGCAGGCGTCCGGTGTGGATCCTCTGGAGGCACTTACAGAAGGTAATTCATGGTTCTGTACTAAAGATGGTATGCTGTCTCCAGGAATCTATAGACTCGCCAATGATAAGATGCTCAATGTTACTTGTGAGGATGTTTGTCGGAAAGGTGATAAGGTTCGAGTCTTTGACAACACCTATTCTAAAGGAAACATACTTGGCGTAGACATCTTTGAAGTCACGCACGAACGAACAGCGAAGCAACTGTATGTTGCTGTAGGAGAACTCAGGAAATGAAAAAGTTTAAGGAATTTGCCGCTGAGGACGCAATGACTACTGCTGACGCTGGCATCCCTCAAGACACTGCTAATATGGGACCTCGTAAAAGAAACAGATACCCCATTACTAGGAGGTTCATTGAGATCGCAGGGAGGATGCGAAAGATTCAAAAATAACTTGCTTTGTTGACACATCTCATTATAATATATAAGTCTACCCTGTAAAATTAATTCGTTAAAGGATGCGAAATGGCAAAGCAAGAATACCTTGGGATCGAGATCGATCTCTCCCGAGATGAACTCTTCGACAAACTTGGTCTTCAAAGATTACGCGAAAGTTACATGAGGGAAGACGAAGAGTCGCCTCAACATCGCTTCGCTTTCGTTTCTAAAAAGTTTTCCTCCAACCCTGAACATGCTCAACGTCTTTACGATTACGCATCTAAGCATTGGTTATCCTACTCTACACCCATCCTCGCGTATGGGCGCACGGGAAAGGGTATGCCAATCTCATGCTTCCTGAACTATATCGAAGATACTGCTGAAGGTCTAGTCGCTAACCTGTCAGAAACCAATTGGTTGTCTATGATGGGTGGCGGTGTAGGTATCGGGTTTGGCATCCGTTCCTCAGACGAAAAGTCTACTGGCGTTATTCCTCACCTTAAAACTTATGACGCATCTTCCTTGGCGTATCGTCAGGGCAAGACTCGCCGTGGTTCCTATGCGGCATACCTTGACATCTCTCACCCAGATATTACTGAGTTCCTTGAGATGCGCAAACCAACAGGTGATCAAAATCGTCGTTGCCTAAACCTGCATCATGGTATCAATATCAACGATCGCTTTATGGAATTAATTGAGCGATGCATGCAGGATCCTGATGCAGACGATAGGTGGAACTTGACCGATCCGCACTCAGGCGAGATCCGCGATACCGTATCAGCGAAAGCACTCTGGCAAAAGATCCTAGAGTTGCGTATGGAGACGGGCGAACCGTACATTCATTTTATTGACACAAGTAATCGGATGATGCCAGAGTTTCAAAAAGAACTCGGTTTAAAAATTCATCAGTCCAACCTTTGCTCCGAGATCATCTTGCCAACTAACGAGGAGCGCACTGCTGTTTGTTGCTTGTCGTCAGTAAACCTTGAGAACTATGATGCTTGGAGCAAGAACGATATGTTTCTGAGGGACATGGCAGAAATGCTTGATAACGTCCTTCAGTTCTTTATTGATAACGCACCCGACACCGTGTCCCGTGCTAAGTTTTCTGCTATGAGGGAACGAAGTATCGGCATCGGTGCCCTTGGGTTCCATGCTTATCTTCAAAAGAAAATGTTGCCTTTTGACTGCGCAATGGCAAAGGTAACAAATAATCGAATCTTTTCTTTAATAAGGAGGAAACTCGATGAAGCAAATTTGGAACTGGGTAAAGAACGGGGAGAAGCACCTGACGCTGAACGCACTGGTAGACGCTTTTCTCACGTCATGGCTATTGCTCCTAATGCTAGCAGTAGCATCATCATGGGCAATACTTCTCCAAGTGTTGAACCATATCGAGCAAATGCTTACAGACAGGATACCCTTTCTGGAGCGTATCTTAACAAGAATCGCTATCTAGATCAACTGATTAAATCTAAGATTGAGTCAGGTGAGACCAAGCAGGACTATGATGAAATCTGGTCTAGCATTATTGCTAACGATGGTTCTGCGCAACATCTAAGGTTTTTAACTGAAGATGAACGTGACGTTTTTAAAACGTCAATGGAGATTGATCAACGTTGGGTTATTGAGCACGCTGCTGATCGACAAAACTTCATTGATCAATCTCAATCAATCAATTTATTTTTCCGTCCTGATACAAATATTGTATACTTGCACGCAGTACACTTTTTAGCATGGAAGAAAGGTATGAAAACTCTGTACTACTGTCGGTCTGAGAAACTTGGTAAGGCAGACAGAGTATCAAGGAGAATTGAGCGCGAAGTTATTAAGGAAATAGATATGAGCGCAATGATTAATGATGAAGAGTGTATCGCTTGTGAGGGATAAATGGCAGGTTATATAAGAGACAGTATCCTTTCTGAATCTACATTAAAATTCGCAAAAGATTATTGTACCGACAGTAAAGATTGGTATGATGTATTTCAATATTATAATCTTTTTAATTTAAAGAGATTAGATGTTCCTAGTAAAGACTGGTATAAATTCGACGAAATAACAAAATATTCTAGAAGAAAAGATGTTATTGGATTTTATTTTCTAAAATATATTCCTGGTTCTTTCACTAGATTTCACGCCGACCACGATTCTGCGTTGACGATTGTTACTATGATAGATTCTGAAAATCTTGTTGGTGGCGATTGTCTTATTATGGATACATACAATGCTCCAGAACATGGTCGCCCAGAAAGAATGACTTGCGTCAGAACAATTGAAGAAGAAAAAAATCCTCCTTACGGTAGGACAATAATTCCTGAGGTTGTAACTTTGAAAGACGGAGAAAGTATGATTTATGGTAATGAATTAACTCATGGTGTTTCGAGAGTACATAAAGGACATAGATTAGTTTTAATTAGTTGGCACAAATCTTAATAACAAAGGGAATAAAGATGAGGCAAACTCTAACACAAGAGAGAGAATACTTCAAACCATTCAATTATCCTTGGGCATACGAGTCATGGTTGAAGCACGAGCAATCACATTGGTTACATACGGAAGTGCCAATGGCAGAAGATGTCAAAGATTGGCAGCGTAAACTCACGCACGAAGAAAAAGCATTCCTCACTAATATTTTTAGATTCTTTACTCAAGGCGACATTGACGTTGCTGGCGGTTATGTTAATAACTATCTGCCATACTTTAAGCAACCTGAGATTAGGATGATGTTGTCTGGATTTGCGGCACGTGAGGCGCTGCACGTCGCTGCATACTCTCATCTCATCGAGACCTTGGGTATGCCCGAGTCCACATATAACGAGTTCCTGGAGTACGAGGCGATGCGCGAGAAGCACGAATACTTCCTCGACTTGTCAGGTAAGAATGGTACGACTCAGTCGGTTGCCACTAACATCGCTGCTTTCTCGGCGTTTACTGAAGGCATGCAATTGTTCTCATCTTTTATCATGCTACTCAACTTTCCTCGTCACGGAAAGA